>Ga0068864_100001759_pt1 | contig 17827 bp, 17 predicted proteins | sample KBSSwiS72_FD_66586 | JGI IMG/M metagenome (GOLD analysis project Ga0068864, IMG submission 66586) | Switchgrass rhizosphere microbial communities from Kellogg Biological Station, Michigan, USA - KBS Switchgrass S7-2 | ecosystem: Host-associated > Plants > Roots > Rhizosphere > Soil ... | reverse complement strand
AGCCGGTATATCATCGGCATCAGCCACGAAATCCGCACGCCGCTCAATGCCATTTCCGGCTACGCACAACTTCTGGAGCGGGACCCTTCGCTGCCGGTCGCCGATGCCGTGCGGGTGATCCGGCGCAGCGCGACCCATCTCGGCGATCTGGTCGACGGGCTGGTCGATGTCTCGCGGATCGAGAATGGCTCGGTGCGGCTGGCGCGGGTTCCGGTCAGCCTGCCAGACCTGCTCGAGCAGATCGCCGGAATGGCCCGCATCCAGGCGACGACGCGGGGCATCGGGTTCGACTATGCGCGGCCGCGCAACCTGCCCGAATGGGTGTTCGCCGACCCCCAGCGACTGCGCCAGATCCTGATCAACCTGACCTCGAACGCGATCAAGTACACGCCATCGGGCACCGCCGGGCTGGAGGTGCGCTGGCGCGATCCGGTTGCGGAGTTCGCCGTGCGCGACACCGGCGTCGGCATCGCGCCCGAACATCTCGAGCGGATATTCGAACCGTTCGAGCGAATCGGCACGGTCAGCGGGCAGCCGGGCGTCGGTCTCGGCCTCACCATCACCCGCCTGCTGGTCGAGGTCATGGGCGGGCAATTGACGGTAACCAGCGACCCCGGCGCCGGCAGCGTGTTCCGCGTCAAGATGGCCCTGTTCGAAACTTCGGCGCCGGCGGCCGGGCGCGGCCAGGTGCTGTCGTTGCCGCGAAGGCCCGGCCCGCCGCCGCGAATCCTCGCGGTGGACGACGACCCGGCCCACCTCGATCTGCTGCGCGACCTGCTGCACCCGTTCGGCTTCGAGCTGGAATTCGCCGCATCGGGAGAGGCGGGCATTTCCGCCTGCGCCCGGCAGGTCCCCGAGCTCGTGATCATGGACGTCGCCATGCCCGGCATCGATGGCTGGCAGGCGGCGCGGATTCTGCGCGATGCGCATGGAGAAGACCTGGCCATCCTGATGGTTTCGGCCAATGTCCACGATTTCCAGCGCGCCCGCCGGCCGGACGACCCGCACGACGACTATCTGGTCAAGCCATACGAGCTCGCCACACTGATAGAGCGGCTGGCGCTGCTGCTCGATCTCGACAATACCGGCCAGCCGGCCGAACGGGCGGCGCCATGAGCCTGCGTGTCCTGATCGTCGACGACGATGCCGATGCGCGGGCACTGCTTACCGGCTTCCTCACCGCCGAGGGACTGGAGGTCACGGCGGCGGACTCCGGCGAGGCCGCGCTCGCCCTGCTCTCGCACGATTTCCCCGACCTGATCCTGCTCGATGCGATCATGCCCGGGTTGGACGGTTTCGAGACCTGCCGCCGCATCAAGGCACTGCCCGAGGCGGCGCATGTGCCGGTTATCTTCATGACCGGCCTGTCCGATCCCGATCACGTGGTGGCCGGGTTTGCCGCCGGCGGGGTGGACTATGTGACCAAGCCGCTGTCGCTGGCGGTGCTGGCGGCGCGTATGCGCGTCCATGTCGCCAATGGGAGGACTACACGGGGGGCGATGTCGGTCGTCGATGGTGCGCGGGAGCGGCTGATCACCACAGATGCGGGCGGGGCCATCCTGCTATCGTCGCCACAGGCGCAGACGATGTTGGAGGCCCTCCACGCGGCGGAGCGCGATGTGCTCGGCGAGGCGCTGACTACGCTGGCGGCGGATCCGGCAGCGCAACCATCCCGCTCGCTGGAGCTCGGCGGGGCGACGATCAATCTGGTCCGGCTGGGGCCGACGCGATCGGGCGCGCTGTTGTTCGAACTGCGGCGCTCATCCGACGGGATGGAGGTGCAAATGCTGCAGGAGGCGTTCAGTTTGACCCCGCGCGAGGCCGATGTCCTGCTGTGGACCGCGCACGGCAAGTCCAACAAGGACATGAGCGAAATCCTCAACATCTCAGCCCGTACGGTCAACAAGCATCTTGAGCAGGTGTTCATCAAGGTCGGCGTAGAGAACCGCGCTGCCGCGGCTGCTGCGGCTACCAGGATCCTGCTCAGGCATTGAACGGTTCACACCGCCAACCGTGGCTCGGCAGCTGCGGCTCGATCGCCGGCCACTGGACTTCCGTCAGGTCGAAAGGCCATCTCCACCTGCTGCTCTGCGCTGCCACTGAATCGGCCCTACCCGGCGGATAGCTTCGCGAAAATCGCCGTTGTGATTACCTTGTGCGCATTGCCTCTCGATCCTGGCGACTGGCAGGGCCAAGAGGAATATCCAAGTAGCCGAAAATTGGTGCGCCCGGAGGGAGAGAGCTTGAACCAATTGTTCTCCACCCTCGCCGATTGGAATGCCTGCCTAGCGGGATTACCGCTTGAAGGCTTCGAAGAGTCGAAACCTCCGGAAGCTCCGTCCCCGTGAAGGTATTTTCGGGGTCCGCGCTTATGGGGAACGCTTGTCTCTACGGTCGAGTATGTGAAGGCAGGCATTGATGGTCGCTAGATAAAAATAGAACATCCAGCTGAGCCAGACGACTGGATCGTAATCAGTCTTCTGTTTTTCGTTGAAGTGCCGAATCCCAAAATTGTTAGCGAGATTGAATAGGTCCGCTTCATCCTTACCATTCAAAGCTTCCTTTACCTGAGGTCGGAGCTTTTCCAACACGTCGGCAAGGTCTCGGACAGCCAGTCGGCGATCTTCAATTCCGCTTCCGTAGCGCTGAAATCGAGCAATCGCCGCATTCATTCTTTCGCGCGCTTGGTCGTCGTCGGTCGGCGGCAAAGCCGATAGGAGTTTGCCCATGCCATTGGGCGCAAGCTCCATGATTTCGCCAAGATCGTTCAGCCGGTATCCCGGACCATAGCTTTCCAGCAAAGGATTTAGGGCCGCCCGATATTCACCTTGGCCCTCCTTTTGATCGAAAGTATGCCAGTGCATCCCGCACCCGGAGTAGCTGTGGAATTGCCCCTCCAAAGGTTTGCTGACATGATCATGGAGAAATTCGATCAGGTCGAAGACATCGATTTCGGAATATTCGAGGACACGGTCATCCACCGGCCATAGATGTTTTCTCGTATTGAAAAGCACGTAGTTTGCCACGTCCGAACCAACCGTACCCGGCACATCATCGTTATCGACACACCAATATCCAAAAGCCTCATCCCAGTAGCCTCCGGATGAGAGCTGCCGATACGTTGACAGGAAAAGCGAGGCGAACACCTCAAAACTGAGTTGCGCTGCTTCCGGATCGGTGCCGGTCCTCGCACTATAGTACGCCCTACGCTTCGCTGTGATTGCCATTGCGACATCATACCATGCCGAGACAACGTTTCCAGATATTTTGTCCTCGGTCTGTTCCGCTCCCGTCATCGCCGGCCTTCGCAAGCAATTGGCGTCTTACCAACGGCAGCAGCCATCGAACTTTGATCAACGTTCTGCTTACTCGCTTATCCCCCCGAGGAAACCAGACGAGCCACCTAACTCGAACATGTGACCCAAATGACCCGACCTCCCCGTCCCGCGCCGCTATCGCTGCGCCTGACGCCGGAGGACCGTTCGCGCCTTGAGCGTGACGCGGCGGGCATGTCGCTTGGCAGCTATATCCGTTGGCGGCTATTCGATCCCGACCAGCCACCGCCGCGCAGGCGGGGTAAAGCCCCGGTCAAAGACCATCGAGCACTGTCCGAGGTCGTCGCCAGATTCGGCCAGTCGCACATCGCGGCCAATCTCAACCAGCTCGCGAAGGCCGCCAATTCCGGTTCGCTTGTCGTCACGCCCGATATCGAGGCGGAGCTGCGCGAAGCCATCGGGCATGTCGCCGATATCCGCCGCCTGCTGATCGCGGCGCTCGATCTGTCGGAAGGTGCGCATTGATCCTCAAAGCCTCCCAGCGCGGCGGCGGGATGGCGCTCGCGACACATTTGCTCAAGCCTGAGAACGAACATGTCGAAATCCACGAGATACGCGGCTTCATCGCCGACGACGTGAAGGGCGCGATGAAGGAAGCGCAGGCCGTCGCGAAAGGGACGCACTGCCGCCAGCACCTGTTTTCCGTGTCGCTCAACCCGCCCGAATCCGAATCCGTGTCAGTCGCCAAGTTCGAGTCTGCCATCGAGCGAATCGAGCAGGCAAACAACCTGTCCGGCCAACCCCGCATCGTCATCTTCCACGAGAAGGAAGGCCGCCGCCATGCCCATTGCGTCTGGTCGCGCATCGATGCCCAGACCATGACGGCGAGGCCCCTGCCCTTTTTCAAGCTGAAGCTGCGCGAGATTTCGAGGGGGTTATACCTGGAGCATGGCTGGCGGATGCCGCGCGGGTTGATGGATAGCCGCGACCATGATCCGCGCAATTTCTCCCTCGCCGAATGGCAGCAGGCCAAGCGGATGGGCCGCGATCCGAAGCAATTGAAGGCGGTCATGCAGGAATGCTGGGCCGCGTCCGATAATTTGCCCGCTTTCGAGAAAGCTCTGGCACAGCGCGGCCTCTACCTCGCGAAGGGCGACCGTCGCGCCCATGTCGCCGTTACCTATGACGGCGAAGTTGTGTCCGTGCCCAAAACACTGGGCATCCGCACGAAGGAGGTCGCCGCCAAACTCGGCAAGGCCGACGATCTGCGCAGCGTCGCCGACACGAAAATCCACATCGCCGCGACCGTCGTGCCGCGCCTTGAGCGACTTATCGAGGTGGCGGACGCAGCGAAAGCGCGCGAGATGCAGCCGCTCCAAGAGCGGCGGCAGGCGATGACACAGCGCCACGCCGATGAACGGCAAGCGATGGACATGGGTCAGCGGTCGCGGTTCACGGCGGAATCGCGTATTCGTGCGGACAGGTTTCGCAAGGGTGCGGCGGGCGTATGGGACCGTCTGACCGGCAAACATGCAGCCATCCGGGCAGAGAACGAGCGCGAAGCGTTCAACGCGTTCCAGCGCGACCGGGCGCAGCGCGATGCCCTGATCGTCGATCAGCTCAAGGAGCGGCGCATGCTCCAGCGCGAGATTGTCGCGGTGCGGCAGCGCCATCAGTCGCGGGTGCAGGATTTGCATCGTGACATATCCCAGTTTCGCGGCGGGCTGGAAGCCGGACGCGGCCATTCTCGCGGCACGAACGGGAGCCGTGGCGCGAAACGCAACGGCCCCAGTCTCGGCATGTAGGGCGCGTTATGCCGCGCGCCGCATCCGGTAGCGTTCCACGCCCGCCAATCGCTTGCGGGCCGTCACGCAATACCGTTCTTCAAGTTCGATGCCGATATATCCCCGGCCTTCCAATGCGGCGGCAACGCTCGAACTGCCTGACCCTGAAAACGGGTCGAGCACAATCGCGCCGGGCTTGGAAAACGCCCTGACCAGCGGCGTCAGGATGGACACGGCTTTTTCCGTCGGGTGATGGCGGTTGCCGCTATATTCCCATTCGCGCACGTCGGCGATTGCCGCCTTGGGCTTGGCCGGATGACCCTTCGCCAGCAGCCAGGCCGATTCATGGCGGCATTGCGTATGCCAGACACGCGAGGCGTAGGATTTGCGCCAGACGATATTGCCGACCGTTCGAAACCCTGCATCCGTCCATGCCTTGCTGAACTGGTCAATCGCATTCCAGCCGCAGAACAGCACGCAATAGCTTCCGTCTTTGAGCACGCGGAACATCTCGGGGAAGGCAGATAGCACCGCGTCCGGATTGTCATCATTAGCGATGGTCCGGCCCATGCGGTCGCGGTAGTTCACCAAATATGGCGGGTCAGTGATGATGAGGTCCACGGCCCCACCCGGCATAGCCTTCAAGGTCTCGGTGGCGTCACCCTGCATGATGGTGTTGATCTGTAACATTCTTCTCTCCGTTTGGTTTAGGTTCAAGCTGCTGCTGAACCCTTGCCTTGCGGCGAGCATGGGGGTGCAAGTGTCGGGGAAAATCGACGGGATGGTGCGGGCGCACAAGCGCAGCGCGGAGCCACGGTCTCGGTCTATTTTCCTCGACACGCGCTAGGGGCAACGCCCCAAGCTCTGTGGTCAATATTCCTTCGAGTCCCGTATGTGAAATCGCATCCGGCATTACATTATGCGGCCAAAACATCGCCGCGTTCATGGCTTTTGAAAGCCAATTAAGTCTCGAGGGACTTCCATATTTTTGGGGTTCTGATAGAATGTTCGAGTTGATGAGATAAATGTACAGAAAATAAAACTTCTATAAATTCCCAACCATCTTGAATTACAATCCTGAGTCGAAAAATTCGAATCTCGTTCAAATAAAATAGAAATTTTTCGAAATTAGCAGATCATCAGGGATATGAGAAATGACTTCTAAAAGCGTAATGGTTCTAGTCGGTAAAAAAATTCTGAGACGGCGGATAAAATTTAACTCCCACAAACGCACGCTCCCATATCATCCATCGAGATATTTTACGAAATCTGGTAATGCTACAAATATAAGCCTGTCCAACGTTGTACTTTCACGGTCAAGATCAATTGGAATAATCAACTCCAATAATTATATGCGTTTGGCTTACGATAAAAAATTTACCAAACGACTTCCCATACAATTTGCGAAGATGGGCGTGTATGCACTCGTTATAGATGGAAATTCGACTGTTACATGTGCAATTGCAGCATGCTGGAGACATATACCTGCAGTGATGGAACGCAGAGGGTTTACGGAGATGGAGAACTAGAATCGTGCGCCTTACGCGCGTAATCGTTTATCTCACGGACTCGATCATGAGATCGAACACGATCTCGCCAAGGCCTAAACCTAGAGTTCAAAAACTGCTTAACATCGGCCATCGCCTTGTCGTCAGCAATTGCTTCACTATCGAAGTGCGATTTTATCATATTTCTACCCTCACGCGATAAAACATTTTAGTTCTTCCCTGATATTATATTCAGCCTCGGCGATATTATTCTTAAAATCCCGTCTCTGATCATCACTCGGAAAGGCTTTGTCTAATATTCCCGAGTTTATTTTAGTTAAATCCTCCAAATAGTCAATGACATCTTTAATCCTCCTTGGGTTAACGCCATGATTTACAGTCACCATTTGCTTGAATGTTCGAACATAGAATAAATATATTGCCACTACTTGTTCGGCATCTTTAATTGCTTCGCCTTTTTCAGGAGACCCATAGATAAAATCCCCCATGTGATGTTGAGATTCCTCACTGTAGACCTCGAACGATTCAAGCGCGTACCTTAATGAAGAAACAAGTTTTTGTTTTAACTCGGAACCCATCCCGCTCATCGACGAAGGATTTAACCCCCCTCTATTTAAAGCTTCAACTGTAACAACGACTTCCTGCAGCAATGCAGCGGCAAAATCTCTCGGAATTCTCACTCTATAGACCGACCATTTCGGCAAGCTTATGTCGGCTGTCAATTCGCGGTGTGCATCGATCAAATTTAGCCTTGCCGTTATCGGATCAAATGCTTCCGCCAATCTATATTTCCAATACATGATAACCGACAAGGGGCGGATTTTTAGATCCGGATTGTCTTTAAATGCGCAAAACATTCCATACAGAAAAGTAGCGACAAGTCTCGCATCCTCCTCATCTGCGAAATCGATTTCGCCTTCATCGGTTATATATCGACCGTATTCTAACAATAAAATAGCTCTAAGCCGTAAGATATCGAAATCACACAGTAACAATCGCTGATTCAGCAAAATTTCTTTGACAGAAATGTCACTCGTTTTCACTTGTACGACTTGGGCGATTTTTGCTAGTTGAGCAGACTCGGCAAATATAAGCTCTCGAATCGTATCAGCTTGATCGATAAGATATTGTACAATACGGCCGCATTCGGAAGTTTCTTCAGACAATAAATTTTGAGTAGACGCAGTATTTCGCAATGCCTCGGCCTCGCGAAGCTTGTCATTCAAAGCTTGATAGCGAGTGAACGCGGGTCCAAATACGTAGCTATCTTCAGAGGAAACGCACCAAAAAAAAGATGATCCTAGAGAAAAATAATGATCTGTGTCCGGACTTCCGAATTTGGAAATCTTATCTTTCGCATGCTTGGACGACTGAACTAAGTCATCTATAGCTCCAGGAATCTGATCAATAAGTGCTTTGAGTCGTGCAGAATCTCTCTCGACATGCACCATTTCCTGTTCAAACTCCGCGCTCCAAGCATATGGGCTTTTAATCTTATAATTAAATTTGTGATTTATTTCAGCCCATATGTCTTCATGCGCAGCTCGAATTTGAAACTCGATAGGAATTATCAAAGGCGGCTGCACAACATATCCCGAAGACGATTCCGCTTCCGCCAAGCGTTTCACCGGATAGGACAACGCGTTAAAGGTAAGATGAGCGGACGAATACTGATTTTCGCTTAAATAACTGATTACCTTTAGGCGTTGCCCGTATTTTATTTTAAGTTGCTTGGATATTTTAGACTTTTGGATAAGGCCTGAGACGTGATCAAAACATTTTCTGTAACGATCATTAGGGTCATCTCTTCGGAGGAAAAATTTTCCCTGCCGAAGAGAAGACCAGACGTCTCTATCTGGAAACATCGGCTGGACCGGCTGATGCCCCGCTTCAACCAATGAAACAATGTAATCTAGGGCCGGTATCAATTCGTCATCATACAATGTAACAATTCGAAATCCAACTATATCATCCAAATCCGCAAAATTGAACGTTGGCTTGCTTTCATTATTGTACATGTATTGATTTTTTGTAATTTTATCGTGGATGCTCTCGATAGATTTTGCCCTGATTCTTGTGTAAAATTGTGGGGCAAACGAGCCGACACTATTTGATAGTGACCGAAGACGCTGGACAAGCGAAGATGCCGCTGCCAATGCATCAGCTAGCGTTACATCAGGATGCTGGAGGGAGCGTGGCCGAAGGCCCGATGCCGTTGTCCGGCGAACGATTGCTTTCGACATCGTTCAAAAACCCCAACCCGTCACGACGTTTGGCACAAACCCGTCACTCGCCCCATCGCAGGCGCAATTAATTGCGGCTTGATGGAGGAGGGAGAGAAATTTCGTTTGCAGTCGATAGGAATTGACAAAGCTTTCGTCAAATCTCTGCGTCGCGTTCAAGTCCGGCAATTTCACCCCCATTGCCATTTAAATTGGAGCTAGGGTGCTGTGATGGGGCAACTTTGTCAATTGCCTAGGGCCAAAGAATCCAAAGCGTCTTCAACGGAGATTTTGGCACGCATCGCTGCCGTATTTGCAGGCCAAAGGAGAATTTCGCGTTTGCGTTGGCGGTGATGGTGGACAGAGGTGATGTGACGTTATGGCTTTAGATTTAAACGAAAGTTTCGATTGCGCAGAGCATCCATCGTTCCGCCCTCTAACTTCAGGTCAGACAAAGCGGCCATCAAACATGTTCGGTGGCTTATACACTTCGACCAGAACAACATAGGCCGCTCCCCTCAGGCGGCTGGTTCCAAGGGGCCGTCACACCCATTCCGTCGTCTTGATGGGCGAAACCATCATGCAGGGTCCACGGGCGGCAAACGCCATGGTCATGGGTTCGAAGGGAGCACGAACGCTCCCTCGCCGATGGGGTTTGGGGAGCGCCGGAGGCTCCCCATTGGCGTGAATGGGCTCGATGCCCAATTCGCGCCATTAGCCGGGAGGGTGCACGGGAGGCGCGCAGCGGGCCTCCCTGCCAAGATAGCGTGGTACTACCACGCACATCTTGCGCGTAGCGTTAGCTCAGAACTTTCAGCCGGATATACCTGTCAGGATTAAGATTGAACCGTGCCGCCGTCGGGTGATGCAGCGGGCACTGCCTTCTTGGCTCTGGGCTTTCTGGCTGGCTTCGGGGCTTCCTTGCGCTTGCGGCCCAGACCGATCTTCACGGCGAGGTTGCGGCGCTTCTCGGCATATTCGGCGGCGACCATCGGGTAGTCGCGCGGCAGGCCGAATGTTTCGCGGTAGCTCTCGGGGGTGTAGCCGTTCTGGGTGATATGCCGCTTGAGCATCTTGTAGGGCTTGCCGTCGATCATACTGACGAGGTGTTCGGGCTTGATAGACGCGCGAACCGACACCGCCCCCTTGGGCTTTTCGGCGACGGGTTCGGCGGTCGGTGCGCCCAATCCGGCCAGGGCATTATAGATGCCTGCGATCACGTCGCCCATCTGCTCTGCCGGGACACGATTGTGACCGACATGGGCGGCGGCGATGTCGGCGGTGAGTTCGATCAGCGTTTCGTTGTCGAGCGGCAAAGCCTGGCTCCTTCTTAATTTGTCGTGGGGCTTCCGTCACCGGTGGGACCGTAGCCGTCAAGTGTCCCGATGTCCCATTTTATCCTATCCCCCCATTGGGCGGCTTGGGGTCGTCTATTTTCTCCGAAGTCCCGCGTCATCCCGGCGCGTGCAGGAGAAATTCCGATGCAACCCGAACTCGACCTTGAGCCCGACACTGTTTCCGCGTCCGCATCGCGCAAGCGGGCGACGCGCGTTTCGCGCTTTCCCGACCTGCCTGATCTTCCCGATTTGTATGAGCGCAAGCGCCGCCTTCCGCCGATGTTCATCGCAGGGATCGCGTTCGCAGCGGCAGCTACCGCGTTCTACGGTGCGGAAGCGGCGCTGCCGGCGCAATGGAAGCCGTCCTATTATATCGGCGGCTACACGCAGGAGATCGAAGCCGCGCGCAAGACCGGCGAGCTGGAAGCGACGGCAAAATTCGCACCTCGCCTCAAGCGCATCGAAACCGCCGCCGTCATGATGCAGGAGCAATGCAAAGCGCAGCTCCAGAGCGTGAACACCTATGCGCAGGCGGTCTATAACCGGGCCGGTATCGGCTTTCAGTTAGCCGCCGACCTGCAACGGCAATATGCGTCGGCGCGCTACTCGGTCGTGCAGCAATCCCTCGGTGGTGAGTTGGGAGCGGCGAACATGGCGACAAGCTTCGGCTATATCGCTTCGCTGTTCGATCCGGACCTTGCGCAGAAGTCCATGGACTTTGCCCAGAACGCACGTCAGCAGGCTTTGGCCAAGCTCGACGAGGCAGCGCAGGGCGGCGTGAGCGTTTCGGCGCAGGGCTGGGATCAGGGCCTGACCGATCCTGCGACCTTCGCAAAAAGCCTGCACTGCGACCTGCCGAGCGATCTTGCCGAAGCTCAGCCCTCTTCGGAGGGCTGAGCCGTGCGGGAATTCTGGAACGGTTTTCAAAATTTCCTCGGCCTCGGACGCTCCTTTCAGGAGGATATCCGCAAGGCCGACGCCGAGGAATATTCCCGCATGGCGCGCCTGCGCGCCATGCTCATCGAGCGCTATTATCTGGAACAGGCGGCGAGCGGCGATCTGGGCGATGCGGCGCTCGGAACATTGGAAGACGCCGCCGCCGCCGACCTGCTCTGGCCTTCCGGACTGTATCTTGGTGCGCTCGATGGGCGGCTCCTGCATCTCGATGCCGACGGCCACAATCTCGTCTATGCCCGCGCCGGTGGCGGCAAGGGCGTCACCTCGGCGCAGCCGATCTGCGCGGGCTATACGGGATCGCTGTTCGTCAACGATCTGAAGGACGGCGAGCTGCATTTTTCGACCGCCGAGCATCGCGAGAAAAACCTCGGCCACCAGGTCATCACCATCGATCCCTGGGGCATTCGCACGAAGAACGGCGCGAAGGTCTGCCCGCTCTACGGCCTGCGCAAAATCGTCGAGCGTGGCGGGTTGATCGACAACGAGGCCGATGAGATCACCCTGATCCTGCTGCCGCGCGGCAAGGCCGATGCGGGTGAGAATGCCTGGGTAAGAAAAGCCGCACGCCGGATGCTCGCCATGCGCATGAAGCATCTGGCCTATTCCCAGCCCGACCGGCTTTCGCTGTCGGGCCTGTGGCGCTTTGTAAATTGCTCGGACGCAGATCTGGAAGTGCTGTTCACCGAGATGACTTATTCGGCGCACGAGGACGTGGCGGGTCCGGCGAGCGCCATGATGTGCCTTGGCGGCCAGCGGGTATAATTCCATCACCCGATGCCAACTGCCCTCTCAACACGTCAATATCGAATCCAATTCCAACGAAAAATGACTTTACTCTTTCAGAATCATTCAGGTCAGTCCACTCAATGAGGGCAGGCAAAATGTCTGGTTCCTCCGGACGCTTCTTCGTGATCGTGTCCCACGTGGTGGTGTAGCTGGGTGCAGGGGTGGTCACCGTGATTTTCGGATAGGTTTGGGTTGCGACACTCGAACCTGACGGAAGGAACCACGATGACCGATCCAATGATGCACCTGCGCTCGCTGGTCGAGAAGACCCCGGACGCGGATATTTTGCGCGACATGATTGCTTTTGCGGCCGAGCGGCTGATGGAAATGGAGGTCGGCAATCTCACCGGTGCTGGCTATGGCGAGAAGTCGCCGGCGCGGCTTGTCCAGCGCAACGGCCACCGCGAGCGCGACTGGCAGACACGCGCCGGCACGGTCGAGCTGCGCATCCCCAAGCTCAGGAAGGGCAGCTACTTCCCCGGCTTCCTCGAGCCCCGCCGGATGGCCGAGCGGGCGCTGACGGCGGTGATCCAGGAAGCCTATATCCAAGGCATCTCGACCCGCTCGGTCGATGATCTGGTGAAGGCACTGGGCATGGACGGCATCTCCAAGAGCCAGGTCAGCCGGCTGTGCGAGGAGATCGATGAGCGCGTCCACACCTTCCTGGATCGCCCGATCGAGGGTGACTGGCCATATCTGTGGATCGATGCAACCTACGTGAAGGTGCGCCAGAACGGGCGTATCGTCTCGGTCGCGGTGATCGTCGCCGTGGGCGTGAACAGTGACGGTCGCCGCGAAGTGCTGGGCATGGACATCGGCCCCTCGGAAGCCGAACCCTTCTGGACTGCCTTCTTGCGCAAGCTGACACGCCGGGGGCTGCGCGGCGTGAAGCTGGTCATCTCCGATGCCCATGAAGGCATCAAGGCCGCCGTCTCCAAACTGCTGTGCGCGAGCTGGCAGCGCTGCCGCGTTCACTTCATGCGCAACGCCCTGGCCCACGCCGGCAAGAGCGGAAGGCGCGTTGTCTCCGCCTTCATCGCCACCGCCTTCGCCCAGGAGACACCCGAAGCGGCAAGCCAGCAATGGCGCTCCGTGGCCGATCAGGTGCGACCCAAACTGCCCAAGCTGGCGACCCTGATGGACGATGCCGAACCCGACGTGCTGGCCTACATGACGTTCCCCAGGGAACACCGCGCCAAGTTGCACAGCACGAACCCCATCGAGCGGCTCAACGGCGAGATCAAGCGCAGGACCGAGGTCGTCGGTATCTTCCCCAACGAAGCTGCCATCACCCGCCTCGTCGGCGCAATCCTCATGGAGCAATCCGACGAATGGGCTGTCCAGCGTGCCCGCTACATGACGCTTGAAACCATGGCGCCGCTCAGCGACAATCCCATCGTCATGCTGTCGGCTGTACCCGGAACATGATCGGCTCAGACTGATGCCGAAATAAGCGAGGGCCTCCCCCAGCTACACCACGCCTCGGGACACGACCCTTCTTCGTCATTCCCTTAAGACGATCTTCAATAAATTTTTCGACAGATTGACCTGCATTTAATCGTTCAGAATCAAGGTCGTGGATTTCTAAATCCCGCGCAATCGCGGGCAGTTCTAGTCCTATTTTTTCGTATTGCGTTTGACCGCCGGTACGAGCGCAAATTTGCCGAACGATATCAGCGAATTGCGGCAAACAATTAGGAGTAGGATAGGGCTCGCTTGATCCTTGCTTTATCCGTAACCCCGACGTGTTGCGGAGATGGATGATAGCCTGTTCGACGATCCGATGATCCACTGACAACTCCCCGAAGGCAGACATCGGAGATTAGCAGGAATCTACAGGACCGCAAATGAGGAGGAAGCGTGGTTATAGCGTATCGGTGCTCAATTCCGCTCAAAGCTCAGGCAAAAATCAGCGTAGCAGTCGAGCGGTCCGCCCGCATTTTCGTACAGCCAGTCACCACGTTCTATTGGCCTCGCTGATTTTGTTTTCACCTCGATACGCGTGTCAAAAATACCATGGGTATAGTACTCTGCCCAAGGTCCATATCCGGCGCAGCCCTTCACAACTGCCGGCTCGTCGTTTTCTCTGTGCAATTCTCCGTTTGCGTCGAACCAGGCTTCGAACAAAGTCAGCCACTTTCCAGGCCTACCGACCAAATTTTTTACTACTATACTTGGTTGTTCTCCACCTTCGACGCGATGCTCATCCATGTTCCAACGGATTAGCCTTACTGCGGCTTCGCTGTAATGTCCGGAATCGCGCCATCCCGGAACCTTTCCAATAGGATCAACAAATTTCATACCGTTATACATCACGGGTCCCAAACAGTTCGCGTTGAACTGTTCGAGTAGCACAATTCTTGGTTTGTTCATTTCATAGGCGCGCTCCTCAATCGCAGAATCCAGACAAATTATCATAACTCCCTGAATTTATGCGAGGAAATAGTTTGCAGCTGCGGGAAGTGCGAGCCGTTCAGGGGCGCCACCGCCCACTTTTACCCACCTTATTAGAATCTGCTGCCCACTCGCGCCTGCCGCTGGGTCCAGTAACTAAGCGGCAAGAGAGCCGGCCCCTCTCGGTTTCATCTTGCCGAAGCGTCCGGACGCCTCGGTCCTTTCTAAGGACAAAAGACATGGTCCATTTTTGTGAACAGTGCGAGTTGAAGATGGTCTGTGAGAAGGCCTTTGCGACTCACGTCAGCGCCGATTTCGTCAAGGCCCCCGAAGTCCGGTTTGACTACCAGAACTACCTCGTGGGCCTGGACATGTCAGCCGATGCCATCATTGACTGGATCGTGGTGAAGATTCGCGATTTTCCCGGTCGTTACAAGGACGAGAACGGAAAACTGGTCCCCACGCCGAGCTTTCTTCCGATCCTCAATCCGGGCGCTCGATTTTGGTTCCAGGATCAAATCGCGGACGGTGGATGGCAGTCGCTGGATGATGTGCCGCGCTTGCGTTCCGAAGCCGTAGGCCGCTGGCGTTTGATCGGTGTCGCCCGCGATACTGCGGAGACGGTTCAGCCGATCTGCTAACTGTCCAATCAAAATGCAGCTGCCGGAGCATTCCGGCGGCTGCATTGCGTTCCTGCCTTCGTGATCAGCGGTGAATCGATAGGTAACGGGCCATCGCGACGACCATCGCGGCCATGCGCTGATGATAGATTTGCCCCAAATTGCGTCGCGCGCGGTAGCTGGGCAGACCCGCCATCAACTCGGCAAATTCGTTGCGCAACTCAGACTGCAGAAACGCCCATTCGTTCGGCGTCTCCCGCTTGATGAAAGCGATAAGGGTTCGCTGGACTTGAAGTTCATGCATGGAAAGCACCTTTCGGAGCCATCATCGTTGCGGTGCTGGATGTGATTGGGGGGATAGAGGGATTGGGCGCGCTGCGCCCAATCCGGTGCGCTCAAAAGAGCGCATATTGCCGGGCGGCGGCTTCCTGTTCGATCCAGACCTTGCCTGCATTGGCGGCGGCAGTGTCCAGCCAGTCGGACACGTAGCTTTCGGGACCACCGGCTTGATCGACGATGTCCTTCGCGATGAAGTGCGAGCGATAGCCAGTTTCCGTGATCGGGAGTGGTGCGCGGACCGGCTCCAGCGTCTCGATCTGAATGTGATCGACGAAGCGTTGCTTTTCCAGCGTGACGGAAATCAGGATGCCGCGCCATTCGAGCGTGCCGTATTGAACGGTGCGGAATTGGGAGGTCATGACTGACCTCCGTTCTCGCGCTCGGCGATTTCCCGCATCACGACGCGCCCGTTGATGGGCAGAGCGTCGAACTGAAGCGTAAAGCCCTGCTGGTCCTTATTGGGCCATGCGGCACCGATTTCGATCCATCGGGCCTGATCGTTGTCGCCTTTGACCGTGAAGAGTCTGTGGGTGGGTTTCGTGTTGGTGGTCATCGTCAGTCTCCTTCGACTTTTTGAAAAGCCGGAACCATTTCCGGGCATGGGGAGACAGTCGCTCGCCGCGATGAGCCGGGGGTCAAACGCTGCATGGAATGCACCCGAAGGGGACGGAGCTGCACAAGCCGAAGGCGCGGAAGCGGTCGCGTTGACCCCAGGCGGCGGCGGAGCATGATCCCCAGCCAATAACCGGAACTGGATGCGGCGTTGATCGAACACAGGAGACTGACGATGACGGGCCGCGCCTGCACCCGTGAGGCGGTCGGTCGATGGTGACCGATCATCCGGTAAAGTGCCGATCCACGCCCTCTCAGACGAGGCCAAGAGCTTCTATGATCGCTACGGCTTCACGGCCTCGAAGCTCGAACCCTTCACCCTGCTTGCGACGATGGCCGAGCTGCGGAAGGCGTTTTTCCCGGAGTAGCTACGCTGATCCGGCCTCATGGCCACGCGCGATAGAACGCCAGGACATAGGCGACGAGATCGGGATCGGCATTCTCGACGACGCCGTTGATCCAGTTGGACACCATCGTGGGAGTCAGCGCGGCGGGTTTATCGGCGGCGCGGCGCAAGAGGATCGACGCACCGATCCCGGTCCGCTCACGGTGGTGACGCAGTTCGGCCAGCATGTCGGGATCGATCTTCGCGTGCTTGCGATACGCCTTGCGGACATAGCCCTGCGCATGGTTCTGCCGATCCGGCAACGCGCGCAGCGTCGTCATCGCGAAGGACCAGTGGCTTTCGCTTGCCGAGTTCGGACGCCGCTCGTCGCTCATCCACGATGTAAGTATTTGGTCCGTGAGATCGGCGGGCGCATTCCGGCCCAGCCGCAACAGCGCGGTAGGCCCGATCCCGGTCCGGGCGAGTTCGGATTCAATCTCCGCGCCCATCGCCGCCGTCATCGGAATGCGGCGGTTCTCGCCAAGTGCGGCTAGGCGGGACAGCACATAGTCGAAATGCGCCGGAACGGCCTGCTTCGCGACACCGCTCAGCCAGGTGCCCACGACACTCGCCGACAGCCCGGGAGGTTTGTCCTTCGCGCCGCGCAACAGCCGCATCGCACCCGTCCCGGTCCGTTCGACTTCCGCGCGAAGCCGTTCGCGCATCTCGTCGGTGATGGGAATCCGGCGAAGGAAAGCGGCCTGCTTGTCGCGTGCCGGTGCTCGACGGCTGGTGCTGTTCGGTTCGAGATGGTCGGTTAAGTCGGATTCCGTGTCGGTCATGGCGCGGCTGAATGCTGGAGTTCGGGTTTCATGGTCAGAGATTTGCCCGCAGTTCGGTGAGGGAAATCATCAGCGTCATGTCGCTCGTGGGCGACGGCAGGAAACCGAGCGCCAGATAGAAGTCCTTCGCCTCTTCGCTGATCGCATGCACGATCATGCCGCGAATGCCGATGATGTCGGCGGCGGCGATGACGCGCTTCGCCGCATCCTGAACGAGAGCACGGCCCAGCCCGAGTTTCTGAAAGTCGCGGTCCACGGCGAGCCGCGCGAGCGTCACCACCGGAACCGGGTCGGGCATATTGCGGCGGAACCGTCCGCTAGCCTCGCGTGTCGCGATATTGCTCGACGCCAGCGCATAGTAGGCGATGACGCGAGAGTCGTCGGTCACGACATAGGTGCGCGTCGCGCCTCCCGCCTGATTGGCTCTCGCCCGGCGTTTCAGCCATTCGTCGAGGGATGCGACGCCGGAATCAAAGGCGTCGAGATTATGTTGATCGGCAAGCAGCGCCGGAGCGTGAAGCGTCACTTACGCTCCCACAGCGGCGTCGCCTGCATTGTCCTGCGGAGTTTCTCGTTCGGCTGCGCCGGGCGGTCCAGCATGGCGACGAACTGGTCGTATCGGTCGCGATCCACCGTGATGATGGTCTGATCGAGGATCGCCTCTTCGGCGGCCTTGCGGGAGGCCTCGATCATGAAATCGGAACGGGTGCGCCCGAGCATCCGCGCGGCGCGATCTATCAGCGAGCGCGTTTCGTCGCGCACGCGCAGATTGACGGCGTGCAGCGGAGATTCCGCCTGTGTTGTGGCTCTTGGCATGGTGATATCC
>Ga0068864_100001755_pt1 | contig 17835 bp, 14 predicted proteins | sample KBSSwiS72_FD_66586 | JGI IMG/M metagenome (GOLD analysis project Ga0068864, IMG submission 66586) | Switchgrass rhizosphere microbial communities from Kellogg Biological Station, Michigan, USA - KBS Switchgrass S7-2 | ecosystem: Host-associated > Plants > Roots > Rhizosphere > Soil ... | reverse complement strand
GACCCGATTGCAATGGCGAGCAGCAGGAGGTTGATGACGTTCTGGTTCTTGTACGTGATTGGCCGCGTCGGCAGCACCTCCTGGAGCTTGCCCGCCGCCATCAGGCTGCCCGTGAACGTCAGGTACCCGAGCAGCACTTCGACAACGATCGCGAAGGTCCGAAAGGCTGTCAGCTCACCATCCTGCAGCCACAGCATGTACTTCGCCGTGCCCACCAGGCCCGCCGCGAGGCCGCCGAACGCGTGCGACAGTGCGGTCCGCTGCGGGACTGCCGTCAGCGGCACCCACGAGAGCGGAACGCCGATGGCCGTGCCAACCACAAGGGCGACGAGAATCCACCTGTAGCTGACGATCTCCGGATGAAGCAGCGTGCCGACGATGGCCAGCGTCATGCCAGCCACGCCGGCCATCACGCCCTGGCGCGCCGTCTTCGGCGTGCTCAGCCAGCGCAACGAGAAGATGAAGAGCGCCGCCGCGGCGAGATACGTGGCCTGTGTCAGGTGATCGACCAGGCTCATCGCGGCTTCCTCTCACGGAACATCTTGAGCATGCGGTCCGTGATCAGGAAGCCGCTGACGATGTTGGTCATGGACGCGGCGACGGCCACCGCGCCTATCACCGTGCTGAGGACCGTCTTCTCCTCGCCCGCGATGATGATCGAGCCGACGATCGCGATGGCCGAGATGGCGTTGGTCAGCGACATCAGCGGCGTGTGCAGCAGCCGGGAGACGTTCTGGATGACCTGAAAGCCGACGAACGTCGCCAGCATGAAGACGAACAGCATGGACCAGAGATCGAGAGTGTGCATGGTTATCTCTTGAAGTGCCGATCGGCGAAGCGCACGTACTGTTCCCAATCGTATCGCGTCAGGTCGTGCTCGCCAGACCGCACGTGGTATGCGATCGTCCCGCCGACCGGGTGATCGACCGCGGGCATGTCGCCGACGCCGAGGCCGTCGGTGCCGAGCAGCCGGTAGACCGGATCCGCGCCCTTGGCCGCGAGGAACTCGCCGCGGGGATCCGCCCACTGATCGCCGGCCGCCGAGGCTACATAGAGTGGACGCGGCGCGATCAGCGCCAGCAGCTCGTGCTGGTCGATCGGGAGCCGCTCCTCGTGCCCGGCGTACCGCTGGAAGCCCGGCGTGAACCAGTGCGGGAACTGCCGCGTGATCGCCTCGACGGTCTCGCCGTAGATCCGCTTGTGCAGCGCGGCGCCGCCCGAGCCGGACTCGTTCGAGATCACGATGGCGAAGCGTTCATCCTGTGCGCCGGCCCAGAGCGCGGCCTTGCCGAGCCGTGAGTGGCCGACCAGCGCCACTTTCCCGGCGTCGATCACCTGCTCGGTCCGAAGGTAGTCGAGCGCGCGGCTCAACCCCCACGCCCACGCGCCAATCGCGCCCCACTCCCCCTCGGCCGGACGCGACTGGCCCCCCTTGTAGAACAGCGGGTGCACGCCGTTCTGGAACCCGTCGTCGAAGTCAGGATCGAGATCGCCGTAGTAGGCCGTGGCGAGCGCGAAGCCGTGCGAGATGAGGAGATCTATCGGGAAGCGCGAGGCCTCGGTGCCGCGCGCCGTGTCCGTGGCGCGGTGATTGACAACGCCCTTGTCGCGATCGGGGAGCCAGGACGTGGCGAGCCTGATGGCAGCGTCGCTGGCGACGGCCTGGTTGCCCTGGAAGTTGAGCGCCACGAAGACGGGCACAGGTTCGGTGGCCTTCGCGGGCACGTAGAGCAGCAGGTGCATGTCGAGGCCACTCTGCGGCGGTCCGAAGTGCAGCGTCACCTGCCGCCGCATCGCGGATCCGCCGAAGGCCGGGCCCTCCTCGTCGACCTTGGCCGTGACCGGCAGGGTCGCCGTCGGCGTGCTGCCGTATTCGACGGTCGCGAAGCGTGCCAGCAGCTCGGGCCGTCGCACGGACGCCCACTCCCGTGCGCTCGCCACCTTGCCGCCGTTGTCGAGCACCAGTGGATCCGGCAGCGTGTAGGCGGGGATCTTCGACTCGTCGTAGTTGGCAGCGGGCGCCTGCATGGCGACCAGGATGCGGACGCCGAACGCGGCGCTCGCGAGAAGGCAGAGCGTAAGGGCGGTACGGCGCATGCGGCGAGTGTACTCATCCCGCGGCCGCGTTCAAGGGCGGCCTCGGCTATGATGCCGCAGAGGAGACCCATGATCATCGCGCAGGCGGTCGTCGAGCGCGGGCTGCTCGACTCGTTGGTGGACAGGTTCGTCACGATCTTCGATCTCGCCGACTACTACATCGGCGCCGGCAACACGAAATGGGCGCTCATCGCGCTCGCGGTCCTGATGGCCTTCGTGTTCTTCAAGCCGTCGAGGCGATGACCCCCGCGCGCCGCGTGCATGCGGGCTGGTGGGAGCTCTGGCGGCCGCCAGTGGTGGGTGTCGCCGCGGTGGTCCTGCTGGCAATCGGCGCCGCGGTGCTGGCGGGGCAGTGGCGGATCTGGCGCGTGACCGTGGACGACACCAGCGCGCAGGACTTCGGCATCTTCTACGCCTCGGTGCGATCCTTCCTCGACGGCGGCTCGCTGTACGCACCCATTCCGGCGCCGCCACGATTTCCGTCGCGCAGCGGGCAGCTCAATCTGAACCTGCCGCACACGAACCTCTTCTTCCTCCCCCTCGGCCTGCTGTCCCGCTCCACCGCGCTATCGGTGTGGGTCGGCGCAAGCCTGCTCGCGTTCCTGTGGAGCACGTGGTGCAGCGTGCGTGCCCTTCGCTGGTCGCTGTCGCCGCTCGGGTGGCTCGCGCTGGTCGTGTATCTCGTGGCCTGGGGACCTGCTGCCGCGTTCACGCTGACGATTCAGCTCAACTTCCTGCTGATGCTGCCGGTGACTGCCGCCTGGCTGGCCGCGCGGCGTGGCGCGCACGAGGCGACGGGCGCCTGGCTCGGCTTCGCGGCGGCGATGAAGCCGTTCCTGCTGCTGTTCACACCGTATTGCGCGATTCGCCGGGACAGGCGCGCGCTGGCGACACTGATGGCCGCTGCCGGCGCTCTGTTGGCGATCGGCCTGATCGTGTTCGGCCCCGGCGCCTACCGCGAGTGGGTCGAGCAGTTGTCACGCGTGACCTGGGCGACGCACTACATGAACGCGTCGGTGTTCGCGGTGACCGAGCGCGTGCTGGGCCGGACGACGATTCCCGGCCTCGACTTGTCAACGGCCGTCAAGGCTGTGGTGCTGGGTGTCGCGATCGCCGTGATTCTGGCTCTGACGCTTGCGGTCGCACCGCGCACGAGCGGCGGCGAGGCCGGGACCGATCGCGCCTGGGCCGTGCTGCTGCTGGGCGCGCTGCTCGTCTCGCCGCTTGGCTGGGTCTATTACCTCTGGATCGCGCTCTGGCCCGTCGCCGCGGTGATTGGTCACTCACAACCGTGGACGCGGCGCCTGCCCCGGGACCTCCTGCTGATTCCGGGGCTGGCCGGATGGCTGTGGTTCCGGCGGACCGCCATGTGGGGCCAGCCGAGCGTGCTGGCATCCGCCACGTTCGCGTCGATGTATTTCTGGGCGCTGCTCTCGCTCTGGCTGTGGACGGTCGGGGAGGCCCGTCTTGACAGAGGCGGGAGGCAGGCCGACACTGATCGCGTCTACCCAGCGTAATTCGGGGCCCGTTCGTCGTCTTCCGTCGGCTCGGTCGAGGGGAGGGCGTCATGTCGCATCGGCTCCACGGGATCAACTATCGGGTCTTTACCACTCTGCTGCTGATTGGCCTGCCTGTATTGGTGGTCGCCTCGTTCCTGGTGCTCGAAGACGGCCGGGCGAAGCTGCGCGACGCCTTCGGCCTGAAGCTGTCACAGCGGGCGGAGCAGTCGGCCTCTGCCATCGACGCCTACGTCTACCGCCGCATCGTCGACGTCTCGATGCTGGCGCGCGTGCCCGACGTGCGCGCGGAAGCCGAGCGTGCCAACCTGCGTCCGGTTCTTCCGGGCCAGGCGGCGGACATGGACCGCGCGTTCGCGGCAGTAGACGTCAAGCGCCCGGCGGTCGCGGCCATCCTCGGCACGCCCGCCTCGAAGTACTTTGCCGACATCACGCGCCAGGATCCGATCTACCGCGAGATCCTCCTGACGGACCGCGCCGGCCGGCTGATCTCCGCGTCGAACATCACGAGCGACTACGACCAGAGCGACGAGGACTGGTGGAAACGCGTGATGGCCGATCCGACGCGAGGAGAAGCCACGCTGAGCGACGTGCGCTGGGACGACAGCGCCCGCATCTACGCCATGGAGATTGCGGTGCCCGTCGCCGGGCCCGACGAACGGCCCGCGGGCGTGCTGAAGGTCGTGGCCGACATCCGCGAGATGCTGGCCAGCGTGGCGGGCATGGACATCGGCATCGACGGCGAAGCGATGCTCGTGCGCCGCAACGGGACCATCGTGTTCAGCCGGCAGGCCGCGCAGCCCTCGGCGCGGTTCTTCGGCGCCGATCGGCTGAAGGAACGACTCGACGCCGCCGAGAGCAGCGGCCCATCGCGGCTCTTCTACACTGCTGACAGTGCCGACGGCGCGCCACAGATCATCGGCGTCGCCACGAGCCAGTTGTCGTCGACCTACCCGCACCTGCCCTGGGTGGTCGTCGCCTGGCAGCCGGCGGCGGAACTGCTCGCGCCGGTGCAGTCGCTCTATCGATCCCTGTTGCTCGTGCTGGCGCTGACGGCCATTTGCGTGCTCGGCCTGGCGTTCTGGTTCTCGCTGAAGCTGGCCAGGTCGCCCATGGGGATCGACATGGCGCTGGTCCCGCACGCGCCGATTCATCGCGTGGAGGAGGAGGAGCCCGTTTAGTGGATTGTCGTGCTGGTCGCTACATCGGCGAGCGCGTCGTCACGTGGCCAGGAATCGGTCGCAAGCGGCCTGGTCGAAAGAATCGTGAGTGACGCTTCGATCTGACGGAGGAACCCCCGGATCCGCGCCAGCGGGTGGTCGGGGAACCGTACGTCATAGCTCTCGTCGTCGGCGATGCTGCGGATCGTGCGGGCGTCGAATTTCGGGTCGTACCTATCCTTGAACCAGTGCTTCACCTTGCCTGCCCCGGCGTCGATCTCGATGACACCCGCGCGCAGCGCCTCGGTTGTTACCACCGCCTCGCGTACGCCGGTGTGCCCCTGTTCATCGGCGACCAGGAAGAAGATCACCGTCTGATGCTCCAGCAGAACATGCAGCCTGCCCGCGTAGACGTAGCCCGGCCGCCTGTCGCCCTTCATGACGCAGACGATTCCTCGGACCGTTGTGGACTCGAGCCGTCTGGCCTCGACGAGGCTGCTGTTGAAGTCGATGAGTTCGCGGCAATACGACACGACGTCGGGATCTGATTCCACCGGGCCGAGCGAGCCGTTGCAGGACCCGAGGACGAGCCTGAGGCCGCCCGCATCCTGCCAGTACCATTTGCCGTTCTGTCTGCCGACAAAGCGAAGGCCGTCTGAGTTGAACCGGATTCGCTCGACGAGACGAGGATCCGGCGGGACATCCGGCGCCGCGTCCTCCTCATTGGCTGAAGGCGCGAACCACCCGAGCCGGTTGCCAACAAACAGCAGGCCACCCAGAGCGAGCAGGTATATGAAGACCGCGTCGCCGAACGAGAAGAAGTGGTGGAGCAGCAGAAAGATGAGGCTGCCGGCAATCGCGAAGCCTTGATTCATGGAGCGGCTCGGCGTGTTCGTTCAGTGTCAGCCCGGGCGCCGAGTATACGTGACAATCCGGCAGGCTAGTAGGACCTGTACCGTGCCACGTTGAGCCAGACGCCCGCCGTCAGCACTCGCTCGACGTTGCGGACGGCGCGGATGTCCTTCAGCGGATCCGCGCCGAGGACCACGAGGTCCGCGGCAAGCCCCGGGCGCAGGGTCCCCAGTTCACCGCTCCGGTACAGGAACGCCCCCGCCGTCCCCGTCGCAGCGTGAATCGCCTCGAGCGGCGTAAAGCCGCTCTCCACCAGCAACTCGATCTCGCGCCAGGGCGCCTCGCCACGCCCGGCAAACGGCACCTCCGAGTGCCCGCCCACGACAATCTGAGCGCCCTCGTCGGCGGCGCGACGCGTCAACTGCTTCATCTTCTCGAAGCCCGCCGCCATCATCTCGGCCTTCTCACGCGGCGTCTTCGCCGGCGGCGCATCCGCGCGGCGCTCGAACACGGCGAGCGTGGGATCGAGAAACGGACGCCGATCTCGCAACACTGCATAGAGTGCCTGCGCGTCCGGGCCATCGAGATTGATGCGCGCGAAGCTCTCGTAGCGCCCGTCGCGGCGTGCGTCGTTGTCGAGCAGCACGGCCTGCCGGTATTTCTCGCGCTCCCGCGCCGGCAGCAGGCTGGGGCCGAGGGAGGTGACATGCTCGATCCCGTGCAGCCCGGCGAGCAGCGCCTCGCGGGCGTCGAGGATCTCGAGATGGGCGGTGCACGGGATGTGGTGCGCGTTGCACACCTCGATCACCGCCTTCGCGCCGGCCAGCGGCAGGCGGAAGTAGATCTTGAGCGCGGTGGCGCCCCACTCGACGTTGCGCTCGGCCAGACGTCGCGCTTCGTCGGCATCGCGCGCGACGACGGCGTCGTTGGGGTAAGCCGGATGGTCGCCATCGATATGCGGGCCGCAGGTGAAGATGTGCGGCCCCTTCAGGTCGTCGGCGGCGACCATCTCGCGGAGCGGCACGAACTTGTCGTCCCATTGTCCGGGATCGCGGAACGCGGTGACGCCGTGACTCAGCTGCCGGAGCGCCAGCTTCGGATCGTTCTCGATGTGGAAATGCAGGTCGATCAGGCCTGGCACGATCGTTCGGCCGTTGAGGTCGACATGCTCAGCCCCATCGGGCGCCGGCGTGCTCGCCAGTGGCCCGATCGCCGTGATGCGGCCATCCGAGACGACGATGCGCGCGGTCGGGATGGGCGGCGCGCCGGTGCCGTCGATGACCTGCGCGCCGTCGAGCACGAGCATCGGATCGGCCGCGCGGCCTGTTGCCTGGAGCGCGAAAGTTGATGCGGCGAGTGCCAGGGCGAGCCCGATCCGGTTGTACACGATGAGGCCTCCGCGTGGAGCGTACGCCGCCGATCGCGCCGGGTGTCAATCTTTTTCCTTGCTCGACCTGTTCGTGATTTGATGTTCTGTGTCGATGCGACGTCTTGCCGCTGGCGCGCTGGTCGCGCTGCTGACCGCAACGGGCAGTGCCCGGGCGCAGGCCCCGGCGCCGGTGCGTGCGTGGGAGGGTTCGCTTGCGCTTGCCACCACAGTCGAAGGACCGGCCGATCCGAACCCGCCGTTCGACCTCTTCGCCGGCGAGCGCTTCAACTACCCCTACGCGCTGCGCAACGCGCTGACGGGTTCGACACGTGTCGAGCACTACCGCGCGCTGTTCCTGGAGAACGAGTACCTGAAAGTCACCGTGCTGCCAGAGCTGGGCGGGCACCTCTACAGCTGCCTCGACAAGATCAGCGGCCGCGAGATGTTCTACGCGAACAAGACCATCAAGAAAGCGTTGATCGGATATCGCGGCGCCTGGGCGGCCTTCGGCATCGAGTTCAACTTCCCGGTCTCGCACAACTGGATGTCGATGTCTCCGGTGTCCTCGGCCATCGTGTCGAACGCGGACGGCAGCGCCTCGATCTGGGTCGGCGACGTCAACGCCGTCTTCGGGTCGTCCTGGCGCGTCGAGCTGCGCCTGCGCCCCGGCCGGGCGGTCCTCGAGCAGCACACGACCCTGGCCAACCAGAGCGACGCACGCCACCGCTACTACTGGTGGACCAATGCCGCCGTGCAGGTCGAAGACGACTCGCGGCTGATTTACCCGACGCACCTCATGGCCACTCACGGGTTCACCGCGGTCGTTCCGTGGCCCATCGACCAGACGGGCCGCGACCTGAGCCTCATCAGGAACCAGACCGACGGCCCGGTGTCGCTCTTCACCTACGGCACCAGGGAGCCGTTCATCGGCGTCTGGCATCCGTCCACGCACTTCGGCACTGTGCACGTCACGTCCACGAGCGAGCTGCCGACGAGCAAAGTGTGGTCCTGGGGATTCGACGAGGCCGCGCACCGGTGGCGGCAGTCGCTCTCGGACGACAACAGCGCGTACATCGAGCTGCAGGCCGGGCTGTTCAGGAACCAGGAGACCTACGGCATGCTCGAGCCGCAGGAGCAGGTGCGCTTCTCCGAGTACTGGATTCCGGCGCGGGACCTCGGGGGGATCACGCGCGCGACGGCAGACGCCGTCCTGAACGTCTCGGTCCGCGAGCGCGGGCTCGGCCTGGAGTTGAATGTCACCCGGGCCTTTTCTGACGCGCGTATCCGCGTGCGTCAGGGCGACCGCGTCCTGTTCGACAAGGTGGCCACACTCGTGCCGCGCGTGACGTGGCGAGCCGACGTCGACGCGCCGGCCGGCCTCAAAGGCTGGACGTTCGAACTGCTGCGAGCGGATCGCGCCGCAATCCTGTCGCACGACGCTCGCGGGTACGACGCGCTGTCACCGAAGGACGTGGCGCCGGGTCCGCGTCGCGCCGTGCCTCTTCCTGCAGGAAACGACCGCGCGGAGGCTGACTACCTCGCGCAGGGACACGACGAGGAGCTGAACGGTCGGCGTCTCGATGCGCTGGTGACGTATCAGGAGGGGCTGGGCCGCTTTCCGCAGGGCGTGGCGCTCAACAAGGCTGCCGGCCGTCTCGCGACGTCGCTGAACTGGGCGGAGCCGGGCGCCTCGGTGCCAGGGTCGAGTGACAGCTCCGCACTTGCCACCGGGTGGCTGACGTCGGCATTCGAGCGCGATACCACCGACATGGAGACGCGCTACTACCTGGGCCTGGCCGCTCTGGCGCAGGGCCGCGATCGTGACGCCCTGGGCCACTTCGAAGCGGCGCAGCGATTTGCCGCGACCGCGGCTCCTGCCCGACTGCAGCTCGCGCGGATGGCGTCACGCGCGGGCGACATCGACGGCGCACTCCGCTGGCTCCGCGCGCTCGTCGACGCCGAGCCCGACAACGCCGGGGCCGGCGCGCTCGAGGTCGCGTGCCTCCGGCGGGCGAAGCAGCCGTCCCGTGCACGGGAACGCCTCGCTCACTGGCGCGCGCTGGACCCGACCAGCCTGCTGATGCGCTTCGAGGCCGTGCGGCTCGGCGCGGTGGATGCGCGCCTGTGGCGCGACATGGCGGCCGATTCCGAGCGGGTGCTCGACCTGGTGGACCAATACCTCGCGCTCGGCGACCTCGAGGCCGCGCTCGACCTGCTGACGCGCGCATATCCGGCCGTCGCGGCGCCGGCGTCGGAGCCCGGGGCCGTCGCGCCAGCCGACAATCCACTCCTCGCGTACTATCGCGGGTTCGTCCGCCAGAAGATGGGCGGTTCGGGCAACGACGACTTCCGGGCGGCCGCGCGCCTGCCGCTGACCTACGTGTTCCCGAGCCGGCGCAGCAGTTATGCCGTGCTGCACGCGGCTCTCGCGGCCAATCCCGATGATGGCCGGGCGATGTTCCTGCTCGGCGCGCTGCACCTCGCCGACGGGCTGTTCGATGCGGCGATCGCGGATTGGAGCCAGGCGCGAACGCATGCTGCGGGGACGCACACGCTCGCACGGAACCTCGGCATGACGTTGTTGCACTTCGGTCGCGTCGACGCTGCAGTCGACGTGCTCACGGAAGGCGTCGCCAACGACCCGCAGAACGTCGAGGTCTACACGACCCTCGATGCGGCGCTCAGCGCGCGCGAGGCGCCGGCGCCGGAGCGAGCCGCCGCGCTCGAGCGCTATCCTGATCGGGCGGCGCTGCCTCCTCCGCTGGTCTACCGGCTGGCGCTGGCGAAGGCCGAGAGCGGCGACACCGGAGTGGACGCGTTGTTCCGCGATCGATACTTCCCGCCCGAGGAAGGCGGCACCGGGCCCGAGCGCGTGATGGTGGCCGCGCGCGCGCTCGCCGCCCGCGCGGCGGCCACGTCAGGCCGCTGCGATGCCGCGCGCCCGATCGTCGAGGGCCTGACGAATATCGGTCCCGGCATGCCGCTCGCGCCGCAAGCGATGACGGAAGCCGCCCGCGACCCGCTCGTGCAGCTCGCGCTGGCACGCGTCGAGTCGTCGTGCGGCGGGTCCGATGCCGCGCGCCGGCAGTCGACAGGAGCGGCGATGCCTGACACCGCCGACGGCGAGCCGAGCTCGACGCGCGGGTTGATCGACCAGGCGCGCCAGCTCACGGCGCTCGGCCGCACCGCCGAGGCACGCGAACTGCTGCACCGCGTGTTCCTGCAACCCGATCGCCGGTTGTCCCACGCGATGGCCCGCCTGCTGCTGGCCGACCTGAAGGAGCGCCAGCCATGACGCAAGCCCTTGCCGCAATTCTGCTGACGGTTCTCTGCGCGTCGCCCGCCGCCGCCGGCATTCGCACTGTCTGGGCGGTGGGAGACGGCGACAAGATCAAGCGTGACACCCGCACAGAGCCTGTGCCCAATGACGTCTGGCGCAACGGCACCGTGCGCGTGTTCGGGGCACGCAACGAGATCGTGGCGTTCCAGCTGATCGTCCGCGCCGATGGCGCGGGCGTTCGATCGCTGTCGGCGAAGTTGCCCGAGCTGGCGTCCGACGTTGCCGGCAGTCGGATCGTCTACCGCGCACCAGGCGCCGATCCCACCGACTCGGTGGACCGTCCGATCCAGCTGTTCGTCGAGCACTACATGCACGTGACGTCGCCGTCGAACGCGTCATGGATCTTCCAGCCCGGTTCGCCGGCAGCCCCCGTCGACGCGCTCGGCTGGGTGCCCGTGCAGCTGGTGCCCGAGCAGGCACGGCCGGAACGCGGCGGCCTCGGCCTCGCGGTGCCGGCCGACCTCAATCAGGGCCTCTGGTTCGAGATCTACACGGGCCGCGACCGCCCCGCCGGCATCTACCGCGGGACGATCGACCTGGTCTCGGATGGCGTGACGCGTCACGTGCCGGTCGAGCTCGAGATTCTCGACTTCGCGCTGCCCGACGAGAACAGCATGCACGCGATGCTGTTCTACACGAGCGATCAGCCGGAGCGATATCACGGCCGCAATCTGGACGACGCCTACAACCGATTCGCGCATCGGTACCGGGCGGAGCTGGTTCACGAGTTCGACGAGCAGAAGGTGGAGCAGTCGTGGCCGCGGTTCTCCGGCGAGGCCTTCACGCGTGCCCGGGGTTACGAAGGGCCCGGCGAAGGCCAGGGCAATCGCATCGTCCCGCGTTCGTTCTACGGGCCCGGCAAAGGTTTCGACGTCCGCGCGACGGCGTGGGAGCTCGCCGATCGCTGGATGACATTCCTGCAGGCGAAGCTGCCGAAGGCCATCACGTTTCTCTACATGCCGGACGAGCCGTCGCCCGCGCAATTCCCGCACATCCGCGAGCTTGCAGACAACATCCACTCGAATCCGGGGCCGGGGCGCGCACTGCCTGTTTTCGTCACGCACGAGTACGCGGCGCCGCTCGAGGGCGCGATCGACATCTGGTGCAGCGGCCCGCGCGGGTTCAAGCTCGACGAGGTGGCGCGCGAACGGCTGCGCGGGCGGCAATACTGGTTTTACAACGGCATCCGGCCGTGGAGCGGCGCCATGATCATCGATGCGCCCGCCACCGAAGGCCGCGAGCTGCCGTGGGCGGCCTTCAAGCACGGCGCGGACGTGTACTTCTTCTGGCACTCGGTTCACTGGCGGCACAACTCGCAGAAGCAGGGCGATCGCGACCAGAATGTGTGGGCGAACCCGGTCACGTTCGACGATCGTGGCCAGCCGGGCAAGCCCCTGATCGATCAGGGCACCATCAACGGCGACGGCGTGCTGATGTATCCGGGAGAGGAGCGCCTGCATCCAGAGGAGGACCGCGGAATCGCCGGGCCGGTGGCGAGCATTCAACTCGCCAACCTGCGGCGCGGGCTGCAGGATCATCAGTATCTGACGCTCGCGCGGCAGCGCGGCCTGACTGGCGCAGTCGACGCGGCGCTCGCGGCGGTTGTGCCGAAAGTATTTTCCGACGCCGGGGATCGAGTCAGCTTTCCGGAGCACGGCGATCCGTACGATCGCGCGCGGCTCGCGCTGGGAAGGGCGATTGCGGCGAGTAAGCAGTAGCACAGTCGCTGAAGAGCAGCGCTGTCGCTGAGCAGAACTGAAGTTCTGCTCCACAAGCGTCAGTGACAATGACACCTGTGGGACAGGACGTCAGTCCTGTCCTTTACACACATGGAGGCTGGATGTCGTTTCGCGTCGTGGTCGGGGCACTGGTCGTCGCGTCTGTGGCAGTGGTGTCGGGTCAGGCACCGAAAACGCCGCCCGGCGTGATGTTCGACACGCCGGAAGCGGATCGCATCCTGGCCGGCCTGCAGGTCTTCCCGCCGGACAACCCCTGGAACGAGGACATCTCGACGCGGCCCGTTGCCCCGGACTCGGCGGCCATCATTGGCAGCATCGGCGCGGAGAAATCCCTCGGCTACAACCTCGACATGAACTTCGTGATCGTGCCGCCCGATCAGCCGCTGGTCCCCGTGCGCGTGACGATGTATCCGGCGGAGTCGGATCCGGGACCGTTTCCGGTCCCCTCGAACGCGCCGATCGAGAACTGGCCCATGGCGCACAACGAAGACGTAGGGGCGCTGCCGAAGCCGGGGCAGGCGCTGGAGGACATCCAGCGCCACGGCACCGGCGATCGCCACCTTCTCATCGTCGATCCCGCGCACGGGAAGCTGCACGAGTTCTGGCAGGCACGGCTGACCGACACCGGCTGGGAGGCATCACAGGCATCGACGTTCGATCTGAAGTCGAATGCGATGCGTCCGCTCGGCTGGACGTCCTCCGATGCGGCGGGGCTGCCGGTCTTTCCCTCCGTCGTCCGTTACGAGGAGGTCGCCAAAGGCGAGGTCCGCCATGCGCTGCGTGTCACCGTCCGCCGGTCGCGACGCGCCTACATCTATCCCGCGCGCCATTTCGCCAGCCCTCACGTGGATTCCGCGCTGCCGCGGATGGGCGAGCGCCTGCGGCTCAAGGCCTCGTTCAACACCTCAGGATTCCCGCCGCACGCGCGTGTCATTCTCGAGGCGCTGAAGAAACACGGGATGTTCGTCGCGGACAACGGTCAGGATTGGCTGATGTCGATTTCGCCGGATCGCCGGTTCTCGGGGCTCGAGTCGCTGTCGAAAGTGAAGGGGTCGGATTTCGAAGTGATCGTACCGACCGGCCCCGACGAGGGGCCCAGGGCGAGGAAGTAGAGATGAGAAGTGCTAAGTTGGAAGTGAGAAGTGCTAAGTGAGAAGTGCTGAGTGGAGTGGGACTGACAAGTGGGAATTGAGTGTGGTCAATGCGCATCATCCTTGTAGTTACGGCGTTGAGTCTGAGCGGCGCTCTCACGGCTGATTTGTCGTTGTCGGCCCAATCTGGCGCTGGTACGTACCAACTGCAGAAGACGATTCAGATCGGCGGCGAGGGCGGCTGGGACTACGTCGCCGCCGACGCGGCCGGGAAGCGGCTCTACGTGTCGCACGGCACGAAAGTGGTTGTCGTGGACACGGGGACGCAGGCGGTGGCCGGCGAGATCGCCGATACACCGGGCGTTCACGGCATTGCCGTCGCCCCGGACCTCGGCAAGGCGTTCGTGAGCGCGGGCCGCGCCAACAGCGTCAGCGTGGTCGATGCGAAGACGCTGCAGACTTCGAAGAAGGTGCCGACGGGCGAGAATCCCGACGCGATCCTCTACGAACCGGCGCACCACGAGGTCTACGCGTTCAACGGACGGAGCCACTCGGCCACGGTGATCGACGCCGCGTCCGGTGTCGTCCTGGCGACGATTCCGCTGCCCGGCAAGCCGGAGTTCGCGGTGGAGGACGTCGCCGCCGGCCGCATCTACAACAACATCGAGGACAAGAACGAGGTGGTGGCCATCGACACTGCTTCACACGCCGTCGTCGCGACCTGGCCCATCGCGCCAGGTGAGGAAGCCTCCGGGCTTGCGATCGACCTGGTCCACCACCGGCTGTTCATCGGCTGCAGCAACAACCTGATGGAGATGATGGACAGCCAGTCCGGCAAAGTACTGGGCAGCGTGCCGATCGGCCCCGGCGTGGATGCGAACGCGTTCGACCCGGGCACCGGCCTTGCCTTCGCGTCGAGCAGCGACGGCACGCTCACCGTCGCGAAAGTCGGCGACGACGGCCGGCTGACGGTCGTCCAGAAACTGGAGACTCCGAAGCGCTCACGGACGATGACGCTGGATCCGGCGACGCATCGGCTCTACGTGCCTGCGGCCGACTTCACGCCGCCGCCGGCGGATGCGCCGCAAGGCGCGCGGCCGCAGGTCGCGCCCGGATCGTTTCGCGTGATGGTGTACGAGATGGCGGGCGGCTAGCGCCTTGGGGCACCGCCGCGGAGTCACAGAGCTTTCTCGCCACGGAGACACAGAGAGCACGGAGTTTTCGAGGGCAATTCCGCAATCAAACCTCTGAGCTCTCCGCGTCTCCGTGGCGAATTACTCCCTGCCTTCGTGGCTACGCGAGCGTCGCAGCGAACTCCTCGTACGTCCCCTGGAAGTCCTGAATCTGCTGCCCCGTGAAGTGCCACACGCGCGTGCCGACTTCTTCGAGGACGTCCTGGTCGTGTGTCACGAGCAGCACCGTGCCCTCGTACTTCTGCAACGCGATGTTGAGCGCGTTGATCGACTCCAGATCGAGGTGGTTTGTCGGCTCGTCCAGCACCAGCAGGTTCGGCTTCTGCAGCATGATCCGGCAGAAGAGCAGCCGCGCGGTTTCACCGCCGGACAGCGCCTCGGTCGGCTTGAGGCCTTCCTCGCCCGTGAAAAGCATCTGCCCGAGCAGGCCGTGGATGTCCTGCCGCGGCGCGTCCGGCGCGAACTGGTGCAGCCAGTCGGCGGCGGTCATCCCCGGTCTGATCTCGCCCGTCGAGTCCTGCGGGAAGTAGCCGATCGAGACCTCGTGTCCCCACCTGATGGTGCCGGCGTCGATGTCGGCCGGCGACGCCGCCAGGTTCGGTGAGTCGGCGAGCAGCGCCTTGAGCAGCGTCGTCTTGCCGACGCCGTTGCGGCCGACGAGGACAACCTTCTCGCCGCGGCCGACGATCGCGCTGAACGCCGGCACGACCGTCTGTCCGCCGAAGCCCTTCGTGACGCTCTTGAATTCCACGGCCATCTTGCCCGACGGCCGGTTCATCGTGAAGCGGATGTATGGACGCTGGATGTTCGAGCGCGCGAGCGCCGTCGTTTCCAGGCGCTCGACTTCCTTTCGCCGCGACGTGGCCTGGCTCGCGCGTGTGCCAGACCCGAACCGTGCGATGAAGTCGTTGAGCTGCGCGATCTTCTTCTCGCGCTGCGCGTAGTCGGCCTCGATGCGCGAGCGGATCTGCGTCTTGGCGAGCACCATCTCGTCGTACCCGCCGGTGTAGGTGATGATCGTCTGGTAGTCGATGTCGGCGATGTGCGTGCACACTTCGTTGAGGAAGTGGCGATCGTGCGAGATGACGATCAGCGTGCCCTCGTAGCGGACGAGGAACTCGCGCAGCCAGTGGATCGAGTCGAGGTCCAGGTGGTTTGTCGGCTCGTCCAGCAGCAGGGCCGGCGGCCGGCCGAACAGCGCCTGCGCCAGCAGCACCCGCACCTTCTGGCCGCCCTGCAGCTCGGACATCAGCCGGCCGTGCAGCTCGGGCGGGATGTCGAGGCCCTGCAGCAGAATCGCCGCGTCGCTCTCGGCCGAGTAGCCGTCCTCTTCGCCGACGATGCCTTCGAGCTCCCCGAGGCGCATGCCCTCCGCATCGGTCATGGAGGCCTTCGCGTACAGGAACTCGCGCTCCTCGAGCGCGTTCCACAGCCGCGCGTTGCCCATGACTACCGTGTCGACGACGCGGAAGCGATCGAAGGCGAACTGATCCTGCCTGAGGACACCGAGCTTCTGCGGCCGGCTGACGGTTCCCTTCTGCGGCGGCATCTCGCCCGTCAGCAGCTTCATGAAAGTGGACTTGCCGGAGCCGTTGGGCCCGGTCAGACCGTACCGGCGTCCGTCCGAGAACGTGGTGGTCACGTCCTCGAAGAGCACCTTCGACCCGAACCGCATGGAGACGTCGCTGACGCTGATCATGAACCTGGGGTCTCACTCCCGGCCGGAGATCGGCCGGTGGAACCCCCTATTTTACCACGCACCATCCTGTACCCCTCCCAGGCGGCCTGCACCGAAACGCCGAGAGCCGAGAGGGACAAGCAGGCTGTCACGAGCCTGTTGATCATCGCCAGCGCATGCGCTTCGATCGGCATGTTGCCGGTGGCCATCACCAGGTCGCCCGCTCCCAGCAGGAGCAGCAGCCCGCCGACCGTGAGCGCGGCGGCGACGAAACGCCGGGAGCGGCCGACCCACTGCCATTGCGGATGCACCAGCGCCACCACCTGCATCAGGAACGAGATGATCAGCGGAGCTGTGATCCACCAATAGAGTTGGTGCCAGGCTGGCGTGAACATAATCACGTTCGCGGCCGGACCGAGCATCACCCAGGGATAGTGCGGAACCGCAAGCCACCAGATCGTGAAGACGCCCGTGCTGACCAGTTCGGTGAAGGCCTCGAGCCCACGCGGCGCCGGCTGTGAGCGCCTGGCCAGCGCCGGCAGCTTGCGCGGGTCCCAGCCCTGCTGCAGGTTCAGCCGCCCCTGCACGATGTCGAGGACGGCGAACAGGCCCGTCACCCACGCGAAGATGTAGAGCGCGACGTTGAAAAAGCCGGAGAGGAGGTTCCACAGCTCGTGCGGCGGCGCGCCCTGCACGGCGGAAACCGCCGTGACGATCACGATGACCAGGAACGCGAGCGCCAGCGATGCCTTCAGCGTCTGCCAATAGAAGGGCAGCATGCCGGGCCCGATGAGCAGGTACTGCTTCGGCCGATACCGCTGCGCCAGCAGGAACGGGTGGCCGCGGTGCTTCAACAGGTTCACCATCTCGGCCTCGGTGACGGGCCGCCCGAGGTGCGCTTCCTGATCCGCGACCTCCGACAGGATGTCGTCCTTCAGCTCGTTGATGATGTCGTCCTGATCCTTCGCTGGCAGATAGCGCTGCACCTGCTGCAGATACCGATCGACGAGATCCATGGTTACTCCTGAAGAATCCGGCCCAGGGAGGCCGTAAGGGCGCGCCACTCCCCGGCGAGGGCGTCCAGCGTCGTCACGCCTTCTGGAGAGAGGCGGTAGAAGCGCTTGTTCCGTCTTTCTTCCTCGCGCCACTCACTGAGCAGCAGCCCCTGACTTTCGAGCCGCCGCAGCAGGGGATAGAGCGTGCCCTCGTCGATGGCGATGCCCCACTCGGTCAGTTCCTTGCGGAGCGTATACCCGTAGTGCTCCACCCGCAGGGCGCCCAAAACGGCCAGGACAAGGCACCCCCGACGCAGCTCCAGCCGCAGATTCTCGAAGGAAGTCGTGTCAGCCGCCTGACCCGTGTTACGCATGGTATGTATCATACACTGTATGTGACACAGTATAAGACGTAAAGAGTGGGACGGAGGTTCGAGGGCAGGCTCAGGTGGGGTTTGGGGTTCGGTGGGTCGCCGAACCCTACCCCCAGAACCCCCCGCCCCCTCCGACCCCACGAACCCCCACTTTGAAGATATAGTGCCCGGCGCCCATGCATCTCACCCTCATCGACTGGTTCATCGCCATCTTCTGCGTGCTGTTGTGCTTCGCTCCGGCACTCTTCTTCGGCCGTCGCGCCGGCAAGAACACGACGGAGTTCTTTGCCGGCGGCCGCGCCGTGCCATGGTGGCTCGCGGGCCTTTCGATGGTCGCCACCACGTTCAGCAGCGACACCCCGAACCTGGTCACCGACATCGTCCGCAGGAACGGCGTTGCCGGAAACTGGGTCTGGTGGGCGTTCGTGCT
>Ga0068864_100001751_pt1 | contig 17849 bp, 12 predicted proteins | sample KBSSwiS72_FD_66586 | JGI IMG/M metagenome (GOLD analysis project Ga0068864, IMG submission 66586) | Switchgrass rhizosphere microbial communities from Kellogg Biological Station, Michigan, USA - KBS Switchgrass S7-2 | ecosystem: Host-associated > Plants > Roots > Rhizosphere > Soil ... | reverse complement strand
CATAGAAGCGGACATCCTCCGGCAGGCTGCGCCTGCCTGCGGCTGCCGCTCATGTCGAACGTCAGACGAGTGTCGGCTTTCGGGCGGCCCAACCTGCGGCATCAAACGACTCCTAAGGGTCGAGGCCGTGTGAGAACGGGACGCAGGGAACACGAGTGCGGCCCGCGTGCTGCATGCCGCATCGCTAAGCACAGTAGGGGCCGCTACCTTGGATCTCGGCGAGAGCTGAGTTGAGCCTTTGAGAGCAGCCGAGCGCGCTTACGCGCTCATCAACCGCATCGCTTTCATCGTTCTGGCGATGCCGAGGATGCTGATCACCCGTTTGAGGTTATATGCAAGCACCTGCAAGCTCATCTCGGTAGCCACGTTGGTCAGCGTGCGCATCAGGAAGGGCGTCGTTCCCATCCAGTGCTTGAGGGTTCCGAACACGTGCTCGACCGTTCGCCTGCGCAGCGTCATGGCCTTGGGTTGCCTGTCGAGTCGGCGTTGTACGGCCTCGAGGACCGCCTCGTGCTCCCAGCGCGAGATGCGCCTGTAGCTACTCGGCGTGCATTGCGCCTTGATCGGGCATTGCGGGCAGGCGCTGCTCCAATAGCGGCGGAGCTGCAAGCCGTTCTCTTCGCGTGTGAAGCGGTAGATCGCACGTTGGCCCGCAGGGCATTGGTACTCATCGTCCTTGGCGATGTAGATGAAGTCGCTCTTGTCGAAGCGGCCCTCGGCCTTGGCATTCGAAGTCATCGGCTTGGGCAGGATGGCAGCGATGCCGGCGTCATCGCAAGCCTTGATCTGCGGGGCGCTGTAGTAGCCGCGATCGGCCACTGCCTGAAGCTTCTTCTTGCCCATCGCCTCGCGGGCAGCCGCGGCCATCGGTGCGAGCTGTGCCCGGTCGCTGCCGGAGTTCGTCACCTCGTGCGCCACGATCAGGTGGTGCTTGGCGTCCACGGCCACCTGCACGTTGTAGCCGACGATGCCGGAGCCGCGACCGCTGGTGGCCATGGATCTCGCGTCAGGATCGGTCAGCGAGAGCTGGCCATCGGGCTTCTGCTTCAGCTGCTGTTCGATTCCTTGCATGCGACGCATCTGCTCGCGCATCGTTTTGAGCTTGTCCTGCAGATGCTCGGCCTTGGCCTGGAAGTCTGTCGGCGCCTGGGTTCGGTCGGCCGTGTCGAGCGCGTCGAGGTAGCGCTTGATGCTCTCTTCGATCTGCTCTTGGCGCTTTTGCACCTTGCCGGGCGTGAAGTTGCGATCGCGGGCGTTGACCGCCTTGAACTTGCTGCCGTCGACAGCGACCACGGCCTGAGAGAACAGCTTGAGCTCGCGGCACAGCTCGACGAAGCGACGGCACACGTTGCGGATGCCGATCCCGTTGTCGTGGCGGAAGTCGGCGATGGTCTTGAAGTCAGGCGCCAGGCGACCGGTCAGCCACATCAGCTCGATGTTGCGCTGCGCTTCGCGTTCGAGCCGGCGGCTCGACTGGATGCGGTTCAGGTAGCCGTAGACGTAGAGCTTGAGCAGGACTGACGGGTGGTAGGCCGGCCGGCCCGTCGCCGCAGCTGTCGCCCCTTCGAAGCCCAGAGTCTCCAGATCGAGCTCATCGACGAACGCATCGACCACCCGGACCGGATTGTCTTCACCGATGTAGTCGTCGAGACACTCGGGAAGCAAGGTGACCTGGCTTCGGTCCTGTCCCTCGATGAATCGCTTCATGTGGCAGCCCGTTCAGTCGCGCTGCCCTCAATTCTGCCGAGCAGGCTCAAGCAAGCAAAGCGTTTTCACACGGCCTCGGTCGACTCCGGTTCTTGCCGCTTCCGATTGCCTTGCCGAAAACCTGCCGTTCGCGTTGACCCGCCGACAAGCTGACGTTCGCGTACACCCGCAGCCGGCCAGAGGCAGTCGGTCGCCAATGGCCGCTTCGGGGTTCAACGTGGCGACGAAACGACCAAGGCCAGTCTTCCACTGCACATCGTGGGCCGGTCGTAAGCGCGGAGGGCGATCCCATGGGTTGCTCATTCGGCTGCTCAAGCCGGAGGAATGCAGAAGGCAGTGGCTCGCTCGCGGCTGCCCTCAGGTACTGATGATTGCTTTCCCGCAGTAACGAGAACAGACTCGCGCACTGTTCGTGCCGAGTCAGACGTCGTTGCGAACTTCCTCATTCTTCGCTCAGGGGTCAACATGCGCAAGATCTCGAAGGCAGTCTCCCGCGGGTTGCTGCTGATTCCCCTGCTCGCGCTGCCGGCGCTCGCGCCGGCAGCCGACGTGGTCACCGACTGGAACCTCAAGGCAGGCGAGATCGTCGCCGCACACCAGCCGGGGCCGCCGGGCAGCGCGGCGCTGGCGGTCGTCCAGACAGCGGTCTTCGACGCCGTCAACGCAATCACGCGCCAGTACCCGAAGGCGGTCGTCCCGGCGCTGAAGCCGGCGCCGGGGGCGTCGGTCGACGCCGCCGTCGCCGCCGTCAACCGCACCGTGCTGCTCAAGATGGCGCCATCCCAGCAGGCCGCGATCGAGGCGGCGTACCAGGCGGCGCTCGCCGGCATCGGCGATGCCAAGGCCAAAGCCGACGGCATCGCCGTCGGCGAGCAGGCGGTCGCCGAGCTGATCGCTCGTCGCGCCGGCAAGGCCGCGGACATGGTCTATTACCGCCCGGTTACCCGCCCCGGCATGTACGTGCCGACGGTCGTGCCGGTCGGGGGCGACGCCGTTCCCATCACGCTGTGCTGGGTGCTCGACCGCCTCGACCAGTTCCGCCCCGGCCCCCCGCCAGAGCTGACGAGCGCGGTCTGGGCGCGCGACTACAACGAGGTCAAGGCGATGGGCGCGCGTACTGGCAGCAAGCGCACGGCAGAGCAGACCGAGATCGCCCGCTTCTGGACAACCACCGGCCCGGCCGTCTACTTCCCGATCGCGCGCTCGGTGGCGAGCCAGCCCGGGCGCGAGGTGACGCGCAACGCGCGCTTCCTCGCAGCGTTCGCGCAGGTCGGCGTCGACGCCATCGACGCCGTCTTCGACGCCAAGTACCACTACCAATTCTGGCGCCCGTTCACCGCTATCCGCAACGGCGATCAGGACGGCAACGACGCGACCGAGCGCGATTCGTCGTGGCTGCCCTTCATCGAGACGCCAATGCACCCCGAGTACCCATGCGCGCACTGCACCGCCGCCGGCGGCTACGGAGCAGTGCTGCTCGCCGAGATCGGCAGTGGGCCGGCGCCACGCCTGAGCAGCACGAGTCCCACGCTGCCCGGCGTGACGCGCTCGTGGAACAGCGTCGCCGATTTCATGCAGGAGGTGTCGAACGCGCGCATCTACGACGGCGTGCACTACCGAAACTCGACCGAGGTCGGCAGCGCGCTCGGCCGCAAAGTGGGCGAACTGGCGGTGGCGAAGCTGATGGACTGAGCGGAACCAGGGCCCGCTTTGACCCCGTCGATCCGGGTTCAAGACGCCGGGACGCGAGGTGCATCAACCCGCAAAGCCAAGCAGCGCAGGATCGAGTGGATATGCCTCGGCCGCTTGGCGCCCTTCGGCCCGCGCTAGTGTCGAAGGCTAGGCGAATGTCCGTTTTCGGGAAACGACCCGGCCGGATCGAGCACCCGCTTGGGGTCGGGAGTGCCACTGCAAGGGCTACGACAGCAGCCGTTCGCCGGTCTCCCTTCGCGGCCGGGCCTCACGTTCATGGATGAAGGGCCGCTTCCAAGCTCGAAGCGGACGCAGGCGTGGCGAAGCGTTGAACGACCGCTCTAGGCATCAGCCGTCGTTCTTGAGCATGCTCGAGCGTCAGAGATTAGTCTGGGGCCGTCACTCGTCCCGTGTAGCTGATGGGCCGCTCCTAGCGGATCTCTGACGGCCGTGAACGGCGGCTATGCGGACTTCAGGATTGATGCTTCAGCGCGCAGTCATGGGCTGACTGGCCAAAGATAAGGGTCGGACCGTCCGACCCCTCGGATCTCCGGAGGAGCCGGTTTCACCAAATGACTGGCGCGCGTACAAAAAGGAGAAGCGAAAGAGACTAAGGCAGGATAGGACTGCGGCCGCGTTCTGTGCTGTAGCGCTTCGATCCAGTGACTTCGTAATATCACCTCTCGCTCGCGAGGACTTCACCGTCGAACTGGGTGGCCTGTGTGCTGCCCGCGCGCTCGGCAGCGACAGGATTGCTGTTCCGATCCTTGTCACGGCTGCTGAGAGATCGCCGGCTCCTTCGTCATTCGCAGGTCGGTGCCCTGCAAACGTCCAGGCTCAGGAGCAGCCACCGGCACAGCTGCCGATCCAGGGTGTGATCTCGGCCGGCGTCTGCGCGAACGCGCTGACCGATGGGCGAAAGAAGGGGGCACCCGGAGGTGCCCCAACCGTGTACCGAGGCCTGTCTAGTCAGGCCATGCCACGGACGGGAGACGATCGATCGCCCGGCGCGAGGGTCGTTTGCCTAGCGTCGATAGGCGATGCTGGCGCGCCGGTCCTGGCGCCATGCTGCTTCGTCGTGGTCCGAAGCCGCGGGCTTTTCCTCGCCGAAGCTTACCCCTTCCACCAGCGTCTCCTTGACGCCGAGCAGCTGCATCGCGGTCTTGACGGCCTGTGCGCGGCGCCGGCCCAAGGCAAGGTTGTATTCGCTGCCGCCGCGCTCGTCGGTGTTGCCTTGCACGGCGACGCTGGGCGACGGGTGTTGCAGCGCCTGGATGAAGGAGGTGCCTGAGTCCCGGCTTGCCACCACGGCGGCCACGCGACAAACCGAGAAGTGAAAGAGCCGACGCTTTGATGCCTGTATCACGTCGTGTGGACCCACTACGATAGCGGCGCGGAATCTGACGGTTGCCGGGTTGCCTGATCAGAACAGAACGCAAGGATGGAAATGCGCTTTCTGATCGCTGTAGGGCTTCGCCGACACGGTACTCTGAGGACCGTGTCTTCGCCTGCAGGCCGAGGGCGCCTGGTCGCGCGCTGGTGCCTCGCGCGGCACGGCGCTCGCCGAAGCCCGGACGACTCGACGATCGTGCAGCACGAAAGGCCAGACGGCATGGCACACCCCGTGCCCTCCACCGCTGACCAAGCTTCGATGTCGCTGCGCGCGTTGCACGCACTCCTGAGCTCGGCCCGGTGGCATGTCGCGTTGGGTGGAATCTGCCTGACGCTACTCGGCGGTTGCACCACGCCGCCGTTCGAGCCCGGCGACCACCCGCCGAGCCACGCCTTCGAGCAGCCCGAGCGCAGCCCGCTTGCCCGCCTGGCACCGGGGCCGGACGCCGCACCGCGGGATTCGAACCTGCGCCTCTTGATCACCGGGCAGGAAGCCTTCGCTGCACGCGCCGCGCTGGCCGAACTTGCAGAACACACACTGGACCTGCAGTACCACTTGGTCACGCACGACGATGCCACGACGTTGCTGCTGCAGCGCCTGCTGCACGCCGCGCAGCGCGGGGTTCGCGTGCGCCTGCTGGTCGACGACCTCGCCACCGCATTGCCCGAATCCGATCTGGCGGCCCTGTCGCTGCACGCGAATGTGCAGGTGCGGCTGTTCAACCCTTTCCGCTCGCGTGGCGAAGTGTCACGCCTGCTGGAATTGATGGGCAACCCCAAGCGACTGAACCGCCGCATGCACAACAAGCTGTGGATCGGCGACAACGCGGCAGCGGTCATTGGCGGGCGCAACCTGGGCGCGGCGTATTTCGACACCTCGCCGCACGAGGGCTTTTCCGACCTGGACCTGCTGGTTGCCGGGCCGGTGGTGCGCGAGGCCTCGATCAGCTTCGACAGCTACTGGAACAGCCGCTGGGCTGTGCCGCTCGGGTTGGTTGTGGCCCTGCCTGCCGACCCCGCGCAGGCACTGCACGATCTGGACGCGCGGGCCACGGCCTACCAGACGGGCGAATACGTCCGCTTGCTGCGCGACATCGAATTCGGCCGCAAGCTGCGCTACGGACCCTTGCCGATGACGACGACGCCAGCGCACATCCTTGCCGACCCGCCGACGCCGGATGCCGATGCCATCGACGAGGCCGCCGGCGACCCACGCACCATCTTCCGCGCACTTCGCGCGGCAGTGACGACGGCCCAGCGCGAGGTGATCATGGTCACGCCGTATCTGGTGCCCAGTGAGAGCGGGATGGGGGTGTTGTGCTCGCTGGCCGGCCGTGGCGTGGCGGTGCGCGTGCTCACGAATTCGCTCGCTTCTACCGATGTGCCGGCGGTGCATTCAGCCTACGCCCGATACCGGCCGCGACTGCTGGCCTGCGGTGTACAGCTGTTCGAATTGCGTCCGGCCAGTGCCGTCGACACGGCCACGCGCCGGAGGCTGTCGTCGCATGGCAGTCTGCATGCCAAGGCCATCGTCATCGACCGACACTGGTTGCTCATGGGCTCGATGAACCTGGACCCGCGCTCGCGCCGGCTGAATACTGAGGTGGCGCTGCAAACCGACAGCGCGGACATAGGCGGGCAACTCGCCGCGCTGTTCGACGAGTCGGTAACGCTCGACCAGGTCTGGCAGGTCGTGCTGGAGCGGCCGGGAGATTCGAAGTCAGCGGTCGCGTGGAACGGTCTGGTCGACGGGCAGCCCAGCGCCGAAGCCGATGAGCCGGGAGCCAGTGCCTGGCGGCAGTGGTCGGCCACGCTGCTGGGTTGGTTGATCGACGAGGAGCTGTTGTGAGTGAAGAGCGCACATCTTGATCTGGCTCAAGTTGGATCCGCCTCGCCAGATGATCATCCGTGGCGAAGAGTGGGTCAGCCCTCGCCCGCGATGAACCCAAGTAGAGGCGATCCAAGTGGAAATCAAAGTTCTCGGATCTGGTTGCAGCAAGTGCCGCAGCACCATCGGCATCATCGAACGGGCCGCGCGGGCTTCTAGCGCCGACGTCGAGATCGTCAAGGTCGAGAGCCCCGACGAGATCAGGCGCTCAGGTGTCAAAGCCACCCCCGCCGTCATGGTCGACGGAAAGCTGGTGCACAGCGGCGGCATTCCCTCGCACGAGGAAGTGCAATCCTGGCTGAAGCCGGCCCCGATCGGGTTTCTGAGTCATCCGACGCGGCATCTGTTCTTCACGGGGAAAGGCGGGGTCGGCAAGACTTCGCTTTCGACCGCCGCCGCGCTCACGCTCGTGGATGCGGGCAAGAAAGTGCTGCTGGTCAGCACCGACGCCGCATCCAACCTCGACGAGATGTTGGGGATCGAGCTTCGCAACACACCCGTGCCCGTGCCCGGCGCCCCCGGCTTGTCAGTGCTGAACATCGACCCCGACAACGCAGCCGAAGCCTATCGGCAACGGGTTCTGGCGCAGATGGACGCGGGTGCCAGCGAAGAAGAACTCTCGACCGTGCGCGAGCAGCTGTCTGGCGCCTGCACCACGGAGATCGCATCTTTCGACGAATTCTCCGCGCTCTTGTCCGACAGTGCCGAGCACTACGACCACATCGTCTTCGATACGGCACCGACGGGCCACACCCTGCGCTTGCTGAGCCTTCCCAAAGCATGGACCGGGTTCTTGGCGGGTAATGATCGCGGCGCGTCCTGCCTCGGGCCGCATTCCGGCCTGAAGATGCAGGAAGTCCGGTTCAAGGCCGCACTCGACGCCCTCAGCGATCCCGCAAGCACCACCGTGATCCTGGTGACGCGGCCCGACAAGGGCGCCATCGCCGAAGCGGCGCGCACATCGAGTGAGTTGCATTCGCTGGGATTGAGCAACCAGCGGCTCGCGATCAATGGCGTGTTCCACGCCAGCGAACGTACTGACGCGGTAGCGTGTGCGATCGAAGCGCTGGGGCAGGAAGCACTCGACGCGATGCCCGAGTCGTTGCGCGAGTTGCCACAGGATCGGGTGCCACTGCGGACCTTCGATATGGTCGGCCTGCTCGTCTTGCGCACTCTGCTGACTACCGGTGCCGGCCCGATCACCGCGCAGAAGTCTTCGGATGTCGAACCCCGTGAACAGCTTCAGGGCCTGGCCGCACTGGCCGACGATCTGGCCGCAGCCGGGCACGGGCTGATCATGGTGATGGGCAAGGGCGGCGTCGGCAAGACGACGGTCGCCGCCGCTCTGGCTTTGGGGCTCATCCAGCGCGGCAAGACGGTGCACCTCAGCACCACCGATCCGGCCGCTCATCTGGCGGGAACACTAAACGGTGAAGTTACCGGCTTGAAGGTGAGCCGAATCGACCCGAAGGTTGAAACCCAGCGCTACATCGACAAGATCTTGGCGGCCAAGTCGCCCAAGCTCGATGCGGCAGAGCAGGCGCTGCTGCTGGAGGACCTGCAATCGCCCTGTACCGAAGAGGTCGCGGTCTTCCACGCCTTCTCGCGCATCGTCAGCGAGGGCCGGAGCGCCTTCGTCGTGCTGGACACCGCGCCGACGGGCCATTCCATGTTGTTGATGGATGCGACCGGCGCCTACCACCGACAGATGACCCGCGAGTTCGAGCATGGCAACGCTCACATCGTCACGCCGTTGATGCGGCTGCAGGACGCCGCGTACACCAAGATCATCCTGGTGACGCTGCCAGAGGTGACTCCTGTGTCGCAGGCGGCTGCGCTGCAGGAGGACCTTCGCCGCGCGAACATCGAACCCTATGCCTGGGTGCTCAACAAGAGCGTATTGGCGGCCGGCACGCATGATCCCTTGCTGGCGGCGCGACTGGTGGGCGAACGCAAGCAGATCAAACGCATGGTCGAAGGGCTTGCCAAACGCATGTTCACGCTTCCTTGGCTGACAGTGCCACCCATCGGCTTCGCTGAGCTGGCCAAACTGGTCAGCAAACCATCGGCTGCTGCAGCCACCAACGGTTGAATCCCACGACACACACGCCTTCGAAGGCCGCGGGCTGAGAACCGAAGGCTTCGGCGTGCTGAGTGCTGCCGACCCCCAGGCGGCTGAGGGAGAGTCTCCTGCTCAACGTTCCCTTGTTGGCCAAGACAAAGGGGCTACGACTCCCGACGCAACTCCTTGAATTTCTTGGCTCCCCGACCTGGACTCGGACCAAGGAGCGATTCAGGCATCTGCTGGCCGGCGCCGCCTTCGCCGCCTTCGCCGCCTTTACCGGCTTCTAGGGTTGCTCAGACCTACCACATAGTGCATTCCCAACGGCTAGGCTGCGGAGCTCGTCCCGACGCCGCTGCAGTGGCGGCCTTCGGGCCTTCGGGCCCTTTGCCGCGTTCAAGGCGGCCCCCCTGTCCTACACCCCTGCGGCGTTAAGCCGGTCGTGGTCGGCGGGTTGCGGGCCATATAAGAGGCTGCGACCTGGCGCCTATGCTCTCGTCGTCAACTTCCCGAGGACATCACATGAACACATCTCCCGCTCGGCCATCGAGCGCTGCAACCGCCGACGCTGACCTTGCCGAGCAGGCCCGTCCTGGTCATGGCATTCCCTCGCAAGACCCAAGTCCGGCAGCGCAGGTGCCGTTGCTTCCAGAGGAAGCCGAGCGCGAAGCCAAGTCGGTGTACGTGGGGGGAGGCGCTATGGCAGGCATAGCCGCAGGTGCGGCCATCGGTGTTGTCGCCGGCGGACCCGTTGGCGCCCTTGTGGGCGGTACGGTGGGGGCTGTCGCCGGCGCACTGGGCGGCGAAGCTGCCGGGACAGCAGGCACTCCGCTGGCTCAGTCCGGTGCCGAAAAGCCTATCGGCCCTGTCTAGGCGCGTTCGGCGCCATGCGTGGCCGCGCGACTTCAAGGTTCGTCTTCGGTCCTATGCGGTAGCGGGCATGCAACATTCATAGCCACGCGATCCGAACATCCGTGCGGCGAGGGTAGACGGCAACAGCGTGCTACTCAACGAAGGCCACGCGCCCAACGGCCCCTCAGACGCCAGGAAAGCGATTCTTCTTGCGCTTCTTCGTCGTGGCCCGCCCGCTCAAGCCGGGCCACGCCGCGAACATGTCGTTCGTCGCTTTCGTGACTGCCGCGGTCGTCTGGCGCTTCGCCTCGGCGGCAATCCGGACGCGGGCCGTGTTGGCAACCGAGCTCGCGCCGCTCAAGCACATGCTCATGAGCGGGTTTTTCTTCAACCAAGGATTGGACATGTGACTAGGCGGCCTGCTTGGCAGGCTCGAAGTTGGGCGTTTCGAGGCGATCGATAGCGGCGACGACCTCGTCGGGCGCCGCGTGGTGCACCATGTGCCCGGCACCGGCGACGATGGCGAGCGTGCTGCCGCTGATCTCGCGGTGCAGGCGTTGCGCGTTGGCTTCGACGTCGATCACCTTGTCCTTTGCACCGGCGAAGATTGCGACCGGCATGTGCACCTCCTGGTGCCGCTCGGCGCTCGCTTTCGCTTGCGGAATCATGAGCGCGGCGTCCTCCGCGTTGGCGCGTAGCTGGACCGGCCGGACCATCATCTCCCTCGACAGCGTCGACATGAAATCTTCCGGCACACCGCGCGGTGCGAACATCGCGCGCACGAGCCCCTTCAGCATCAGCCGCGCAGACACCGCGGTCACGGTGTAGCGCATGACGTCGCCCAGCACCGGCAACGCGACCGACGCCGTGAGCAACGCGTCGACGCGAGCGGTCGGGTAGTAATAGCCGCCGAGGAGGACGAGACGGCGAACGTCTTCCGGGTGGTCGAGCGCGAGGGCGAGCGCGACCATAGCGCCCATCGAATGGCCGACCACGACCGCCTGCTCGACGCCGAGTTGCGCGAGGGCGGCGTGCAGCAGCTCTGCCTGGGCCGTGGGCGTCCAGAGGCGGTCCCTCGGCCGGCTGCTGTGGCCGAAGCCGGGACGGTCGAACGCGATCACACGGTGATCGCGCGCCAGGCGCTCGATCAAGCCGCTCGCCTCGAAGTCGCGCTGCGACACCATGTTGCCGTGAATGAGGACGACCGGGGACCCGTCGCCGCGCTCGACGACGTGCAGTCGCACGCCGTCGACGTCGAGCAATCGTCCGGCAGGTGGCTGCGCGCGCTCGGCGCGGCGCGAGCGGCGCTCCACCCATGTTGCGGTGAGAGCCGCACCGAGCAGGGCAGCGCCGGCCCAGAGACCGGCGCGGGTGGCGGGAGATGACGAGGTCAGATCGGAGCGATTCATCGCACTTCCAGGAGCATTTGTTGCAGTGCAATATAGAGCGCTGATGCCGTGATCGCCGTAGGACGAAGGGCCGCTTGCCCGTTCCTCGGCATTTTTCGATGTCAGTTCGCGCGGTGCCCCCGAACGAGTCCACGGTCGCGCCGTCCTGGCGCGTGGAGTGGTGAGGGCCTCCTCAAGGCGTGATCGCGACCTTCAGAACGCCGTCGCGCTGGTGGCCGAAGAGCTCGTATGCGGCCTCGATGTCGTCGAGCTTGAAGCGGTGCGTCACCATCGCGCCGAGATCGACTCGGCGCGCTGCGATCACCGCCATCAGCCGGCGCATGCGTTCTTTGCCACCAGGACAGAGCGTGGTGACGATCTTGTGGTCGCCGAGGCCCGCGGCGAAGGCGCCGAGCGGGATCGTCAGGTCGGTCGAGTAGACCCCCAGGCTCGACAGCGTGCCGCCTGGCCGCAGCACGCGCAGGCAGGCCTCGAAGGTCTGCTGCGTGCCGAGCGCCTCGATCGCGACATCGACGCCGCGACCGTCCGTGAGGCGCATGATTTCCTCGACCGGATCGACCTGGCCGGCGTCGATCACGTGATCGGCGCCCATCTTCGTGGCGATGGCCAGACGACCGGCGAGCCGGTCGACGGCGATCACCATCGCCGCACCACTCAGCTTGGCGCCTGCCGTCGCGCACAAGCCGATCGGTCCCTGCGCGAACACGGCCACCGTGTCGCCGATGCGGACGCCCGCGCTCTCGGCGCCGCTGAAGCCGGTCGACATGATGTCCGGGCACATCAGCACCTGCTCGTCCTCAAGGGTGTCGGGCACCGGCGCCAGGTTGGCCATCGCATCGGGCACCAGCACGTACTCCGCCTGGCAGCCGTCGATGGTGTTGCCGAACTTCCAGCCACCCATGGCCTTCCAGCCGTGCGCGGTGCCGGCGCCGTCCTGCGAGCCGACGCCGCACAGGCAGGCCGTGCTCCAGCCGCTCGGCGTGATCGCGCCGGCGATCACGCGCTGGCCCTCGCGGTAGCCTCGCACGCCAGAGCCGAGCTTCTCGATCACGCCGACCGGCTCGTGGCCGATGGTCAGGCCGCGCGCGACCGGGTATTCGCCCTTGAGTATGTGGATGTCGGTGCCGCAGATCGTGGTCGTGGTGACCCGCATGAGCGCGTCCTGCGGGCCGACGTCGGGAATCGGCTTGTCGTCGAGGACGATCCGTCCGGGCTCGACGAAGACGGCGGCTTTCATCATGGTCATGGCACTCTCCTGGGAAACGCGCCCGGAAGATTCCATGACGTGACAGGTCAGGGTACTCCGGTGGAGATTCCCATCTTCCTGGCGGCCGCGCCGCGCCGTGGTAGTCGCCCCTTGCGACGCGTAGAACTGAGTGGTCTTTGCAACCCTAGGTCCGGCTCGTCGAGTGGCACGGGTCTACGCACCTGGCCTTCATCTGCCCACCGCAAACGCTCGCGCTTCCACCGCCTTGCACGACGGATATCTATGTCGAAGCGCCAGCGCGCGTGCTGCAAATCGACGCGTGGTTTCGGGGGTCTCTTGCTCATGTCCTTCCGCTTTCCCGGGCGTCGAGCCCGATCCGTTGTCGCAGAGTCTCCACTTATCGCCGTGTCCTGATTTCCGAGGCCACCTCTCCGAAGCTGCCGCCCGGGAATACCGGCAACCGGCGACAAGCGGTCTTGGGCCGTGGCCTCACAAAGAGGTCACCCAACCCAACCCGCTACACGGCGGTCTGCGCGGTCTAATTCCAGACGCGAACCAAGGCCAATGTGCAGTTCGGTGCGGCCGGCCAGAATGAGGCGGTGCGGCACGGTCAGCGAGTACTCTGGCGGTGGCTCCGCGACATCGCGGTGCGCGCGCTGTGCGCGCTGTCCAGCGTACCCGCATGCGCGCTCGACACAGGGGGCTACTTGCGCCTCGGCTCCGGCAAGGTCGACGATCCAAAGCGGACCTGCTACGACCTGGCCATCTCGGGCGGACACTACCGGCTCGGCAACGAGTGCGACTTCTATGGTGAGTTCGGCCTGGCGCACGCCGTCAGCGCGCAGGGCGCGACCTATCGCGCGATGGCGATGGTGAACCTACAGCATCCGGGCATGGGCGACGCGGTCTGGAGCACGCGGCTGGAGCAGATCTACGTCGAGAGCGTCGGCCTTGGCGGCGCAAGCGACCTCAAACTGTGGCTCGGCAAGCGGTATCACGGGCGCTTCGGTGTGCACATCCTCGACACGTGGTTCGTGCGCATGGACGGCGCGGGCCTCGGCGCAGACGAGATCGCAGTGGCCGGTGCCAAGCTCGGGGTCGCGTACTTCAGGACCGAGGCGGACTCCGGCGCACCACCGGAGGCCACCCCGTCCGCCCGCCCGGGCCGCCGCCTCAACACCGACCTGCGCGCGGTCGCGCTCGGCGAGGCAGGCACGCTGCGCGTCACCACTGCGTTCACGCGCGGCCACGACGACAGCAAGACCGGCGCGCGCGGCACGAGCGGCTTCGGCCTGAGCGTGCAGCACGACTACGCATGGGACGCCATCGGAGGCAGCCACACCGCATGGCTGCAGTATGCGCAGGGGTCAGCTGGTCTGGACGGCAACTTCGGGACCATGACGGCCGGCTCTCACGTCAGGCAATGGCGCTTAGTTGAGAGCCTGACGTGGCAAGCAAGCGCACTCGGCGGACAGGTCGTCGGGCTGTTCGGCCGCCATGGTCAGGACGTTGCCAGCGGCGTCGCAGCACGGTACGCCGAACTGTCGATCGGCGGCCGCGTGTCGTACGCGCTGACCCAGCACATCAAGCTGGTGGCCGAGTCGGGCTACATGGAGAAGCGCCCCGACGGATCCGGCACGCAACGGCTCGCCAAGCTTACGTTTGCGCCCACCTGGTCCGCGGGCCCGGGGTTCTGGAACCGTCCCGAACTGCGGCTGTACGTGACCGTGGCCCGATGGAACGACGCGGCCAATACCGGCGCAAGACTCGACGGATTGACCGGGCTCGGCGATGGCCGCACGCGAGGCACCAGCTGGGGCGTTCAACTCGAGACTTGGTTCTGACGCGGCACGCACGCGCTGATGCGAGTGCGTGGCTTGCTGTCGAGGCAGTCGGTATCCAGTGGCTGTACGTTTGGCCGCGCCAACAGTCGTCTCCGCGGCGTCGGCATGGTCATCCGCAATATCACACCATGGGGTGAATGCGTGGCCGTCGCTGCAGACTGGGAAGCCGCCTTCCCTGAAGCTGCGGCGCCTTCGCAGACGCAGCGTGTTGCCGATCCTCTCGGCACACGCATTGCTAGCAGTGCCCCCGGTTGACCGCGCAGGGCGCAACCCCAGCGCAGCTCACCACGCCAGACAAGGTGCATTCGCCATGACGCTTCACACCGTCGATTACCTCGCGCACGTATCGAACCTGCTACTGCTGGTGTCGTACTCGGTGCGTGACATGCTGTGGCTGCGCTGGTTCGCGGTTGCCGCGGCGTTCATCATCATGCCGTACTACCTGTGGCAGCCACAGGTCCTGTGGCCACCGGTGGCCTGGGGCTCGGTGTTCGCGGCGATCAACCTGCTGCAGATTGCGCGCATCTACGCCGAGCGCCGACCCGTGGTGCTGGGGCCCGAGGAGCAAGAGCTCTACGACCTGTCGTTCAGCTCGCTGCGTCCGCGCGAGTTCCTGTCGCTCGCGATGGTCGGCGAATGGAGAGATGCTGCGCCGGGCGATCAGTTGCTAAAGCAAGGGGAGCGCGCCGCGCGGCTCGCGGTGGCGGTGGCGGGCAAGGTGGAGGTTACACACGGACAACGTGTCGTCGCCACCATCCCACCGGGCCGTGTGGTCGGCACCGCACTAGCGCTGGTGGGCGAGCCATCGCCGGTGGACGCCCGTTTCTGCGAGGCGGGTCGCTACCTAAGCTGGCCGTTGCCCAGTCTGCGTGCATTCATCGACAAGCATCCAGACCTGAGGCTCGCGCTGCAGCAGCTGGTGAGCCGCGACGTCGCTAAGAAGGTGGAAGGAATGGTTCGCGGAACGATTTGATCCGTACGCGCGATCACGCAACGGCTCCGCACCATCGCCCGCCCCCGGCGGAAGCGTACGCAGTGTCCGCTTCTGCCGCCTCTCGTCACGACAGCCGACCGGATAAACCGCGTCGCTACTGATCGGGTCGCCCGGGGGCGGGTCAGAACCCCGCGCCCCGGGGTCGCTATGTAGGCCAGCTCCTCGGCGGTCGAGCGACGGCCGAGGACGGCGTTGCGGTGCGGATCAATGGCGGCGAAGCGACTGTCAATTGGGCGACAACTCGGCTTTGTGCCCTTGGAACTGACGTAGCGACCGTCCGCACTGGGTCGAGCGATGCCGCCATTATTTCTCGTCAGACTGGCTGGTAGCGGACATTCGCCTTGTTGGTGACGCCTTGCACTCGGCCGGCCATTGCCCGTTGGCGCCCGGAAGCGGAGGCATCGGCGATCGGCTCGCGTCCCAAACCCAGATTCGCGGCATCTCGGGATTCGAGGAAACGCCGCCCGGTGCCATGGCCCCCGGTCGCTCTACGTGGAGCGGGCTTGGCGGATTGGGAGTGTCGAGCAACACCGCCGTTGGAAGAGCAATTCCGTCGATCTGTTCAATCGGAGCGGCGGTCAAGGTACTTAGCTGATCGCTGCTGCGCCGGGGCCATCAAACTGGCGGAGAGTAGGTCGCTTATGGGTCGGCTGCGGGTCCCTCCCGGGTCCGATCGTCGTCGGAAACCTGTCGTCCGTATTGACACGCGAAGCAGCTGACGCTCGCGTACGTCCGGACCCAGCCACAAAGCGACATTTATCCCTGAACTGGAAAGCTGCCGTTCATGGCGCAACGCGACCTTCGTGCCGCGTGAGCAGCATTGCGCACGCTCGGCGCTGAACCTCAGCGGCGTACGACGGGTGCACGGCCAGCGAGCGCACGGGCGGCCTCAAGCTGACGATCACGCCCTTGCGACAGTTCGTCGACGCTCGGGTTGGTCACTTCGATGTCGGGTCGGACGGCGTGGCCCGGCTGGTCCTGCCTGCTCAGCGGACCGAGGACCACGCCGGTCGGGACGAGCAGGGAACGTTCCTCGCCCAGTGCGATGAAGGACGCTTCCGTGAGGCCACCGGCAGTCCTCCGACCGATGATCGTCGCGGCGGCCAGCTCGCGTAAGGCGAGGGCAAGTGCTTCACCGGCAGAAACGGTTTCGTCGTTCACCAGGACGACGATCGGACGTTGCGGCCAGATGCGCGAGCCTTCGCGCGGTACGGGCTTCGCGGGCTCCGATATCGGGTCCCGGACGTGGTAGACCACGTCGCCGTCGCACAACGCGGATGCGATGCTGACGTCTCCGATGCCGCCCAACGCGGAGCGCAAGTCGAGCACGAGCGCGCGTGCACCGTGGGCGGCCAGCGACGCGAAGGCGTTGCGCGCCAGCGCCGCGGTATCCCGTGCCGGTTCCTGCGAGCGGGAGAACCAGCGGATCCGAACGTAGCCGACGTCGTCGTCCAAGAGCCGGCTCTCGACTGACGACACCTCCGCTTGAACGAGTGTCAGGATGATCTCTAGGCGACGGCCCTCGCGCTCGATCGTGAGTGTGATCCGCTCACCTGCTGGAAGGGCGACGATCGGCATCAGCAGCATCACCTGGTTCGTTACTGCTTCATCGCCAATCCGCAGCAGCACATCACCTGCGCGAAGGCCGCCGCGCTCCGCTGACGCTCCAGGAACAACATCGCAGATCGCGAACCGGCCGTCGCCAAGACGGCAGCCTCCCAGGCCGGGTGCCGATATCGGCATGCCCATCAGCAGGCCGCGCATGGCCCGTCGCAGCGCCGGGCCGCTCATGCCGACATGCGCGATGCTGGCGGCCCGAGCCATCGCATCGACGATGGGCCAGGGCGAGGAGGCTCCGCGTGTCCATTCGCCGAGCCACGCCGCATCGCGATCGGCATCGCGCCCGAAACCTTCTGGCAACGGGCTGTCATGGTCGGCTCTAGCAGGCCGCATTGCTTCAAGGGCGGCTGTGGCGACGGTGCGCGGGTCCGCCGGGACGATGCTTGTGCGAAGGAGCGCCAGGTAGGCCGTGGCGACAGGCCCCGCATGCACGGCCACCGCTGGCGGGGACGAGCTCGCCGCAGCCGCCGGTCCGAGCTGCGCCGACGCGCTCGCCGCAAGGAGCAGGCCAGAAAGAAGACAGTTGACGATTCGAAGCAGGCGCACAGACATCGCTGCAGTGTGGGCGCTGCTTGAGGCGGCGTAAAGGCCTCCGTTGCCTGTCGCGCCTGGTCGCTAAAGCTTCAACCTCGGAGACGAGCTATCAACGGCCGGTACTACGGATTTCGAGCTGCAGAAGTGGCGGTAGCTGGCAGCGGTCCGAGGACTGCAATCGGGATTCGCTGCCGGCCTGAGACCAGGGAAGAATCAGTGTCAAAACCGAGCCCTTCTCGCCATAGACTTTCAGTAGTTCACCTTGCGCATGTAATGGGCCGCCGCGGCAACCCCCCGCCCGAGATCTTGTCCTGAAGGTCGAATGATGATCAAGAATGATGAACCCACGTCCAAGGGACTGAGAGTGGTCCTGATCCCGGTCGTGGTGGGCAGCCTGCTCGGACTGTTCGCTTCGCTGTCCACGACCGCGTACACCACGTGGGCGACGCAGAAGGAGACGATCCGCAAGGAGCGTCTATCTCATCTGGAGCAGGCGATGACGTTGTGCTCGAGGTACTCCAACGACCTCGCGCGGGCGGTCGGCGTCGGCCTGCTGACGAAGGGGAAGGCCGACGCGCAGAGCTTGGACGCGCTCACGGCACCAACGAAGGCGTTGCTTGAGCTGAAGGTCGTGGCCGCTTTGTACTT
>Ga0068864_100001748_pt1 | contig 17856 bp, 15 predicted proteins | sample KBSSwiS72_FD_66586 | JGI IMG/M metagenome (GOLD analysis project Ga0068864, IMG submission 66586) | Switchgrass rhizosphere microbial communities from Kellogg Biological Station, Michigan, USA - KBS Switchgrass S7-2 | ecosystem: Host-associated > Plants > Roots > Rhizosphere > Soil ... | reverse complement strand
ATATACCGTCGTCTCATTTCCTGTCGATGCGAAGGCACCGTCCGGCGTGTCGTATACGGTCAGCGGATTCATCGATGATAAAAACATGGTCGCGAAAGTTCAGACCTGGATCGAGGAACCGGTGTTGATCGGCGACATGCTCGTCGAAGACAGTTTCAGCGGCTATAAGGATTTCGGCGGCGTGCAGTTTCCAACAAGCATCGTTGAAACCCGCGGTGGACTCTCGTGGAACGAGATCATGATTACCGATGTGAAGCCGAACGCACCCGCTCCGTTGCCTGCAGCAGCTCCCGCTGGTGGAGGTGGTGGCGGACGCGGCGGTGCGGGCGCCGGCGGCGGCGCGCCCGGTGCTGGGGCTGGTGGTGGAGGGGGCGGTGGACGCGGAGGCGCAGCAGCGGCCGGTGGTGGAGCACCTGGAGGCGGTGGAGCGCCTGGTGGCATTGGAGCCCCTGGGGGTGCAGCGGGTGGCGGACGCGGAGGCGCAGCTGGCGCTGGCGCACCGGCTGGAGGTGCACCCGGAGGAGGCGCAGCACAGGGCGGCGGAGGTGGACGCGGTGGTGGTGGCGGTGGTGCCGCAGCGGCAGCAACGACATCGAAGAAACTCGGCGACGGTGTCTATCAAATCAATAGCGGGTATCGCAGCGTCGCTGTCGAGTTCAAAGATTATGTTGTCATTATTGATGCACCTCAGGCCGGGTTTGATGGAACCCTGGCTGAAGTTAAAAAATTGTTCCCCAACAAGCCGATCAAATATGTGGTAGCTCTTCACAACCACTACGATCATGAAGGCTCGCTTCGGACCGCTGTCGCGGAAGGTGGGATGACCATTGTGGCACAGCAGATGGACAAGCAGTTGTATCCCGTCTGGTTCAGCAATCCACGGACGTTATCGGCTCCCGACAAACTGGCGCAGGCGCAGGCGGATGCCAAAACGAAGGGAGACAAGGCCGCTATTGAAAAGATGACTCCGAAGTTCAAATGGGTCGGTGAGAAGCTCGTGATGAAGGATGCCACAAATACGCTGGAGTTGTATTGGCTCCATGGGGCCGTCCACGGCGAAGACATGCTCGTGGCGTATCTGCCGAAGATCAAGACCATCGTCGAAGCAGACGCCTACAACCCGGGCGCAGCCGGTGCCGTGACCACGGGAACCGGACAGGCCGCATTCCAGAAGCTGCTCGCTTCGGAAATGGATCGCCTGAAAGTGGACTACAACTTGATCATCTCGGGACACGCTCCTGCCGGTGGGGAACGTGACGTGACGAAAGCGGACCTGATGAAAGCGATCGGAAAAGCGTCGGGCAACTGACGAAGAAGAAATTCCGTCTAGCGGTCAACAGGATTGCGGCTTCGGAACCACCCCTCGCGGGATCCGCTTCGCGATCCCGCTGCCCTCCTGACTCAGGAGGGCAGCAGTTTGGCTTATGTCATCGGTGCTGCCGCTACGTTTCGGCGGGGAGCGTGACGTGACGAAAGCGGACCTGACGGAGAAGAAATTCCGTCGAGCGAGCAAACTGCCCTCCTGAGTCAGGAGGGCAGCATGGTCGAGACGAAGTCGAGACCATGCGAGGGGTGGTTCCTGAGCAATCACCACACAGGATTGCAGCTTCTTTATTTACAAACGAAGTTGGCGGCGTCGTCCGTGCTGCCGCTACCTTTATATGTAGCCACCTGTGGATAGGGACAAAGCGGCCGGGTGCGGACCGGATTGGCTCGTGATGCCGTGATCGTCGCGGGGGCCTGCTTCTTCTCCACCCAGTTTTCCAGCGCCGTCAGCATGTCGAACTGATCGGTACCTGTTCCACCACCGCAGTGGTTCATTCCCGGCACCATGAACAGCCGATAATTTTCCTGAACCTTTGCGGCGCCGCCCATCTTGTCGAGAACACTCTGATAGTAGTCGACCGTGCTGCCGGGAGAGATCTGCGGATCGGTCCAGCCATGGTACGAAATGATTTTTCCTCCCCGATCGAAGTACGGCTTCAGGTTGGTATCCATCGCATCCATGTCTTTGCTGGCCTTCAGCGTCTTGTCGATATCGGAATCCCAGTTCAGCGTTTTGAAGTCCCAGTTTGGATCATTGAACACAACGTACTTGAACAGGTCCACGCCCGGAGCAAACGGCTGAGCACTGGCCATGGTGTTCCAGCCGGGTTCACTGCCAGGATAAAGGCCTGCAACGAGAGATTGTTTTGTGCGGCTGTTGCTCACATTCGCATAAATCTTACGAGCGGTTTCAACCTGAGGTGCCGTCAGGCAGGAGTTGTTGTCTTCCGCTTTGCAGAGCAGAACCTGAGGATCGAATTTGCACACGCGGGGATTTTCGATAACTCCGTCTTTGACGCCGTCAATCGCGTCGCACGCAGCAATCGCTGCAGCATTGATTGCCGCAAATTTCGGTTGCGGGATGGGAGCTTGAGCCACGGCCTGTCCCACCCAGACGGTTTGAAGAGCCCGTCCGGACCAGTTCACTCCGGGTGAACCCGCGACGACACCATCGTAGTCTGCAGGGAACATTTGCGTTTCCTTGATGGCCTGTTTGCCCCCAGCCGAACATCCCACGAAGTAGGAAAACTTCGGTGCACTGTTGTCGTAGAACGCGGTCGTGATGGCTTTGCCCTTGACGGTCATTTCATGAACGGCGCGATATCCGTAATCGATCAGCTTTTCCGGATGCCCGAGGGCGAAGCTGGCGCTGCTGCCTTCGTGACCCGTGTCCGTGCTCGCGGTGGCATAACCTTTGCGAAGACCCGTGGCGAGAGCGTTGGTGGTGATGGAGCCCAGCCACGCCCCATTGCCCACTCCCTGGAATTTTCCATTCCATCCTGTGGCGGGCAGCCAGACTTCAATCTTGATATCCGAATCGCTGCTGGGCTTGATCGTCGCTGTGACGCGGCAAAATGCCGGAAGGTCCGCGAAGGCATTGGCTCCGCCACCTCGTCCCGCGGGAGCTGCGACAAACTTTCCAGCTTCGACGGATTGCGCCAGGGTGATGGTGGTATCGGCGAGCTTCAAACCGGCAAGGCTTTCGCACGTTGTAACCGCTGACGCGGTCGACTGAATTGCCAGCATCAGCACAAATGCTGCCGCGGCAAAACTCGTTATCCGGGATAGTCTTTGCAGTGCCATGGTGAATCTCCTTATCGAATACTGCGCGTTCACAATTTGCGTTGCGGCAGTATACATTCGCTGTATTCTAGCTGCCAAAATTCTTGGCGGGGGAGTAAGCATGGCTTTCAATCGATATATCGCGGTGTGGATTGCGGCGGGGCTGGTGTGTCTTGCCGTCACTGCCGCCGCGCAAAGCGGCGACAAATACAAAGCGCGGCTATCGGCGGTGCCGTCATTGTCGTCCCGTGGTGCCGGCATCGCCGTTACGGCGGACAGCGTCAAAGGTGCCGAGGGAACTGCCATGGCGACGCTTGGCGGCAAGAAGCTGACGGTCAGCGGCAGCTTTGAAAAATTTGCTTCTCCGGCCACTGAAGCGAATCTCTTTATGGGTCCGGCAATGGGCGCCCGCAACTACCCTGGCACGGCGCTCTTCAAATTGACTCTGGTGAAAGCTGCCGATGGCAAGAGCGGTACCTTCAGCGGCATGTTCGATTTATCCGCCGAACAGGTCGATGCGTTGAAGAAGGGCAAGATGTACTTACAGGTCCATAGCGAAGGCTCGCCCACTGGTCATGTCGTCGGTTGGCTCGCGAGAGACACCGGGAAATAACCCGCGAATCAGGAGGAAGAATGTTTTATCAAAACAAACGCGTGATGTTGGGAATTTTGGGTATCGCCATATCGGGCGCATTCCTTCTTGCGGGCCAGGCCGGCCCACCTGCACAACAGGGCGGAGCTCCGGCCGGTGGCGGTGCGCCTGCGCTCCCTCCGGCTGCCGGACAGGCTCCCGCCGGAGGCGCTCCAGCACGGGGAGCGGGTGGTGCCGGTGGCGCGGGACGTGGTGCTGCTGCAGCTCCTGCTCCCCCCGCGGTTACCATTGCCGGCGAAGTTCAAAACTACGTTCCCGTCACCGACGCGATGCTGAAGAAACAGGATCCCGGCGACTGGTTGATGATTCGCCGCGACTATGCGGCGACCGACTACAGTCCTCTCAACCAGATCACCAAAGACAATGTGAAGGACCTTCAATTGGCGTTTAAAGTCCCCATGCGGGAAGGCGGAACCAATCAGCCGGCGCCCATCGTTCACAACGGAGTCATCTACCTGCCGAACTTTGGTGGCGTCCTGCAGGCGATCGATGGCGCGACTGGAAAAATAATCTGGGAATCGACCGTCGGCGGCAACATTGATCTTCGAGGAATTTCGATTTACCAGAACAATCTCTACATGATGGTCGGCACTCGCCTTGTCGGTGTCGATGCTCGAAACGGGAAGATCGCTCTCGACGTTAACACCGGACACAGCAACTCGAGCGGTCCAGTCGTGACCAACGGAAAAGTCATTGAGGGCGGCGCGGGCGGCGGCTGCGGCAACTACGTCGAAGAAAAGTGCTACATCGCCGCCTACGATGCAACATCCGGCAAGCAGCTGTGGAAGTTCAACACGATTGCGTCAGCCTCCGAGCCCGGCGGCGGTACATGGGGTAACCTTCCCGACAAGAATCGCGCGGGCGGTGAGTCGTGGATTACCGGAAGCTACGATCCCGCATTGAATCTGTTCTACATCGGCGTCGCGCAGTCGAAACCCTGGATGATTGCCACCCGCGCCACCGATGGGGACGCTCTTTATTCGAGTTCAACGGTCGCTCTGAATGCCGATACCGGAAAACTGGCGTGGTACTTTCAACACGCTCCCGCCGAGTCCCTCGATCTTGACGTTGTTTTCGAACGCGTGCTGGTGGACAGCGGCGGACAGAATCTCGTCCTGACCATTGGTAAAGACGGAATTCTCTGGAAGCTCGATCGCAAGACCGGGAAATATCTCGGTCATACCGAAACGGTCTTTCAGAATATCTGGGACAGCTTCGATCCAAAAACCGGAAGGCCTCACTACCGAGATGACATCTTTCACCAGGTCGTTGGCAAACCGGTGGATGCTTGTCCGACCAGCGCGGGAGGCCACAACTGGCCGGCAACCGGCTACCACCCTCCAACGAACCTGCTCATTGCTCCGCTCGTGCAGGCGTGCCAGGTCATGGTTCCTCAGGCCGCGAATCTTACCGGCAACGGAAATGCGGGAGGCGCCGATCGCGCCTTCTATGAATCGCCCGGCAGTAACGGCAATCTTGGAAAGCTTGCGGCCTACGATGTCGGTTCGCTGAAAGAAGTCTGGAAGATCGAACAGAGAGCGTCGTTCCTGACGGGCGTGGTGACCACCGCCGGTGGAGTTGCATTTGTCGGAGACCGGGGCTGGATGGTTCACGCCGTGGATGTGAAGACCGGAAAAATTCTCTGGGAGCAGAAGCTGGCGACCGCCGTCCAGGGTTTTCCGATGACTTACAGCGTCGGCGGCAAACAATACGTTGCGGTGACGACGGGGACCGGCGGCGGCAGCCCCTGGCTCGTGCCCAATCAGGTAACGCCGGAAGTTGTTGCCCCATCGACCGGCTTCGCGATGTACGTCTACGCATTGCCAGATAAGAAATAGCGCGTGCAGCGAATGAGCCGGGAGCGAGTCGCTCTTCTTGCGGTAAGAATTGCGTTGGGTGTCTTCTTCATTTTTGAAGGGTGGGACAAGCTTCCGTGGATGTTGGATTCCGGATTGCTGACCGTGGCTCTGAAGAAATGGGCCGACACTGGTGTTCCAGTCAGTAAATGGTATATCGAAACAATTCTGATTCCGGGCGTTCCTGTCTTCGCACGACTGGTGTTCCTGGGAGAAGTCGCAACCGGACTGGCATTGCTTTCGGGAGTATGGCTGCGGCCGGCCGCAATCATCGCTTTTCTGATGGTGCTGAATATCCACTTCGCACACAGCAGTATTTTTCAGTACGGATTCTTGTCGAAGGGCGACGGCCTCCCGATTCTGGGCGGGCTGCTCGCACTTGCGATTGCCGGGGGCGGTTCATCGTCGAATCGTCCATCCGGTCCGAGAAAACGAAAGTGAGCTTTTGATATGACAAGACAAAACATTCTTACAATCGGTGCCGCTGTACTGTTACTTTCCGCCTGCAACAAGCCGGCCGAGGCGCCGAAGCCGGCGGAGAAGCCTGCCGCGACCTACCACGTCTACGTCACCAACGAGACGTCCAACAACGTGAGCGTCATCGACCCGACTACCAACGAAGTCGTCGCCACTGTCGAAGTCGGGAAGCGGCCGCGCGGTATTCATGTGAGTCCGGATCGGAAGACAGTGTATGTCGCCTTGAGTGGTTCGCCGATTGGCGGTCCTGGCGTGGATGAGAAGTCTCTTCCCCCGGCCGACAAGAAAGCCGATGGGATCGGCGTGATCGATGTTTCGCAAAACAAAATGGTGAAGATCATTCCCGGAGGCTCGGATCCGGAGGAATTCAGCTTAAGCCACGATGGAGCCCTGCTCTATATCTCCAATGAAGACAATGCCGCGGCAAGCATCCTGGAAATTGCCACAGGCAATATCCTGGCCAGCCTGAAGGTTGGAGACGAACCGGAGGGTGTCGCAACGAACCCGGATGGAAAATTCGTCTGGGTGACTTCGGAAGACAAGGGAACCGTTTCGGTGATCGATACCACAACACGCAAAGTCATCAAGACTCTCAAGATTGGCAGCCGCCCGCGACAGGTGGCTTTCCTGCCGGACGGATCCAAAGCGTTTGTGACGCGTGAAAATGACGGGAAGTTCAGCATCGTCGATACGGCAAAGCTCGTCGTGACCGGCGAGGTGGAACTGGGCAAAGCCGGAGAAATCAAACCCATGGGCATGTCCGTTTCCAGCGACGGCTCGAAACTCTTCGTCAGCGCGGGACGTGGGAAAAAAGTGTTCGTCGTGGATACCGCCACCAACAAGGTCGATGCGTCATTTGAAGTGGGGGATCGGCCGTGGGGAATCGGGTTGTCGCCGGATGGGAAGTTTCTGTATACGGCCAACGGTCCATCCAATGACGTATCCGTTGTGGATCTGTCCACAAACACCGTGGTCAAGAAGATCAAGGTTGGCGACAAACCCTGGGGTATCGCCATCGTTGGAAATTGACGGGCGAATTATTGCAAGGGCGGTCATAGAGCGACGACAACAGCCGGAGCAACTAGTCCCGTAAATCGAAAACGTCTTTCCCGTACGGTTTGAAGTTGGCGGCCGGATCGAGTCCAACGATTTCCACGCTGAGTTTATTCCCATCCACGCGGAGAATCGTGAAGTGAAACTTGTTATCTGCCGCCACGGGAAACGGCTTCACGATATGGTCCAGCTGAACTTTTGCCGATGCGCCGGCAGCAAGATAGTCCGCGGTATCCGGCTCTCCGGTGTATGCATATAGGGGAGCGCCGCCACCGGCGGAGACAATCAGATCCATGCGATGGACTCCGCTCGCGTCGGTGTAGTGTTCCACGTAGTGTTCGAATTCATGGTCATGCCCTCCAAGGATCGCCGCGACGTGATGCGTGCGGAACAGCGGCATATACCGTATTCGAATTCCCATAGTCGCAAGTTCTGCAATGCGGTGTCCCCCCGATGTGAATGGGGCGTGATGCAGGAAAACGATCACATTCACAAAGCGATTTCGGTTCAAACCCTCCAATTGACTCTTCACCCAGTTGAACTGTGTTTCATCGGGAGAAATGTTGGAATCCAATCCGATCACAAACGTGTTTCCGTATCCGAACGCATAGGTTGGATAACCCGCAAGTCTTCGAGTCGAACCATCCGGAGGAATGATCTGAGACATCATGGCGAGATAGTTCCTTAATCCTTCGTCTCGCGCGGGGAAGCCAACACTCAATGCCGTGGTCACATCGTGATTTCCCGGAATCAGGTAATACGGCACATTCGCCTCCTGGGTCAGGCGGGAAACGATGTCAACGAAGCTCGTGTTCAACTGGCCGACAATGCGTCCGTTTGTTACCGCGTCCCCGGATTGGAGCACAAAACGTACCGGAAATTCCGTGGTCTGCAGCCGCTGGACCGACTGAAGCATCGAATCCACAAGCTGAGAATGTACAGGTTGCAGTGCAGTGCCGTCCGTTGCGGAACGCGTGTCTCCATAGGCGATGAACGAGAACCGGGTGACTTCAGCGGATTGATCTTCTGGTGGCAGCGGCGTGGCTGGAGCGGGTATGGCGCGCACCGCTGTTGCTGGTTGCTGACCCGGAGCGGTTCCAACGCCGAACTGGAGACTGGCGAAAAGCAGGATCGGGATGATCCGGCGTGAGGATGCTATGCACGTCTTCCCATTGTTGTGCTTTCTGATCGACATCCGTTCCACTCCAATCCACCGCGTCAACCGCTGTTGTGCGGTATGGCGAAAAATTTTATAGTGACACATTCTAATTCAGAAGGAATCCTGCCAATGGAATATGTCAGTTTTGGATCGACCGGATTGAAAGTATCCCGCCTCGCGCTGGGGACGATGGGATTCGGATCGAAGACATGGAGAAAATGGGCGCTCGAGGAAGACGAGAGCCGGCCGATCATTCAGCGTGCCCTGGAACTGGGCATTCGTTTCTTCGATACCGCAGATATGTATTCTCTGGGACGATCCGAAGAAATTCTCGGAAAAGCGCTGAAGGACTTCGGCGTGTCGAGGGATCACGTCGTGATCGGCACGAAAGCGTGGAGTCCCATGAGTGGCGATCCCAACGATCGCGGCCTTTCACGCAAACACTTGTTTTCCGCCATCGACCAGAGCCTGAAGCGTCTCGATACCGATTTTGTGGACATATTCCAGATGCATCGATGGGACCCCGGCACTCCCATGGAGGAGACTCTGCTCGCGCTGCATGACATCGTAAAAGCAGGGAAGGCCCTCTACATTGGAGCTTCCACGATGTCGGCCTGGCAATTCGCAAAACTCATTTACGCCGCGGACCGGCTTGGATTGACTCGTCCGGTATCGATGCAGCCTTACTACAATCTGCTTTACCGCGAAGAAGAACGGGAAATGATTCCGCTATGTCGGGCGGAAGGAATTGCCGTGATTCCATACAGCCCGATCGCGCGCGGTTTTGTTACCGGAGAACGCCGCAAGGGAGACTTCGGAGATACCGTCCGTGCGAAGACCGACGATTACATGAAGAAGCTCTACTACACGGATCCGGATTTCGCGGTTGTCGAAAAGATCAGCGAAGTCGCGCGTAAACGGGGAGTACCGAATGTGCAGATCGCACTGGCATGGGTTTTGCAACAGCCGGGAATCACCGCGCCAATTGTTGGCGTCACGAAATTGGAGCAACTGGATCAACTCGTCGCAGCACTGGATGTGAAGCTGGATGCCTCTGAACTAAACGCGCTTTCCGAAGCCTACCAGCCGCATGAAGTTGTTTCGGAGTTGCCGCGTCCGAAAAATTGAAAGTTTTGTAAGTTGGAGTAGCGCTATTGTGAGTCTTTTTTCCTGCTTCAGCGTTTTGCGTTTACGCCTGCTTCAAAATGATGGACTCGATCGAATTCATCAGGTCTTCGCATTTGTCGATCGTGTGTTCCAGTTCGTTATAGATGGAACTGTACTTCATCAGGCGGATCGCATCGCGTTCTTCGGCGTAAAGGTTTCCGATGAAGTGGCGATAGAGACGGTCTCCTTCATTCTCCAGCGCATGAACGCTGATGATGTGTTCCCGCACCTTGTCGTAATTGATGCTCCGAAGCGTGTGAACGCTTTTGTGAATGTCGGAGATCGCGCGACGGGTCACTTCGAGCAGCATGGTCATCCCGTCTTCCACTTTGTCGATACGGTAAAGCACCAGGATATCGGCGACGTGATCCATTAAATCGAGGACATCATCCATGCTCTTGGTCAGGGAGTAGATGTCTTCGCGATCGAACGGAGTGATGAACGACCGGTTCAATTCTTCAAAGATGGAGTGCGTCAGTTTGTCGCCAACGTGTTCCAGTTTCTTGATCTGGTCTCGAACTGCTGCAATTTCCTCTCGGTTGTTTGCTTTCGCGAGACTGGCGTAAACCGTGCCTGCTTCCTTGAGATTGTCGGCGGATTGTTCAAAGTAGGGTAGAAATTTGTCGTCCTGCGGTAGAAAAAAACGAAGTATCGAACCTACGCCCATCGGTATCTCCTTGCCACACGTTGCAGGTATAATCACGCGTCATCGCCGAACTCGGCGCGGACACAGGACTGTAACATGCCCGGGATGATTCGGGCATCAATCTCCTCGGGAAAAGGAAATGTTGCGTGGATTTTCACTCTCCGGTTTTCTGGGCCGTCGTTGGAATCATACTGACTGCACTTGTCTTCGATTATCTGAATGGATTTCATGATGCTGCAAACTCCATCGCTACCGTTGTTTCGACACGCGTTCTGACTCCCGGCAAGGCTGTGCTATGGGCTGCATTCTTCAATTTTGCCGCAGCATTTATTTTTGGAACCGTTGTCGCAAAAACAATCGGCAGCGGCATGGTTCGGCTGGAGTCGGTGGACCGCACGGTGATTTTCGCCGGACTGATGGGTGCGATTGTCTGGAACATCATTACCTGGTACTTCGGACTTCCGACAAGTTCGTCTCACGCGCTCATCGGAGGATACGCCGGCAGTGCGGTCGCAAAGGCAGGGCTCGGAGTCATCATCGTTTCGGGATGGACGAAGACTTTACTCTTTATTGTTCTTTCGCCAGTGATTGGCATGGTGCTGGGGTTCATTTCCATGGCCATTACGATGTGGGCATCCCGACGCTCTTCTCCCCGGGCCGTCGACAGCCGTTTTCGAAAACTGCAGCTGGTCTCGGCCGCGGCATACAGCCTGGGGCATGGTACGAACGACGCTCAGAAGACGATGGGGATTATCGCCAGTGTCTTATTCACTTCCGGGTACCTGAAAACTTTTGATATTCCGCTCTGGGTGATTCTCCTGGCTCATTGCGCAATAGCGCTCGGCACTTTATCGGGCGGCTGGAGAATCGTCAAGACCATGGGACAGCGCATCACCGCATTGCGTCCCATCGGCGGCTTCTGCGCCGAAAGCGCCGCGGCCGTATGTCTGTTTGGACTTGCAATGAATGGCATTCCCGTCAGTACAACGCATACGATTACCGGCGCCATCATCGGCGTTGGTTCGACACGCCGATTGACGGCGGTGCGTTGGGCCGTCACCAAGAACATTGTATGGGCATGGATTGTTACCATCCCCGCCGCCGCACTCATCGCGGCACTCGTCCACACCATACTTTCCTGATCTCGGTCCGGCATGGCGTTTAAACTCCACTCGCGGCTGGTGTTCTTCAATGTCGTCGCGATTGTGCTCATCACGTTGCTGATGGGGTATTATCTCGGTAGCAGCCTGCGCACCGTACTCGAATCCGACATCGAAGATCAGTTGTATTCATCGGCTAAACTCGCATCCCGCTACATGCTCGTCAGCCCGTCGCGCGGAAACATCGAACTTGCAAATGATATCGGCATGCAACTCGGGGTTCGAGTCACGGTCATCGATAAGGATGGAAAGGTGCTCGGCGATTCGGAACTGACGCCGCAGGAAGTCGCCTCCGTTGAAAACCACAGCAATCGTCCGGAAGTGATGGCCGCATTGGAGGGTGGTCGAGGCACATCGATTCGGCAAAGCGCGACGGTCGGAGTGCCCTTCATTTACGTTGCAATCCGGCGTGATGATGGCAGCGTGCTTCGAGTCGCGCGGCCGCTGGAGCCCGTGGAGAGCCTGATCGGGGGACTGCGGAAGCAGCTGTTGATCGCTCTGATAATCAGCATCGGTTTAACCCTCGTATTCGGTTACATGGTTTACTCCTTCGTATCGAGGCCGCTCCATCGCATGGCCGAGGCCTCGAACGCGCTCGCGGTCGGGAACTTGAATGTCGAACTGCCGGTTGTTGGAGACCGGGATTTGGCCGTCATGGGATCCTCTCTGAACGCAATGGCCAGAAGTCTCCGAAGACAGATGGAAGAGCTTCAGGATGATAAAGGTCGCATCGAGGCGATCGTTGCCGCCATGAGCGCCGGAATCATTGTGTTCGATCGTGACGCTCGCGTCGTTCTCGCCAACGATTCCATACGCAGACTGCTCGATATCCATGGCGATCCGGAAGGTAAGATCCCGATGGAACTGGTGCGTCATCCCGCTTTTGAATCGGCCGTCAAGGACGCGCTGCGGGGCACGGACGTACCGGCGGTGGACCTTACCACCGGTGGTGGAAGAGTACTGTCTGCAAAAGCGGCACCGGTTCGATCACTTTCCGGTCAGACGGCACTTGCCGTAGTGGTATTTCACGATCTAACAGAGATCCGCCGCACGGAAACAATGCGGAAGGATTTCATCGCGAACGTTTCTCATGAGTTCAAAACGCCCCTGACTTCGATCCGAGGTTATGCCGAGACCCTCCTCGATAGCGCAGCCCATGATCCCGAACATACGCGCGAATTTCTGGAAACGATTCAGCGGAATGCGACCCTTCTGCAGTCGCTTGTGGATGATCTTCTCGTACTGGCTCAGCTGGAAAGTGAGCCACCGGTTGAAAAACAGCCCATCCTCGTGCGAGTGCTCATCGAAGAACTGATTCGATCCAGGCATCCTCTACTGGACGACAAGAAAATAAATGTGGTGGTGGATTGCCCGTCCGTGGAAATTCTTGCCGACCGAGGCCGGCTGGCGCTCGCGATATCGAACCTGCTCGACAACGCGATTCATTACAACAAGCCGGGCGGTCAGATTCGCATTTCAGGACGCGTCACGGGCAACGGGTTCGCGGTGGATATCGAAGATACCGGCAGCGGCATACCGCAGGGAGATCTGGTGCGTGTGTTTGAGCGGTTCTACCGGGTGGAAAAATCGCGTGCGCGCGAATCCGGCGGTACTGGTCTCGGCCTGGCCATCGCAAGGCACGCCGTAGAGAGCCAGGGGGGAACAATTTCCGTTACGAGCAGGCTGGGGAAGGGGTCGACATTCACGATTACGCTGCCCGCGTAATCGTGAATGGGAAGTCATTCCTCTACGCTCCCATCCGATCCATCACATATCGGACGACAAGCGGCCATACCTGAGTCGCATCTGCTCGAATCTCGGCGAAGTGTCCATGCACCAGGTCCATTTTCCGCCACGATCCATTTTCCGAGTACGTGCAGCCTGAAAGGTGTCCGTAGTACATGGCATCCGGAGAAATACGGCAGCCGTAGGTGAACATGCGGGTCGGCATGTCGAGACCAAGGCGTTCATTTGCAATTTCGATAAGTGGCGCCACATTCTGAGTATTGTTGCGCGGCACTCCACCCCCAATGGAAAAGATTCCACCGCGTTTGGTTCCGGTCATCTTGCGAATGAGGAGTTCGGAATCGATTTCGGGCCACACAATGACCGGCGGGCGCCCATCGCGCTTGCGTCTCGCATTGTGAACGTAAAGATCGTTGCCGATTTCCGAATCCACGAAAGCGGGGCAGAGAACAGGAACCTTTTTCTCGAAAGTCGATTTCAGAATCCCGCGATCGTTTGGAAAGTGTTTCGCGAGGTGTTCTCCGATCGCATCATGAAACATGCTGGGGCTGATGGGCTGCCTCCCGTCAAATGACGAGAGGACCTCGTCGACAACTTCTTCGATGTGGCTGAAATTTTCTTCCGGCTCCAGCGTGTCGGTGACGCGATTGAGTTTGTGTTCGGCCAGAAACGTATCCGGATGTGCCGGGTTGTGCTTGTAATGCCGCAGGCCCACGCCTTCGATCAGGCCGTGAGCCATCAGCGCGCCGGTCGATGAAATGACCTGTACCATTCCCAGATCCACCATGTCACAGATTACGAGGCCCATTTTGGCAATCGTCATGGCGCCGCTCAACGTGAGAAACACCATGCACTCCGGGTCGGCGATCATTTGATGCAGCGTTGCGGCCCCTTCGATGATTTTTTGCCCGGCGGGATACTTTGACAGTTCCTGAAATAAATCTTCGACAGAGGCGGGACGACCGTCGATCCATTCCGCGAGGGTGGTGCTGAGAACCGGAAGGATGAATGTGGGATCGGCAAATACCGCGTCTGGAAAAAAACCGTCCCGCACCTGACCGGGCCGGGAAAGTTCTTCCTTGTTGATCATGATCGCGCCATCGAGCTGATGAATGAACTCGTCGGCCGATTCCGAATATCGGCCGACGACCAGATGTTCGAAGCCGGACTGTACCGATGACGGGAGCGCGTCGGAACGAACGATGTCGTGAATCCAGCCCCGGGTGCGCATGCTATCGAGCAGGTCCCGCAATGGGCGACCGTCATATACAACGCGAATTTTCCTGCCCTGCTGGATCCAATCGCGCAGTTTGAGTGCAACTTCTCCGAGCATGCGTGCGCCGAAGGAACATTGATTCATGGCAAGGACGATCCGTCCCACCGACGTACACTTCCGCAGATCGAGCCTCTCGAGCGGCTCCAATTTCAGTTCTGGCATTTTCAGGCTACACCTTTTCGATTCTTCATATCGGCGAGCATCCGTTCGACTTCGTCGTCCTTGCCGAGCGCATCCAGCCGGTCTTCCATGGTGTCGCCCGCCATTTCGGCCAGCGCGTGACTCATGGCTTCTTCTCCATGGACCCTGTTCTTCATGCGGTCAAATGTTCCCATGCTGGACTCGTCGGTTAACGCCATCCGGGCATGGCTGGCCTTGCTCAACGCGCGCGAGCGCCGATGTTTGGCCAGAAGCAGCTCGCTCTTGGCATGAGCTTCACTCAGTTTCAGGTCGAGCTTCTGCAGAGCGGACTTCAGGTTCTCGACCTGGGATTTCTGATGCGCAATTTCCTGTTCATAGCTTTCGGCCATATTTCGATAGCCGACGGCGCGATCGATTGCGGCGCGGGCAAGATCGTCCTGCTTCTTGTCGACGGCGATCTCCGCTTTCCGCATCCATTCGGCATGCTTGTCGATGTTTTCCTGATGCTTCTTCCGGAGCAGATGTTCGTCGGCGATGGCGATGGCGACCTGAGTTTTTACCTGTAGAAGCTGGTTCTGCATGTCGAGTGTCACCTGCTTCAGCATTTTCTGAGGGTCTTCGGCGCGATCGATGAGGTCATTGAGATTCGCCCGTACGAGAGCGGAAACGCGTTCAAGTAGTGCCATGGATCTGCTCCTTTCTTATTTTACTGGTTTAATGGATTCGTCAGTGGCGTCGCCGTTACGGATGCCTTTGATCTTTTCAAAGAGTTCCGACATGTTCATGCCCGACAGGGTTTCGAACAATGCGGGGATCTGGGCCGCCATGCTGACCATGTCTCCCGTCACCTTGTTCATACCTGTTGTAGTGCCATTTCCCGTTGAAATCACCGTGATTTTGTCGATGTTTGCCAAGGGCGCCGCCAGTGCGCGCACAATTTCCGGCAACGACGTGATCAATTTGTCGACAACCGCGGCCTGGTTGTACTCCTGGTAGGCCTCCGCCTTGACGTTCATGGCACGGGCTTCCGCGTCGCCTTTCTTGAAAATGATTTCGGCTTCGGCTTCGCCCTGGGCACGAATCGCAGAAGCGTGGCCATCGGCTTCAAGAATCTGCCGCTGCTTGTCAGCTTCCGCGAGCGTTTCAATTCGTCGTTTTTCGATTTCGGCCTGTTTCAGAATGGTGGCGATCAATTCGCGTTCGTGACGGATGATTTCCGCATCCTGAACCTTGATCTCCTGTTCCTTTTCGACCTGGCGCACCTTCACGGATTCAGCGATCACCTGCTGCTGCATGATATTTTCCTGGATCTCGTAAGCCTTGTCCGCCTGAGCTTCCTGCCGCTTGGTGAGTTCCTTGTAGGTGGCCTTCTTGATTTCCAGATCGCGCTGCGCTTCGGCCTGTTTTGCAAGCGACAGTGTCTGGGCCATCACGCGTTCCTGATCGGCCTGGGCTGTGGCAACGGAGGCGGCTCGTGTGGCTTCCGCACGTTTGATCGCGGTGTCGCGTTCTGCTTCTGCGGAAGCGACGTCCGCATCGCGTTTGATGCGCGCGATGTCCGGCCGGCCCATGTTGGAGATGTATTCGTTCTTGTCGCGGACTTCCTTGATGGTGAATGAAATGACTTCCAGCCCCATCTTGTTCATGTCTTCGGCACAGGTCGACCGCATGCGCTCTCCAACCATTTCGGGCTGCTTGACGATTTCTTCGACGGTGAGCTGGCCGATGATTCCGCGGAGGTGGCCTTCCATGACAAGGCGGATCAGGCCTTCTCGTTCCTGTGGATTCTTGGTGAGAAACTGTTCGGCGGCAGTGCGAATGGATTCAGGATCGGATTTCACCTTGATCTGCGCCACGGCTTCGACGGTGACTGCGACGCCCTGACGGGTGTAGAGATCCTGCTGCGGTGCCACATCGAATGACATCAGTTCGAGCGAGAGCCCGCGGCAGGTTTCAATCATTGGAAGGATGACCGTGCCGTGCCCCTTGATGATACGGGTTCCGCGAAAGCCATACACGATCAGCGCTTCGTGCGGACCGGCCTTGCGATAGAGTTTTGCAAACATGGACATCAGCAACAGGACTGCGACCACCATCAGTCCTGCAATGATCCAGACATTCGTCGTGAGCATCAGCGTGTCTCCTTTGTTTCGGTCATATCGTCCCATCGGCGTACATACGCAACGCCGCTTTCATAGCGCGTCACCACGACATCGGTGTTCTTTTGAATCGCAGTGCCATCTTCGCTTCGTGCAGGTGCGCCGCGGCGCACGCCCTCTTGTGAAAAGCTGATTTCGCCGGTTCCACCTTCCCGGATGGCAGAGGTCAGCTGCCCAAAAACCCCAACCATTTCATAATCGAGCGAATTCAGTGGCCGTTCGTGGGCGAGAAGCACACGCGTCAGGAAGAGGAAAACCATCGACGCCCCGACAATTCCACCGACGGTGGATAAGGAGAAGGCCACCCAGAAGAGGAGCCCGGAATATCGCGTCAGCAGGTATCCCACTCCGCCAAACCAGGTGAGGAACGCCGCGATTGTTCCGAAATTGAATACTGACGTGTGCGTGAGGTCGGCGTGTCCGTGGAGGCCACCGAAATGGCCATGTCCGGCATGTCCCCCATGGCCGCCGAAATGCGCCCCGTGCCCATGATTCATGCCCGGCAAATGGAAATCGAATATTCCGCTGAGCGCTGAAATCACGCTGAGCGAAAACCCCACAATAAAACAGATGAGATAAATGTCGGTCCAGGTCATACCGCATCCCTCCTCAGGACGTGAAGCAGTTGATCGGAGAGACCCGGCGTCTCCAGGATGGCCGCAAGCAGAACGAAGCTGCGACGGGAATCTTCATGTCGCGCCACCTTCAGCATCGCGGCACACAATTCCGGATCGGAGCGGAACGTTTCCGCACCTTCGATCAACCAGAGGTCCAGCCGTTCCTCGGACGTGCGCAAATCCGATATCAGTTCGGTGTGAAATCCCTCCGGGTCATCGACGAGATATCCGGGATGCACTTTGAAGAAGTTGGCCAGCAGCATCCGGGTCGTGTTGGTCAAATGCTGGCGTGAACCATTTTCGATCTGCGAGAGATAGGACTGGCTGATGGACTGGTGCAGTTCCTTCCGGATGGCGCGTACGACTTCCTGCTGAGTCATTTCGCGGTTCAGTCCGCGAAGCGTGCCTTCCATTTCCCGCAGGTATCGGATCTTGTCTCCAAGTGTCATATTGCGATTTGTGATTTATAAATCGCTATTGGCAATAATGCAATATAAATCTTTTGCGCGGGAGGTTCCGCTGGGATCGACTTTTGAGAAGGGTAACTTTAGGGAAGTGGGGAATTGAACAAAGACAAATTCCGAGGGCTATCAGGGTTTCAGGGCAGCCTGTATCGCCGCTTCCAGAGTCGCCTTATCC
>Ga0068864_100001739_pt1 | contig 17898 bp, 14 predicted proteins | sample KBSSwiS72_FD_66586 | JGI IMG/M metagenome (GOLD analysis project Ga0068864, IMG submission 66586) | Switchgrass rhizosphere microbial communities from Kellogg Biological Station, Michigan, USA - KBS Switchgrass S7-2 | ecosystem: Host-associated > Plants > Roots > Rhizosphere > Soil ... | reverse complement strand
AATTTTCTGCTTGCTGCGCCTTTTTGCGGTCCTTTTCCGCGTTACGGGTAGAACCAGCAAGAGCTAAGGAGGGATCGTTCCGATGTCGATCACGTTCCGCAAGGCGCTCTCTTTAGCGATCCTGAGCTAAGCCTCATTACTCCGGCCCTGGGTCAGGACTTCGCTACGACGTTGGTGAACCTCAAAACTCGTCAATAGCGCGTTGCCAGTCGCGCTGAAAAGCCTTAGCCGATCCCCTGGTTCAGAAAGGTGACTACAATGAAGCACTCAGAATCTCGCAACTCGCACTCCAGATCGCGGAGCACATGGGGAGCCGCACGGCGCTCGCTAATGCTTTGTGCGATTTGGGCTCGATCTATGCGCGACGCACTCCGCCGAAAGAAGCACTGAATTACCTGCAAAAAATTCTCGAACAGCCGGCGGCGACTCGTTCATTCGTTCCACGCGTTCAGACAGCCATTTTCTAACAGGTTCCTATCGCGAACTCTCCAGCGCGTCGATTAAGCGATGCGCTGGTACGCCCCACGAAATCCGGCCACCCCGCGCCTCGACTGTGGTCGGTACGGTGCCACTCTGTGGTCTGTATCGTTAGTCTAAAGCCCTCCGTCTAATAGGATTTGCGCGTTTTAGGTAGGGGCCGTTAGAGGCCCAAACTTAGTCGCCTTTAAGGCGGAGGAAAGTATGCAATTCAAATTGCGGAACCTGTGTTTGGCTCTGATCGCAGTCGCAGTGGCTTTCACTTCCAGTTATGCACAGGAACAGGAGAAGGAACCGGCAGACAAAACGTTGGCGCCATATTTCGTGGTCCAGGGTGACCCCAGCGTCGATCAACTACCGCTCAAAGACACACGGGTCGACATATCAGTAGCCGGTGTTATTGCCGATGTAAAAGTCCGGCAAATCTATCGTAATGAAGGATCACGTCCCATCAACGCATCGTATGTTTTCCCGGCGGCGACACGCGCGGCGGTCTATGCGATGCGCATGCAAATCGGAAACGAAATAATCGTCGCCAAGATCAAAGAACGCGAACAGGCGAAGAAAGAATTTGAAGAAGCGAAAGAGGAAGGCAAGAGCGCGTCGCTCCTCGAGCAACATCGCCCCAACGTGTTTTCGATGAGTTTGGCCAACATCATGCCGCAGGAACAGGTCGAGATCGAACTGCGCTACACCGAACTCCTGGTTCCCACCGACAACGTTTACGAACTCGTGTTTCCAACTGTGGTTGGACCACGCTACGCGTCGCCAGACAACGCAAACAAGAAAGACGGCAAGTTCGTCGAAACGCCTTATCTGCACGAAGGCCAAAAACCGACGAGCGCGCTGCATATCACGACCCGGATCGTCTCCGGCGTGCCAATCTATGACCTGGCTTGCCCGTCGCATCAAATCAATCCGCAGTGGCAAGGCCAGAACGCGGCGGAACTGAAGCTCGATGACTCCGATCCATTTCAAGGTAATCGTGATTTCGTAGTTCGCTATCGTCTCGCCGGCGAGCAGATCGCTTCCGGTCTGTTGCTGTTTCAGGGAGCCGACGAGAATTTCTTTCTCTACATGGCCCAACCGCCGCAGCGCGTCGCACAGGAAGCGATTCCGCCGCGAGAGTACATCTTTGTCGTCGACGTATCGGGTTCGATGGATGGCTTTCCTTTGAACACGTCCAAGCGACTGCTCACCGATTTGATCGGAAAACTGCGGCCGACGGATTCATTCAACGTGGTTCTGTTTGCCGGTGACTCGACCGTGCTCTCGCCGCAGTCGCTGCAAGCGAACCCGGCAAACATCGCGAAAGCGATCCATCTGCTCGACGAACAACGTGGCAGCGGTGGAACGGAACTGCTTCCCGCGATCAAAGAAGCGATGAGTTTGCCGCGCCAGGAAGGTATCTCGCGCAGCGTCGTGCTCGTCACCGATGGTTATATTTCGGGTGAGCAGGGTGTTTTCGATCACATACGCGCGAACCTGAATCGATGCAACGTATTCGCGTTCGGCATTGGCGGATCAGTGAACCGTTATCTCATCGAAGGGGTTGCGAAAGCCGGTATGGGCGAGCCGTTTATCGTCACCGATGAATCTGAAGCAGGCGCGGCAGCCGCGAAGTTCCGCGAGTACATTCAGACGCCGGTGTTGACCGACATCCAGGTTCGTTCAGTCGGATTCGACACTTACGACGTAAACCCGATGCAGTTTCCGGATCTGTTCGCGCAACGTCCGATCATTCTGTTTGGCAAATGGCGTGGTCCAGTTGCCGGAACGATTGAACTCACGGGCAAAACTGGTCTGGGTGAGTACGTCAGTCGCCTCGACGTCGCGAGCAGTCAACCGGATGAAGCTAATAGTGCCTTGCGTTATCTCTGGGCGCGCTCGCGGATCGCCGAGTTGTCAGACTACGGCACCTCTGACGTGACCGAAGAAGCCGCCAAGGCGATTACGGCGCTGGGACTGAAGTACAACTTGTTGACGCGCTACACGTCGTTCATCGCCGTTCGTGAAGTGGTAACTAACACAACGGGCTCGGCAGAAGACGTTAAGCAACCATTGCCGCTGCCCATGAGAGTCAGTGATCTCGCCGTGGGCGGCGCCGAAGTTGGAAGTGAACCTGAGTTGGTTTGGCTGGTGGCCGGCTCGCTCCTGCTGGCGACCATAATGATCCTGCGGAGGAAGCGATGGTTTGTATGAATCGCAGGATCGTATGGGGCGCACAGCTCCTCCTATTGATGCTGTGCGCCCTCGCGCTCAAGGTTTACTACTCGACCGCGAGTGCAAATGAATTGCTATGGATCCTTGCCCCGACCACGCGCATGGTTGAACTGTTGAGCGGCAAAGATTTTACGTTTGAGTCGTTCACCGGCTTTATGAGCAGCGATCACACCTTCGTGATCGCTGTTCCATGTGCGGGAGTTAATTTCCTGTTGACAGCTTTTTTGATGTTGGGCCTGCGGTCGTTGTGGCGCGCTCGCTTTGAAGCCGTGAGCTGGCGGTTCCTTCCGATCAGTGCAGTGATCGCTTATGTCGCGACGCTGATCGCAAACACGACCCGCATCTGGATTGCGCTGGAGATTCAGCAACACTCGATTGAGTTTAGCTGGTTGACGGCAAACCAACTGCACCGGCTCGAGGGCATCGTGGTCTATTTTGGGTTTCTGCTGCTGTTGTTTTTAGTGACGGAACGAATGGAAGGCGCAAAAACGCGCAGCCTGTTGCTCTTTCCACTTGTGATTTACTACGCGACGACGCTCGGAATTCCGTTGCTCAACGGGTCGTTCCGACAGGGAAGCGCATTCTGGGAACACTTCGCTTTCGTCGTCGTGTTGCCATTGATCTTGATTGTACCGTTTCTGGTTGTACATCCACGTTGCATCGCTAAAGCAAGAGACAGTTTTTAGACAGGATTTCAGGATGCGCAGGATTTTCAAGATTTATCCTGTGAATCCTGAAAATCTTCTTCATCCTGTCTAATTTTGACGCTGCGTCGTAGTACACTTTCGTCGCATGAATCCCTTCCGTTATATCGCCGTCTTGCTCCTCATTGCGTTATGCCCCTCATCATCACAACCGCAGACGAAGCCCGATCAAGACTACCTCCTCTACGTTCTCTCGGAAGGCGCTGACAAAATATCTCTCATCCGTTTTGGTCCGGGCGGCGCGCGCATCGATCATCAAATCGATACCGGCGACATGCCCATCGACATCGATGGCCCACACGGCATCGTCGTCTCACCCGATCGACAGTTTTACTACGTGTCGCTCGCGCACGGCCGCCCGTTCGGTTCAGTCTGGAAATACTCAACCAAAGACGATGCGTTGCTCGGTAAAACCACGCTCGGTTATTTTCCCGCGACGCTCGATATCACTCGCGACGGCAACTTTCTTTTCGTCGTGAACTTCAACCTTCACGGCGACATGGTTCCGTCGTCAGTTTCAGTCGTCTCGACTGGCACGATGACTGAAGTAGCACGTATACAAACCTGCACCATGCCGCATGGCTCGCGTATCAACTCGCAAGGATCCAAACAGTATTCAGCCTGCATGATGGACGACATGCTAGTGGAGATCGATACGCGCTCGCTGAAAGCTACCCGCCATTTTGTCGTCACGAAGAACCGTGAAATGGGAATGATGGGACCACCAAAGCCGGCTATCACTGAGTCGATGCACTCGATGCACGGTGGACATGGCTCAGAGGCGCCGAAGCCTGGCGACACTTCGTGCTCACCAACGTGGGCCGAACCTTCGATCGATGGAGCTTCGGTTTTTGTGGCCTGCAACGGTTCGAGTGAGATTGTTGAAGTCGACGCGAATCGTTGGGAACTGATTCGCCGCATTCCGGCGCGTCCCGGAGTTTATAATCTCGATATCACTCACGATGGTTCAAAACTGATCGCGACGAACAAGCGCGATCAATCCGTTTCGGTTTTCGACGTGAAGAGTGGAAAGGAACTGGCGCGTTTGCCGACGAAGCGAAAGGTGCTGCACGGCGTGGTTGTTTCGCCGGACGATCGGTATGCGTTCGTGACCGTTGAGGGTGTGGGGTCGGAACCGGGGACGGTTGAGGTTATCGATTTGAGCGCGTTGAAAACAGTGACGACGTTGGATCTTCCGGAAGCCGCGGCGGGGATTGACTTCTATAAGATGGCCCCGCCGCGATGAAATAGATTACTGGCCGGGGGCCGTGGTCGATCCTTTATCGATCTTCTCGCCTAACTTTACGATCCACAGACCTGAGTTAATGTCGTTGAAGTAAATCAGACCGTTGTGTGGTTGCGCGCCCCACGTGAGCGGCAGATTGGCGCGGAAGGCATCGGGATCTCCGGTCCATACGCGCGCGATCTCTCGACCCTGCCGGTAAAGATCGCCACGCAGTTCGCCCGACACGTCGACCACGCGGCCGCCGCCGCTGTAATAACCAAGATACATCACGTCATCTTCAACCCAGATGTTGTGCGCGCCGCCTTCCGGCACCGGATATTCAGCCACTTTGCGCGGCTGGTTAATATCCGAAACATCCAGCACGTGAACGATGCCGCGCACCGGAATGCGCTTGGTCGACTTGATGTCGAAGAGCGCCGGAAAGACCTCGTCGCCGATGAAGAGATAGTTCTTGTAGCGATAGACGGAATGTGTCCCGGCGAGCCAGCCGTTGCCATAGAGTTCGTTGTGATTAAAACGAAACTGGCTGATGAGTTGCGGATGCTCCGGACTGCCGCCTTTCAAACCCGCGCCGACGTCGAGAATCACCATGCCATCGTGCCAGTAAGCAAGATATGCGATGCCATCTTTGACGTAGATGTCGTGAACATAACGTCCGGCGATGTGGTCGCCTTCCTTCGTGCGCATTGTTCCGGCAAACGGATTCTCAGTTTGCCAGCGTGCGACTTCTTTCGGGTTCTTCACGTCGGCAAAATCGATCACTCGCATCGAGCCGGTCGCGTCGTCGGTGAGATAGACGTAATGACCGTTGACGTAGGCGCTGTGAACGCCGCCGGTGACTGTCGCCGTGTACTCCGAGATCAGTTTCGGATGCGCGGGATCGGAAGTGTCGTAAAAAGCGATGCCGTTCTTTCGGTTTGACGCGCCTTCGCGGGAGATGACGAGAATCTTGCCGTCGGCAGTAGTCATGATGTCGTTGACGAGACGCGCATCGACTTTGATCGTGTCGGTAAGTTTTGGATGTGCCGGATCGGAGATGTCGTAGACGAGGAAGCGATCGGAGATCGTCGAGTAGTAGGCATAGTTGCCGATAATCCACTCTTCCGCGCCCTGAAATTCTTTGAACGGAACGCGCCCAACGACCTCCACCTCGCGTTCGAGATTGCGCGGCGCGACGACGATGGCACTGGTTGAAGACATGTTTCCGCTCGTTCCGGTAACGATGTAGGTTCCGGGTTGGTGCGCCACGAACGCGCCCTCTGAATCGATCACGGCGCCGTTGCTGACCGACCAGCGCGTGGTGAAGTCGCCGGCAGGATCTCCCTGCGCCGTGAAGCGCACCACGTCACCTGTACGCGCGGACTTCGCGGCGCCGCTTACAGTCAAACTGCGCAAATTGCTTTTGCTGATCGAGACTGCGGTCGTTGTCTTGGCCGCGCCGGACGTCGCTGTGATAGTGGCCTTGCCTGGTCCAACACCAGTTACTACGCCGCCCGCATCGACGGTCGCGACTTGCGGATTATCTGAAGTCCAATTGATCGGCACACCCGTTCGCGGATCGCCGTTGAAGATGCGAGTGACGGCGTCGAGCTGCACGCTATCGCCAACGAGGAGCGGAGTCTTGAGCGTTTTGATCTCGATCGTCTTTACGCTTGGCGGTTTGACCATCAGGGTGGTCGTGCCTGGCGTGTCGCCGACAATCGCGCCCAGAATCACCTCGCCGGTGCCGAAGAGCTTCACGTTCCCATTGTCGTCGACCGCCGCAATATCAAATGGGCCCGCAAAATAGGATGCGGGCTGTTGTTTCACAACTTGACCCGATGCGTCAGTGGCGACGACTGTGAGTTTTACGTCCTGGCCCACTTCAGCTTCCTTGGTCGAAGCTGTTACCTGAACGGTTTTGATCGGAGTTATTGCAGCGGTCCCATTGGTTTGGGCCACGGCGTTACAGGCGAGCAGCAATGCGATTGCGATCGCTGCCAAGAGTGGGGTAATGGCGGAACGGTGTCTCATAGTGGCCGAGAGAATAACCGAAGCCACAACAAGGCACAAAAGCTCCAACGAAGCGGTAGTGCCCTAAATTGCAAATTAGGGCACTAGCAACGAAACTCTTTGTGGTTTACTTTTATGCGGCGGCCCATTGTTGCGTTCCGATCGTCCATTCCCTCTGCTGGTATTGACGGAATTGTGGCAGGAACTGCATGAACCACCAGCGCGTTGGTTTGATGAAGGTTGCGCGAGGCAGCGGATCGTCAATTGATAACTTGATGCCGCCGTTCCATCCCTGAACTTCCTCGCCCGTGAACTTCGGAAACCAGACCGTCGCCGCAACCTCGTCGTCCGTGGCTGCAATGGCGTTAATACTAATGAGACCCTTTACGCAACCTTCGTTAAAAACTTTCTGAGCCAGGAGCTTGTTTGCCGGCGAAGTCGGATATTTCACCAGCACAGTTTCCGGGCGCTGCCAAATATCATCACGGAATACCCAGATGAGATTACTCGGGTGACCGCTCTCTTTCAGGAAATTCTGGAACGACGCGACAGTGTCCTCAAAGCTGCGTTCGATTCGCATTTGCGTCGTTCACTTCTTGAACAACTTTGCGAATGCCTGGCGAGCATCGGTCGGCGCGCCTGAAGAGGTTTGACGCTCGACCACCGTTCTGGGTGCAAAAAGTTCGCAGGTGTTGCGCGCGTTTTTGTTCACGATGCGTTTGGTGATCGCCTTATGACTACATTCGAAATGCGCGCTCGGATCGAAGTACGTGCACTGGCGGCAGGTGTGAAGTTCCGCGCGACAGTTTGTACATGAGGCTTCGAAAGTGATGTTCGTCGGCGCCTTGACGCCGCAGGAGGCGCACTTCACGGCTTCGCCAAACGCCATCATCTTGGGTGAGCGTGGGCCTTCACGATCGCGCGGCGCTTGTGGTTTGGGTTGTTGCTGCGGCTCGCGATCGCGATCGCTGTCCATGTAGCCGCGCTGACGATATTTGCGGTCACTCATGTTTTGGCTCCAGGTGATTAGGACTGAGGGTGCGGGGAATCATACGTGAAATCTCACGAATGCGACAGGTCTGGCGGAGTTCACTCACGCGAGCGCGTCTTCCATTGCCACAGTCCGCCGGTAACTTCAGTTGGAAGCCGGTGGCCGAGTTGTCGTGCCAACATGCACAACTGGCCGCGATGATGTGCCTCGTGAGCTACAAAATAGGTAAGGAAGTGGACCAGATCGGTGGGGAAGTTTTGCCATGCAGCGGGCGGAACGTTGCCACCGCGAGCTGCACCGAGGCGGATCAACTCGATCATTCCGTCGCTGCTGCGCGCGAGTGCACGCAACAACTCCCGCGGTCGTACTGCACGCCCATCAACCAGCCGCGGAACCTTAACGCCGTGATTCATTCCGATCATCTTGATCCACATGCACCGGGCATTGTGAATGTGCGCGACGATCATTCGCACCGTTCGTCTTGGTGACCCGGGCACAGTCTTGGACCACAACTCCGGCGGCAAATTCTCGATCAGATAAGTCGTGACGCGATTGTTTGTCCGCCACGCGGCGATCAGATCTGCGCATTCAGCGTTCATCTGCGGCTTATTTACCACCTGAAGTAGCGCATCAACGACATGAAACCCAGGATGAACTTGTCGCCCCAAACGGCGGCCGTGGTCGCGACTGCCAAGACGAAGAGGACGTTTCCAGGGAAGGGGATGGCGAGCCAGACCTCCAGACCAGCCGCGAGGATGAAGCCGAAGATGAATCTCAATACGATAGTCATGGCCTTTAAGTCAGCCGGGAAGAAACTCGAGTGTCGTCAGCACTCGTTCCGGTTCGGCGAATCCCTCGACCCACTTCCGCGATCCTTTCGTCGGGTACTTCTCGCCATACGCCGCAGTAACTGCGTCGCGAATGCGCGCGCTGCGTGGCACACTCGCTCTCACACGGATTTCACGTTTCCCAACCTGAATTGTTCCACTCGGTTCCTTCTTAAACGCACGAAACCATCCGGTCGGCTTATCGTTCCAGGAGCGCACAAAGACTCTGCCATCGACGACGACAACCCACACGCCGGTGTAACGGTGTTCGGTTCCGCAGCAAACGCCGAGAATCTTTGCGTTGCTTATCTCTTCGACGAGCGTGTCGTCGAATTTATCGTTCTTCGACATGGTTCGGAGCTATAATCCGGGCGCGCTCTCACACGCATGGCCCAGCGATGGTTATTGCAACGCACAGATTAGATCAAACTCCTAATCTGTGGAACTAAATTTTGCCTCGCCGTCAAAAGGAGCCGCCTATGCAGTACCAAGCCGCGAAACCAATACTTCATTCATTCGGCAGTGTGGTCGTGTTACTGCTGTTCATCGCAACCGCAGTGTCCGCACAGACGTTTCGCGGCACTATTCTCGGCACCGTCACCGATCCAAACGGCGCTCTGGTGTCTGGCGCAAAGATCACCGTCAAGAATACGAGCACCGGTCTCGAGCGTTCGACCAAAACTGACGACGCCGGCAACTACACCGTGGCTGAGTTGCCGATTGGCCCGTATGAAGTACGCGTTGAGCAGACCGGCTTCGTTACGTCAGTGGTTTCGAACGTTAGTGTCGAAGTCGCAATCGACCGGCGCGTTGACGTGACCTTGAGTGTCGCCGGCTCAGAGACGGTAGTTATGATTGCGACAAACGTGCAGGTCGATACCACCACCAACACGCTTGGCGGCACGATCACCACGAAAGCCGTTGAAGCTCTGCCAATCAATGGTCGTGACTTCACGAAGTTTCTGGTGATGGTTCCAGGCGCGACCGGTGATCCGTCAGGCGCGACTGATTCACCCGGTTCGTTCGGACTGTTTAGCGCGAACGGCAATCGCGGTCGGGCCAATAACTATTTGCTCGACGGCACCGACATGAATGATGGTTATCGCAACCTGCCGGCGATCAACGAAGCCGGTGTTTTCGGCACGCCTGCGACGATCCTGCCGATCGAAGCCATTTCCGAAGCCGCAATACTTTCGAACTTTGAAGCCGAGTACGGGCGCAACTCCGGCGCGATCGTCAATATTGTTACCAAGTCAGGCACAAACGATTTCCACGGCTCGGTGTTCGAGTTTTTCCGAAACAACGCACTCGACGCGCGCAATTTCTTCAATCCCGAACCTGATCCGCAAACGGCTTTCAGAAACAATCAGTTTGGCGGCGCACTGGGTGGTCCAATAAAACGCAATCAGACGTTCTTTTACTTTGCTTACGAAGGTCAACGTGAACGAGTGGGGTTGAATTCAACTGCACGCGTTCCCGATCCGCGTGAGATCGCGGCGCTTGGTGGTCCAACAAACCCCGTCATCGCCCGTTTGCTGGCACGCAATCCGTGGCCGGCGCCGAATCGGCCGTTGCCGCTCTTCGACAATAGCGGTCAACCGAATCTTTTCGTTACCACACCCGCGTCCAACGACGTCGACAGTTTGATTGCCAAAGTCGATCACTCTTTCAATAAGGACAACCAGCTTACCGGCCGCTACTTTTACGGCACGAGCGATCAATCGTTCCCACTCGCGATTCTCGCCGGCAACATTCTTCCGGGTTACAATACGACCACGCCGACGACAGTTCATCTCGTCTCGATCTCTTACCTGAAGATTCTCTCGTCGACAAAAGTCAACGAGCTGCGGTTTGGTTTCAATCGCTTCAAGGAAGGCTTCTTTCCGGAGGACAATGATTTCGATCCGCGTTCGATTGGTCTCAACACCGGCATCACCAGCGAACAGGACTTCGGCCTGCCGCTAATTCGCATCCAGGATGATCTCGGAATCGCGAACATCGGCGCTACCCTTTCTGTCCCACGCGCGCGCACCGACATCAACTACCAGGTGATCGACAACTTCTCGTGGAAACTCAATCGTCACGACTTGAAGTTTGGTTACGAATATCGGCGCACGACTGTGGACCAGTTCTTCGACGCCGGTTATCGCGGCCGGTTGGACTTCGGCTCGCTCGAAGATTTTCTCTCAGGCACGCTGAGTGGTGGTCGAGCCGCGCGTGGCAACTCCACCCGGTTTACTTCCCAAAGCTCACACGCGGGTTATCTTCAGGACACGTTTCGCTGGAGTCCGTCACTGACGTTCAATCTCGGTCTGCGCTGGGACTATTTCGGCGTTATCGACGAGAAGAATAATCTATTGAGCAATTTCAGCCCGACTGAAGGCCTGGTCCAAGTGGGATCGCCGGGGTTGCCGCGTCTGTATGATCGCGACTGGAACAACTTTTCGCCGCGTTTGGGGTTGGCGTGGAATGTCAACGGAAACGCCAAGACTGTGATACGTGCTGGTTGGGGTTTGTTCTATGACGCCTTCTCGCAGGACTTCTTCGCGGGACAACTGCCATTCAACACTTTCAATCCGGGTCCGGCTTTCAATCCGGTTGGACCAGCACCCGTGCTCTTTTCATTCTCGACCGAACCGGTAATTCAGAACGGCGTTCCGATCTTCACGGATTTTCTGGATTCCGATGTGTTCGCAGTCGATCCGCACCTGCGCACTCCGTACATTCAAAACTACAACTTTAATATTCAGCGAGAACTGTTTAGGAATGCCGTGCTTGAAGTTGGGTACGTCGGTTCACACGGCACGAAGCTGTTTCGTTATCGCGATATTAATCAGCCCGTTAACCCGAGCGTTTCTTCGGAGCGGCCCTTTGATAACGGACCATTCGCGCCATCGGGCGGTACGTTCTTCTACGTCAATCAACTTGAGACCACCGCGATCTCAAACTACAACGCGTTGCAAACGACTTTCTCAGTGCGCGATTGGCGAGGTTTCTCGACGCAGATCAATTACACGTGGTCACATTCAATCGACAACGCTTCAGACGGACAGGATTACGTGGCGAACGCGACGCAGCCGGACAATAGTCACTGCACGCGTTGTGAAAAAGCGAACTCGAACTTCGATAATCGACATCGCTTCGTCGTCACCGCCAATTACGCGATTCCAAATTTGTCGAAGTCGCACCCGCGTTTCGGCAAAGGCTGGAATCTCAACACGGTCGTAACCTTGCGCACGGGGAATCCGTTTCACCTGACGCTATTTGACGATTACAACAACACCGGCGAGTTTTTCCCGCGGCCCGATCTCATTGGCGATCCCTACGCCAACACAAGCGCCCCGGATCGATTCATCAACCTGTCTGCTTTCAAAGTGCCGTGTACACTTGATCCCACGGGCGACGGCAGTGCGGCGTCGTGCATTCCGGGCACCTGGCATTTTGGTTCACTTGGTCGCAACGCCTTGCGCGGACCTGGTTATCAAAACGTCGACTTTTCGATCGTCAAGGACACTGACATTACCGAGAAGCTGCGACTGCAACTGCGAGCGGAAGTCTTCAACATCTTCAATCATCCAAACTTTTCGAATCCACTGCTGCCGAGTTTCGCCGCCGATATGACTTCATCGATCGATCCGGTAACAGGGCGGGGAACTGGTTTTCTACCGATCACTGTGACGCCTGACGTTGGCATCGGCAATCCGTTCATGGGCGGTGGTGGCCCACGAAATATTCAGTTGGCGCTCAAATTGATTTTCTAACAGCCACAAAAAAGTACAAATCAAAGTTTGCTTTTATCAGGGCATCGCTCTATTATCTGCGGACCCAGACAGACTCCCACAGCATTGCCCTCAAAAAACGGACACCTCCCAACTCATCACCAGCTTATCTCACTGGAGGTTATATGAAGAAAACGCTTGCACTGTTTGCTTTCGTCGCTCTATCTGTAGCTGTGGTAGTTCTCACTACGGCTCACGGTCAAAACCCTAACAGCAATTCATCCAAATTCCGTCGCCTGCGCGCGGATAAAAAGATTCCCAATCAATACATCGTCGTACTCAAAAACGACGTCGCCGACGTCGACGCCGAAGCTCTTCGTCTCGCTCGCGAATTCGGCGGCGATCGAAATGAAGGGCAAACCTATCATCGCGCGCTCAAAGGATTCTCGGTGCGCATGCCTGAGGCACAAGCCGCGAAACTCGCAAACGATCCGCGCGTTGAGTTTGTTGAAGAGGATGGCGTCGTCAGTATCGTGACAACTCAGACGGGCGCCACCTGGGGACTGGATCGCATCGATCAACGCGATCTGCCTCTCGATGGAAGTTATACCTACAACGCGACCGGCTCGGGCGTGAAGGCTTACATCATCGACACCGGCATTCGCGCCACGCACACGCAATTCGCGGGACGCGTGATTTCCGGTTTCACTGCCATCAATGATGGTCTCGGCACCAACGACGGCAACGGACACGGCACGCACGTTTCCGGCACAGTTGGCGGCTCCACGTACGGCGTCGCGAAGAACGTTACGCTGGTTGCAGTTCGCGTGCTCGATTCAAGTGGCAGCGGCACCAACTCGGGTGTTATTTCCGGTATTGATTTCGTTACTTCGGATCACCAGGCAGGCCAGCCGGCGGTAGCGAACATGAGTTTGGGCGGCGGTCTTTCATCGGCACTCGACACCGCGGTAGCCAACTCGATCGCCGACGGAGTGACGTATGCGATCGCCGCCGGAAACGAGAATCAGAATGCCTGCAACACGTCGCCTGCCGACGTGGCGACTGCGATCACTGTCGGTTCGACGACCACGACCGACGCGCGCTCATCATTCTCAAACTTTGGCACTTGCCTCGACATCTTTGCTCCGGGCAGCAGCATTACGTCGTCATGGAATACCAGCGACACGGCGACAAACACGATCTCCGGTACGTCGATGGCGACACCGCACGTCACCGGCGTGGCTGCGTTGTTCCTGGAAACTAATCCGACCGCTTCGCCGGCGACCGTCGCCGCCGCCATCGTAAACGGTTCAACTCCGAACAAGGTGACTGGCGCGGGCACGGGTTCGCCGAACCGGCTGCTCTTCTCGCAGCTCACCGGCGCTCCGCCGCCACCGCCACCGCCACCGGGATCAGAACTGTTGGCGAATCGCGGATTCGAGTCTGGCAATGTTACGTGGGTTGCAACTGCCGGTGTGATTACAAACTCGACCGGACAAACGCCGCGAACGGGAACGTTTTACGCGTGGCTCGACGGCTACGGCACGACGCACACCGATTCGCTCTATCAACAGATCACGGTGCCTTCGAGTGCAAACACCGTGACGTTGAGCTTCTGGCTCAAGATCAATACCGCCGAGACGACAACCACCACCGCCTTCGACACATTGCGAGTACAAATTCGCAACTCGAGCAACACGGTGTTGTCGACACTTGCGACCTACTCGAACCTGAACAAGACAACCGGCTACGTGCAGAAGACTTTCGATCTGACTTCCTTTAAAGGACAGACAATTCGGATCTACTTCCTCGGAACCGAGGACTCTTCACTTCAGACTTCGTTTGTGATCGACGATACGTCGTGCACGACGAACTGAACTGTTTTTTTGCCACAGATTACACAGATCAAGTTCTGTGTAATCTGTGGTTCCGTGAAGAAAATCACTAGTTCGCGTCCTTTGAAGATCCTCAATTCCATTCGTGGATAACTCGGCTCATTTCTTCGCGGGTTTGTTGCTGGGCGGCGTTTCATCCTTTTCGACGCGCACGAAGAACACGTTGGTCTCTTTCTTCTGCTCATCCTGCGCCGCCACGATCAACAGACCGATATCTCGCTTATTTACGGTCTTCGCGAACACACAGCCGACGCCGGAGAACCCTGTTTCGTTACCGCTCGAACAGGTCGAATCTTTGCTCGCGTCCCAACTGCCGAAGCTCGTCATGCGGGCGTTGGTGTAAAAGTTCTTTACGTCGTCTGGTGATTTGGTGGTTGTAAAAACCGCCCAATCACCGGTGGCCGGCGTACGATCTTCGTTTGCATTGTTGAGACGATAAAGATTATTGAGGGCAGTGCGCATCAGGATCTTGACGTACACCGGCATCTCCGCCTCTGACGACGCGAGTCCCTCCATCTTCGGCACATCGCTCCACAAATCAGCAGTCTTTTTTAGATTCGGATCGCCGGTGAACTTATTAATTACACTGCATGACGACGTCGCCAGCAGCAGCGCGCCGACAAGTACCACGCTCAGAGTTTTGCTCATAATGACTCCCGAAAACCATCATTTGATTCAAGTGCGCCCGTTTATATTTCAAGCCGAGGCCCAAAACAAGTTTTTGTGCCTTATGTGCCTTTTTGTGGCTTTCCAAACTTGCCAGAAAAACGGGAGTGTGATTCGATGCGCAACGATCAAGTCAGATCTCAACCAACAGCAGGAGGATTGTCATGCGGATACCCGTCGCGGACCGGTACGTGCGGCTCGCAGTTCTTTCCCTAATGTTGATTTCAGCAGCGGTGGTTGTGGCCGCGTCGCAGTCGTTCACTCTCGAACAGATCAAAAGCTATCCCTTTCCAAACGAATTGACTGCATCCGCGAGCGGCGCACGCATCGCGTGGGCATTCAATGAGCGTGGGGCGCGAAACGTCTGGGTTGCTGAAGCACCGGACTTCAAAGCGCGACGACTGACGAACTACGAATCAGACGACGGGCAGGAACTGACGAGTCTTTCCATCTCAGCAGACGGCAAGTACGTGGTCTATGTTCGTGGCGGCGATCACGGATCGAATTTCGATAGCTCGGTCGGCGTCAATCCCGCGATGGCAACGACGCAAATGAAGGTTCAGATCTGGAGTGCTCCGTTTGCCGGGGGCGAGGCAAAGCTTTTGGGCGAAGGCGACGAACCGGTGATCTCACCGAAGAGCGACCGTGTGGTGTTCGTCAAAGATCGCGGCATCTGGTCGGCGCCGATCGATGGTTCAGCGGCAGCGAAACGCTTCTTCTACGCACGCGGCGAATCCGGCTCACCTGAATGGTCACCGGACGGGTCGAAGCTGGCATTTGTTTCGAACCGCGGCGATCACTCGTTCATCGGCATTTACACCAACGACTCATCGCCGATCGTTTTTCTTGCGCCGTCGACTTCGCGCGACGGGAGTCCGCAGTGGTCTCCGGACGGCAAGCGCATCGCTTTTGTGCGACGCCCCGGGAGCGGCGGCGCTCCCGAGCCGGTACTCGAACAACGCCCACAGGCGTGGTCCATCTGGACCGCCGACGCCGCTACCGGTGAAGGACAGCAACTCTGGAAGTCACCCTTTACGCTGCGCGGTTCAGCGCCAAACACACACGGCAATACCAACCTGCACTGGGCCGCGGCGGGTCGCATCGTCTTCCTTTCATATCTCGACGGATGGCCGCATCTCTACTCGATTTCGGAAAACGGCGGCGAGCCTTTGTTGCTGACGCCCGGCAACTACATGGCCGAGTACATCACGATCAGCAACGATCGTCGTTACCTGGTCTTTGCCGGAAACGCGGGTACTGACGGTGACGATATCGATCGCCGTCACATCGTGAAAGTTCCGGTCGATCGCGCTGATCCAGTTGTGATGACTCCCGGCAAAGGACTCGAATGGACTCCGTTCGTTACCGGCGATGGCAAGTACATCGCTTACATCGCCGCCACTGCACAACGTCCGCCATTGCCAGCGGTCATGCCTGCGAGCGGTGGCAAGTCGATGACTCTCGCCGAAGATCGCGTACCGCGTGATTTTCCCGTGACGCAACTCGTGACGCCGAAGAAAGTTGTCTACAAAGCGCCTGACGGAGTTGAGATTCATGGGCAGTTGTTCCAAGCCGCGGGCGGCTCGGGAAAGCGGCCCGCGATCGTTTACGTTCACGGTGGTCCACCACGACAGATGTTGCTCGGCTGGCACTATTCTGATTACTACACGAACGCCTACGCGGTGAACCAGTATCTGGCGAGTCGAGGTTACGTCGTGTTGTCTGTCAACTACCGGCTCGGAATTGGTTACGGGCACGATTTCCATCGCCCGCCGAATGCCGGCGCGCAGGGCGCGTCTGAGTATCAGGACGTTAAAGCTGGAGCTGAGTATTTGCAGAAGTTGCCGCAGGTCGACGCGAAGCGAGTCGGGATCTACGGTGGTTCTTACGGTGGGTTCTTGACGGCGCTGGCGTTGGCGCGCGACTCTCAGTTATTCGCTGCGGGAGTAGACATACACGGCGTGCACAACTGGACCGCCGAGCGCGCTGGTCCATTGCTGGAAAATCGTTACGAGAAGGCGCCGGACCAGCAACGCGCGCTCGACGTCGCGTGGCAGTCATCTCCGGTTTCAGGAATTGAGACGTGGAAATCGCCGGTGCTGTTGATTCACGGCGACGACGATCGCAACGTTCGTTTCAACCAAACCACCGACCTGGTCAGGCGATTGGAAAAGGCCGGCGTGACATACGAGGAGTTAGTCATACCTGACGACACACATCACTTCATGCGCCACGCCAACCTCGTGAAAGTCGACAATGCACTCGCGGCTTACTTCGATCGTGTGTTCGGAATGAATCGTGGCAGTGAGTGAGGTCCACAATTATCCGTGCCCGTCGTGCGGCGCCGATCTTCTCTTCGAACCGCGCGACGGCTTCCTCACGTGTCCTTACTGCGGCCACAAGGAAGCAGTCGCGCAAAGCGAAGCGGACGTAACCGAGCAATCGTTCGAGCAGCAACTGCGGACTCAACCCGCGGATATGACGACGCTTGCGGCGAACGCGCTCGAGGTGCAGTGCCAGAGCTGTGGGGCTAAATCGATCTTCACGCCGCCGGAGGTCGCGGGCAGGTGCGAGTTTTGCGGCGTGCAGATCGTGACGCAACCAAAATCGGCCGATCCGATCGTGACGCCGCGCGGCTTGTTGCCTTTTTCAGTTACACAGCAAGCAGCAAGCGCCGGACTCAGACAGTGGCTTTCCTCGCTCTGGTTTGCACCGAACGGTCTCAAACGTTTCGCTGAACCTGAAGCGATTCATGGCATCTATATTCCGTTTTGGACCTACGACACCTCGACCACCACTTACTACACCGGGCAACGCGGCGAGTACTACTACGAAACCGAGACTTATTATGAAACCGACTCGAAGGGGAATCAGGTGCAGCGCACCCGACAGGTGCGACACACGCGTTGGTACGACGCATCGGGCACTGTGCACGGCGCGTTCGATGACGTTTTGATTGCAGCTACTCTCTCGTTGCCGTCCCATCGTCTTACAGATCTGGAGCCGTGGGACCTGGACCAGTTGAAACCATACAACCCGGCGTTTCTGTCAGGCTTCAAGGCACAGCGTTATCAGGTTGATCTGGCCGAAGGTTTCGAACGCGCCAAAGAAGTCATCGCCCCAACAATAGAGAGTGACGTTCGCGCCGACATCGGCGG
>Ga0068864_100001738_pt1 | contig 17903 bp, 15 predicted proteins | sample KBSSwiS72_FD_66586 | JGI IMG/M metagenome (GOLD analysis project Ga0068864, IMG submission 66586) | Switchgrass rhizosphere microbial communities from Kellogg Biological Station, Michigan, USA - KBS Switchgrass S7-2 | ecosystem: Host-associated > Plants > Roots > Rhizosphere > Soil ... | reverse complement strand
CGAGGAGGACACCGGAGATCATGGGGTTGCGCACGTAGCGATAGGGTCCCCGTACGACGAGCTGCCTGGGAGGATCCCACGGGGCCAGGGTGCCCTGACCTTCAGTGGCGAAACGCCGGAGACTGGCTGAGAAGAGCAGGAGTCCGAGCCCGAGGATCACCATACCACTCAGCTGTACGGCGATTGCGGGCCCTGTATGACTCGGACCCAGGGTAATGGCATTGCGACGCGCAAGCCACACCGGGATGATCACGGTCACGGTGAATGGCAGGATGGCGATGGCTAGAACGTGCCGGAAGAATCCCAGCATGGCTGACAGATCCGAGTTACGGTCTTCTTCCGGGTTCGAGTCCTATTCGTTTCATTGATCTGATCGCAGGAGGGCCGCCGTCAAGTGATTCAGTGAATCGGACAAAGTGGCTTCGGCGGAAATGATGTGCCAAAGTTAGACGCAACCCCTTGAAGCGGACCAGCCCTGTCGCCGCTAACGATCGCTGCGCGATGCTGGGCGTGAGTGCGGAGGTCGGTGGCGAGGGAGGTCCGGGCTAACCGTTGGAACAGGTTTCAGGTATCTTGCGATCCCGACCCATACTCACTGCTGATTCCGGCACCAGATCAAACCCTTTCATGCGTACCCTGCGAGCCCTGAGCCTGTCGGTGCTGCTGCCCCTCCTTACGCTCGCTACCCCTCGGAATGCGGTGGCGCAGAATCCCGACTTGGCGCTCACCCAGGAAGAGCGGGACAGTGTCCTCAAGGACTACCACAACATCTTCCCCCTCTGGGGCCGCAAGGCGGTCGAGCGCGGTTTTGACCTTCCCAAGCCGCTGGGCCTCAACGTGATCGGGCTCTACATGAACCAGGGCATCGAGATCACGGACCTGGGCCTGAGTACGGGAACCAACCCGATCGCACCCATCGATTTCATCGGTTTTGGCACCAATACGTCTACCGTCTACTCGACCAATCTCCGGCTCGACCTGTGGGTGCTGCCGTTTCTCAATGTCTACGGTTTCGGCGGGAGGGCCCAGGCCAACACCAAGGTGGAGGTGTCTACTCCGATTTCCTTCACCAGTGAAGTGGACCAGCCCGGGAACTATGGAGGGTTCGGGTTGACTGGTGCGTTTGGGCTCAAGAAAAATTTCATCGCGGCGGACATCAACTGGAGCTGGAGCGATTTCGAGAAGCTTGACGAGCCGGTCTTCGGCCAGGTCTTCTCCGCACGCTTCGGCCGGACCATCAAACTCGGTGGTCCCAAGCGGGCGTCGTTCTGGGTCGGGACGATGAACCAGAAGTTCCGCAGCGAGACCAACGGGAGCCTGCTGTTGAGCGAGGCGATCCCGCCTGAGGTGGTAGATAAGATTCGGACCGCGCTTGAGAACGTGCAGAATCAACCCTGGTACATGGACCTGACCCCGGCCCAGAAAGTCGTCGTGGACCAGGTCGTGGATGCGTTGCTCAACTCCAATCCCGCCAATGCGACGATTAACTACCAGCTCAAGAAGGATCCCGCCGATCCGTGGAACATGCTCGTGGGTGGCAATATCGACCTGAACAAGAGATGGACCATCCGCGCCGAGGTCGGCTTTATCGGGCGGACCTCAGTACTTCTTAACGCCGTGTACCGGCTTGACCTCTGAGCCCTGGTGGTCATGACCACCATCCTGCGCCGAGGTGTTTGCGGTTCTCCAGCCATCGTCTTGGTGGCCCTCCTCGTTACAGCCGCCTCACCGTTACAGGCCCAGGTGTTGATCGGCTATCTCTTCGGCGAGAAGCTCGCCTCCCCGACCTTCAACATGGGGTTCGAGGTCGGGGTCAATTTCGCCACGCTCGATGGAATGGACGGAGCCGAACGGACCACCAAGACCGTCTTCGGTCTCTTCGCCGACTGGCGGTTCTCGGAGCATTTTCACCTGACCAGCGCCTTTCTGCCCTTTGCCGGTCGTGGTGCTGACGGGCTCGAGCCGGTTCCCACCGGCGATCCTGCGATCGACAACCAGACTCAGGGCGGTACCATGAACCGGAGCCTTCACCTGATCGAGTTTCCGGTGCTGCTCAAATGGGCGCCCAAGCGGGAGACGGGATTCCGGGTCGGGGCAGGGCCCTCTTTCGGAATAATCACAGGAGCGAACGACCGCTACGAGTCGAAGACGGCGGCGGGAACAAGCTACGTGGTGGAAAATGACATCGGGGGCCAGGTCCCGGGACTCGACTTCGGCCTGTCGGTGGACCTCGAATATCGCCTTTCATTTCTTTCGATCGCCGCCCGCTACACCCACGGACTGAGCGACATCAGCCAATCGGGGTCCAGCGGGGCGGTCCACAGCCGCACTCTCACCGGCACCGGCCGGATCTACCTGGGCAAGAAGAAGAGCCAGGCCCCACCCAAGTAGAGACCCCGCCCTCCCGGGAGCCGGACTCCGCGAGAGGGCTGGCGGCCGCAGCTCCCTACTTGGGCACCGCGACAAACAGAGCACCGGTCAACTTGCCATCGGCGCCAGTGAGGGGGGCGTAGTTGGCTTCGTATTTCTTGCCAAACACGGTGGCATCCCCGGTGTAGGAATGTTTCTGAAGCAGCGCGTTATACGCCGGATTCTCATGTTCGAGCTTGGTATTGGCGGCGGACTTTCCGTCTTGGGTCATGAGGGTCGTCTTCGCCCGCACGAACTCCTTGCCATCGAAGGAGAAGATGGTGGCTTCCAACTTGCCGTCCGTCTGAGCCACCGCGTGTGCGTTTGCATGAATGAGAGGGATGAGAGCGACTGCGCCGACCAACGCGAGAATGATGAGGATCCCCTTGTTCCCCCGACCTGATGCCCCTTGAGCTGGACGCATGGATTGCCACCTTTCAGGTGATTGATGCCTTCCTCGTACCGGACTAACGGTCCTCCCACGCGATTGCATTACGGCTGCGGATAAGCTGCAGGCCGGTACCAGTTTCCTCAAGCCAGCCCAGGGCAGGCTCGGCGAGACTGTCGCTCGTCAGCTTCAGGCGCCTGTCATGGGGCGAAATCCTGACCTTGTCGCCGTATGATGAGGGCATGCCTCTCGGCTCATGACTCTCCCACCGCAGCTCGAAACTGGGGGGCCGCCTCCAGGACGTCCAGTAAGGGAACCTGGGCAGTGATGAGCCGCCTGCGCGCCTCTGCCATGGTGAACCACTCCGCCCGATCCACCTCGGGATAGTCGCGGAACTGACCGGATCCCTTGGGGAATTCCACCGAGTACATGTTGCTCGTGAGCGACGCCGGATCGAAGTCGCCCTCGAGCGCCCAGGCGTGGACCACCTTGCCTCCCGACTGCTTCACCTGACCGAGTGCGAACGGCGTCCCCACTGGATCCAGGCCGGTCTCTTCGCGAAACTCCCGCCGTGCTCCAGCAAGCAACTCCTCTCCCGGAATCACCTCGCCCTTGGGAATGGACCAGGCGCCCAGATCCTTGCGTGCCCAGAAAGGGCCGCCCATGTGAACCAGCAATACCTCGGGGTCCTGCGTTCCTCGGCGGAAGAGGAGCAGGCCGGCAGCGACCTTGGCCATTGGAGTCCGATTGATCAGTTACGAGTACGACGTCCGCTCTCGCTACTCCCGAGCCCTCTTGTTCCGGACCAGGCCGATCACGAGAAAAGCGCAGCCGATACTGAACCAGACGGTGCGATGCTCCGGACGCACGTAGGCGAGAATAAAGAAGACTAGGGCGATCGCGAAGGGAAGCCGCTTCTGAACCGGGGTCAGCTCCATGTTGCCCTCAGCTACATATAAGGAAGCCAGTCGCAACGGGCTGGCCGCCAGGGAACGGATCGGGCTGGGGTCGTTGCGAAAGCAGGCCTAGGACGTAGACTAACCCCAATCACCAGTCATGACGAGATCTGAGCCACCTGCTCCTCTACCATCGGTATGAGGTCGGCATGGAGGATTGGCTCCTTCCACTGCAGCAAGGGCGAACCGAGGCAGCGTGGGACGCGTTCGTCACCCGCTACCGCCGACTGATCTTCGCCACGATCCGGCATTATACCCAGGACTACGACGATGGAATGGACCTCTTCGCCCGAGTCTGTGAAAGGCTGCAGGCGGACCAGATGCACCGTCTACGGGTCCGGGCTGAGGAGACCGCTCCCCGTGCCCAATTCTCAACGTGGCTCGTCGCCGTGGTCCGTCACATGGTCGTCGACTGGTTTCGCCACCGGGACGGACGACGCCGGTTGTCGACTCTTGCCCAGAATCTACCGGCGGTGCAGCGCCGGATCTTCGAACTGGTGTTCCTGGGAGGGAGAAGCCATCTCGAAGCCTTCGAGCTTCTCAATACCCGAGATGGCGCCGGACTGACATACCGGGAGTTCAACGCTCAGCTACGAGAGACGTACCGCCATGCCGGCAAGGGAAGGGAGACTCTGCTGCGCGACCTCGGTCCAGCCCCGGCATCGGCAAGCGAAGGTGATCCCGCCCAGGCTAGCGAGCTCGGGGAGCGCTACCTGAGACTGCAGGAGGCTCTTGCATCGCTTCCACTCCAGGATCGTCTGGCTGTCGAGCTCTACCTCCTCCAGGAGCTGCCCGCCGAACAGGTGGCCCGGATCCTTGGATTCCCTAACGCAAAGGCGGTCTACAATCGGGTTTACCGGGCCGTCGCCGACCTTCGTGCCTGGCTGATCAGGGCCGGGATACGTCCTGGCGATCTCTAGCCCGCGAGTCTTGAGCAATTGGCCGGTCCAGTCCGTCTCACTTCACCAGTTCATTCGGGCCAACCAGCCCGATCCCACTGTAAAGGATGATTCCGTGATCCATCCTGACCCGACTGCGATCCTCCGGGCGCTTCACAACCCCGATTCCGCCGAAGGGAAGGCCGTTGCCCACCATCTGAGTGTCTGTCCCACCTGTTCAGCCGAGGCTCGGAAGGTCGAGGCAGTGAGGGCCACGCTTCGTTCAGGAGAGAAGGCCGGCCATCCCACAACCGAGTGTCTGGACGAGGACCTGCTGGCCGCCTTTGCCGACGGGACCGTGGACGCAGAGGCGCGGGAGAAAGGGTTACAGCACCTCGCGACCTGTAGTTACTGCCAGCGAGTCGTGGCTTCGCTCGCGGCTGCGTTGAATGATCCGGCCGTTGCCGCCGCTGCCGGGAAGGGAAGCGGGTCGGTACGCCGATGGACACGGCTGGCAGTTCCGGCCGCGGCGGCAGCGGTCCTTGTTATCGCGATACTCGCCCGGCAAGTCGGCGACGGTCGGCCGTCGGTCGTCCACCGTGCCCCGCCGATCACCGCTGCGGCTCAACCCGAGGCGATTGCTCCGGTAGGCGTGGGGAATCGCCCTGATCGAGTTCGCTGGACGGTGGTGCCCGGAGCCGAGCTCTACCGGATGACCCTGTATCAAGCCGACGGTGCGGCGATCTACGAGATCGAGACCCGAGACACGACCGTGGCGATTCCCGATTCGGTACGACTCATGTCGGGCAACTCCTATCTGTGGAAAGTCGAGGCACGGACCGGGTGGAACCGGTGGTCGGCCTCGAGGTTGTTCGAATTCTCAGTTACCGCGGTTCCGTGACCAGACTCGGCATCGCCGGGCCGCTGGCCCGTAGCATCAATCGAGGACGAGAGGGAAAGGAAGGGATTCCATGTCCAGACGAATCGCAGCTCTGCTCGGCGCCTGCGCCATCACCGGCCTCGCGGCCTGCAACGATCCTGGTCGGTCCACGGATGGAGTGATTGGCCCTCCCGTTTCCGACGCTGTCTCAGCGCAAGGAGGGTCGGGTGCGGCCTGGAACAACACCGCGACACAGCTCATCGCGACCCGGCTCGTCACCTCACCCGCCCTGCAGATTCGCATCCTCACTTATCTCTCCGTGGCGCAGTACAACGCGGTGATCGCGGCCGAGCGCGCCCGCGCGAAAGGGACGCCAGCGTCTGGCGCCGCCGCAGTAGCAGGGGCATCGGTGGTCGTGCTGACCAGCTTCTTCCCCACGGACGCCGCCTTCCTCGAATCGACGCTCGACGTGCAATTTCCAGACGCGGGGAAGGAGGAGGGGTGGGGAAATATTGCTCCGGGTGAGGCGATTGGCCGGCAGGTAGGGGCGGACGTCATCGCCTATGCCGCAACCGACAACTTCAATCTCTCTGTCGTGCCTCAGATCCCGGTCGGACCGGGCCTTTGGACGGCTGGCCCCACGCCGATCATCATTTCGCTGTTCGGGACTCGCCCGTTCGGACTCACCTCCCCTGACCAGTTCCGCCCCCCACCTCCACCGGCGTTCGGCTCGGCCGCATTTACTGAAGCTCTTGCCGAAATCCGGAGGTTTTCCGACAACCGCACGGCCGACCAGTTGGCGCAGGTGCAGTTCTGGGCTCCGCGCGTGGCGGCGTACATGAACCAGCAGGCGGTCGGGCTGATCCAGGCCAATCGGTTAAACGAACATACGGCCACTCGCATCCTGGCCTTGGCTAACATGGCGGCGTTCGACGCGAACATCGCCTGCTGGGACGCCAAGTTCACCTACTTCCTCATCCGGCCCTCGCAGGCGGATCCGGCGATCACGCTGCCCATCGGTCTGCCCAATCACCCTTCATACACCAGCGGCCACTCGTGCAACACGGCGAGCTACGCCGCGGTGCTGGCGCACTTCTTCCCCCGTGATGCCGCTCGGCTCCAGGCGATGGTGGTGAAGGCTGGGCTTTCCCGGCTGTACGGCGGGATTCACTACCGGTTCGATTGCGAGGTGGGTCAGGAGTTGGGCCGCAATGTGGCTGCCTACACCCTGAGCCAGGCCGTGGAGCCGCACCAGCCGATCCCGCTCGACTAAGGCGGGTTGGGATGATGATGCGAAGCGTCGTTGCGACGGTTCTATCAGCCCCACTCCTCGTCCTCGCTTGTACTGGGGACACGGGTGGCCCCACTTCAACCGGCTACAACATCGCGGCTGACGGGGGTGATGGGCAGATGGGATTGGTAGGCGAATCTCTCCCCATCAGCCCTTCGGTGCGGATCACTGATCGAAACGGGGATCCAGTCGCGCACGTTGGGGTCACGTTCTCGGTCTCAACCGGGGGGGGCAGTGTGAGCGGTGCCAACGCGAGCACCAACGCCGACGGACGAGCAGCCGTGGGTCACTGGACCTTGGGCACCAGGGCGGGAAGCAATTCGCTCCGAGCTTCCTCGGCCGACGCGGCTGGGAGTGCCGTCAGCTTCGTGGCAACCGGAACCGCCGGTCCGGCCGCCACGCTCGAGCGTTGGGACGGCGACAGTCAGTCCGTCGAGGTTGGAACTGCCGTACCGGTTCGCCCCGCGGTTCGAGCAGCCGATGCCTACGGCAATCCGGTCGGCGGCCATGCGGTCACGTTTGAGGTGACCGGCGGCGGCGGGCAAGTCTCTGGGGCGGTGAAAACCACCGCCTCGAATGGTGAGGCTCGTGTGGGTGGGTGGACTCTCGGAACCACGCCCGGATCCAATACGCTCAGGGCCACGGCCGCCGGGCTTGCCGCCTCGCCTGTCGTCTTCCACGCCCATGCTTTGCCACCAGCACCACCAGCGTTGTCCGGGGTTCTGGTTTTTACGCCTCCCGGGTTGAAGGGCCTTGCGGTGATCAGTGCGGACGGGACGAATTATCGAACGCTCACTACCCCTGGCTCCGACAAGCGCGATAACGGCGGCGTCTGGGCGCCGGGTGGAGACCGGATTCTGTTTGTGCGGACTGATTCCGTAAGCGGGGGTGAAGGAGAGATCCATGTCATTAACCCGGACGGGACCAATCTGATGCGGCTGTCTACGCCGGGTGGCGATGACTATGCGCCGACCTGGTCTCCGGATGGCCGGCGAATCGCCTTCGTCCACTTGGATTTCGTGGAACGTCTGCCGCAGATCTACGTCATCAAGGCGGACGGGACCGATCTGGAACGCTTGTCTCCTCAGGGAACCATTGATCTTTATCCGATCTGGTCGCCAGACGGGCAGCGGATCGCCTTTGCGAATATTGAGCTCCCTGCTCACACTATTAATCAGATGTACGTCATGGACGCAGATGGGACCAATCGAGTGCAGCTCACCGCCCTCATGCCCTTGGGCGCCGACCCAGTGACTTGGTCACCTGATGGCGGACAGATTGCCTTCACGACCTGGGGAGGGAGCAGCTATTACGACATCCACGTGATGAACGCAGACGGCACAAACGTGCGAGCCATCTCCGCGAGCCCTGGATACGATGCCTCCCCGGGGTGGTCGCCTGATGGAAGCCTGATTGCCTATGCGAGCGAAGGCAACGTCTTCGTCATCAACGCGGATGGGACGAATCGCAGGCAACTCACCTCGCGCCCCAATGTGAGGTGGAGCTACTCCGACTTTCAGCCGGGCTGGTCACCGGATGGCCTGGGGATCGTTTTTGTCCGGCAATACGACTGCGACCCCTTTGACGAGAACGGCGGGCCATCCTGTGTGCCCGACGAGATAAGAACGGTGCAGTTGAGCGCGCCACTCGTCTCCCGCCTGGTCACCCAGGGGGACGCCCCGAGTTGGCGGCCGTGAGCACCCCGAGCCGGTTGAGCTGACTGTTGAGAGAGGGAACCGTGTAATGCCGGGCTCTGGATTATCCCGGTACCGGACAGCAGACTAGTCTCGCTGACCTCCGGCTGGGAATCCTGAAGTCGTGCAGCACCGTGCCGGTTGAAACGGACGGTTGATGGAGGGATACATCATGCACCATCCCACCATGATCGAGCGAACCTCGCTTCAAGCAGCGGTCGGATTGCTGCTGGTTCTCCTCGCTGCCAACTGCGAGAATGGCACCGCTCCGGAGAGGCCAGGCCCCACCGGCGTCTCCCCAACAGCAATCGTTTCGGATCCTACGGCTACTGAAGAGCTCGCAGCACGCACGGGAGCAGCGGCGGGCGCCGCAGATCCCGTGACCTATGTCTCCTTTCCACCAGGAACCTTCTCAACTTCGGGGCAGGGAGGAGCGCTCACCGTCCGGAACCAGCGGACGATGGCCTCGCTCACGACGGGTCTTCAGGACGGTGGATTGGATCCGGTTGCTCTTCTGGCTGAGCTAGGAGACAGTCTGGAGTTCAGAGTCGATACGGGCGGAGCGCCGTCAATCGAATTCATCAAGGAGGTGCCGGACGCGAAGCGCCCTACGGTGGTGCGAACCGATCCGAAGAGTGGGAAACGGGATGTGCCATTGAACATCCAGCTACGGGTCATCTTCAGCGAACCGGTGGATCCCGGGACGGTCACCAACTCTACTCTCGTCGTTGAGCAGCAACGAAGCCCAGTGGACGGTGATATCGTGGTCTCACCGGATGGGCTTGTCGCGACCTTCCTTCCGACAGCTCCGCTGCTCCCCGAGACGGACTACACCATCTTCGTAGGCTCCGGCATCCTGGATCTGGACGGAAGCCCACTGGAGGCACCGGTTACCGCCGAATTCACCACGGCCCCGGCTGGATCAAGTGGTGGGACGCCCGCCGAAGTCGTGGCGTTCAACGGCAATGACCTCGACGTTTACCTCATCAACACGGACGGCACGCTACTTCGGGGTGTCGACCGCGACGGGCCGGCTCATCGTGATGACGGTCCAGTCTGGTCGCCCACTGGGGAGAAGTTGGCTTTCTGGCGGTCGGGAGAGATCCACGTCGCCAACGCGGACGGGACCAACCCGGTGCAGGTGTCTCCCCCGGCGATCCATGACCGCTATTTGGCATGGTCGCCTGATGGCCAGAAGCTCGGCTTCGAAGCTCTGGATACGCTGGATGTCACCTGGCACATCTACGTGGTTGACGCCGATGGAAGCAATCTCGTCAGCCTAACGCCGCCGGGCGCCAATGAAGGGTTTCCGGCGTGGTCGGCCGACGGCCAGCAGATCTACTTCATACAGGATCCTCAGCAAACAGTTCAGCGGGTCTTCGTCATGAACACGGAGGGGACCAATCGGGTTCCTATCGCCACGCTGCCCGACGATGTCGTAATCGGCCCTTGGTCGCCGGGTGGCGGCAAGCTCGCGTTCAGCCTGAACGATGACATCTATGTGCTTGACACGAACAGCGGAAATGCGATGGTCGTAGCGGACAGTCCGGTTATAGACCACCACCCGGCGTGGTCACCTGATGGCAGCCGGATTGCCTATAGCGAGGAGGGGGTCCTCTTCGTGAGAGATGCAGATGGGACCAATCAGATACTCCTCGACTCACCGAGTGATGTGGATGGTTACGACTATGAGCCAACGTGGGCACCGGACGGCAGTGCGATTGCCTTCACCCGGGACCACCGCTTCGTCTGCGGCTCCTGCCCGCGGGAGCTGAGGATAATCTCGTCGAGCGGGGTGGCGTTCGCCTCCAGTCTGGTCGCGATCGGGACGAATCCGAGCTGGCGGCCACGGTGATCAGCCCCACTCTGCTGTTAGTCACGACGTTCGCGATTCAGGCCTCCAGCTCCGACTCGCTCCGGGCCTCGGCGCTGAGTCTTCCCGAATCGGCGCTCATCGCGGCGATCCGGCAACGCCCGACGCTGGCGCGTGACGCCGTCGCTGACGCGCTCCGGGAATCGGTGAGGGGGCCGGCGCCTGCTCGAGGCGAGGCCATTAGCGCTGCCCGGGCGCTCGCGAACGGCTATGCCATTGCGTGGCAGGACTCGTTTCTTATCCGCCAGGTATCTCGATTCGCTGCGTGGCCTCCCCGGACACAGGAGGACAAACTCTGGGTGGACAGCCTCCGGCGAGCCGGCATCGCGGCATACGGCAGAGAGGGACCCGCGACCTCACTCAGGATTTGGCGTCGCGCTCTGACCCGCGCAACCGCGATGGGAGACACGGTCAGCACGGCCGCCCTCTTGGGCAACATCGGGGCTGCCCACCTCGCCCTCGGTCGGCTCGACAGCGCCGAGACCCACCTTAAGCGTGCTGCCGAGCTCGCGGAAGCAACAGGCGACCTCCGGGTGCAGGCGAATGCGTTCGTAGGACTCGCGGGTCTAAGCGAGGACCATGGCGACCTCGCCGGGGCGTACCAGCGCTACCAGCGAGCCCTCGACCTTCACCAGCGCATCGGCGACCGCAGAGGAATCGCGGCCGATTACAACAATCTCGGCCTCCTGGCGCGAGAGACGGGTGATCTGGAGGTGGCCCGCCAGCATCTGGACAGCGCTCTCGCGCTCAATCGCGCTGACGGACGGGATGAGATAGCGGCCACCAACCTAGTGAACCTGGCAGATCTCATGGCTCTCTCGGGTGAATTCGGGAAGGCGGAAGCCTACTACCGGGAGGCGCTGGCCATATGGAGAGACCAGGAGCTTTGGAGTGATGCGGCGGCGGCGCTGCACGGACTCGGTTCCCTGGAATTGCGTCGAGGCGACTATCCGGCTGCCAAGGCGGCACTGCAAGAGGCCCTGAGCGGCTACGAGCAAACGGGGCAGGTCGAGGAGCGACTCGAGGTGCAGCGTGCGCTGGCGAGCGTGCTCGCCGGAAGCGGCGACCCGCAGGGAGCGCTCGATTTACTTCGGCAGGCCGAGCAGCTTGCCGACTCGGCCGCGGCATGGAGCGAGGCCCGTGCGGGCCTCGCGTTGGCAAAGGCGGACCTGGCCGTAGCGCTGAACGACCTGGCGGCCGCTGAGCGGGCGTACCGTCGTGCCGAGGCGCTGTATCGCGAAGCCCGCTCGCCTGCCGGAATGGCCGAAGCGAAGCAGGGACTGGCCACTCTACTCCTCGATCGCGGCGATCTCGACGCAGCCGGGGCACTGCTCCAATCCGCTTTGCAAACGCAGCAGACCGCCGGGCTCCAGCGCTCCGCCGCACTCACGCGGGTCCAGCTGGGGAAGCTCTCTGCGCAACGGGGCGACACTGCGTCCGCCAGACAGCAGCTGACCCGTGCCGAGAACGAGCTGCGCCGCGTCGGTGATCCCGTCGCAACTGCTGCGGCCCTGGGTGAACGAGGGGACCTTGAGGCCTCGGCTGGTTTGCCTGCCGTCGCTGCATCTCTCTACCAGTCCGGCCTCGATCTCTTGAACGATCGGCCCGCTCCGGAGGTCGCCTGGCAGCTCCATGCGGGATTGGGGCGCGCATGGAAAGCCCAAGGGATAATGGATCGGGCCGCGCGCGAGCTGCGCAACGCGCTCGCCGATCTGGAAGCACCGACAGCGTCGATGGCCTCACCCGCCAGCCGAGCTGGCTTCCTCGCCGACAAGTGGAGGGTGTACACCGACCTCGCACGCATCGAAAACGCTCGAAAGCGCCCCGCCGCGGCCTTCGAGTTGAGCGAGAGTCTGCGGGCGCGCGAAATGTTGGAGTTGCTCGAGCAGGGCCGTGTCGCTTCGCCGCCGGAAATCCCCGGGGATCTTGTGGAGCGCGAGCAGGACCTGCGCCGCCGGATCGCCGAGTTGAGCGTTCCTGACGGTAAGGTTGGCACCGTTTCACTGCGGGGTTCAGACCCAACCAGCGGGGCGGTGGGGAATCGGGAGTCGCTGCTCCAAGCGCAGCAGGCCTATAGCGAGGTCCTTCGGGAGATCCAGGAGCGGGCCCCCCGTCATGGTACCATGCTGACGAACCGTCCTCCGGCCTGGAGAGATCTCGCGCACCGCCTCGGGCCAGATCAGGCGTTGGTCGAGTATCTCGTGAGCGACTCGGGGTCGATGGCATTCGTGGTGACTTCCGACACCCTGGCAGCCCTGGACCTCAATGTCGGCCGCAATGAGCTGGTGCAACTCGTCGAGTTCGTGCGCGGCGTATTCGAGCCCATGCGAGGGCCCGGTGCCGATTCGTTATGGCGGGCGCCTCTCCGGCGGCTGCATCGACACCTGATCGCTCCCCTCGAGGCCACCGGCGTGCTCCAAGGGAAGCGGCGGTTGGTGTTGGTTCCTCACGCGGAGCTGCACTACCTGCCATTCTCGGCACTGCTGGAGGAAGGGGGGAAGGATCGCTTCCTGATTCAGCGCTACGAGCTGCTGGAGACTCCCTCTGCATCGGTGTGGCTCGCACTTGAAGCGAAGCGGAGTAGCACCGCAACTCGGCTGCTCGCCTTTGCGCCGCGGGAAGATGCCCTACCGGGGTCCAGGCGGGAGGTCGAGACCATTGTGCGGCGTGCGGGCTCATCGGGACTGGCGGTCATGGGTGAGGCCGCTACGGAAGATGCGTTTCGACAACAAGCACCGAACGGACGAGTGCTGCATCTCGCGACGTTCGGCATTCTGAACAAACACAATCCGCTCTTTTCCTATGTCGAGCTGGCTTCCGGCGGCGGCCACGATGGCCGGCTCGAGGTGCACGAAATCTTCGGTCTTAATCTGACCGCCGATTTGGTTGTCCTGTCCGCCTGTCAGACGGGTATTGGTTCCGGGTCACTGGCAGACGTACCGGCCGGTGACGATTGGGTCGGTCTGAACCGGGCCTTCCTGCAAGCGGGAGCGAGCCGCGTCGTCGCGACGCTCTGGTCGGTCGAGGACTGGTCAACCGCGTCGTTCATGGACCGATTCTACGGGGAATATTCGACCGGTGGTGACCCGGTGCGTGCACTCGCCGATGCACAGCGGGCCGCGCTCGCGACATCAGCGACTGCGCATCCCTTCGCCTGGGCTGGGTTCATCATCGTCGGCGGCGCCGTGCACGCCGGTCCGGGCAACTGAGGAGGATTTTCGGCATGCAGCCTCATAGTATGACCCACCCCCATTCACGGCAGGTTGCAGCCGGATTTCTTGTGTTGATTCTGGGCGGCGGGTGTGAGAGCGGGACCGCTCCTGCTCCCAACGAGCCGGCGCAGGTCAGCCGGTCGGCGATTATTTCAGATTCCGCGGCGCTTGATATACCAGTGGCCTATGTCTCGTTTTCTCCGGGCAGCTTCCCGAGCGGAAGCCGTGTCACCATCAAGAACCGGCATACCGCGGCCTTGCTGACGACGGGCATGGTCGGAGGCGGTCTGGACCCAGTTCCAGTTCCAGCCGTGCCCGGAGACCTGCTGACTTTCGCTATAGACACAGGGGCTGCGCAGGCGATCGGATTCACCCAGATAGTCCCGGCGGCAGCGGCTCCCTCAGTCGTGCGAACGGAGCCGTCGGGAGGTATTGCAGACGCACCGATTGAGGCGCTGGTCCGGGTCGTCTTTAGCGAGCCGGTGACTCCCGAAACCGTCTTGGATGCGCTCGGTGTCATGCAGGACGGAAACCTCGTAGAGGGGACCGTCGAGGTCTCGCCTGATGGACTCTCGGCGACTGTCTTCCCGGTGGACTACCTGCTCCCCGAGACAGAGTACGTGATCTCGGTCGGAAGCGATATTCAGGATGCCGACGGAAGCGCGATGGAGGCGACGGTGGAGGCCGTGTTTACCACGGCTCCGCTGCCGTTCACTGGCACCATTGCGTTCGCCGACCTCACTGGCATATGGCTCATGAACGCGGATGGAACGAATCTTCGACAGCTTACTACTGCTCCGGACTACAACTACGACGGTGCGCCAGCTTGGTCTCCTGGTGGTGATCGGATCGCATTCCAGCGGTATACGGGGATCGGAAATGGCTCTGGGATTTACGTAGTCAACGCCGACGGGACCAATCTGGTAGGTCTCTCCCCTCCCGGCGTATCGGACCAGGAGCCGACGTGGTCGCCTGACGGCCAGCGCATCGCCTTCGTAAGCGACGATACACTGCCCCCATTCAACCGTAGGCTCTACATCATGAACGCGGACGGGACCCATCGTGTGCTCCTCATCGCCCTACGTCAGCCTACCGAATTTCCGGCTTGGTCTCCTGCTGACCGAATCGCCTTCACGAGCTATGGCAGCACAACCGGGGCGGACATCTTTGTGGTGAACCCGGACGGCACTAACCTGACGACGCTGTGGGACGATTTGGATAGCGACTGGGACCCGGCATGGTCTCCCGACGGGAGCCGGATTGCCTTTGAGAGGAATGGTTATCTCTTCCGAGTAGATCAGGACGGGACACAGCTCGAACAGCTCACCACAGGCCAAGGTAGCCAAGGTAAGCGACCGGCCTGGTCGCCGGACGGCCGTTACGTCGCATTCGATCAGTGCTGTCCTTTCAGGTTGTGGATCGTGTCCTTAACGGATGGGCGCGCTATAGCCATCGCTGACGGTCGCGCGCCCAGCTGGGGACCGTGAGAAATAGGGCTCAGAGACATCCACCAGACTAGGTCCACTCATCGGCCAGTATCTCCTTCCCCTTTCCCACACGGCATTTCTAGCTGAGCAATTCCCCGCCGTTGTCCGTCTCACGAAGTCGTATCCTCTCACGAAAGCCGGGCGTTGAGCCGAGGCCATCGTTGCTACTGGGAAGGAGGTCCCCATGCGACGGGTCTTTATCGTGATGCTGCCAATCATGCCCCTCGCCTTGGCCTGCAGCAGGGACGGCGAGGGACCGGGCCCAATCGAGAACCATCTCGTCTTCACCATGCAGCCAAGCCTCGAGGCTACGGGGGATGCGATCGCGCCTGCGGTTCAGGTGTCGGTGCAGGATTCCTCCGGCCAGCTCATCACCAACGACGCTTCCGACATCACAGTTGAACTGGCACAGGGTCCGTCTGGTGCGACCCTCGGCGGCACCTTGACCGTCCGCACCGTGAATGGCGTCGCGGCGTTCTCGGACCTGACCCTGAACCTGGCGGGAACGTATCAGATTAAGGCTACGGCTCCCAACCTCAGAGGCACTACTTCGGTGAGGTTTGACGCGGCTGATCGAGGGGCGGCCTACGCCATTGGGCCCGAGGGGGGTGACGGACAGACCACAACGGTCGGCGAGGCCGTGCCCGTCAGCCCCTCTGTAAGGCTTACCGATCGGTTCGGTGATCCCGCAGCAGGGATGGCTGTGTACTTTCACGGTTCGGGTAGCGTCAGCGGCGCAAACCCGACGACGGACGTCAATGGAAGAGCGGTTGTGGGTGGATGGACACTGCGGGATAGTGTGGGGATCAACCTACTCTATGCCTCGTCTGCGGGCGCATCAGATAGTGCAGTCTTCACCGCGTGGGGGATTGCCGGTCCGCCTGCGGCGCTCGACAGATGGGCCGAGGACAGTCAGACCACCAAAGTTGGAGGCCTGGTCTCGGTGCCACCGGCCGTCCGCGCCACCGATGCCTACGGTAATCCGGTCGCCGGTGTGCAGGTCACTTTTGCGGTGACCGCCGGTGGTGGACAGGTCACGGGGTCAGTGACAAACACTGACGGCAAGGGCATAGCTGCGGTGGGTGGATGGACGCTCGGATCGTTACCGGGAGTCAACACGCTCAGCGCCACCGCTGTGGGACTGACCGGCTCACCCGTCAGCTTCATTGCGCAGGGAGTACCTCCTCCGCAGGACGTCGTTGTGACCGTGAGGGACAGCTACTTTCACAGCACGCAGAATGGATCCGGCGGCAGCGGCCTACCCCAAGTCGATACCATCTCTGTGGGCGGCACGGTGACCTGGGTCTGGGAGGGCAGGGGCTGTCATTACGTATGGCAGGATAATGATGTTGTCAGCGAGTGGCTGCCCAGAGACCAGACGGGCTGCTCCAGCAACAGCGTGGGGCAGCGCTTCGGGCCACTCCAACTTAACCGAGCCGGCCTGTATGCTTACCGCTGCCGCCGGCATGGCCAGGTTAACGGGTTTGGGTGGTTCTACCCCCAATACACTGGAATGTGGGGGATCATCTTGGTGAAAGACTAATAGACCGGTAGTTGCGCCGTTCTGAATTTGCGACTCCCCTCGATTGACCCTCGCCTTCACTGAGGGCAGCGAGGGCCGACTCTTTATTATCGCCTGCTTCCTTTCCTACCCTTTTTGTAGCAGAGCAATTCCCTCCCGTCGTCCGTCTCACGTCTTCGTACCAATTCACACCAAACAGTGATGTCCCAGAGCCGGGGCCGAGCTTATCCGGGGCCCCACACCAGGAGGTCCTCTATGAGACGCATTGTGCTCGGCACCTGGGCGCTCGCCGCGCTCGCTGCCTGTGACGATCCCACTCATCCGGCAGAGCAATCGGTCACGCCTTCGGTGACCGTGGTGCAACCGCAGTTCACCGTCCAGGACCTCGGAACCCTCGGTGGCGACTTCGGCGGCGCCCTCGGCATCAATAGTCGCGGCGTGGTGGTCGGCCAGTCGACGATCCCATCGGGTGACATTCACGCGTTTCTCTGGCGGGCAGGGCGGGGAATGCGGGACCTTGGCACGTTGGGAGGAGGAAGCAGCATTGCTCGCGGCATCAACGACCATGGTCAGGTGGCCGGCGAAAGCGATCCTCCCTCGGGCGGCGTGCGAGCATTCATCTGGTCCGAGGCAGGTGGGATGAAAAACCTGGGGACCTTGGGGGGCGAGTCCAGTATCGGCTGGGGCCTCAACAATCGGGGGGAAGTGGTCGGGACGAGCAAGACTCGCGACCACAGGACCGTCGCCTTCCTCTGGCGCCCCGGGCGGGGCATGCGGAGCCTGGGCACGTTGGGCGGGCCCGGGAGCGAGGCTCGTGGCGTCAACGACGCCAGTCAGGTGGTCGGATTCAGCGATACCCCGAGCGGTGAGTCGCACGCTTTCCTCTGGACTGAAGAGCGCGGAATGGAGGATCTCGGTACGCTGGGAGGCGGGGGGAGTCTTGCATTCGCCATCAGTCCAACGGGCGAGGTCGTCGGCACGAGCACTTCGGCCGCGGGCACCGACGAATTGTTCCTGTGGACTCGGAAGGATGGCATGCGGAGTCTGGGTACGCTGGAGAAGCACTCTATCGACTTCCCGTTTGGAGCGATCAACGGCAAATCGCACATCGTGGCGAGTGCCTCGACTATCGCCGGCATCTTTGAGCCCGTCATCTGGACCCCCCAGCAGGGCCTCCGGCGTTTGCCGATGCTTCCTGGCGACGAGGGAGTGCCCAGGGGAATCAACGATTCCGACCAGATCGTGGGCTTTGGGGTTAACGCGCTCGGCGAGGTCCACGCTGCCCTGTGGACTCCGATTGCGAAGGACTGAAT
>Ga0068864_100001732_pt1 | contig 17948 bp, 16 predicted proteins | sample KBSSwiS72_FD_66586 | JGI IMG/M metagenome (GOLD analysis project Ga0068864, IMG submission 66586) | Switchgrass rhizosphere microbial communities from Kellogg Biological Station, Michigan, USA - KBS Switchgrass S7-2 | ecosystem: Host-associated > Plants > Roots > Rhizosphere > Soil ... | reverse complement strand
CGCGGCATGCAGCTGACGATCAAGATCGTGAACGTGTTCGACGACAACCTTGCCGTCAACCTGCCCAACCACCTCGCGTTCATCAACCTGTTCGATCCCGACACCGGGGCAACCTCTTGTGTGATGGACGGCACGTACATCACCGGCATCCGTACCGCGGCGTCCGCCGTGTTGTCGGCGCGCCTGCTGAGTCGCCCGGACGCTCGAGTGGCCACGGTAATTGGCGCCGGTGTCCAGGGGCGCGAGCATCTGAAGCTTCTGCCGCTCGTCCGGCAGCTCGATCGCGTCAATGTGTGCTCGCTGCTCGTCGAGGACGCCCGGAAGCTGGCGGCGCGCAGCGACATCGCACAGCCGACACAAGACGTCGAGGCCGCAGTCCGCGAGTCGGACATCGTCTGCCTGGCGACACACTCGCCTGTGCCGGTCATCGAGCCGGAATGGGTCAAGCCTGGCGCGCACATCACCTCCGTTGGATACCATCCGCCCAGCGGCGAGCTGCCCACTGAACTGGCTCGAAGGCATCGTCTCTTCGTGGAGACGCTCGACGCCTTTCAACCGACGCCGGTCGGTTGCGGCGAGCTCGCCGGCCTTGACACCTCTTCTGGGACGACTTTGGGCGCCGTCGTCCTGGGTCGAACATCGGGTCGCACCAGCGCAACCGAGATCACCGTGTACAAAGCGATGGGCATCGCCATGGAAGACATGGTCGCGGCCAATCTCGTCTATCTCCGAGCCAAACGGGACGGCGGCGGCGGCATGATGGTGTGGTGACCCCGAGCGGATTCCAAGAACCGTGTGTCGGCGGGGGCGGGACCTGCTAGGATTCACCAACAGTTACAAGGAGCGCATCGATGTACGGCCACGTCAAGTCGATGGCACTCGCCTTCCCTGTTCTCGCAACGGTTGCCGCGCTGCTGAGCGCGCAGGCTCCAACGGTCGTTCCGCCGGCGCCGGTCTCCTTCGCCAAAGACGTCGATCCGATTCTCGAGCGCAGCTGCCGGTCGTGCCACGGCGACGCGGCCCAGCTCGGCAAGCTGGATCTCAGCACACGCGAGAGCGCGCTGCGCGGCGGCGCGCGCGGATCGGACCTCGTTCCCGGCAACGCCGAGGCGAGCCGGTTGTACCGCCGGATCGCGGGCCTCGAGCAGCCGCCGATGCCGGCGCAAGGCGAGCCGCTGACCGCGGAACAAATCGCATCCGTGAAGCGGTGGATCGACGAGGGTGCGACGTGGGATGCCGCAACCACGTCGTCGAGCGCGAAGCCGGCCGCCGCCGCGGCGCTCGCCGCGCTGGAGAACCGGGTGATCACCCCGGCCGAGCGCAACTACTGGGCGTTCAAGCTGCCGGTGCAGGCGCCGCTGCCGCACGTCGACGACACGCGATTCACCAACCCGATCGATCGGTTTCTCGAGGACGCGCGCCGCGCGCACGCGTTGACGCCGGCGCCACGTGCCGATCGCCACACCCTCGTCCGCCGCGCCTATCTCGATCTGCTCGGCCTGCCGCCGACGCCGGCGCAAGTCGACGCGTTCGTCAACGATCGTTCACCGGACGCGTGGGAGCGCCTTATCGACGGCCTGCTCGCGTCGCCGCATTACGGCGAGCGCTACGGCCGGCTCTGGCTCGACATCGCCCGGTACGCGGACTCGGCCGGCTTCGAATACGACACCCATCGGCCCAACGCCTGGCGCTACCGCGACTACGTGATCAAGTCGTTCAACGAGGACAAGCCGTACGACCGGTTCCTGATCGAGCAGATTGCCGGCGACGAGATGGACGGCAGGACCGACGACAGCCTCGTCGCGACCGGATTCCTCCGCATGGGCCCGCGCGTCCTGTTCCGCGAGAAGGACAACCCGGAGCGGCGCTACGACTACCTCGACGAGATCATCGGCACGATTGGCAAAGGCACGCTCGGGTTGACGGTCAACTGCGCGCGGTGCCACAACCACAAATTCGATCCGATTTCGCAGAAGGACTACTACAAACTCGAAGCGTCGCTCTTCGGCTACGTTGAAACCGAGGTGCCGCTGGCGCCGAAGGCCGAGGCCGAGGCCTACCTGGCCAGGAACGAAGAGATCGACGCGAGAATCGCTGAGCTGAAGCACGCGATCGAGGGAGTCGAGCGTCCCTACCGTGATCGGCTGCAGCTCGAACAGATCAAGCGGCGGTTTCCGGAAAACGTCGTGCGGGTCATGTCCAAACCTGAGAAGGAACGGACGCCCGGAGACACGCTGCTCGTCGCGCAGGTGATGAAAGCGGTCAACGTCCCGGCTGCCCAGGTCGATCGCGTCCTGACGCCGGACGACCTCACACGAAAGAAAGAGCTGACGGCACAGATTGCCGCGCTGACGGCGCAGCGGCCCAAGCCGCTGCCGATGGCGGAGATTGCCACGGACGGCGACTACCGCTCCTCGCCGCTGGGCGAAGGGGACGACACGGTCAGTTGTCCGAAATGCCGCATCCCGGATCCGACGGCCGGCCCGTACCTGCACAAGGGACCCGGACGCTACCAGGTGCCCCCTTCGTACTTCCTGATTCGCGGCGACGTGGAAAGCCACGGGTCGCAGATGACGCCGGGCTTTATCGACGTCATCACCTACGGCAATCCACCGACCGAAGTCCCGCGCCCCGACGGCCGCACGTCGGGCCGCCGCCTCGCGCTCGCGCAGTGGATCGCCTCACCCCGGAACCCGATGACGGCTCGCGTCATCGTCAACCGGCTCTGGCAGAAACATTTCGGCCGCGGCATCGTGGCCACGCTCGAAAACTTCGGCAAGATGGGCGAGCCGCCCACTCATCAGGAATTACTCGACTGGCTCGCGGTCGACCTCACGAAGGACTGGAGCCTCAAGCGGATCACAAGGCTGATGATGCTCTCGGACGCCTATCAGATGGCGTCCGCGTTCGACGATCCCGCCGACGTGAGGAACGATCCGGACAACCACTATCTGTGGCGTTTCCGCCCGCAACGTCTCGAGGCCGAGATCGTCCGCGACAACATGCTCGCGGTGGGCGGCAACATCAACCTGGACGTCGGCGGCGAGCCGATTTTTCCGTTCATCCCGAAAGACGTGCTGACCGGCCAGTATCGCGGCAAGTGGGTCAACACGCCCGAGGGGCCCGCGGCGTGGCGCCGGGGAGTGTATGTGTACCAACGGCGCTCGCTGCCCTATCCGATGTTCGACACCTTCGATCATCCCGACATGAATGTCACGGCGGGTGCGAGGAACGTGTCCACCGTGCCGACCCAGGCGCTCACGCTGTTGAACAATCCGTTCGTCCTTTCCGAGGCGAAGTTTTTCAGCACGCGCATCCAGCAGCAGGCGAACGACCCTTCGGCGCAAGTCGACGCCGCCTATCGAATCGCCCTGGCGCGGCCGGCGACGCCGCAGGAAATCGCCATCGGGACGAAGCTGATCACGAGCCAGTCCCTGGAGTCGTTTGCGCACGTCGTCCTGAACCTCAACGAATTCCTGTACATCAGGTGAGGATCCATGTCGCATCGCTGTAACCGGAATTTCTGGGACCGGCGCGAATTCCTGTTCCGCTCGGGCGGCGGGATCAGCGGGCTTGCGCTTGCCTACCTGCTGGATCAGCAGGGACTGCTGTCCGCCGAACAGGCGGGATCAGCCGATGGGTGTGGGGCCGCGGCGTCCGGCGTGAACCCGTACGCGGCGAAGCCGCCGCATTTCAAGCCGCGCGCGACGTCCGTGATCTCGTTGTTCATGGGCGGCGGGTGGAGCCAGGTGGATACGTTCGATCCCAAGCCGGCGCTGGCAAAATACGCCGGCGAGCCGATCGACGGGAAGGTGCAGGGTGACGTCATCGTGCGCCAGGGATTTCCCGGACCGCTCATGCCCAGCCCGTTCACGTTCGCGAAATGCGGGCAGAGCGGGATCGAAGTATCGGAGCTCTTTCCGCACCTCCGAAAGCACGTCGACGAGATGGCGTTCCTGCGCTCGGTGTACGGACGGTCCAACGATCACGTGCAAGGCACGTACGAAATGCAGACGGGACAAATCAATCTGGGGTTTCCCAGTGTCGGCTCGTGGGTCACGTACGGTCTGGGATCCGTCGCCTCGAGCTTGCCCGCCTACGTCGTCATGACCGATGCGCGCGGCGGGCCGCTCGGCGGGCCGAACGACTGGAGCGCTGGATTCATTCCGGCCGCGTATCAGGGGACGCAGTTCCGGTCGACCGGCGATCCGATCGTCGATCTGAAGCCACCGGCAGGCATGACGGCTGATTCGCAACGGGCGCGCCTCGACGCGCTGGCGAAACTGAACGAACTGGACATGCAGCAGTTTCCCGGCAACAGCGAGCTGGCGGCACGGATCTCCTCGTACGAGCTCGCGTATCGCATGCAGGGATGCGCGCCGGGCGCGGTGGACGTTGCGAGCGAGTCGGCAGCCACGAAGGCGCTCTACGGCCTCGACGAGAAGATCAGCGAACCGTTCGGACGCCAATGCCTGATGGCGCGACGGCTGGTCGAACGCGGCGTGCGCTTTGTCCAGATCTTTGCCGGCGGCGTCGGCAACCAGAACGCCGATACCTGGGACGCGCACGACGACATCAAGACGAATCACACACAGCACGCGGCTGAGACCGATCGACCGATGTCAGGTCTGCTGACCGACCTCAAGGCGCGTGGACTGCTCGACAGCACGCTCGTCATCATGCACTCCGAGTTCGGTCGCATGCCGATCTCGCAGCGCGGTGTCGGCCGGGATCACAACCCCGGTGCGCAGACGGTGTTGATGGCGGGCGCGGGCATCAAAGGCGGGCAGGTCATCGGCGCCAGCGACGAGTTCGGCTTCAAGGCGATGGAGCAGCCGATCTCGTATCACGATCTCCACGCGACGATGCTGCACTTGTTGGGATTGGACCACACGAAGCTGACGTATCGGTTCAACGGTCGGGACATGCGGCTCACCGACGTGTACGGCACGCTGATTCCGCAAATCGTGAAGGCTTAGGGGGCGCACCGCGTCGCCGCGCTCGCGCGTTGAATGAGTACTGATGTGGCGCAGGGCTTCAGCCCTGCGAGCTACGTTGTCGATGAGAGATGAAATTCAATCCAAAGGCTCTGCTCGTTCTTGTCGGTTTTGGTGTGTTGCTCACTACCGCTTCGTCGGCTGACGGGGGCGGCTGGTTTCACTTCGCCGAGGCTGTCGCAACGCTCGTCATTCTCCTGGGTCTCGCCGGTTTCCTGCGCGAAAGCGGAACCCGGACGCGCCGACAGTCCAACTGACACCCTACGACGTGTACGGCACGCTGATTCCGCAAATCGTGAATGCCTGACTGCTGGCCGGCGATCGCCGCGATGCGTGAACGCGGTGCATCATCCTGATGAGAACAATGCGATAGAGGTGGCGCGCCGGCGCTCCTAAGCTGAGCGCATGTTCGAACTCCGCCAGGCCTTTCGGGGACTCCTCCGCCGCCCTGCATACACCAGCGCCAGCGTCGCCACGCTGGCGCTGGTCATCGGGGTGAACGCCGCGCTCTTCGCCGCCGTCAACGCCACGCTCTTTCGACCGATCCGGTTGAAGAGCGGCGAACGTACCGTGAACCTGTTCCTGATGCCGCCGGGCGTGTCCGACCCGGCCCATCGAAATCCACTGCACGCCATCGATCTCGTGCGGCTGCGCGAGCGGAGCCGCACGCTGATCCACATCGCCGCATTCACGACCGCCGATCGCGTCATCGGCGCCAGCGCCGAGCCCGCCGTCGTGAGCACGGCCCCGGTGAGCGCCGAGATGCTGCGGCTGGCGACCGACGGGCCGTCGCTCGGCCGCATCTTCACGGACGAGGAGGAGACGAAGAAGGAGCCGCTGATCGTCTTGAGCCACGGCGCCTGGCAACGCCGGTTCGGCGGCGATCCCGGCGTCATCGGGCGCGTCGTCCAGCTCGATGGCGATCCGTACACGGTGATCGGTGTGATGCCGGCGCGCTTTCCGCCGACCTTCCTCGACGCCGAGCTCTGGACGCCGCTCGGCATCATCAGGAACGCGCCTGCCGATGACGGAAGGACCAACATCGTGACCGTCGCCCAGCTCGCCGACGGCGCGACCTTCGACCAGGCGAACGCGGAGGTCGGCGAGATCGTGCGCGCGCTCGCGCGCGAGCTGCCGCGGACCCATCAGGGCTGGACCGGCGGCATTCTCACGTACCGCGAGTGGCAATACGGCAACTTCCGCGCCCCGCTGAACGTGCTCTTCTGCGCCGTTCTCGTGCTGCTGCTCATCGCCTCGTGCAACGTTGCGAGTCTGACGCTCGCGCACGTCACCTCGCGTGGCGGCGAGCTGGCGCTGCGCCGCGCGATGGGCGCTACGCGATGGTCGGTGGCGCGTCTGGTCCTGCTCGAGATCGCGATTGTCAACAGCGTCGGCACGGTGCTGGCGATCGCCATCGGCGCCTGGCTGGTCCCGACCCTGCTGGCGATCGCGCCGGCGACGACGCAGGCGCTGGGCACGGTCACGATGGACTGGCGCGTCGCGCTGTTCGCAGCAGGTTGCGCGGTCTTGTCGTCGCTGGTCGCCGGTCTGGTGCCGGCGCTCAACGCATCGGACAGCGCCGTCGCACTCAACGCGTCGACGTCGCGATCGACCGGTTCGCGCAACCGCCAGCGATGGCGACAGGTGCTGCTGGTCGCGCAGACCGCGCTGTGCGTGGGACTCCTGGTGTCGGGAGGCGTGCTGGCGCGCGCCTACTTCCGCACGTCGCGCATCTCCGTCGGATACGAGCCGTCCGGCGTCCTCACGGCGCAGCTGCAGCTGCCGCCCTCGCGCTATGCGAACGGGCCGGAACGTGTCGCGGCGATGGAACGCATCCTCGATCGCATGGCCGCGATCCCGGGCGTGACGCACGCCGGAGCGACGATGAACCGTTTTTTGCCGGGCTTCGCCTATCTGACGCTTGTCGAGATCGAGAATCAGCCGACCGCCGACGGCTCCGGCCACACCGTGCAGTTTCGCCGCGTCAGCGCCAGCTATTTCGAGACGATGCGGATTCGCGTGCGCAGGGGTCGGGTCTTCGCGCGAAGCGACTCACTGACGTCGCCGGCGGCGGCGGTGATCAGCCAGTCGCTCGCGGATCGGTACTGGCCGGGCGTCGATCCGATCGGCCGGCGGCTGAAGCGCGGATCCTCGTGGATGACCGTGGTCGGCGTCGTCGACGAGGTCAGCGACGTCGACCTGCTGCAGCCCCCGGAACCGACGCTCTATGCCGCGTGGACACAGACGGCCAACGTCGCGTTTCCGATGGGGCTGGTGCTGAGAACTCCCGGCGAACCCGACGCGCTCGCGCCGCTGTTGCGCGCGGCGATCGCGGGCGTCGATCCGATGCTGGCGCTGGATCGGATTCAGTCGATCGATACGTTCCTCGCCGCGTCACTCGCGCCGCAGACGTTCCGGACAACGCTGATGCTCGGCCTCGCCATTGTCGGTCTGCTGCTCGGCGCGGTCGGCATCGCCGGCGTCACGGCGCGCACCATCACCGAGCGCATGCCAGAATACGGCGTCCGCCTGGCGCTCGGCTGCGACGGCGCGGAACTCTGGCGGCACGTCGTGTTCGATCAGCTTCGGACGGCAGCGATGGGCGCCGCGTTCGGCGTCGGGCTGTCTCTGATCGCCGGTTCCGTCCTCGCATCGGTGCTGCCGGAGACGGCGCGGTTCGATGCGGCAGTCGTCATGGGTGCGGTCGGCCTCCTGGCCGCGACCGCGGCGATTGCCGCGGCGATCCCCGCGTCGCGCGTGCTGAGGCTCAACCCTCTCGCGCTTCTGCGGCATGCCTAGCGCGCGTTTCGGATCGGTGTGATACGTGGGGTCGGCCTTAGAGGCGGACCTGCAGCGAACGCGTCTACGTAGCTCCGGCTGAAGCCGGACCCCACCGACGGCCGGCGTGCGGCGCTACGAGACGAAAACCGTTCATTGCTTCGTCGTAGCGACGCTGCCGGTTCGACCCGTGCAGGGCTGATTCGGAGCGGCTGTATACGTCCCAGTGAGGGTCGACGCTGTAAGGGAACCGGCAAATGAGAGCGTGCAGTTGTTCGGGCCGCAGCCGGACGAGACCCCGTTGTCGAAGCATGTCGTGACTGTCGCGGCGTAGTTACTGCCGCTCAGCGTGCCGGACACGAAATAGGCCGGGTCCGCTTTCCCTGCAAACGACATGTTCCACAAGCCGGAGGTCAGACCACCGGCGGTTGTCAACGACACTGTCAGAGTGGCGGAGCCTCGCGCAGAGTCGGTCAACGTTCCCGCGAAGACCGTCGGCGCTGGCCCTGGGGCAAATGCGAGGAACGGGTTGGGAGACGACGAGCCGTTGTTGCAGCCGAAGAGGATGAGGCACGCCGACGCGAGGAGACCCGCATACACCCGGTCGCGCGTCGATTGATATCTTGAAGCCATCGAGTCCTTCATTCACCGCTATAACAACTCCCGGCATTGTCTCGGTTTTGACCAGACGGTGGCTGGAGCGCGTCTACCGCCGCAGTTGAGTTTGCCAACAGCACAATTACCAAGTTATAACGGCGCCAGTTCCGACGGCCAAAATGGATATGGCAGCTGAATCTTCGTTTCGGTCGTGAAAAGCAACGATCATGATGCGACTCTTGACGGCGTTGGTCCTCGGTTTCTGTGTCGCTGCGTGTTCCTCATCCTCGACGGCCCCGTCATCGCCGCCGCCGCCGGCAAGCAGCGCGACGGTTACGTTCATCCCCGGCCAGTCCTTCTCAGTGAACCCGACTTCGGTCCAGTTCGGCAATCAGATGGTCAGCACAACCAGCGCCCCGAGAGCTGTCACTCTGACCAACACCGGCAACATGCCACAGCCGGTTCGCGGCAGAATGAATGGCCCGCCAGGTCAATGGCAAGGCTTCGCTTCCACAAATGATTGTCCGACGATGCTTGCCGTGGGTGCCAGCTGCACACTCAACATCACTTTCACGCCCAGTGCCACAGGTGCCTGGGGCGCCATACTGGTGGTTGACGGGAGCAATGACGAGGAAGGCTTTGTCAACGTATTCGGCACGGGAACGAACTAGAGGTCACCGGCGCCGTTAGCTTGTCACTCAAGCCAGCTCAGCATTAGGATCGTCGGGCCAACCCCGGCCTCCCAAATGCCAATCAAGCGTCGTCCCCATCGCCTTATCCCGCGAATTCCCAAATCTCGCCGCTTCGACGTGTCGCGCGGCGAGTTCAACCGCGTCATCGATCTGTTGAACAAGCGTGGCGAGATCCTTCAGGAATACCGTGTCAGCCTCGATCAGATGCGCCGCGATCTCGACATTCAGTTCAAGCGGATCGCTCAGCTCCAATCCGAGCTCGATCGGGTCAAGAAGGCGCCGTGAGGGATCAGCGCGCAAGCGCCGCCTGACGGCTGTGAAGGAACCAGTCGTCGATCACGACGCGCTTGACGAATGCCGGCACGCGAAGGAGCTGACCGGCGACAACCGCCTTCACCGCGTTCGGCACCAGCCGCGCGACCGCGCCCGATGTCGAAACAGAGCCGTACCGGGCTGCGATGCCGGCCACGTACGGTTCCAGCCGCTGACGCGCATACTGGCCGCGGGCTTCGACAATCGTGTCGGCGGCGAGCAGACCTGATTCAACGGCCTGCCTGATGCCCTCGCCGCTCTGCGGATCCGCGACGCCGGCCGCATCGCCGATCAGCATCACGCCATCGTCGATCATGCGACCGCGCGGCGCCGCGCAGACGGCATACGAATGACCGCGCCACGGCCACGGAAAATGCCTCGGGATTCTGCCGGTCGCCTCGAGGAACGACACGAGCCGCTCCGTCGCCGCAGGCAACGATCGCGGATCGAGACGGCCGAGGCCGATATTGAGGTAGGCGCCTTTGCGCACACACCAGCCGTAGCCTTGCAGATCGCGGCAGAAGAACAGCCCCGGCACCGGAGCTTCAGTCGAGATCGCCTCGAGTTCGGCGGCGCCGAGGTGCGACTCGGCTTCGCGAGCGACGACCAGCGGCCGATCGCGCGCTGCGCCGTTGATCATCCGCGCCACCGGGCACCCCGAGCCGCCGGCGCCGACGAGCAGACGCGCGCGGATCGCGCCATTGACGATCCACTCGCCGCAGTCGTTGTGGATGCTCGTGATGCGCTCCCCGAGCATGAGCCGCGCGCTGGCGCGCTCGAGCAGGTAGTGATCGAACTCGCATCGACGGATGCCGAAGCTGACCGGATGGTCGTAGGCGACAAGGGTGGCGTCGGCACCGTCGATCAGCCCGACTCGAAACCCGGTGAACGGCTGAAAGGTCCGCCCCCTGGGGTAGACCTCCGTGTCCAGACGCAGGGCCGTCACCACCTGCGGCGTAATCCAGCCGGCGCAGACTTTGTCGCGGGGAAACGTGGAGGCGTCCGTGACGATCACGTCAACGCCGGCCTCGCGCAGCCGCCACGCGCACGACGAACCCGCGGGTCCGCCGCCGACGATCAACACATCGCAGGTGGCCATGGCCGGCTTCCTCGCACGCGATCAGCCGAAGCGCGTCCAGGGAATCGCATTGCTGCGCCCGCGCGCGAACACCACCTGAAAGAGCTGCATCGAGCCGGTCACGAACGCCGCCTGCGATCCCGCGAGGTACAGCCGCCAGGCCCGCACGAAGGCTTCGTCGAACATCGCCGCCACATCGTCGGCCGCCGACTCGAACCGCGTGCGCCAGTGGTCCAGCGTCACGGCGTAGTGGAGCCGGAGGTTTTCGACGTCGGTCACGGAGAAGTCCCAAGGCGCGAGGACGTGATCGCACACCTCGGCCAGCGTCGGCGGATACGCGCCCGGGAAAATCCGCTTGCGGATCCAGGGGTTCAGCGGGCTTGGCCGGTTCCGGCCGATGAAGTGCAGCAGGCCGCGACCGCGATCGGCCAGCGAACGATCGATCACCGCCCCCAGCGTCGGAAAGTCCGCCGCACCGACATGCTCGAGCATCCCCACGGAGACGAAGACGTCGTACTGACCGCGCACCTCGCGATAGTCGTCCTCGATGAACTCGACACGATCGTCGAGCTGCTCCGATCGCGCCCGATCGCGCGCATACGCGATCTGCTCGCCCGAGACGTTGAGCGCGCGCACGGTCACACCATAGTGGCGGGCCATGTACAGTGCAAGCCCTCCCCACCCGCATCCTGCCTCGAGCACACGCTCGCCCGGCTGCAATGCGAGCTTACGGCACACGCGATCCATCTTCGCGATCTGCGCCTCTTCGAGTGTAGCCCCAGGCGTCGGGAAGTACGCGCAGGTGTAGGCCATCTCACGATCCAGCCAGCGCTGGTAAAACGCGTTCCCGAGATCGTAATGACGATGGACGTTCTCCCGGGCGGCGTGCTCGTCGTTCGAGCGTTGCCACAGCCACCAGGACCGGCGGGTCTCGCGCCCCAGCGCGCGATAAATCTCCATGAGGACCGCGGTCAGATCACCGCGGATGTCGGCGGCGCCGAACATGTAGGTTTCGCCAAAATACAAATCGGGATCCCACAACCAGCTGAACAGTGCGCGCCGGTTCCTGAACACAATTGTTCCGACGAGGGGCGTAGCAGAAGTTGACAGCGGTCCCGACTCAACGCCGTCCCATAGCAGGAAACGCACGCGCGCCGTGGCGACCATACGGCGGATGCACGTGAGCGCCCAGCGGTCGAGCGCTGTCGAGGCGCCGGGAGCGGTGCGGCTGGAGAAGGTCGGAACAGAAAGTTCGCGTAGCTGCTCTGATTTCATAGCCGATCTCATCAGCTCTGAGCGCATGTTTCGTACCAGGCACTGCCTACCTTGGAACGCGGCCCTGCCGTTGCAACCACCACTTCATGCATCGGTGTCCGAAATCGACCGGTTCGCAGAACATCAGTGGACAGCCGCCAACGATGCAGTCGATGCCGTGCGCTCCACACGCGCGAACGGCCTCCTCTGAAACGCTCCCGTCACCAAAGGACCGGTGAAACCAGACCCGGCGGACGCCGTGGTCCCCGCACTCCTGGACAATCCCGAGCGCGACACTTGGCGACGTCGCGATCACGACACCATCAAGTGGTCCCGGCACGGCGCCAACGTCGGCATAACAGGTGGCGCCCTCCACCTGCGTCGCGTGTGGGTTGATGGGAAACACCTCGTAACCGGCACGTTTCAGTTTGGCGAATACGGCGTTGGCTGGCTGGCCAGACTGCCGTGAGACTCCGGCCACAGCGAACCGTCGTCCCCGAAGAAATGCCGCAATCGATTCCGGTACGTCGGCCATGGGCTCACCTCCAAAGACTCACTCAGACGTCATGCGGCCAGCGCGCCGCGACCACGCCTCACCGCCGCCATATCGCGGACGGGCCAGAGTCTGATGGCCATCACCACCACCCAGAGCAGGAATACGCCAATGTTGATGCGTTCCCAGACGCCGATCCACGGCGTCGGCAGATTTGCCGCGATCCGTGGCGCATCCAGGAACGTCAGGACACCACACGTCGCGAGGATCGCGAGAGTCGCGACGGAGTAGAAGCGGAACCGCATTCCGAATGCGACGGCCCCGAAACCAATCGCGAGCAGCATGAGCACAACGGTCACACTGGCCAGAACGATGTGCATCGTATCGCTCAGTGTGCCTCCGCCCGCTGCCAGCACCTCGCGCAGATGCATCGGGGCGAACGGCCAGACCAGGCCGAGAGCACCGTAGGCGACGATCAGGCCTCCGACGATGCGCAGGGCGCGATTGCGCGCGGCCGATTTCCAGACGCCCCATCCGAACGCGGTCACGAGAACCGTGTAGAACGACGCCGGCAGCACCCATAGCGATCGGGTCGGCGCGCCAATCGCCGACAGCTCGCTGATCGTTTGAGACGCGGAGCTGTAGCTCTCCCACTGCATCGCAACGAGAACAGTCATGGCCACGTAGAGCAGCGACGAGAGGACACCGCAGGCGAGCAGGATCTTACGGATCATTTTTCACCCCCGACAGAATGAGGTACCTGAGACGCACGATTGCTGCCGGGATCGTTGGACGACGCCGCCACGGACGCCGCTCGCCTGTGCCGACATTTCGTCGATCTCGGAACGACTATCAGCAGCCGCGACGGATTCTCGGCATTCTCGGCAGGGGCAGCGAAGTTGCAGGGTACGCGCGCATGAGGCGGTTGTACTGGCGACTGGTGTGGTGGCTGGGATCGACGTGTATGCGAGTGTGGATTTCGTCCTAGTCGCGGACTGGATGATATTCGTCGCGCCGAGATATACGATCGTTGGATGCAGCTACACACCTATCTCAACTACGGCGGCAACTGCGCGCAGGCCTTCCGGTTTTACGAGCAGCATCTCGGCGGACACATCACGATGATGATGACGCACGGTGAAAACCCGAACCCGAATCAGACGCTGCCACCCGGCTGGAACGACGCCGTCCTTCACGCGCGAATGAACCTCGGAGGGACCGAGCTGCTCGGCGCCGACATTCCGGGCTACGAGCCGATGCGCAGCGCCTATCTGTCTCTCGCGCTCGACAGCACGGCGGAAGCCGAACGCGTCTACGCGCTGCTCTCCGACAAGGGTCAGATCTTCATGCCGATGCAGGAGACGTTCTTCGCCTTCCGCTTCGCGATGCTGCGGGACCAGTTCGGCACGTCCTGGCTGCTTCTTCACGAGCGGCCGCGGCAGAACGCCTGACGCTTCGCGTGTCGGGACTCTCTTCGCCCGGGCACCCATGCGGCGCTTCAGCCTGCGGCCAGCAGCTGCAGAATCGCGTGGCTGCGATGAAACCGGACCCGCCAGTGACCAGAACCGTACTCATTGACCCGACTGTACTCGGGAAGCGAGCATTCTCCTTATGACGAAACCCAACATCAGCCGGCGAGAACTGCTCGCCGGAGCCGGCGCCGGCGCCGCGGCACTCCTTCTCGATCCACGCGGTCTCGAGGCTCAGCCGCCCTCGGGCAGGACCGTCGTCTTCACCCATACGACGGTCGTCAACGTCGATGCGGTTCAGGACGATGTGGCGGTGGCGGTCGAGGACGGCAGGATCGCCGCGATCGGCCCCACCGATCAGATCCTCCAGACCTATCCGCGAGCCGAGGTCTACGACGGCCGGGGCAGGGCGTTGTTCCCCGGCCTCGTCAACTGTCACGCGCACATGGCGGCGGTCCTCGCGCGCGGCTTCAACGAAGACTTCGGGTTCCCGAATTCGGCGCGCCTGGCCGTCCAGCCCGCCAGTCTCCTGCAGGGTGAGGAGAACACGTTGATGGTGACCGTCGCGGCGCTGGAAGCGATACGGACCGGGACCACGACGATCGTCGAAAACTCCGGCGGCATCGGCCGATCCGCCGCCGCGCTGGCGCAGTCAGGTTTGCGCTGCGTGTTCGCCGAGTCCATTCGCGACAGCGAAAACGTTGCCGGCCCGATGTCCACGGAAGGTCTCGGCAGAAGTGAAACGCCCAGGTTCTCACCCAGACTGCGAGACGAAGGCATGAAACGCATCGACGATCTGTTCACGATGTGGCACGGCAAGAATCAGGGGCGTATCAGTGTGTGTCCGGCCGCTGCGCTCGCCGAGACCTCGTCGCCCGAACTGTTGAAGGCTGTTCGTGCCTTCGCAGAGAAACACGACGTCGGATACACGATCCATCTGTCGCAGAGCCGAGCCGAGGTCGATTTCATGGTGCGGCATCATGGCGTTCGTCCACCGGCGTTTCTCGATCGGGCGGGTTTCCTCGGACCACGGCTGTTCGCGGCGCACTGCCGGTACGTTGACGCGGCTGATATCGCACTGCTCGGCCGCACCGGCACGATCGTGACGCATCAGGCGGCGATGGCCGCGAACCGCGGCGTCATCCCGCCGATTGCCGCGCTGCGAGCCGCCGGCTGCCCCATCGCAAACGGCACCGACAACAACACCAACGACCTGTTCGAGGTCATGCGGATCGCCCTGCTGACCGAACGCATCTCGCGCAACGACGCGAACCCTGGCATCCGGCCTCAGCCGGAGGACATGCTCGAAGACGCCACGCTCGGCGGCGCGCGAGCCGTGCAGCAGAGCAAGGCGCTCGGCTCGCTCGAGGTCGGGAAAAAGGCAGACCTGCTGGTCGTGGACACGCGACGGCCTCACCTGGTACCGGCTGGACGCATTGTGTCCGCGTGGATTCATAACGGCCAGCCGTCCGACATCGAGTCCGTCATGGTGGACGGCCAGTTCATCATGCGCAATCGGAAGATCCTGACGATGGATGAGGACGGCATCATGGCCGAGGCCGACAAAGTCGGACGGCGGATCTGGAACAAGGTGCTGGAATCCGGCCCGCTGACGATCCCCGGCCGCCCGCGCCGGCACTGACGACGCCACGACCATACAAGAACATCATCAGTATTCCTCCTTTGCCGGGCGTGTGGTTTGCAGGATTGATCGACGAGCAAACACGAACACACTCGACGACGAAAGGAGATGCGTATGGCTGAGAAACGTACGGATGCACTGACACGTCAACAGAGCGGCACGGCGACGCAGGATCCGGAACGACGGTGGCGCGCACAACCGGCCGGTTTCATCGAACGTTTCGCCGATGAAATGGATCGGATCTTCGACGACTTCGGCCTCGGTCGAAGCCGCGTGCCACGATTCGGCAGCAGCTGGCTGACATCGTCTGGTCCAGCGATGGATCTCTGGTCGCCAAACGTCGAGATCTTCCAACGCAGCAGTGAACTGGTGGTACGCGCGGATCTGCCGGGACTCAGCAAGGACGATGTCAAGGTTGACGTCACGGATGAGGCGATCACGATTCAGGGCGAACGGCGGCGGGAACATGAAGACGAACGGGGGGGTGTGTATCGCTCCGAGCGGAGCTACGGCAGCTTCCAGCGCGTGATCGCGTTACCTGAAGGCGCCATCACGGATCAGGCCAAGGCCAGCTTCCGCGATGGCGTGCTGGAGATCACGATGCCGGCGCCGCCCGATCAGGTGACACGCGGCCGCCGGCTCGAGATTACGGAGGGAGCGTCGGCGAAGAAATAGCCTGGAGCACACTCATGGCAGACAAGATTTCGCCACAAGCGGTACGCGGAGACACAGACGAATACATGAGAGGAGGGAAGGGCCGCAAAGACGATGTCCGTGGCTCGCGAATCTATCCAACCTCCGTTGATGACGCACCGAGTGATGCGGAGGTTCGCACCGTCGGAGACTACGTGAAACACAAGGGTCAAACGAACAAACACCCGCGAGGATTCAAGAGGGCCATCTAACCAAAGCGACACGGTCGAGCTCGTACGACGGCGATTGTTGACGGGGGACGGCTCTTCCCTCGCCGACATCGCCGCCATGCGCGGCACGTCGGCGCGCAGGGTCCAGGGGCACTGGGAAAAGGCGCGCACATCGGCTTCCTGAACGCGTTATAGCGCGCGCGGCCGAGCGAACGTAGAATGCGGCCATGCACCTTCCAGGACGTCGAGATTTTCTCAAGGGGCTGACCGCGCTCGGTGCCGTCGGCGTCTCCGCAGTTGCTGCCGGCGCGCGCGGTCGTTCCGCGTACGATCCGGCGGCGATTTTCGACATCGCGGTCAGCGAGGTCGAATTCCGGCGAACGTCGGCCGGGCGGGTGCTGATGGCCCGCGTGTATCAACCGAAGGGCACCGGCCCGTTTCCCACCGTCCTCGATCTGCACGGCGGCGCGTGGAACGCCAAGGATCGTCATGCGGAAGAGCCGATGGACCGCGCGCTCGCGCGCAGCGGCGTGCTCGTCGTCGCCATCGACATGACGCTGGCGCCGGAGGCGCCGTACCCGGCATGCGTGCAGGACGCGAACTACGGGGTACGCTGGCTCAAGACCAAGGCTGCCTCATGGAACGGCGAGCCGTCGCGGATCGGCATCTACGGCAGCTCCAGCGGCGGTCACGTCGCCGAGCTCCTGGCGATGCGCCCCCGCGATCCGCGCTATAACGCGATCCCTCTGTCGGGCGCGACGAACGTCGACGCAACGGTCGCGTACGTGGCGATGCGCTCGCCGGTCAGCAATCCCTTCGCGCGATTCCAGAATGCAGAGAGGCTGAAGCGCGACGCCATGATGAAGAACACGACCACGTTCTTCGTACCGTGGGAGACCATCCACGAGAGCAATCCACAGGAGATCCTCGAGCGCGGTGAGAAGGTGAACCTCGTGCCGCTGCTGATCATGCAGGGCGCGCTCGACGACAACGTTCTCCCCGCCGTGCAGGAGAAATTCGCCGCGACCTACAAGGCGGCCGGCGGCGATTGCCAGCTCCACGTCTTCGCAGGGTGCGAGCACGAATGGGTCGCGACGCCGGGGCCGCAGACCGATCGGGCGCGGGAGATGGTCAAGGCGTTCATCGCGCGCCACGTGAACGTGTAGCCAGCATGACCGGGATCACGCGCCGGGAATTCCACCGCGCCGGGCTCGGAGCCCTGACCGGACTCGCTGCCTCGCCCGCTTCGCTCTGGGCAGCCGATGCGAAGGCCGCCAAGCCGATGCGCGGCGTGTTCATCATCCTCACCTCGCCGTTCACCGCGGCCGGCGAGGTCGACTGGGACGATCTGGCGCGCGAGGCCGTCTTCTCCGACCGCTGCGGCGCACACGGCATCGTCTGGCCGCAGGGGTCGAGTGGTGTTGCGAACCTGACGAAGGCCGAGCGCATGCGCGGGATGGAGGTGCTGGCGGCCGCCGTACGCGGGAAAGCCACCGCGCTGGTGCTCGGCGTGCAGGGGAAAGACACCGCTGAGATGCTCGAGTACGCGCAACGCGCGGAAGCGCTGGCGCCGGATGCGATGATCGCGATGCCGCCGAGCGCCGCGCACTCCATCGACGAGTATCGCGAGTACTTCCGTGCGCTGGCGCGGGTGACGAGCCGGCCCGTGATCGTCCAGACGAGCGGCGGCGCGCGCGATCTGCCGCCGACCGTCGATCTGATCGTCGCGCTCGCGCGCGAGTTCCCGCACATGGCGTACGTGAAGGAGGAATC
>Ga0068864_100001730_pt1 | contig 17959 bp, 10 predicted proteins | sample KBSSwiS72_FD_66586 | JGI IMG/M metagenome (GOLD analysis project Ga0068864, IMG submission 66586) | Switchgrass rhizosphere microbial communities from Kellogg Biological Station, Michigan, USA - KBS Switchgrass S7-2 | ecosystem: Host-associated > Plants > Roots > Rhizosphere > Soil ... | reverse complement strand
GACCTCACGCAATTTGCCGCTCCACCGGCAGCGTCTGAGGACCTTACGCGGTTTGCCCCTCCACCGGCAGCGTCTGAGGATGTCACGCGATTTGCCGAGGCCGGCGATGCGCTGACGGTCGCGAGTCCCGTAATACCAGCCCCACCGCGGGCGTCTGTATCTGGCGCCGCGCGACGCTCCGGACGCGACACCGGGCCGCTCGAAGTCGGCCAGTCCTTCGGCCCTCGCTACCACATCATCCGGATGCTCGGGGTCGGCGGAATGGGCGCGGTGTATCAGGCCTGGGACGCGGAGCTAGGCGTTGCCGTGGCCATCAAAGTGATTCGGCCGGAGGTCATGGACGATCCGGCCACCGCGGAGGAAGTCAGCCGGAGGTTCAAGCGCGAGTTGCTGCTGGCCCGGCAGGTCACGCACAAGAACGTCGTGCGCATTCACGACCTGGGCGATATCGACGGGATCAAGTACATCACGATGTCGTACGTCGAGGGCACGGACCTGGCGACGATCATCAAGCGCGACGGCAAGCGCCCGGTACGGGAGCTGCTCCATGTTGCCCGCGGCGTCATCAACGGACTGGTCGCGGCTCATTCTGCAGGCGTCGTCCATCGTGATCTGAAACCCGCGAACATCATGATCGGCAAGGATGGTGAGGCGCTGATCATGGACTTCGGGATCGCGCACTCGACAGGTGACGCGAATGCCGCACCGGGGGTGGGCACGGGCACGCTCCCCGAGCACCTCCGCCGTGCCGCAGCGCAGCACACCGGAACAACGGTCGGCGCCATCGTCGGAACGCTGGAATATATGGCCCCCGAGCAGGCGCGGGGACAGACGATCGATCAACGCGTCGACGTCTACGCGTTCGGCCTGATTCTGTACGACGCATACCTGGGACAACGGCGCGCCGCATCCGGGGGCAGTGCGGTTGAAGAACTGCAGCGGCGAATGGCCGCGCCGCCTCCGCCGATTCAGATGCTGGCCACGGACATCCCTGCTCCGCTGGCCGCGTTGATTGGACGCTGCGTCGAGCCCGAGGCCGACAAGCGCTTCCAGACGTCTGCCGAAGTCGCCGCGGAATTGGGACGACTCGACGACGAGGGCAAGCTGATTCCCATCAAGCGGGTCGTTCGCCTTCCGTACGCGATCGCGGCTGCGGGGTTACTCGTCGCGACGTCGGTCGGGGTGTGGTGGTATCAGCGCCAGTTCATCCCGCCGGCGACCCACGCGTCGATGAAGGTTGTGATCGCCGATTTCGTGAACGGGACCAGGGATCCGGCATTCGACGGCACCCTTGAACCGCAGCTCAGACGCGTACTCGAAGGTGCGACATTCATCAGCGCGTACGACAGGCGAAGAATCGGCGGCCTCGGGGTGCAAGCGCCCGAGCACCTCGACGAAGCGGCGGCGCTGCTGCTCGCGGCGAATCAAGGCGTAGCGACGGTCGTCTCTGGCTCGGTGGCGCCTCGCGGCAGCGGTTATCGAGTCGTCGCGAAAGCGACTCGCTTGGCGCCCCGCGAGGTGATCACCACGGAGTCCGGCGATGCGGCGGGTAAGGATCAGGTCCTCGACGTGGCCACGCGGTTGATGGCTCGAATCCGCACGGCGCTCGGCGACGATACGCCGGAATCTGCCCAGCTCTTTGCGATGCGAAGTGTGTCCGCCAGCTCGCTCGAGGTGGTCCGTCACTACACCGCGGCGATGGAAGCGCAATCAGGCGGACAGTTCGAGAAGGCGAAGGACAGCTATTTGAAGGCGGTCGGACTGGATCCGACGTTCGCGCTGGGCTACCAGGGCCTGGCTGCCGTGTCGCAAAATCTCGATCAGCCTGAGGACGCGGACAAATACATCAAGGAGGCGTTGAAGCACCTCGAGGGCTTGACTGATCGTGAGAAGTTCGCCACGCGCGGCTATTACTACCTGATGATTGGCGACAATCAGCAGTGCGTCAAGGAATACGGCGATAAGCTGGCGAAGTATCCAGCGGATATCGTCTCGCACAACCAGCGCGCCATTTGCTTGAAGAACCTGCGGCAGATGAGAGACGCGGCCGAGGAAATGCGGCAGGCCGTGGAGGCACTGCCGAATCACATTGTCCTGAGGACCAATTACGCGCTGTTCCTCGCCTTCTCCAGCCAATTCGCGGAGGTCGAGGCCCAGGTCAGGAAAACCAACCCGCCCCTTCGTACCGGGCTGGCCGCCCTCGCCTACAGCCAGATCGGCCGCGGCCTAGTCTCAGAGGCCACCGCGACGTTCAACACGCTTGCAACGATGGACGCACGAAGCAAGTCCTTGAGTGCTTCAGGACTGGGTGACGTGCTGATCTATCAAGGGGCCTTCTCCGTCGCGATTCGCATCCTCGAGCGCGGTGCAGCGGCAGATCTCGCCGCCGGGAGTCCGCATCGAGCGGCCCTGAAATGGACGACGATCGCGTACGCGCATCTCATGGCGGGCCGGCCTGCTGCCGCCATTGCCGCTGCAAACACGGCGCTGACGACCAGCCAGACCGTGCCAGTCCGCTTTCTCGCCGCCCGTACGTTGGTCGAAGCAGGCGCGCTCGACAAAGCGCGACCCGTGGCCGCTGCTCTTCTCTCGGCGGCGCAGCCCGAACCGAAGGCCTACGGCAAGATCATCGAAGGCCTGATCGCGTTGCAGGCGAATAAGGCAACCGACGCCATTACATTGCTGACTGAGGCGAACACGCTGCTCGATACCTGGTATGGCCGTTTCGATCTCGGGCGGGCGTATCTCAAAGCGGAGATGTTCGTGCAGGCGGACTCGGAATTCGATCGTGCCATCGGTCGTCGCGGCGAGGCGACTGCGCTCGTGGACGATGAGGAGCCGTCTTATGGCCAGTTCCCGCTCGCCTACTACTATCTCGGGCGCGCGCGAGAAGGCGCCGGAGGCGCGAAGTTTGCCGAATCCTACCGGGAGTACCTCAAGATTCGCGGTGCTTCGACTGAAGATCCGATCGTCAAAGACGCGCGCGGGCGCGCTGGTGGGTAGTGCTTGACGGCTGAAGGGGACGACCAGGGCTCCGGTCGCCCCGCTCGTCCCCTTCGCAGATGACTCTTCGCCTGGCTACTTCGCGGTAACCGTTATCGTCACCGCAACCGTGTCCGAGAAATCGCTCAGACGCACGCTCGTATCCCCGTCCCACAAGCCGTCGTCCACCTTGTAATAGAACGTATCTGTCCCGGTGAAACCGTTCTTCGGCGTGTACGTGAACGATCCATTGGTTTCCAGAACCACATTCCCACTTGGCGGCTGTGCGACGAGTACAGCCCGCAGGATACTCTTGGGCGAATCGACGTCAGTGTCATTGCTGAGCACGCCTGTTAGGGCCGCAACCTTCAACTGCTTGTTTCTCTGCGTCGTGTAGTCTGGATCTGGATTCGCAGTTGGTGCGTTGTTCACGGCGGCGATTGTCACTGACTTCGAATCGCCGCTGAGCGTCAAGTCAGTGAACTTCGCTTTCGTCTTATACGTGAACGTGATCGTCGGATTCAGTGTGCCGTCCGGAAGCTGCTCTGTGTCGACGTACTTGGCCGTCGAGGGCGTGCCAATGGGAGTCGTCGGATACGTAATCGCCGAGGCCAGCTTTCGATAGACCTGATACTCCAATACCTTCCCGAACGACGGCACCTGCCATGTCGATTGCCGCCCGTGATACTCCAGGCTGCCCGCCGTCGCGGCGGTGCACCCCGCAAAGCCGACGATGCACACCTTGAGCGCATACGGCGACGCGGGGCCTGCGCCTCGCGCGGTCTCGACATCGAGTTCTTGCGCGTCGCCGAGGCCAAGCGCATCGCCGAGGCCCAACGCGTCACCGAGGCCGAGGGCGTCACCAAGTCCGAGGGCATCACCTAAACCAAGAGCGTCGCCAAGCCCGAGTGCGTCGCCCAGCCCGAGTGCATCGCCGAGGCCAAGGGCGTCACCGAGGCCCAATGCGTCACCAAGGCCCAGGGCATTGCCGAACACCTTTACTGTGACGCCAGCGCCGATCTGGTTCAGGCGCAGACTCTCCCAGTCGTTGAACCCCTTGAACGTCTCGCTCGTCTTCGCGTCGAAGTTCGAGTCCTGCGAAGCGGAGGCGCTGCCATAAGCAAGGTTACCGTTCCAATCCACAAAATCCGTATTGAGATCCGTGTAGACACGTGCCACCCCAGTCGGAAGCGTGGCCTTCACGCCCGTGCAGTAGCGGGTGGCCTGGGGAACTCCCAGCTTCCCCACGATCGCGCTGCCGAACGGGGCAAACCACACCGGTCGATAGTTTGACAGCGACGACAGATAGAGGTCGCTCGGCGTCTCGGTGATGTCGGCGTCCTTCGTGCCCGAGTAGTCCAGATTCAGTTCATCGGCATTGTTGAGCAGCCCGTGTACCTGGAACGCGTAGCTCATCGAGCTGCGGTAATTCGGTTTACAGTTTGGCTCGACGATCGTCGCGGTCGGCGTCGTCAGCGTCTTGTTGCCCCAGACGACCGGTACGCCTCCGTGTGTCAGGTCCACGTTGTGCCCGAGCTCGTGGAAGGTCGTCGATGCGCGCACGAACGGCCGGCCAACAAATCCATCCCACGCCCCAAGTGTCACCAGGACGTTGCCGCCAGGGAGGTCAGCGATTCCACCGGCGCTCGAGGGTATGTGAAAATCGGGATTATTGGTCGTGCAGCTCGTGCCATTGACGTCGTAGTTCGCGGGCTGTCCGCTCACAAGGCAGGGAAAGAGAGACTTCGGCCGGCCGCGCGAATGCGCGTACAACACGTAGTGAAACAGGCCCGCGCGCTTGTGATCGAAACGCACACGGTGGGTGCCGTTATCCCAATTGAAGGCGCCCATGGCCGGGTTTATCAGTTCCTGATAAGTCAGTTCCCCGCCGTCGTCCTTCACTGGGAAGTCACGATAGACCTGGAAACCAAGCTTCCAACTGACCGTCCCCGCGTAATTCGGGAACTGGCACGAGGCCTGCGCGCTGGTGCACCAGACTTCCTTGATGATCTCTCCGCCGCGCGCCAGAGTCGACGGGACGAGGTAACCGTCAGCCTCCGTGGACCTGTAGTTGTCAATCCAATCCCAATCGGGACGCTCCACGTCACATACAAGTTCGGTCTCCACCCCCGCGCCGCAAATCACGCCGAGGTCGTGATAATCATGGATATTGCCGACATCGAAATGCGCGTAAATGCCGTGTGCGGCAAACTTATCGCCGATCGCTTTCAGCATTGCCGGCGTCGGCATGTGCGTGTGGCCCAGCGAATCCGTGACCGCCCCGTACGGCGTGTTGGGCTCGGCCTTCATCGCATTGAATTCGATGAACAGGTCGCGCTGGCTGGAATTCGCAAGCATCTGATTGAGATTCGGCAGTGGCGTGCCATCCGGGTCCTTCAGACCGCTAGACGCGTCTTCGATGCCGTCGGGAATGCCGTCCCCGGGGGGGCCGCCGTCAATATTCGGATCGACATCGGCCACCGCCGTGCTGAAGATGATTCCTTCCGCGGTGAGGCAATCAAATCCACCGCCACCTGAGTGATCGATCGTCGTCGTGGCGGTTTCACCGAAACCTTCGACGGTGTTGTTATCCGGCGTCATGTAGTCGGTCACGTTGTAAGTCAGTGCCGCCCAGGTGCGCTCCGACGACGTGCCGGTGCCCTGTACCGGATTCGCAGGTGAGATCTGTGTGTTCGTCCCGTCATTGAAAAACACGCGCTCGTTGCTGTTTGGCTGCCCAGCCCCGAGCAGGTATGTGATCTTGGCGGACTTGTCGGCCGCGACGCTCGACGACCGGTAGAAGCCGCGCACTCTCTGGGTAATCGTATCGGTCAACGAATCCTGGATGTGAATCCCGTCGTAAAAGACGATCTTCCGCAGCGGCTGCGATGAATCGCGATACACGATGACGAGCGTGGCGCCGGCTGATTCGGGAAGCTGATTGCCGCTCCGTGTCGGCAGTTTGACCTCATGGGAACCATTGACGAGACGTTTGGGCGTCGGGTGATCGTCCTTGTCCAAGCGCACCGGCAGCAGACGCAGCACGTCGGCGCTGTACCGCCACATCGTCACCGGGGTTCCTGACGTCCAGCACGTGGCGACGTTGCCAACCAGATCTTGGCTATCCTTCCTCACTGAGACGCCGTCGTTCAGATTGAGTTCGGTGCCGCGGAAGAACGCACGCGCCATGGACGGGTCCGCCGTGGTTGTGACCGTTTCCCAGATCAGTGTTGCCGAGACGATCTCCGCCTCCGTAGGTACGCCGCTGATGGCAATGCTGCCGGTCGACAACCCTTCGCTGTTCGGCGGATTCAATGCTTCGGTAAAGTCGACGGAACCGACCACATAATTGCCGGTCACGAGAAAACCACCGCCGTAATGCAGCGGGTCGACCGACGCGGCGTGGCTGCCGGTCTGCGCGAAAAGTAAGAGCAGGACGCTCACAAGCGCGAACCTCGATGCCAACCCGATCGAGGGGAATCGGAGAAGGGTCTGACCAGTACGTGATGCCATGAATGTCCTCGGTCCGAAGCGCGGCCCGATACGGCGCGTGAAAGAGATTTAGATTGAAACTGAAGAAGCCGCTTGAAGTTTATGCCGGCCCGGGCCTGGATGCATCGTCTATTCGTGCTACGAGAAAGGACTGAAAGATGTCGACAATGACAATACGGCCATGCCGAGCGCCAACGGCCCCGAAGTCGCGCGTTCGGCAGACGTTGGTCGCCGGCAGAGGCGACGTGTAGCGGGAAACCGGGTGGCGTGGAACGTGAGCGCCGTCAGAACGCGAGCGCGCCCTTGTACATCATCTCTTTCAGCTTGAACACCTTCTTGACCTTGTAACCGGCGATGACCATCGAGAGCTCGACGTCACCATCGGAAGCGGAAACCCCTTCGACCTTGGGATATTCGAGGACCATCGTTGCGGTGGTTCCATCGTCCTTGAATCCTCCTCCGCCAAAGCCGCCCCCACCGAATCCACCGCCGCGTTGCGCAACCGGAACGATCGGAACACCTGCCGACGCCTGCGGGCGCGGTTCCGGACCGCGTGCGGGTGGAGGCGGGACTTCCTTGCCGTCCTTGTCCAGGAGCTGCACGGCGCCGTTGACGGCCATCAGGTCTTGCCCTTTGACCCTCAGCATCGACCCCTGAGCGCTCTTGGTGAGCTGCATACGGTAGAACTGCGGGATTTTGGAAATCGCGAACGCATAGCGCGGATAAGGCGCCGCGAGGTTCGCCTCCAGGTCCGGCGACGCGGGGACACCGGCAGCAAGCTGCTGGCGTGCGACCGCCCGGCGGATTGGCTCGGCGCTTCGAACGCTGACGATCAGCTTCAAATCTATCGGACCGAGGTTCGCGCCCTCCCGTTCATGCGTGATCGTCGCCTTGCCTGCCCACGGCGACTCGGTCAGCAGCTTTTCCACGTCCTTGTCGGACCACTCGGTGTACGGCTTGGTCTCCCAGACGGCTGCGGCCGACGCGACAGCCGCGATGAGCGACCAGATGATGAGGAGCACTTTGAAAGTTTTCATGATGTCGTTCACCACTGCGTCAATCCGTGACGCATCCCTCCGATGCCGATTTCACCAGTCGCACGTATTTGCCCAGGACACCGTTCGCCGCCTTGCGCGGAGGTTCATTCCATGCCTGACGCCGTGCCGAGAGCTCGGCATCAGAAACCTCGACGCGCAGTTCGCAGGCGATCGAGTCGATGACGATCCGGTCACCGTCGCGAACCAGCGCGATCGGGCCGCCGTCCTGAGCTTCCGGGGTGATGTGTCCAATAATAAACCCGTGGGAGCCGCCGGAGAACCGTCCGTCGGTCAGCAGTGCCACATCGGCGCCGAGACCCGCGCCCATGATCGCTGAGGTGGGCGTCAGCATCTCCGGCATGCCCGGACCACCTTTCGGCCCTTCGTACCGGATCACGATCACCTGGCCTTTCGCAATCTCGCCACGCTCGAGGCCTGCGAGCATCGACTCCTCGGAATCGAATACCTTCGCGGTACCCTCGAACCGCTCGCCCTCCTTGCCGGTGATCTTCGCCACAGCGCCATCCGGTGCGAGGTTGCCGAAGAGGATTCGGATATGACCGCGCGGGAGGACCGGCGCTTCGATTGGCTGGATGATCTGCTGACCGCTCGTCAGCGGAGCGGCGTCGGACAGATTGTCCGCGAGCGTCTTGCCGGTCACGGTGAGACAGTCGCCGTGCAGGAATCCGCGCTCAAGGAGGTATTTCATCACCGCCGGCGTGCCGCCCACAGCATGGAGATCCTCCTGCACAAACTTGCCGCTCGGCTTCAGATCCGCCAGCAGCGGCACACGGTCGCTGGCATGCTGGAAATCCTGAAGCGCGAGCGGAATTTCCGCGGCCCTGGCGATCGCGAGCAGGTGCAGAACGGCGTTCGTCGAGCCGCCGACCGCCATGATCATCGTCAACGCGTTCTCGAACGACTGGCGGGTCAGGATGTCGCGCGGCTTCAGATCCCGTTCGAGCAGGACGCGGACCGCCGCTCCGGCACGGCGACACTCGTCCGCCTTGCCCGGGTCCTCGGCGGGAAGCGATGAGCTATAGGGAAGGGACAAACCAAGCGCTTCGATTGCAACCGCCATCGTGTTCGCGGTGTACATGCCGCCACACGCGCCGGCCCCGGGACACGAATGTCGGACGATCTCGAGACGCTGTTCGTCCGTGATGGTGCCGGCGAGATATTCCCCATAGGACTGGAACGCCGAGATGATGTCGCGGGGTTTCCCGAGCGCCGATCCGGCGCGAATCGTTCCGCCGTACACCATGAGCGACGGACGATTGAGTCGGGCCATCGCGATGACGCTGCCCGGCATGTTCTTGTCGCAGCCGGGAACAGTGATTAACGCGTCGTACCACTGCGCCCCCATGACCGTTTCGATGGAGTCGGCAATCAGATCACGCGACGGCAGTGAATAGCTCATGCCGTCGGTTCCCATCGACAGCCCGTCGCTGACTCCGATGGTGTTGAAGCGCAGCCCGACGAGTCCGGACGCCTGGACGCCCTCTTTGACGTGGGCCGCCAGGCGATCGAGGTGCATGTTGCACGTGTTGCCCTCGTACCACATGCTGCAGATGCCGACCTGCGGCTTCTGCAGGTCGGCGTCGGTCAGGCCGATGCCGTAGAGCATCGCCTGTGACGCGCCCTGACTCCGGGGCTGCGTGACGCGGGAGGAGTATTTGTTGAGCACTACACGATTGCCGGCTGCGGCAGCTGCACGGGATCGAGGAACGGCATCATGTTGCGCAGCTTCGCGCCAACGACTTCGATCGGATGGTTCCGATCGGCCTCGCGCAGCTTCTTGAAGTTCGGCTGCCCTGCCTCGTTCTCCGCGATCCATTTCTTCGCGAATTCGCCTGACTGGATTTCCTTGAGCAACTGCTTCATCGTCGCCTTGGTCTCAGCAGTGACGATCCGCGATCCCGCCATGTAGTCGCCGTATTCCGCAGTGTCGCTGATCGAGTAGCGCATGTACTGCAGTCCGCCGCGATACATCAGATCGACAATGAGTTTCAGCTCGTGCAGGCATTCGAAGTACGCGATCTCCGGCTGATACCCCGCCTCGATAAGGGTTTCGAAGGCCGCCTTGACGAGCGCGCTGGTGCCGCCGCACAGGACGGCCTGCTCGCCGAACAGATCGGTTTCAGTCTCCTCGGCGAAGGTGGTCTCGATGACGCCGGCCCGGGTGCAGCCGATGCCGCGGGCATACGACAGCGCAGTGGCACGTCCTTTTCCGCTCACGTCCTGATAGACCGCAAGCAGCCCCGGCGTGCCGGCACCTTCCTTGAACACCTCACGGACGCGATGGCCTGGCGCTTTGGGGGCCACCATTGTCACATCGACGTCCTTCGGCGGAACGATCCAGTTGAAGCGAATCGCAAAGCCGTGCGCGAACATCAGCATTTTCCCCGCGCTCAGGTGTTGCTCGATGTCCGACTTGTAGACACGCGCCTGGTGCTGATCGGGAATGAGCACCATGATGACGTCGGCCCACTTCGACGCGTCCGCGACGGAGAGCACCTTCAGGCCGGCGCTCTTCGCTTTCTCTGCCGACTTGCTGCCGCTCTGCAGGCCGACGACAACGTCGACGCCGCTGTCCTGAAGGTTCAGCGCATGGGCATGCCCCTGGGAGCCGTAGCCAATGACGGCTACCTTACGCTGCCGAATCAGCTCGAGGTCGGCGTCGCGGTCGTAAAACATCGTTGCCATTACTGTGTGCGCTCCTTTAGGGAAACGGAGGGGACGGAGGGGAACGGTTTAGAGGAGGCACGCAGAGAACGGAGACGAACGGAGTTCAATTCTGGAAAAAGACCCCGCTGACCTTCGTTACCTCCGTTCCTCCTGTGAAGCCGTTATCTCCGTCTCCTCTGGTATCTCACAAAACTACGAATACTGCGCCGTGGATAACGCGGTGTCGCCGCGGCGCATCGCCACCTGGCCGGTCCGGACCATCTCGACGATGCCGAGTGGCTCGAGACGGGCGATGACGGCGTCGACGTGCGGCGGCTCGCCCGTGATCTCGAGCGTCATCGTCTGTTCGCCTGAGTCCACGATGTGGGCTCGCGTTTCGTCGACCACGCGCAGGATCTGACCACGGTCGTGCCCGCCGACGGCGACTTTGACGAGCGCCAGGTCCCGGGCGACAGCCGGCACGTCGCGTAAATCCTCGACCTCGAGCACGTTCACGAGCTTGTACAGGTAGGCCATGACGCGGTCGACGTTGACCTGATCGCTGTCCAGGGCGATCGTCATCCGCGAGACACCGGCGACATCCGTGCGGCCAACGGTCAGCGACTCGATGTTGAACGCGCGGCGGCGGAATACCAGCGCGACGCGGTTGAGGACGCCGGGCTTGTCTTCGACGAGAGCGACTAACGTATGAAGCATGCAAACTCCCAACTTCCAACACCCAAGTCCCAACTGCCCGCTTCTTGGGAGTCGGAAATTGGGGATTGGGAGTTGAACTACATCTGGTCGGCGGCCGTTTCCACCAGGACCGATTCTTTCGGCCGGCGGATCATCGCGTCGAGGTCATTGCCAGCGGGGACCATCGGGTACACGCTGTCTTCCTGCTCGACCCGGAAGTCGATCAGCACCGTTCCTTCAGCCGCGCGTGCCCGTGCGACGACGTCGGCAACCTCAGGACGCTTCTCCGCGCGGAGACCCACGAGGCCGTGCGCCTCGGCGAGCTTGACGAAGTCCGGGCTGCGCAGCGGCGTGGCGGCATAACGACGTTCGTAGAAGAACTCCTGCCACTGACGGACCATCCCGAGGTAGCCGTTATTGATGACGGCGACGTTGACCTTGACATTCTCCTGCGCCGCCGTTGACAGCTCGGCGGCCGTCATCTGAAAGCCGCCGTCACCGACGATGGCCCAGACCTCTGCGTCCGGTTTCGCGAGCTTCGCGCCGATTGCCGCCGGCAGTCCGAAGCCCATCGTTCCGAGCCCGCCCGACGTAATCAGCGTCCGTGGCTCCTCGTGGTGGTAATACTGCGCTTCCCACATCTGGTGCTGCCCCACATCGGTGCAGACGATGGCCTTCCCGTCCGTCAGGCGCCAGATGTCGTTGATGACGTGGGCGGCATACAGATGCCCGTTGTCCGGCAGCGTCTGAATGTCGCGGACGGCAGCATCGCCCTTCATCGACTCGATGTATTTGATCCACGGCGCGTGGTCCTTCGGCGCCACGGCGTCCATCAGGTCCTTCAGCGCGTCGCGAAGGTCGGCGACGATTGCCGCGTCGGCCTTCACGTTCTTGTTCATCTCCGACGGGTCAATGTCGATGTGAATCTTCTTCGCGTTGACGGCATAGGTCTTCAGGTTGCCGGTGACGCGGTCGTCGAAACGCATCCCGAAGGCCAGCAGGAGATCCGCTTCCTGAATCGCGTGATTGACCCATGCTTCACCGTGCATGCCCATCATGCCGATGTTCAGCGGGTGACTCGCCGGAAACGAGCCGATACCGAGGAGCGTCAGCGCCACAGGTGCGTTGATCTGTTCGGCGAACTTCCGCACCTCCGCCATCGCGCCGCTCTGCAGGATGCCCTGCCCGGCGAGGATCACCGGCTTCTTGGCGTTCTTGATCAGATCGACGGCCTTGGCGAGGTCACCTTTCGACACCGCCAGCTTCGGACGGTAGCCGCGCATCGTCACCGGCCGTGGATCCCACGCCCAGTCCATCTTCGACTGCTGCGCATCCTTGGTGATGTCCACGAGCACCGGCCCGGGCCGTCCCGACTTGGCGAGGAGGAAGGCCTCCTTCATCGCCGGCATGATGTCTTCAATGCGCGTCACGAGGTAACTGTGCTTCGTGATCGGCAGCGTGATCCCGGTGATGTCGGTCTCCTGAAAGGCGTCGTAGCCGATCAACTTGCTCGGCACCTGCCCTGTGATGCACACCATCGGGACCGAGTCCATCATGGCCGTGGCGATGCCTGTGACCAGATTTGTTGCGCCAGGCCCCGAAGTCGCAATCGCGACGCCGACACCGCCGCCGGCGCGCGCGTAACCATCGGCCATGTGAGTCGCGCCCTGCTCATGGCGGACAAGGACGTGCCGAACCGGGTAATCCAGCATCGCGTCGTAGGCGGGCAGGATGGCTCCGCCCGGATACCCGAAAACGGTGTTTACCCCTTCATGAACAAGGCATTCCCAAATGATCTGCGCGCCCGTACGTTGGCTTGGCATGTTGTCCAGTCTGCCCTGCACAGCTTGTATCAGTCAAATTGATAGTTGTTCAGACACAATAAGCAATATTGATTAGGTCCGCAACCCAACCCAGGGCTGGACCAATCCTTGAACTATGCCCTCAATCGAGGTGGACCAGATGAAGATTCAGTGGATGGCCGTTGGAGTAATCACCGCAGCGTTCGCGGCGGGCTGCGGCGGGAAGGGAACCGAGAATTCGCAGAATAACCCGCAAACTGACGCAACCACCGTGGCTGTGCCTCAGGAACCGGGCACACCGGCGAATCTCCAGCCCGCGCCAGCGGACCAGCCGGCGGTGTCCTCCAACAGGGACGTAGCGTCGCGGCGGCCAAACAACTCGGCGGTCGGGACAACCAGCCGTCCGCGCACCACAACGCAGCCGCTTCGCGACGAGCGCCCCGTTGATCCCATTCCTTCCAACGCGTCGCGAGCCGCGGCAGCAGCTGCTCCGCGTCCAACGCCCGTTGTGCGCATCGTGACGATTCCAGCAGGCACCGCGCTGCCGCTCGAATTGACGACGGCGGTGTCGAGCGAGACCGCGCAGGTCGAAGCGCCTGTGAGTGCACGACTTCGACGCGCTGTCACCGTGGACGGCGAGACGATTCTGCCGGCAGGCTCCGTCGTGCACGGAGAAGTCAGCGAGGTCGATCGTGCTGGCCGCGTGCAGGGACGTTCCCGGCTCGGTTTGCGATTCACGTCAGTTGTCATCGACGGACGTCGTGAATCGTTGCGCACCAATCCGATCAGCTTCGAAGGTGAAGCGTCGAAGGGCCAGGACGCGACGAAGATCGGCGCGGGCGCCGGTATCGGCGCGGCGCTTGGCGGAATCCTCGGCGGCGGATCCGGCGCGGCCAAGGGTGCCGTCATCGGCGGTGCCGCCGGTACGGGTGCCGTTCTCGCGACGCGAGGCAAGGACGTTGAACTTGCCGCGGGCTCTGAGCTGAATCCCACGCTGGCGAGCGGCGTCGATGTCGAAGTGAAGTAGGGTCCGACATCCGGAATCCGGAATCCGAAAAGGGCCGACGTCACTCGTCGGCCTTTTTTTTACGCGGCGAAGATTCGACTGGTCCGTGCTCCGGCGACGGCTTTCGTGGTGGCCAGCACTTCCAGGCCGCGGGCAAGCGTGAACGCAGCCACCGACATCACCACATCGCGCACGGCCACATCGAAGTGTCCGCCGAGCGTCAGGTTCGCCGCGACGAGCAGCAGCCACGCACTGGCCACGTAGGCGCCAAGACGTGGCGCCAGGCCGAGAATCGCTGCCCCCACCGCAATCTCGATCAGCCCGACAATGCCCATGAACGTCTGGACCGAGACCGGCAGGAGCGCCGCGGCAGTCGGACTGACATAGCTGCCCCAGTCGGCGAGCAGGTTAAAGAACTTGTCGAAGCCAGCCAGCGCTGCCGTCAAGCCGAGTGTTACGTGCAGAATCCGAAAAGGAGTTTCAAGCCGCTTATCCATCGATGGCCCTCCACGGAATGGAGTCGCGAGCTGCCGAGAGGTGACGCTTCTGACGTCCTGTCACCTTTCCGGGAGTTGTTACTCTATGGATGTAATGACTCCTGTTTCTGCCGCCACGCCGCAGTTGAGCTCGCTCACTTCGCTTTCTGACGAAGACGTCGTGGCCCGCGTGCTCGGCGGTGAAACGGCACTGTTCGAGATTCTCATGCGGCGGCACAACGAGCGGATCTACCGGGCGGCGCGCGCGATCCTCAGGGACGATACGGAGGCGGAGGACGTGATGCAGCAGGCGTACGTGAACGCATATACACACCTGCGGCAGTTCGATGGTCGCGCGCAGTTCGCCACCTGGCTCACGCGGATTGCGGTGCACGAAGCGCTCGCACGGGCGCGGCGACGAGGCCGTTACGAATCGCTGGAAGACTCCTCTACGGAAACGCTCACGCCCACCCAATCAGGTCCGGACCCCGAACGCCAGGTGTTCGCACGGGAGCTCGCGACGTTAATCGAGTCAGCGGTAGACAAGCTGGGTGACGGCTACCGCGAGGTGTTCATGCTGCGACAGGTGGAAGGGCTCAGTACCGCTGAGACGGCGCAGGTGCTCGACGTCAGCGAGGACGTCGTGAAGACGCGCCTGTCGCGAGCACGGGCTGCGCTGCAGCGAGATCTCCTGGATCAGGCGGGCGCTGCTGCCGCCAGCGCATTCACATTCGGCCTCAGTCGTTGCGACCGGGTGGTGGCTGCCGTCATGGCCCAGATCGGTAATCAGGGACCCAGGCAGGAGTGATACTCTGCCGCACATCGTGCGGCGCGTTCTCTTCCTCGCGGCGGCGATCATCGCGATACACCCGCCCGGTGCAAGAGCGGAGTGGCTGACACTCCGCACCGAGCATCACCAGCTGGCCGGGAATGTCTCCTCACGCGAGCTGCGAGAGATCGGCTTGCGGCTCGAGCAGTTCCGCGCGGTCATTCAGACGCTCAATCAGTTAAGCGTTCGCGCCATCGCGAATACGCCTGTCGTGGTCCTCGCATTTCCCGACAGCCGTTCTTACCGGCCGTTTACGCCGATCGTGAACGGCCGCGAGGTGCCGAGCGCCGGACTCTTCGTGAGCGGCATTGCCGGCGCATTCATCGTGCTGAATCTTGGCGCACCAGAGGACGGCTATCGGCCGGTCTACCATGAGTTCTCGCATTTCCTGCTGCGCGGGGTGTTTGGCGCCGCTCCGCTGTGGTTCAACGAGGGGCTCGCCGAGTACTACAGTACGTTCGAAGTCACGAGTGACGGCCGCCGCGCGATTATCGGCACACCGATTCCGCAACACGTCGAGTTGTTGCGCCAGCGGCGGCTGCCGTTGTCGAGACTTCTGTCGATCACCGCCGCTTCCCCGGAGTACACCGAGGACACACCGGATCGTCACCTGCTGTACGCACAGGCGTGGGCGTTGATTCACCACGCGCTTCATCAGACGCCGCAACGCCGCGACGCGGTCGTGGCGCTGGCGTCGAAGATCGCGGCTGGCGCGACGCCCGAGCAAGCAGTCCTCGAGACGTACGGGATGACGCTGCCGGAGCTCGAACGCGAGCTTCAGGCATACATGCGGCGCGAGGTGTACTCGGCGACGGGCTTCGAATTCAAGAACGCGGTGGTCACTGCGCTGCGCACAGCGGCCACGGCGGCAGACCAACTCGACGTCGATGCCTGGCTCGGATCGATCCAGGCGACCGTTGGCCGCGAGGACGAGGCCGCTGTTCGTCTTGAGAGAGTGCTGAAGGCGCGGCCCGATCACGGAATCGCGCACGCGGGAATGGCCACCGTTCGAATGCGTCAAGGCCGGAACGCCGAGGTGCAGGCGCATCTCCAGGCGGCAGCCAAAGCGAACGTTCTGCCGCTGCGAACCGTTCAAGTCCAGATCACCGGCCGCGCCGCACGCCAAGCTGCTGCGCGCGTGTTCCTGAAAACCGGCAATTACCAGGGCGTTCGAGACGCTTTGGCGCCGATCGTCAGATCAGGACCTGACGGCCACGAGGACGCGCTGATCCTCGCTGAAGCGCTGTTGCACCTCGACGATCCCGATGGAGCCCGCGCACTGCTCGGCCCCGTACTGGCAACGGCGGCAAGTGCAGCGCAAGCCGATCAGGCCCGAGAGTTACTTGGGCGGGCGGCCAGACTCCGCGCCACTCTCGGTAATCCTCCCGACGTTCCGCCGGCGGCTCCGCGCGCCAGCGGCACTGCGTCCCGAAGCACGGATGCACCTGGCCCACCGCCTCGCAATGGAGGGATCATTCTGAGCCTGCGGGCAGTTCGACAGGGAGAACAACGGATCTTCGGCACACTGCAGGCCATCGAGTGCGGTCGCGATGGCGTCGTGATCGTCGTGCGCGCACCGCAAGGCATCACTCGCGGATCCGCCGCGAGTCTAGCCGCCGTCGAGTTTGTGACTTTTCGATCGCAGGCTGCGGAGAACATCACCTGCGGGGCGCAGGCCGAGGTGCCGGCGCTCTTGACCGTTCGCGCCGGCGCTCCGACAACGGCTGTCGCGCTGGAACTCTTACCCGACGGTTACACACCATAGGCACTGCGTGCGCGGCATTCCTCTTCCCGCGGTGGGCTTCGTTCCCTAGTGGTGCGACGAGCGTGTCTGTTTGCGGCGACACTCTTTCTTCTCGCGCCATTGCAGGCTGCCGCGGAGTGGGGTGGGCTTCGCACTCCGCACTTTTACGTCATCGGCGATGTCTCGGCCGGACGCCTGCGTGATGTCGCGCTTCGCTTCGAACAATTCCGCGAAGTCGTGACGCAGCTCCTGCCCGCCGCGCTGCGCGCGGGAAGCGCACCCGTGGTCGTCATCGTCTTTCCGAACGATCGGTCGTATCGGCCATTCATGCCGGTGGTCAACGGCCGGACAGTGCCGGTCGCTGGATTCTTCGTCGATGGCGCCGACGTGAACTACATCACGATGAACATCGAAGCCGGTGCGGCGGCCTTCCCCGTTGTCTTTCACGAGTACTCGCACTTGCTGCTCAGCACGGCGTTTGCCCACGCGCCGATCTGGTTCAACGAAGGGCTCGCCGAGTACTTCAGCACCTTCGAGCTGACCGAGGCCGGACGCCGTGCGCTGATTGGAAAACCGATCAGCCGACACGTGGCACTACTCCGCGAGCGCCGCCTGAAGCTCTCTCAGCTGTTTGCAATCGGGCCCGAGTCGAAGGAGTACACGCAGGAAGGCATCGAGCGCGAACTCCTGTACGCCCAGTCATGGGCGCTGGTGCATTACGCGCGTCACTCGGAGCCTGTCCTGAGCGCGCGCCAGCGAGTCGAAGGACGACGGTTTGCCTCTCTCGAATCGCTGGCTCGCCGCCTCGCTGACGGCGAACCCCTCGACGAGAGCGTGCGCGCGACCTATGCGATGACGATCGAGGAACTGGACACTGAACTGCAGGCGTATGTTCGGAAGCAGGTGTATACGCACGTCGAGCTCAGCTCCGCCGACAGCGTCATCACGCGGATCGATGGAGAGACCACCGCCCTCGACTCGCCGGAGGTTGATGGCTGGCTCGCCGACCTGCTGGCGCACTTACAGCGTGGCCCGGAGGCGATCCCGCGGCTCGAACGCGCGCTGAAGGCCCGCGCTGATCTGCCCCGCGCGCTCGCCACGCTCGGCGTGTTGCGAATTCGACAGGGAGATCGTCGTGAAGGCATGGTGCTCCTCGAGCGCGCAGTTACGGCCGGACCAGATATCGAGTCCGTACAGTTCGAGTACGGCTGGGCGCTGGCAACTGAAG
>Ga0068864_100001721_pt1 | contig 17986 bp, 27 predicted proteins | sample KBSSwiS72_FD_66586 | JGI IMG/M metagenome (GOLD analysis project Ga0068864, IMG submission 66586) | Switchgrass rhizosphere microbial communities from Kellogg Biological Station, Michigan, USA - KBS Switchgrass S7-2 | ecosystem: Host-associated > Plants > Roots > Rhizosphere > Soil ... | reverse complement strand
ATAAAAGCCTATAAATATAGGCATTTGCTGCATGATTATCTATAGCAGATATGTACCACGACATGTTAGTTTGAGCATGATTCCGAGGTTTCTATTATGCATCTTATAACCATTGCTGTGTTGATAGACGGTGTTTATCGCCAGAGCAAAGCTTGACCGGGGCCCATCTATAATGAGATACTGCGATGGGGTTCTCATTATAGATATAGGAGTCCGGCTATAATGCTCTGGTGGATAGGTCTCTACGCGCTGTTGTGCGCAACGTTCATGTTGGGCTATCTAACTCGGGTAGCTCTTCAAGGCTTTAATCAACAACTGAAGAATGACTAAGGAGCAGAGATATGTTTACAGTGATAATCCGCCGTCATATCGGCCATACGGTTCACACCCGCTTCCAGAAACGCGGGAATGCCATACGCCTTGTGCGTGTAGCGGCTGGCAATGCCAACGTCATCTCGTGCGTAATCTTCTCAGGTTGCAAGTGAGGAGCAGCACCATGACCGGCATCGATCTAACAGCCGTGTTGCTCCAACAGGAGATTATTGATGCGCGCCGTCGCTTTCGCCTGCATATCATTTGGGCTACGGTATGCGCTGCGTGCTCTGTGGCTGCTCTCTTTGTTGGCCTAGTGTGGGGTACTGTGGAGGTGTTGAAATGAGTGAATTCAAGAATGTCTATACGTGGCGTGCTGGATGTTGGGTGTCTGTAAGCCCGCGTCGAATTGTGCGCCCGTTTCGATTGGTCGATTGTATTTCCAATTTCAAGTATTACACGAGAACGAAATGACTCCGGGGCTGGCCAACCCAAAGGGCCCAACTCGTGAACAGCGGCTGACCAATGCCCAGGCTAACGTTGCTTATGCGCGTCGTAAGGTTGCAGACGCTAAAGCCGAGTTGGCTGCTGCCCGAGATGAGCTGACCCAGATCAAACAGGAGTTGAAGAAATGAGCAGCAGAATCGGTTACTGGGTTGTTGTGTTGACTCACAAGGCTCAACCCGGTGAAGAGGAGATAGAGACTAAACGAGTTACTACCAATGAAAATGTCGTTTCGCAGTTATTTGATGATTCATTCCGGGATGTTAACATCACTGCTATTAAAGTTTTCAAACCAAAGAGAGGCAAGAATGGCTAAGCGAACCATGAAAGAAATTGTTGGCAAGAAGTACGATCTAACAGCTACGCGCGAGAAGTTGAGAATGTCTCAGCAGCAGTTTGCTGAACACATTGGTGTTTCTCAAGGCACGGTCTGCCGGTGGGAGACAACAGAGACTGCACCCAAGGTTGTGCAGATGTATATCGCTCTGAAGTTGAAGGAGCAGCCTGCAAGAGAGACGCGCAAGACTCGTAAGGCCAAGCGCCAGGCTATTCGCGCCAAGCTGGGGGCGTTGACGCCAGATGAGAAGTCTGTGCCGCACGACCCAGACGTCCATAATGGAGTTGGTTAATCTATGACCACAATACAGAAGCTTGAGCGGGCTGCACAACTGCTCATCGATAGACAGGATATCCGCCGTAGGGCGCAAGCGGCGCTAGTTGCGGCTCAACATGACGAGGCACAGGCAGGACATGAATTACGAGAAGCACTCAACGCTCTTAAATCTAATCATGATGTTATTGTTAGTAATACTGTCAGGCTGCTCACTGAGCCCCAACAGCCTGAGAATTCAATCAGAACATCACTCGCACCTGACACAGCATCGGCCATTCTGCGCACATTCGACGGAGTACGGGACTAATACGGTGGAGGTTGTTGCTCATTATCAGAATGGCAACATGTTCCTAGATATAGCTGAGGGCTATAGAGTTGGAGGTTGGGAGCCGGGGCCGCATGAAGAAACAACTATCAGAGCCGGATACGAGTGGCAGTTACGGCATTGATGACCAACTCATTGATGATGACGAATTATTACCAGACAAGATACTGAGAGTTTCGCACCGCAACCCTGATGGGCATGTCGCAACAACAAGGTTAGATCATGATGTTGACCCTAGAGATAACATGTTGGTTTTGTATGTGTATACTTTGGACAGTGAAGGGTATGCCATGCATCGCCATTATGTGTATGGTCCAAGCGTTATTAGTTATAACTCCTGGCGCGATCTGGCTAACGAACAGAGTAGAGAAGTCTCTGAGGTTGAAGGGGTTGTTGGGGTCTACGGCTGGTGTACAACATTCGTCAATTTTACTGCACTCAGAGAAGACGACTTATTAACTCTCGTTACGAAGGAGAAATACACATATGTTAGGCTCACATTTAGTTCCAGAACGCATAACGGAAAGACACGGTCAACCGGCACGGCGGAATCGAGCGAGCGAAATCACCGTGTTAGGATATGACAGTGAGACACTCCAAGGCCCTCCAATTACTCACCAGTTCTATAGCGAACAAACCACTAAACGCTTCAATGGGTGTTTGTTTATTGGCAAGCGCGCGGCGTCCACGGTCTTTTTGGATCAACTCAACAAGTTGCCTCCGGGGCGTTACCGTATGTATGGGTTTAATCTCGAATTCGACATGTTGTCAATCCTATGGAATGCACGTGCAAGATTGCTGACAGGAACCTTCGAGTTGAAGATAGGTAAATGGGAGGTTGTTGGTCGGTTCACAAAGCCAATATTCGCGACCTTCAAAGACGGTGAGCGCATTATTGAGTTAGTTGACGCTATGTTGTGGTTTCAAACATCGCTTGCAAAGGCCGGCGCGATCGTATGCCCGGATCTTCCTAAGCTAGTGCGCCCTGCAGGGCTAGGAGAGAAGGAATTCAAACCAACAGACACTGTGTTTGTTGAATACGCAATGAGAGACGCAGTGATAGCGTACCATCTCGGAGTTGCAATAGAGAGGTTTCATGAAGAGTTGGGCATCCCCTCGCAGATATCTTTGGCTAGCATGGCAGCGGCCTGCTTCCGCATTAATTACATGCAGTCAGATATCTATCAACCTCCACGGTACGAATGGCTCGCTATGGCAGCGGCTAGTTATCACGGCGGAGTCAATCGAGTTAGACCGGGAGCGGCCCCAGGATGGCATACTAACGTTACAGCACTTGATCTGTCGTCCGCTTATCCGTTTGCCATGTCTGGATTTCCAGACTTTGGAAGCGCGGCTGCCTATCGAAGTTACAAGACGGTTCGCGGGAGAAACCCACGTTCTGTCCCACACCTTGGTATCTATAAAATCAGTGGGACCGCTTCTCGATGTGACTGGCCTGCACTATTCGGACATGACTTCAAGCCTATCGAGGGTCGTTTTTCTGGACAAGCTGTTAGTGGATATGAGTTGAATGTTGCGTTAGAGTCCAATGAGGTAAAACTAACCTCTGTGGAGGGGTTCACTTACGACGGAACAAGCGACTACAGCCCGTTCAAAGCATACGTTGCTTACTTTTACAAAATGAAAGCAGAAAGTAAAGATCCTGTCATGCGCTACATGTACAAGATCATGTTGAATGGGCTAACTGGGAAGTTCATTCAAACATCTGAGGACTACACGCTGATCGATGGGCAGTTGGTCAAGATTCAACGCGCTGGTGGGTTGTATCAGCCCTTCATTGCCTCGCTCATCACTGGGCATACCCGAAGCGTGATGCATCCATTGGAGCACCGCTACAAGGCGCTGCACACTGCGACGGATGGCATCTTTGCTCCGGGGCGCCACGCTGGAGCGCATAAGAAGGAGCTGGGCGCGGTTGTGGACGAAGGGCATGGCGATCTAGCCTTGCTCCGCAACAAGCTCTATATCCTCTACAGTCACGAAGAGATTCCCGATGTTACATATCCCAGCGCAGTCTTTGACGGGCGTCACATTTTGAAGTGTGCCCGACATGGATTTCAGGGAACCGTTGCTAATCTTGAGCAGATGTTGATATCCGCAGTACGAGAGTATAAGGTTAACCGTCCGCTCAAGCTTAAGTCTGCGAGCAAGAGCGGCGACGTGCCTAATAAGTTCGTCAAGCAACTTCGCAGGCTGAACATAGAAGGTCAGTTCAAACTGTACCAGCATGGCTAGACCGTCCAAAGGATATAGGTTCATTCAACAGCCACCGCGCGCAGACATGAAGCGCAAATCGCCTGACTCTGCTCCGCGATTGTATGAGTACTTAGTGGACCAAGGTTTTGTTGAGCCTGTTAATACTGTTCGCAGGACCAACAAGCGGGAAGATCGCCGCCGCCAAAATGCGCGATCAATTCGACGTAAACGTAGGTAGACCAACATCATGGCAAAAGCCAAAGCAAAAGCCAAAGCAAAAGCGAAATCCAATTCACGTTCCAAAGCCTCAAACACTCCTGTACTCCCAAGCGGCTACAAGGTGATTGGCCGCGCGCCAAATTGGGATGTCGAGAAGCATCCGGTTATCGAGGGCGAGCGCGGTGAGGTGAAAGAAGTGACGATGGATGAGGGGACCAAGAAGGAACGCGAAGTGCGCACCTTCATCCTTCAGGATGAGACCATCGGCGCCGTTACGGTCTGGGAATCGGGGATGCTTCGTGACATGTTCGATCAGACTGAAGCGGGTGACAAGGTGCGCATTGAGTATCTCGGACTTGGTAAGGCCAAGCGAGGGCAGAATGCGCCTAAGCTGTTTTCTTGTGGGGTGGCCGAATAACGGTTACTTCTGGTAAGGAGACAACAGCATGAGAACACCCGCCTGTGAAATGTGCGACAGAACTAACACTCCACTCTCTAATCGAGGTTGGTGCGATATCTGTGAAGCAGAATTCGCGCGCGTAATGGAGACTGTTAGATGCGTACTCGCAGGCGGGTGTAACTCTCCAATCACCTGTAGGGCACAACGCAAATGCGTGCAACTAAAAACGGCTATGATCCTTACAACTCCATAACACAGAGCCCATCCGTTGACTCTGTGCCATGGCAGGATCAGCGAACCTATACGGGGCTCACACTAACACCCGTTCAGACAGCCCTGTCGAGTAAACCGTCCGGTGATCCTTTAAGCGAGACGTTAGAAATTGACGTTTGGGTTCTGCGCCAAGCTCCGCCACGGAAACGTGAACCCAGCCGTTAGGCGGAAACTCCAAGATGCACTGATTGAGCGGAATCAACTTTAAGTTGCGAATCACACAGGCTAACTCATAGGGAGTCTTACCGGCGACATGGATGTCTGCTGCGCAGCCTGTTAGATGTTGACTGTTCTTTGACCCTCCAACAAGATCGTTTAGCCACTCCGGCCGGAAACCTGAGCTGATATGAATTGGGCCAACCGCCGCACGTATCGGCTCTAGCACGTCAGTGCCGAGCCGCGTCAGGTTGGCTACTACTTCGGGAGTTGGTTCTAACACTCTCCCGGTTCGCGCTGCTTCCTGCGATATCAGAAACTCACTCAATGAGAAATTTTCAGTAAGCATTTGGGGCCGCTCCCATCAAGGCGCCATCAAACGGGCTGCCGCCTTCAGCAGATGCCGTTTCCATAGCGCTATTAATCTGCTGCTCGGTCCCCGGTGGCGGTTCCGATGGTATAGGCGGATCTGATACCGCGTTGTCAATCTGTTGCCCAAGCGCGCTTGGGTCTGTTGGCGGTAGTGGCGAATACTGTGGAGTTACAAATTGCGGCTCCCCTTCCAGCGTATTGGCAATGCGGTTGAGCACGCTTGCCGCAATGTGGATCTTAGGAAATGGAATCATGGCAGCACCTTCTTAGCCAACACCTTTGGCGTTATCTCGTAGCCGTTATCATGTAGGAGTTGTTTCCAACCCATGCGAGCAATTGTTATAACCATCTTGGCGCCACGCATCTTGGCAATCTTCTCGATAGCCTCTAGCCCAGCTTGCCCATTGCTTGCCTCTCCTGTCACCGTCATGATGTTGCACGTTTCGCCTTGCTCACACTGGCCCCATCCAATGAGCGCGTGCGATCCTTCAGGCAACAGCCATATCTCCAACTCTCCCGATTGGATGGCAACTAGAAATTGAGCCTTTGATAGAATCCCATGACCTAACCTTAAGCTTTCTGCAACATCTGTTAGTTTGTGGGCCGCTGTATGGTCCCGAATCTCATCGCTTGGTTCCATGGCTGCTGCTCTCCTCCTGCGTCTTGGATTGTTACGGGTTTGAATGAACCGGGTTGAATAAAGTTAGTTCGCCCAGCAGATGGCGCCCCGGTATAGTTAGGGTAGCGGCCTTGTGCTGGCGCTTGCGCTGTTGGAGTTGGCTTTGGATTTCCTGTTGGCACATTCGGCGCAACTGGGAGAAAGCTTAAGTCCTTAACTCCTCCTGACACATAATCTCTCATGCTGTAGTCGGATGGCATCATGCCTTGTTTCACAGCAAATGTGTTGAGCGCGTCTGCCTGCTGGCCCAACTGGCCCATCTTCGTCTGCGTGTACTTTGTATTGAACCCTTTCATGTTGAGCGCTATACGGTTCCAGTCTTCCTTACTAACTTTGAAGTCGTTAGACTTCATATATGTTAGGATGCCTCCTGCAATATCCGCTGCTGCTCCGCCGACTACTGGAATGTGACTGAGCGCATTGGTTCCTTGCCCTACAGCATCAAACACGTCTGGCGCATCCTTGTACAGCCCGTTAACGCCAGTTGATACCAACTGTGCCAGGATAGCTTTGTTGGCTGGCTTATCAGGATCAAAGTTAGGATCGTTTGCCATGCTCAGCACACGCATCGCCTGTTGATCAATGTTTGTTGCTTGCTCCAGATTCTGTTGGTACTGTGAGCGATAATCGTTCGCTGCAGTAGCAACTAAGTTACGCTGCATGGCATGCGATGCTGCCTGATCGGCCATGAACTGATCACGATTACCCTGCAGAATTCCTTGCAGAGTCTGCTGCCCTTGCAGTATTAACTCGCGCCCAGACTCGTCACCAGACCGCAACCGCTCCCAGCCATTGGCGATAGTGAGTTGAGTGTGATCCAACAGCTTCTGTGTTGCAGGGTCTGCATTGCGCCTTGCCGACGCAATCTCATCGTTGGCGCCTTGCGTCTCGTCACCAAACGCATGCATCTCCCGTGACTGTTGGTCGAGCCAATTGTCTTTCATGCGCTTAGCCGTAATGCCTGCGCCCAGCCCAACTAGCAGCCCTAGCGGCCCCATAACCATGGAAGCTGCTCCGCCGTACATCAACCCGGCACGTAGAGGGCTCATGCCTTGATATGGCTTCAGTGGCGTTACAGGTTGAGCAGTACTGACCGACACTGAAGGTGTTGAATCATCTGTAGTATCGTCGGCCATTAGATTCCACCCTGCCCAGCAGCTTGGAAGTTCCAAGCATTGCCGCTGCTCTGGTTAGTGCCAAACGACTTGGCGATCGCATTTGCAATTGCTGCAGATGCGCTAGTTGACTGCGACGAATTCAACGTTGTTGGGCTACCATAGATACCCGCTAGCTTAGAGTAGATATCTAGATCAGAGTTGTTCCCCTGACTAACAACATTAAGCAACCCTGGTAGTGCTCCCAATCCGGTATTTGCTGCTGTTAGGGAGTTGCCTGCAATAGTCGATGCTGCCGCGTCTTTCTGTGCCTGATCATTTGAACGGATAGCTGTAGCCTGCGAACTAAACTGCCGCGCGAGGGAATCCATGGCAATGCCCTGTGCAACTCCTTGTCTTCCGCCGCCAAGGTTTCCAGAGCTAACAGCATCCGACGTGATAGCAGGGTTGAATTGATCCGTGAACAATTCCCCTGTGTCTTTCTGTAACTGCGCGATTTGTGCATCTGCGGCGCCACTGTTGTTGAGCCTATCAGTTAGATAGCTCGTCCCAGTGTCACTAGGGCTCTGAAGCGAGCTAAGGAAATCGGTTCCTCCGGTGAAGAGTTGTTTTGCTGCAGATGCAATATCATTGCCTTGCACTGCAGAGCCTGCTGCCATACCTGCACGTTGCATCAACTGCGTAATCATATCGCTGTTGAATACAGTCTGCCCGCTTGTCGATTGACTAGACGACAAACTAGTACTGTTCTGCGTGCTGTCGGATTGATTCCAACCCGATGCTTGCTGTTGGGACTTGCCCATTCCTAACATTCCGCCGCCGCTCATATTCAACTCCTCAATCGGTAAAGTACGACCCTGTAAGAATTAAAGCTCCGGGAGACCCCATAGCTCTTGTAGCCGCAAAGTTTGCTGTTGCTATCGTTATATCAACATTGTTTGTTTGTGTTAACGCTACATCTGTTGCAGGTACTGTGCCACCATTCAATGACAACAATTGAATCTGAGACCGAATGCTAGCGGATAGTGTAAATGGCAATCCCGTTACAACCATATCTCCTGTCCCAGTATGCGCCGACCAATCTACCCGCGCCGCAAAGATGACTAGTCTGCCTAGCTTCAAGTATCTGCCATATCTTGTTGTATAAGTTCCAGCTCCTGCCGCTGTTGACCCTTTGATAGAGAGAAGGAAGTCTCCTTCCTGGGAGCCTGCTAGCATATTTAAGTCTCCAAGCATTTTAAAAAATGTATCTGTAGCCTGCTGAATTTTGGCCAGTTCAGAGTTAACAAACGTTCGTAAGTCGCTGTTAGGCGTTGGACTGCGTACATATTTTTGAAGGTCCTGACTCATTCTGCATACACTCCATTGTAAACGGCCTCAATCTCAATACGGTCCACGGTCCAAGTATCTGTTGTACTCTGATTGACTTCAACAGAGATGTACCGCCCACTAACCTCGTAAGGCGTTCCACCAGACTGTCTTAGAACAAATGGCCCCCACGTTATATTCTTTGCAGTATCATTGCGTGATCCTAACCTAACAGTCATCCCTGCTATTCCCGCACCACTGCCTTGGACCCATACGCGCCTGGTTACTTTCAACTGCTGATCGTCATCAAATGTTAGATCGTAACGTGCTACTCGACCAAGCACCGCAACAAGATCCGATGTATCTTCCACATACATCTGACTCGACTGTGCCGTTACAACCTGCTGCTTGGATGCGGTTATGCCGCCGTCCCATGCAGTAACGTCCGAATCCCACGTAGTCGCATCTGCATCCCATGAGTCATTAGTAACGGTGTCTGTAACTATGCCTGTTGTTCCGTATCGTGTCTGAAACAGATCCCGCGTTGTCCAATTGTCGCGCCGCTCATCATATACATGAGCAATAGTTGCAAACGTGTTGCCAGACTCAGGCACGCAGGCCCATACCTCTCGCTTAGAGAGATCCCGGATCACAAAGGCATTTAACGAGTTGGTGTCGTCAATCTGGTTTGCCAGGTAGTGCTTGATGCGCCCGTCAGCAATACTCTGAACCCTAACACCATCGAATAATACAACATCGTCATTTCCAACAACGAGATGCTGCGTGTCCAAATCCGCGACACAATGTGGCGATAGCAATCCGACATTTCGGTTCACTGGCCTGAATGAAAAAATGTTAGTAGGCTGCTGACCGATATATTCCGCCAAATAAATAGATGTTGGCTTATAAAGAAATAGCTGGTTGCCTAATGGTTTGCCGCCAACTACTCTTCCCGGAGTATCCGCCAAAATACTGGAGCCTGCCTCATTACTGGCGGCGGGCGCCCATGTACTTGGCAACGCCCCCGGTGCTGCAGCGTCGCTCCAGACTACTAGGTTCTCAAACGTGCCTGATCCATTGCTAATATTCAGTGCAAAGATGTGAAACCGAAACGCAACAACAGCCTTTGCTACTTGCCCAACCGGCCACGCTGGCACAGTTGTACAAATGTTTGCACCATTGCCGTTCCAAGTCCCAACAGGATCTTTTCCATTGGTAAAGACTGGAATGCCATTGAGTAGAGTGCTGCTCCACTCATATGTGTTGCTAATCGCAGTAATAACGGCTGGAGTAATGTCGTTGTTTGATCCTCCCCTAACACCATAGATTTTGTTAGTGCCAAATACCATCCACCAGTTAAAGGTGTTGAGATTTAGATTGAGCAAGTGGCGAGGGTCTGTCGGCGCCGCTCCATAGATTGCACGCCGCCCTCCAACGCGAGTTGGAAACCCTGCACGGGTATTGACGTTGTGCGCAAGCGAAAGATATTGATCAGCTATTTCAACTGAGTCAACATCTAGGATGTGCCCACTTGTTGGGCGCAACACCTTCTTGAGAGTGTCGCTCATTTCTTCTCCATGCGGTCTAACCTTCGGATGATCTCCGAATTCTGACTCTGTATGATAGCTAGCGTTATCTGTTGTTGTGATACAATGGTTGCGCTGGTTGCAGCCTTGTCTTCAACCTCCTTCAACCGGTTGGCATATGCGCCCCATGTAATACCCATGCCAACACACGTTGAGACGATAGCAACAACAGTTGTTACTCCAAGTTTGGCTTCACGAAGTTGTTTACTCTCTAACATCTTATAGAGCCCCGATGTGCTGGCCTGCTCACTCATGACAGATGAATTCCTAGCGTCTTACCGGAATCGGCCGAAGTCCAGATATAGTTGTTCACAAAGGAATTCCAATTATATTCGCTGAACCCAGCGCCCGTTGCATAAATAAAGTTGCTATCTGTTGGTTTCAGTATTACTCCGCTCCCATCTGAACGTATAACTTCAAGCGCGCTAATAAAACTTGTTCCGAGACTGGCAGTTGCAAAACTCAGTCGAAATGAGCTGCTGCTTCCTGTGTTAGTTGCGTAGCATATGAAGATATTCGCGCCGCGAAATGCAGTGAGTGCCGCCGCCATAGACCCCTGCGGAGTTGTAGGCGGCCCAGCAAAGCCCACTGTTGATCCAGACAGGCCAAGTGTACACCTCCGCCAATCTCTCTCTCCGGCGATGCATGCAGCCATTGCGAGAGACATGCCGCTCATGATATTCCAACCCCCCAGCAATAGACGTCAGTCCCGTCCGATGCAAGAAACACAACTCCAGCTCCGTTCAGAGTGCGGGTTCCTGTTGCTGGCGCTCCATTGCCGCCATTCATCCATTTCAGGTTACCACTAACCGTCTTTGTCAACGTGATTGCGGCTCCAGTAGTGTTCATTACAGCGCATGCAAACTTGGCTGCAAGGTTCGGAATGTTGACGTTACCCCCTGCAGACAGACGTACAGCTTGCCCGCTATCGCTCGCTGCAACCGTGTAACTGCCCGCCTGCAAGTTAAACGGCATTCCGCGCATATCTTCCACGGCGCCAGTAACACCCACGAGCCTATTAAACTCCGTTGGAGTTGGGTTGATAGCTCCGTTGGCGTTTGGAAAGGTTGATTGCAACACCGATTTAACAAGGCGAATATGATCATCGCCTTGCGCTTTGGGGTCCGTGGCACCAACGGGGTTGGTTGCAACTAACCCACTAATGAACGTTGCTGATTCTAGTCCCATGTTAATAAGGGCTCCGCCAGTCAGTATTGTATGGATTCGATGAACGCGCGCCACCGATTAGCTTCTTCATCTTCCTGTTGATTTCATCAATCAGTGAGTTGGCGCTAGACGCCACCGCAGATGCGCTCTCATAGTTTAACGCTCGCTGAAAGATGCTTGATTGAACCGCCCACTTGTATAAATTGGGATAGTCATTCAATAGGTTGTTACTGTCCCCTGCATTCACCAACGGCAGTGGCATTCCAAAATAATTCATCTGGAATGTATCGCCTATGCCGGGAGTGCCAGCTAACACAACAGTTGACGGACGTATCACATACATAACAGTTTGAGATAGACTGCTGTAGGTTCCTACGTTTGTCTCATCAACCTGATCTAATGTCTTGCCGTCACTACGCAAAATGTGCCGGATTTGTGTTATATCTCTCGCAGGCAAGTTGTATACAGCAGAACCAACAGCGATTCTGTCCGTGTCGTCCAGCGTTGTCTCCTGATAGTAAAATTCGAGCCGTGCCCGGATCATCGATTCTGCTTCAAGCATGAATCGATCCTGATACGTTGTCTGGAAGTCTTCACGATGCGCATCGCTGAAGGCTGCAGTTAGGATGGTGTTACGGTCCATTGGGTTTCCCTATGATGCCGTTGCGAATAACTCCCCGCGCGATCTTTCCAACACGGTACGGTTCAGAGAACGGGGAGCGCTCAAAAGCCTCCCAAGCGGCAGACTTGACAGCGATATCCTTGCTCGCAAGATCTGGATATAACCTCAGCAAAGCATAAAAGTCCTGCTCTGGAATCCGCATGGTGTGCCTTGCAAATGGCGCGTGCCTATGTGGGTCTACACCCTCTCGCACCCTTTGAACGGATTCCAAAATAGCCTGCCGCTCGGGAAGCATACTCAACTCTCCTTACGCTACAACTGCAACAGTTGGATCAATGTCGCGGATAATGAAGTTGGCACGTTCCAACTTCGCTTTCACCATCCAGTCAACATGCAACATCTTGCGATCAGACAGACCTTGTTTCGCAAGCGGCTCGACTTTCCAACCGTACAACAGTCCCAGTGCCCAGTACATCGGATCGAACCCAAACACGTCTGCCTGTGTTGCGCTGTAGGTCTGCTGGAGTCGGTTGGGTACAATCTGCATGAAGAAACCGAAGTCAGTTTTAAATGCATCAATGAACCCTTGCGACACCTGTGCAACACCGTCGCCAGTACCTTGCACGTTCTGCGTTGGCTTTGCAGCATACGCAGTAGTGAACAGATACTGCGCCAACCGCTTAGTAACACCGGGAACCGACATGATAACCGATGGGTTCCCACCAAGCGTGTAGACGTTCTCAATCTGAGTCTGAATCATTGAGAATGTGAGCCCGCGCTTGGTGCCGTTAGTCGGAGCAACAACCAACTTGGTGCCAGTATTGAACCCAGCAACCGCGCCAGTTGCACCAACGTTTGAGTTAGTGACAATCCATGCCCCAGCTCCGCCAGTCTTGCCCGCTGTAGCGTTGTTATCATCTGCAACAGATCCTTGTGCAGACAGCGCAATGGCTTCAACGTCGCGCCGCAACTCCTGCAACCGACGTGCAGTCTGGAACCCCATTTCATCAGAGCGGCCAATGCTGTCTGTAGCCTGCCCACGAGAAGTAACCTGCACAGACTTAATAGAAATCTGCGCCTGATTACCAACACGCTTAGCGTTGGTTACGTTGGCATTGTTCATTGCGCTGGTAATGTCAGAACCCGACACCACAGCGTTTGCAGTATTAGGAGCTGCAAGTTTGTCTTCCGTCCACTCGGAATAGCTGTTGTCGAACGAGTCAGTTCCAATCATGTCAAGAAATGGTGTTGGAATGTCAGAGATATCAAAAATCTGATCCAACACATCTTCACGAATCAACCCACCCGCTGTAACGCTTTTTAGGTCGTTAGTATCAAGGTAGTCTGCTGGAGCCGCAGCTAAAGCCATCGGTCCAGAGTAGTCAATCGTTTCAACTGATTCAACTTTGAGAGTTGCCCAGTCAATAACGCCTTTCGTAATGATCTTGCGAATAGTCACGGTTAATAACCTCAGTTGTCTTGAAACATGGAACGAAGTTTATCAACAGGCTTGTTAGACCGTGGAGCGTTGTTAGGTTTCGCAGCACCTTTTGCAGACTTCCCGCTAGGACGCTGGCCTTTTGCTGGCTTGCCGTCTTTCACCTTAGCCAGGGCGTTGCGGATGCGCGTACGCATCAACATATAGTCGCGAATCATCTTCATTGCACGATGATCAACAACTGTTGAAAGAAACTCCGGCCCAAAACCGTAGTCTTCAACCAGCTCAACCATGCCCTCTAAGTCCTTTACTCGGCGGCCTTCATCTTGCCACTCTGGGATGTGCTCCAGAGTTGCGCGCCGCTCTGCTGCCTGCGTGGCCTCATGCCGTTTTCGGATCTTTTCAACCATCTCTGGCTTGATTTGATCTTTCGGAATGAGCGCCATCAAGTCTCGCATTTCCGTCTGCGCCCTCAACAACTCTCCTTCAGCCTTTACACGCCTCTCATCAAACTGCAACTCACGTGTCTCCAACTCAACAAGTTCTCCAACGCGGTCCTTAAGCTCACCGAGGGTTAGCGGCTCTGCTCCCTGTGCCATAGGAACCTTGATTTTGTAGACTTGTTCGGGAGTCATCTTGTGCCGTTTGATCAACCCATCGATTGTGTCGATGGGCTTTGACGGATCATCGTTCCCCGAATCGCTCTCGCCATCGGAGTTATCACCGTCCTCAGCAAACAACTCAGCAAGGCTCAGACGTTTTGGCTCCTTACTATCAGAACCAACATTAACCTCTGGAGCCTGCTTCTGTTGCGTTTCTCCAGCGTTGCTAGACGCTGGGCCATTATTCCCCGTCTCTGAGGAAACGTTTTGCTGTTGCATTTATCTCACCTCTAAGAAGTTGGATTGTATGTACTCTAACATGTAGCTTTTCACGTGCATCGACTGTGTCTGCAACCCGCCATGCAGTAATTGCGTCATCTTCAAGCTGCGTCAACGTCATCTGCAGCAGCTTGTTTGTTAGAAGGGCCTTTGCCTCCCTTATCTGCTCTGGCGTCGCCATCTGTTACACCTTTGCCGTTCATTACGGCTGTTGCAGTTTGCTTCGCTTTCACCATATCCAGCACTCCTTGAACGGCCAACTTGGCTTCTTCAATCTGAGCGTTGAGTACAGTGTCGTAATACTTGTATTGCAACTCGCTGTCGCCTTGATACTTGTCGAGTGCCACCCGAAGTTGTTCCAGCGCCATGGCCTGCTGCATTAGGCTGTCTTGCTTCTGCTGACTCTGTTGAGCCTGTACGGCTTTAGTCTTCAAAGCCTTCTGAGCTTCAGGGCTACGAGGATCAATGAAGTACTTTTCTGGAGTGTCGATGTCGCTGATCCGCAACCAATCCATACATGCAGTGTAGAACCCTTGAACATTGACTAACACTTCCTCCATGCCGTTCTGTGCCAACTCGGCCATCGTCTTGATAAGAGTCATCAATACGCCCGCAATGCGGTTGCGTTCACCAACAGACGCTCCGAGGTTAATCAACACTGACTCTCGTACCTGCCATTTGGCAGGGTTGGTTTCAATCCACTGATTGCCTCGTTTGAACTGAATTGGCTGAGGCCATTGCGTACGCAGAGTTTCATGCGCAACAAGATACATCCCACGAATGAGAGTATTGGCTAACACTCGTGTCATAAACGCGGCAAGTTGCTCCATAACACTATAAGCACGATCCAGCCCCATACTACCGAGACGATCATTGAGTTGCATCTGACCTGTTGCCATATCGAGCGTGGCGCCTCCCAACTCGGATCTAACGCGACGCATGTGCTCAATATTAGCAAGTATGTTAGCGCTGGTATCAGGAACTGCGAAGGCTGCAACGGCTGCTCGAACGTCTGCAACAACACCGGGCTTGACACGAATGCTGCCATTAGTCCTGCCATCGTTAAGATCAGACTCTTCAACAATACCGTCGAAATGCGCCGTCCGATTTTTGTTTGTAGCATTGAGGTTGTCTCCCAAGGCTCTGTTGAGCGCTGTTGCCTGATCCTGTACCCCTTTCAACTTGTCAAACAAGCTGATTCCAATGAAAGTGTGCGGGTTAATGATACAAACGCCAGTGGCGTAGCAAATCAAATCCGCTTCAACATCTTCAAGAATATACTGCCCGCTGATTGAGATACGGTGCAGCGTTGCTCCGCCGTCATCGTCTTCCATCTTGGCGTAGCACTCATACCATTCGACCAACTCCTGACTCTTATCAATCGGATTGGGGTTAGTATTAGACATGGTGCGCGGCAACCGATTGTCTGCTCCATTGCGAGACAGATTGTTATATTTCGGAATACGATTCACCTTCCAACGCGGAAAGCCTCTTTCAATCAATGTTGAGCGCGTTTCAACATGCCGTTCTGCACAGAATGGAATATCATCTAGCGATTGCTTGTGCCAATGGCGAGGCCAGAGAAAATTTTCTGGAGCAATTGCCTCGGCAACAAACTTTCGAGTCATCTTCTCAACAGTTGCACTTAATGATCCGTCTTTTGAATCATATGAGTGAACCGTGACCTTCCCAATCTGATCCAACACGTCGGTGACGATTTCGGGGGCCACATTTGTTTTGCGAACCGTTCTTCGGTGCGTTCGCTCGTCCACAAACACCTTGACGATGGCATTTCGGACAAGCATTGCATCTTTGATCGCAGAAGCAACCTCAATAAACCCATTCTGTCTCTTAAATAACATTTCGTGTACACAATCAGTCTCCAACTGAGCCTGTTCCTCGTCTGCTTTGTCATAGGAACAAAACTCAGCAATGCGCTTGCCACCTAACGGCTCTGACATGATAGCCAGGTTGCCATCAATCATACTCGACACATCGCCAGAAACAACTTGCGAGCGGCCTGCAATCTCATCGCCGCGCGCGCGCTGGAAATAATAGTCGTAAGCAGTCTTACGATTTTCAGCCAACTCATCCCCTTCATAGCCGATACAGTTGACGAGTTGGATTTTAATCCGTTGCGCCAAATCTTTCTGCGCGTCTGTTTGATCAGCCATTTAGATAACACCTTTGTCGTATTGTCTATAGTCGATAGGTTTGCGCGGGGGCTGTTTGGTAAACACTTGCGCCGAATGCATTACAGCCAACGCTTGAGCAACAGAATCGTGAGTCAATATTTCGTCGTTCTGCTCACGGTATGGAGTGTAGCTCATAGAGAAGTCTGCCAACAACTCGCGCGCTGCAGAAGTTGCTTCGCAGATATTCAAAATTGCTGCTGCATGTCCATGTTGCATATGCTCATGCTGCGTAAGCGGGGCTGCCACTACCCCATTCCCATCGAGCGCGCTAAAGAGAGTTGGGTCGGGGTCGATAGCATGGTGAATGAGGAGCGCGCTTGGATGACGACGGGTGACAGATTGAACAGCGTCTGTGAAGTTGGATTCTTGAAAAGAATGCACTCCATGAATGAAACGATCTTCAAACACAATCGCGGTGATACCTTCTTTATAACTTCCCCATGCCACCCGTAGCACTCTGTTTGAAGGCTGCGATACTCGGCAGTCAAGAGTAAGAAGTCTGGTATGTTGCCGTGCGAATATAGCGCCAGCGCTTGCCGCGTCTGGGTCGCAATAAAACTCCTGCCTGACCAATCCTTTGTCCATGCCGGCGGCAATTTCTGCGTCAATATCCTTCTGTGTAACAATCGGCGATCCATCATTGCGCCGAGTATCATCGATAGTACGCAGACTGACAAACCAATCTTCCAGATGTTTGACAGTTTCAAACATACGCCAAGCATGATTTCTGCCTCTAAACGTGTAGATAAACATTGCCCAACCCCCATTCTCTACCAAGATCGGGCGAATATAATCCCAAGCTGCAGGATCGCAGAGAGACCACTCTGAGAAAACAACACCGCATGGATTAGAGCCAACCATACGATCATAGTTATCAGATCCTAACATCTGCCAACTTGAACCGTTGGGAATAGAGAACGACATTTCAGTGTCATTCACGTTCCGCTGATCTGGAAATGCCCGGTCTATAAATCGTTGCCCTGTCCGCGCGTCAATACCCTTCCAAATGGCTCGCTTCGCTTGAATGTGGAAAGGGAATAAATGCCAATACGAACCAACACGCTCCAACATACGTCTGCGAGTAAAGTCCAAAGCAAACACATCTTTACCCGCACGCCTATGCCATGGGAGACAGAAGCGTCTGAGTTTGTTCTTAACATACGCATCTTCAGCTTCCTGTTGGTGTTGATAAAGCGAAAGCCGTGTCTCCACGGCCTTCGTTTTGGCAACTGACTTGCCTTTCTTCATGTTACTTCGTGTTTGCAATGCCGTTGCGAATGAAAATCCCCAACAGCCCCTGCAACGCAAGCTGCACACCTTCAACTGGAGTGATGCTGCCTGTTGCAACAGCAGCTACACCCCCCAACACCGAGGCAGCACCTGTTATGTAGGTCTTCTTGCCCTGCAAAAATGCAATCAGCTTGGCCATGATCAACCCTCTCGTAAGCCGGATTATGTGCGACGCTTGCCATTATACCGCGATAGTGGTAAGCAATCGAATTATCTATAATGATAGGCTGACCCTATCGATAGACACCGTCTATCAACACAGCAATGGTTATAAGATGCATAATAGAAACCTCGGAATCATGCTCAAACTAACA
>Ga0068864_100001718_pt1 | contig 17995 bp, 19 predicted proteins | sample KBSSwiS72_FD_66586 | JGI IMG/M metagenome (GOLD analysis project Ga0068864, IMG submission 66586) | Switchgrass rhizosphere microbial communities from Kellogg Biological Station, Michigan, USA - KBS Switchgrass S7-2 | ecosystem: Host-associated > Plants > Roots > Rhizosphere > Soil ... | reverse complement strand
ACGCTGCTCCGGGGTTTCTTCCACAAGCATGCATACTAGGCGGGTCCAAGAGGACCCGCCCTACAAATGGCAGGTAGGCTGGACCCGCCCCGCGCACCGCGTGTAGGCCGGGTCCTTTTGGGCTCGGCAACTTATGAAAAAACGTGTGGTCATCACCGGCGCAGCCGGATTCATCGGATCCCATCTGGCGGAGACGCTCCTCGATCTGGGTTACTCGGTTGTCGGCATCGACAACCTGCTGACCGGCGACATCAGCAACATCGCGCACCTGGCCGGGCGCGACTTCCAGTTCGTCAAGCACGACGTCACCAACTACATCTTCGTCGACGGCCCGGTCGATTACGTCCTGCACTGGGCGAGCCCGGCCAGCCCGATCGACTACCTCGAGTTGCCGATTCCCACGCTGAAGGTCGGCGCGCTTGGCACGCACAAGGCGCTCGGCCTCGCGAAAGCCAAGGGTGCGCGGTTCGTCATCGCGTCGACCTCCGAAGTGTACGGAGATCCGCTCGAGCATCCGCAGAAGGAAACCTACTGGGGCAACGTCAACCCGGTCGGCCCGCGCGGCGTCTACGACGAGGCCAAGCGCTTCGCCGAGGCGATGACGATGGCCTATCACCGGTATCACGGGTTGGATACGAAGATCGTCCGGATCTTCAACACCTACGGGCCGCGCATGCGGCTGAACGACGGCCGCGCCGTGCCGGCGTTCATGTCGCAGGTGCTGCGCAACCAGGACGTCACGGTCTTCGGCGACGGCTCGCAGACGCGCAGCTTCACCTACGTCACGGACCTGGTGGACGGCATCATCAAGCTGATGCTGTCCTCGGAAAACGATCCGGTCAACATCGGCAATCCGGTCGAGATGACAATCAAACAGATCGCCGAGACCATCATCAGCATGACCGGCTCGACGAGCCAGATCGTGTATCGCCCGCTGCCGACCGACGACCCCAAGCAGCGCCGGCCCGACATCACGCGCGCGCGCGCCCTCCTCGGCTGGGAACCCAAGGTGCAGCTGGAAGAAGGGCTGATCAAGACGATCGCCTACTTCCGCACGAAAGTGGGATGAAGCACGTCGGGTGGGGCTGGAGGTTGTAGGGCGGGTCCTTCTGGACCCGCCAGGATCAGCCGGACCTGAGCACGATCAAGGGATCCACTTTCGCCGCGCGCCGCGCCGGCACGACGCACGCGATCGCGGCAACCAGCGCGACACCCAGCGGCACGGCGACGAAGCTTGCCAGGTCGTGCGGCGTGACGCCGTATAGCACCGCCGACAGGGACCGCGAGGCGGCGAACGCCAGCCATACGCCCGCGATCAGGCCAGCGGCGAGAATCGCCACGGCCTGCCGCAGCACCAACCGGATGATGTCGCCGGGCCTGGCGCCGAGCGCAGTCCGCACGCCAATCTCGCGCGACCGCTGGGCGACGGCATACGACAACCCGCCAAACAATCCGACGGCCGCGATCACCACAGCGAACACACTGAAGCCGCCTAACACCACGGCGTAGAGCCGCGGCTTCGCGATGTTCGCCGTCACGCGATCCTCCATCGTCAGGATCGCATCGGGCACCAGCCCCGCCGCCTGCTCGCGCACCAGCGAACGCAAGGCAGCGGCATACGGCAACGGATCGCCCGCCGTGCGAACGACGATGATGGGATCCGGTACCGCATTCGCGCAGCCGTTCTGGCGGAACGGGATGAACACCTCGGGCTGCGGCGGATCGCCGACGCTCCCCTGCCGCATGTCGTCGACGACGCCGACCACTTCCCAGCGGTCGTTGTTGCCGCGGCACATGCCGAGGTTCGGGACCACGGCTCCGACCGGACGGCCCCCGAGATACTTCGCCGCAAACGATCGATTGACGACGATCACCTCGGGCGACGTCTTGCCGTCGGTCTCGGCCAGCGGCCGCCCGGCGGTGAGGCGGAGACCGAGGGCGGCAAAGAATCCCGGGCTGACGACGCGCTGGATCGTGTTCACGTCAATCTCGATCGCCGGGTTCGACGGCGGCCGCATCTTCATCGCCCGGAAACCGCCCGCCGTCAGCAACGGCAAGGCGTTGCCGAACGCCGCGGTCCGGACGCCCGGTAAGGATCCCAGCCGCGACGTCAGCGTCTCGAGCACCTCGGTCCGCCGCTCGAGCGTCATCCCGGGCATCGACAGCCGCGCGGTCAGCAGATGCGTCGGGTCGTAGCCGCGATCGGCCTGGAGCAGCGCGGTGAAACTCCGCGACAGCAGCGCCGCGCCAATCAGCAGCACGCAGGCGATCGCCAGCTGGCCAGCCATGATCAGCGCACGCGCGGCTCCGGTGGATGTGCGCATGCCGCCAACCGTCGCGCCGGCGCCGTCGGTCAGCGATTCGACCAGGTTCACGCGCCGCGCGAACAGTGACGGCAGCAGTCCGCACGCGACGCTCGTCGCCAGCGTGACTGCGAGTGCAAAGGCGACGACTCGCAGATCGACGGCGACGTCGGCGGCGCGTGGGAAATCGGCGGGCAAGATCGCCGGCAGCGCGCGATGGAGCGCGGTGGCAAGGGCGAGACCGGCGGCTCCGCCGGCCCCGGCGAGCAGTGCGCTCTCGACGATCAGCTGGCGCGCGAGCCTGCCCGCACCGGCGCCGATCGCAGCGCGAATCGCGATCTCCCGGCGCCTGGTCGTCGCCCGCGCGAGCTGCAGGCTGGCGACGTTGGCGGCCGCTGTCCCAAGCAGCAGGATCACCGCGGCCAGCAGCACCAGCAAGGCCGGCCTCACGTCGGCGGTCATCATCTGAATCGCCGGCACCGCGGCGATGTTCGCGGGGCCGCTGCCGCCGAACAGCGCGACGATGGTCAGTCCAGGATCGGGCGCGCCTTGCGCCCGCGACGTCGCCTCGGCCGCCGCCTGCTGCGGTGTGACGCCCGGACGCAGGCGGGCGAGAGCCGAGAAGATCACGAGCCGCTGCACACCGCCGCCGATCGTGGATGGGACGGCCCAGGGCGTCCAGGCGCGGGTGTCGCGATCCGGAAAGACAAACGCCTTCGGCATGACGCCCACGACCGAGTACGGCTGATCGCCGATCCGCACAACGCCGCCAATCGCGTCGTCCCGGCCGCCGAACGACTCCTGCCACAGACCGTAGGAGAGGATCACGACGTTCTTGGCCTGCGGTGTCACCCCGTCAACCGCGTCGTCGTCCACAAACAGGCGCCCTCGCAGCGGCGGCGTCTTGAGGATCGTGAACAGCGACGGGGTGACGGCGGCCGTCTGGATGCGAACAGGATCGCTGGCGCTGCCAATCGTCGCGGTGATCGGCACTTTTCGCCACCCGCCGATGTCTTCGACCGTCGATCGCTGCGCGCGCCAGGCGAGATAGCTGCCGTTGGTGATCGTCCCGGGGATTCGAGGCACGTGCCCGCTGCGCGACTCGCTGACCCGCACCAGGCGCTCGGCCTCGTGCCACGGAAGCGGGCGCAGCAGCACACCGTACGTGACGCTGAACAGCGTCGTCGTCGCGCCGACGCCGAGTGCCATTGTGACGATCGCGACGAGGGCGAAACCCGGTTCCCGCCTCAAGCCCCGCAGCGCGTATCGCGCGTCCAGCCAGATGCTCCACATGGCGCGCCACGATATACAACACGGCGGTTTGTTGGCAATCGCCGGTCTGGTAAGCTGCCGTCGTATGGAGCTGTTCCAGGTGGACGACGACGGACGGCTGTTCATTTCCCCGGCGCTCGACGACTGGGATGCGGTCGCGCGTTATGACATCGACACCGTCATCGATCTCGAGGGCGCGCTCGACTCGTGCATCCCGAGCGTGACGAATCAGTGCCTCTACATCTACTTTCCGATCGACGATGACAACGAGCAGCTGCCGAACATGATCAAGCTGCGCGCAATCGCGAGGCTCGGCGCGTCGCTGATCGGTCAGGGGCACCGCGTGCTGTCGCACTGCGGCTTGGGCTACAACCGCTCGGCCTTCGTCGCCGGGCTGATCATGATCGAGCTCGGCATGTCGGGCGCCGACGTCGTCGCCCGCCTGCGCGAGCGGCGCCCTGGCGCACTGTTCAACGACGGCTTCGCCGACTGTCTCGCGGCGATCAGTCCTACAACACCCCTCACAACCTGACCGCCACGGTCCGGCTGAAGCCGGACACTACCGTTTGGAGATCAGACCGCCACGGTCCGGCCGGACACTCCGGTTTGGAGATCAGACCATCGGCAGCCGCGGGAGCGGCGCGAGCGCGAGGCGCTCTTCACGATCCGGATCGTTCACGACAGCCCACTCGTTGTTCATGTGCAGGACCGGACGCTCGCTCACGTTGTACGCCGGCCAGCGCGGGATGCCGGCGTGGCTCGGGTTCCCGGTACGCGCGAATGCGAGCCACGCGCCGCTGACCTTGTCGGCGAGCGGCTGCAGCTCCGGTCCGGTGCCGACCATCTCCGGCAGCTGCCAGTGGTTCTGCATCGCGAACGGAATCTCGATGCAGTGCGGCGACAGACGCCGGCCGCCTTCGACGGGTGTTCTCCATCGGATCTGGTACAGAAATGCCGGGGCCCGGCGCTGCGCGGCTTTGCGTTCGGCCTGTATGTGTGCGTTGCTCGGGAACGCCGAGATCGTGAAGTAGATCTCGCTCGGGGTCGCCTGCGGCCGGCTCTTCCGGAACAGGTCGTAGATGCGATCGCCGTCGTTGCCCAGCCGCTCCTTGAGCCGCGCACGCACGGCCGTCTCGTCCAGCGTCAACAGCTCCGGCGCCGCGAAGTACGAGCCTTCTGTTTCAGTCGTCCCGATGATCATCGGGACGTCGGCTGACACCTCGGGCGCGTCCGGATCGAATGGATCGCGCGGCAGCGAATGGCCGTCCACGACCGGACCGAGCCGTGCGCCAGCGCCCATGGCCGCCAGCAGCTTCGCAATCGGCACCTGCTGCAGATCCGCGACTTGCGTCGGCTTCAGGCCAAGCTGCGCGACGACGCGATCGGTCGTCTTCTGCGCCTCGTCCCGCGTCATTTGCTTCAACGTCGATCCGCTCTCGACGATCGCCTTGTGGAAGAGGCCTTTCGCCGACGGCATCGCCAGCAGGGTGCTCACCTTGCCGCCCCCGCCGGACTGGCCGAAGATCGTGACGTTCCCGGGATCGCCACCGAAGCGCGCGATGTTGTCGCGGACCCACTGCAGGGAGGCGACGATGTCGAGCATGCCGACATTTCCCGAGTCGGCGAAGTCGGCGCCCGCGGCGCCGAGATACAGGTGGCCGGCGATCGCGAGGCGATGATTGATGCAGACGACCACGACGTCGCCGGCGCGCGAGAGGTTTGCGCCGTCGTACCCGAGCGACGAACCGGACCCATACGCATAGCCGCCGCCGTGAATCCACATCATCACTGGCCGCTTGCGGCTGTCGTTGACGCCGGTTGAAAAGACATTCAGGACGAGGCAGTCCTCGCCTTGCGCCGCGTAACCCCGCAAGCCCGCGCCGATCGCACCCGGTGCGGGCGCTACCTGCGGCGACGAGTGGCCGTTCTGGAATGCGTCGCGCACACCGGTCCACGGCTCCGGCTTTCGCGGCGGCATGAATCGATTCGCGCCGGCCGTCGACGCACCGTAAGGCACGCCGCGATAGACGTGGACACCGTTGCTGATCACGCCGCGGACTTTTCCCGCCGTCGTGTCGACGACGGCCGACATCGACGCCGACGATTCGCCAGCCAGCGCGGCAGCAGGCATTGCGAATGAAGGCAGCGCGGCCGCCGCCGTAGTCCACAACGAAGACTTGAGGATCGCGCGCCGGCTCAGGTTCCACGATCGTTCGGCCATCTTCAGCTCTCCTTCAGTACCGGCGGACGATACCAGATGGCCATCGACGCGACAATGGCCCAGCTGGTGCGCGTGGCACCTTCCTTGCTGCTCGGAGACGCATGGGTACAATCCTTCTCGTCATCCTGATCCTGATGCTCCTTGGCGCCATTCCCGCCTGGCCGCACAGCCGCAGCTGGGGCTACGGGCCGAGCGGCGGTCTCGGTCTAGTGGTGATCATCCTGCTGATCCTCGTCCTGACCGGGCGGCTGTGATCATGAGAGCCACACTTTCGTCCGTCGTCCTTGCGCTCGCGCTGGTCGCAGGCTATGCCGTGCCGGCGCTCCAGGCGAAGCCCGGCGGGCCGAAACACAGTCCGGCCCACGAGGCGGCGGTGCAGCGATGCACTGACGAGTACGAGGCTCGCGCGGCCGCGGCGCACGCGCCAAACTCTCCGACCGGTAAGGCGCGGATGCGAGCGATGCATGCTGCGGCGGAGGCCAAGAAGGCCTGCGTCGCGAGGGCGCCGAAGTGAACGCATAATCCGGCATGCGTTCGTCTCGCGTCGTCGCCCTCGTCGCCACGCTGTCGGTCATCGCACCCGCGTCGGGTGTGTGCCAGCCGTCACTGCCTGATCCGCCGTTGACGGCCAGCTCGTATGTGCCGATCACCGGCGCGCAGCGCACCGACTGGATCGTCGAGGGCACAATCGGCCGCAAGAGCTTGTTCGTCGTCGGGCCGCTGGCGACGGTGTGGCAGACCGGATTCAACACGCCCGAGGAGTGGGGACGCGGCGCCTCGGGCATCGCCAAACGCTATGCACAGCGCGAGGCCGACGTCGCCATCTCGAACTCGATCGAAGCCGGCCTCGGCGCGTTGTGGGGCGAGGATCCGCGGTACATCCCCTCCGGCCGCAAGGGCATCTGGCCGCGCGCCCGCTACGCGATCAAAACCGTTTTCCTTGCCCAGGGCCGGGACGGCCGCCTGAGGCCCGCCTGGGGCCGCTACGTCGGGAACACTCTGAACAACCTGATCGAGAACGCGTGGCTTCCGCCGAGTGCGACGACGCCTGGTCAGACCGTGCTGCGAAGCGGCGCGGGTATGCTGGGCCGGCTCGGCGGCAATGCGTGGGAAGAGTTCTGGCCTGATGTGGTGCGGCGCTTCCGCAAGAAGTAGCGCAGGGCTTCAGCCCTGCACGCGCGTCCCGAATCGCTCAGCCGACCGCAACTTCGCCGCCGCCGCAACCTCTTCGCGGTTGCGCGGCGCGGCGTTGGTCGACAGCGAGTCGATCAGGCGGCGCGCCACCGCGGCCGTTTCGTCGATGGCCCGATCGAACGCGGCCTCGTTCGCCTTCGACGGTGCATTGAATCCGCTCAGCTTGCGGACGAACTGTAGCGATGCAGCGCGGATCTCCTCGTCAGTCGCCGGCGGATCGAAGTTAAAGAGCGTTTTGATGTTTCGGCACATCGTGTCTTCCCCATGGATATTCGATGTAGTGAGCTGTTTCGAGCGCCACGTCCCTGCCGCAGATCTGTTCGACGACGGCGAACGACATGTCGATGCCGGCCGACACACCCGCTGACGTGAAGACGCCGTCGTGGACGACGCGCCGATCACGCTGCACCTGAATCGTCGGATCGATCGACGCCAGCAGATCGAGTCCCGCCCAATGCGTCGTCGCGCGCTTGCCGTGGAGCAGCCCGATCTTCGCGAGCAGGAGGGCGCCGGTGCAGACCGACGTCACCTGCCTGGAGCGGCCGGCGGTCTCGCGGATCCACGACAACGTCGCGTCGTCGCGCAGCAAGGCGCGTGTGCCGAAACCGCCCGGAACGACGAGGATGTCGATGGGCGGTGCATCGGTCCAGGCATAGTGCGGCACCACCTTGAGTCCGCCGATGGCGGTGATGACCTCGCTGCTGCGAGCCACCGTGAACGTCTGGAACGGCGCGCTGTCGTCGGTTCGGCGTGAATCGGCGCCGGCCACGGTCCGGGTACGCGAGAACACTTCGAACGGCCCCGCGAAGTCGAGCACCTCGACATCGTCGAAGATCAGGATACCGACCGTCATCCGCGCGCTGGTATTCATACCGACCTGCCCCACCCGCCCTCCCTGGCCTACCCGCCCTGACTGACCTCTTTCATCATCCTGATGAAATGCGCCGGTTTCGTCAGCAGAGGTTCCTCGAGCGGCTCCGTGCCGTTGTCGACGAAGCCGAGCCCCCGGTAAAACGGAGGCAGCTCGGTGCGGCGGTTGACGATCCGGATGTCGATGGCGCTGCAGCCGAGCGATGCGGCATGGCGCTCCGCGGCGGCCATCATCCGCCGTCCCAGGCCTCGTCCCTGCTGTGACGGGTTGACCGCGAGCATCCCGAGGTACAGACGTTCGCCCCGCTGTTCCAGATACATGCACGACGCGAGGTTGTTGCCGTCGCCGTCGACCACGAAGAATGTGCCGGTGGTCATAAAGCGCTCGATCTCGGGCGCCGACGTGCGGTCCTTGTCGATGAACTCGCGCTCCATCGCAAAGGCCGCATTCAACAGCGCCACGATGCGCGGCACGTCGTCCGCGTTCGCCGTTCGAAGTGCGAGAGTCTCTGCCATCGCATTACGGTCCGGCTAAAGCCGGACCCCACGTACGCGACCTACCTGCCCCACCTGCCCTACCCGCCTCACCTGCCCTATTAGCGTGTCAGCTTGCGGTATTTGATGCGATGCGGCTGGTCCGCCGCCGAACCGAGGCGCCGATGGCGGTCCGCCTCGTAGTCCTGATAGTTCCCTTCGAACCAGACCACCTGGCTGTCGCCTTCGAAGGCCAGCATGTGCGTGGCAATGCGGTCGAGAAACCAGCGGTCGTGGCTGATGACGACGGCGCAGCCCGCGAAGTTGAGAAGCGCGTCCTCGAGCGAGCGCAGCGTGTCGACGTCCAGATCGTTGGTCGGCTCGTCGAGCAGGAGCAGGTTGCTCCCCTTTTTCAGCAGCTTCGCCAGATGGACGCGATTGCGCTCGCCGCCCGAGAGCGTGCCGACCTTCCGCCCCTGGGCCGCGCCTTTGAAATTGAACCACGAGACGTAGGCGCGCGAGGCGACCTTGCGCTTGCCCAGCTCGATCTCTTCGGCGCTGCCGGTGATCTCGTCGAACACGGTCTTGTTCGCGTCGAGCGCATCGCGGCTCTGGTCCACATAGCCGATCTGGACCGTCTCGCCGATCCGCAGCGTGCCGGCGTCCGCCTTCTCCGCTCCGGTGATCATGCGGAACAGCGTCGTCTTGCCGGCGCCGTTCGGCCCGATGATCCCGACGATGCCGCCGCGCGGCAGCGTGAAATCGAGGTTGTCGATCAGAAGGTTCTCGCCGTATGCCTTCTTCACGCCGCGGGCCTCGACGACAATGTCGCCCAGCCGCTGACCGGGCGCGATGAAGATCTCGGCGGTCTCGATCTTCCTGGTGCTTTCCTCGCGAAGCAGCTCTTCGTACGCGTTCAGCCGTGCCTTGCCCTTCGACTGGCGCGCGCGCGGCGACATGCGGATCCACTCGAGCTCGCGCTCGAGCGTCTGCTGCTTCCGCGTCTCGGCCTTCTCTTCCTGGCGCAGCCGATTCGACTTCTGCTCCAGCCAGGACGAGTAGTTGCCCTCCCAGGGGATCCCCCGGCCGCGATCGAGCTCGAGAATCCAGCCGGCGACGTTGTCCAGGAAATAGCGATCGTGGGTGACGGCGACGACCGTGCCCTTGTAGTCCTTGAGGAAGCGCTCGAGCCAGGCGACCGATTCGGCGTCGAGGTGGTTGGTCGGCTCGTCGAGGAGCAGCAGGTCGGGCGACTGAAGCAGCAGCCGGCAGAGCGCGACGCGGCGGCGCTCGCCGCCCGAGAGCGTGGTGACGTCGGCGTCCGGCGGCGGCAGGCGCAGCGCGTCCATCGCAATCTCGAGCTGCGAGTCAAGATCCCAGGCATTGCAGGCGTCGATCTGGTCCTGGATCTTCGACTGCTCCTCCATCACCTTCTCCATTTCGTCCGGAGACAGGTCTTCGCCGAGCTTCGCGTTCACTTCGTCGTAACGATCGAGCAGCGCCTTGGTCGACGCCACACCTTCTTCGACATTGCCGAGCACGGTCTTGGCCGGATCGAGCTGGGGTTCCTGCTTGAGGAAGCCGATCGAGATTCCCTGAGCGGCAAACGCTTCGCCGATGAAGGTCTGATCCTCGCCCGACATGATCTTCAGGAGCGAGCTCTTGCCGGCGCCGTTCAGGCCGAGGACACCGATCTTCGCGCCGTAGTAGAACGAGAGCCAGATGTCCTCGAGAACCTTGATGTCGGGAGGATGAACCTTCCCGAGACCTTTCATGGTGTAGATGAACTGGGGCATCGTTCAAATGCTGATCGCTAAATGCACATTGCTGATTTATTGGGGATTGAGGCCGACGGCGATATCAATAGCGTACCATTCTGCAATAAATTAGCAATCAGCATTTTGCAATTTGTCTTTCATGATCCGAAGGATCGTCCACATTGACATGGACGCGTTCTACGCGTCGGTCGAGCAGCGCGACGACCCGGCGCTGCGCGGCAAGCCGCTCGCCGTCGGCGGACGGCCCGAGGGGCGCGGCGTCGTCGCCGCGGCCAGCTACGAAGCGCGCGCCTTCGGCGTGTACTCCGCGATGCCGATGGCGACGGCGGTCCGCCTCTGCCCGTCGCTCGTCATCGTCCGCCCCGACTTTGCGCGCTACAAGAATGCGTCGAACGCCGTGTTCGCGATTTTCCGTGAGGTCACGCCGCTGGTGGAGCCGCTGTCGCTCGACGAGGCGTATCTCGACGTGACGGAAAACGCGTGGGGCGAGACGTTCGCGACGGCGGTCGCCCGGCGGCTCAAGGAGCGCATCCGCGCCGACACCGGACTGACGGCGTCGGCCGGCGTCGCACCGAACAAGTTTCTCGCCAAGATCGCGTCGGGCTGGAAGAAGCCCGACGGCTTGACGGTCATCAGCCCCGATCGGGTCGAGCCATTCCTGCAGAAGCTTCCCGTCGACGCGCTCTGGGGGGTCGGGCCGGTGACCGCGGAAAAGCTGCGCGCCAAAGGAATCCAGCGGCTCGTGGACGTCCGCGACGCCGACCTGCAGCTGCTGCGCGACACGGTCGGCAGCCTCGCCGACTGGCTCCGCCAGCTCGCCAACGGGGTCGACGATCGGCCGGTGACGCCCAATCGCGAGGTCAAATCGTCGGGCTCGGAGAATACCTATCCGGAGGACCTGACCGACATCGCCACGATCCGCACGGAGATCGCCGAGATGGCGTCCCACGCGATCGCGTGGCTGCAGCGCCGCCAGATGCTCGCCCGCACGGTGACCATCAAGGTTCGCTACGACGACTTCACGACCATCACACGCAGCCATTCGGCGCCGCCGACACGCGATGAGGGCGAGCTGACCGCGCGCGCCGTACGGCTGCTCGAGAAGACTGATGCCGGCACGCGGCCGGTCCGCCTGCTCGGTGTCAGCGTCCACAACTTCCGCGGCGACCACGACGTCGACGAAAACCCGGACCGGCTACCTTTTGAGGACCGATGACGGAACACCAGCGACACCAACAAGACAAAGGACAGACAGGAGCCGACGCCTGGGATCCGGCGCAGTACGACAAGTTCCAGCGCGAACGGGAGCAGCCGTTCTTCGATCTGCTGGCCATGGTCCGGTCCCGTCCGGGCATGCGCGTCGTGGATCTCGGTTGCGGTACGGGCAAGCTGACGCGATTGCTGCACGCGCAGCTGGACGCACGGGAGACGCTCGGAATCGATCGAAGCGACAGCATGCTCGCCGGCATACGCGACCGCGCGCTCCCGGCGGGACTGCGCTTCGCGGTCGGAACCATCGAGGGTTTCATTGGCCGCGGCGAGGCGCAGCAGCCCGAGGCGAACGGCGGCGATCGCTGGGATCTGATCTTCTCGAATGCGGCGCTGCACTGGGTCGACGATCACGAGCAGTTGGTGGAACAGCTGGTGCGCCGGATCACGCCGTCCGGGCAGATCGCTTTTCAGGTGCCGGCACAGCACGACACTCCCACGCATAGACTGGCCGACGAGTTGGCCACGGCGGAGCCATTTCGATCCGCGTTCGCCGGCTGGCGGCGCTCGCAGCCGGTGCTCACGCCGGACGCGTACGCACGGCTGCTGTACCGCTGCGGCTTTCCCGATCCGAAGGTGCAGCTGATCGTCTATCCTCATGTCCTGGCGTCGCGCGAGGACGTCGTGGAGTGGGTCAAGGGAACGATGCTGACGGAGTACAAGCGCCATTTGCCCGCCGACGTCTACGATCGCTTTGTCGACGAATATCGCCAGCGGCTGCTGGCAACGTTCGAGGACGCGCGGCCTTTTTTCTACCCGTTCAAACGGATACTCTGTTGGGGGCAGCGGTCGGCCCGAGAGGTGGACACCACACGAGATGCTTAAAGGAACGCGCGACGGCATTCTGAAAAAGGTCCAGCCGACCAGCATCCACGGCCAGATCTCGTGGGACGTGTACTTCACCGACGTCGAGGATCCTGATGGTCAGATCAACGTCGCGCGCATCGGGCCGGAAGCGGTGATCGGCAACAACCTGGAGCCGGGCGACCGCATCCAGGTGGAGTACGTCGTCGGCGTGGCGATCCGCGTCACGAGGCTCGTGCCGGCATCCTAGATCTTGTCGTCGGGCCCAGGCGTCGCCCGACGGTGACGAACAGGCCGCCCTCGTGGCCGAGCGAACGCATCCAGCCCAATTGCGCCAGCCAGCCCTCCAACCGCCAGTTGTCGATCGCGCACGCGAACAGCTCCCCCGGTTCATCGCCGAGCACCGCGCTCGGGTACGCCCGCAGGTACTCGACGTCGTTCTCGGCAAACCAGCCCTGGACTTCGGCCAGCGTGTGGCGGTGCTCTTCGGGGTGCTGATACTGATCCCGGAGCCACGCCTCGCGCCGCGCCGGTTCGTGACTGCGATCGCGCAGCACCGGGTCGAACGGGATCACGCGAAATCCCGACATGCTCGCGACGAAACGGCGAAGCCTGAGGGGAATACGCGCGAAGGCGTTATAGACGCCCAGCACGATCGTCCCGCCCGGTCGTGCGAGCTGTACGAGACGGGCGAACGACTGGCGCGGGTTCGGCGTGTGATGCAGGACGCCTGAGGAGTACACGACGTCGAACGAGCCCGCCCTCAAACCGGGCTGCTGCAGATCGGTCTCCACGAATTGGACCCCTGCCAGCCCGAAGCGCTTCGCCGCTGCGGCGCCGAGCAGGAGCGCGGCACGGGTCAGGTCGGCGCCGACAATCACCCGGTCGGCCCGGGCGAGGTACAGGCACATCTGGCCCGTTCCGCATCCCACTTCGACGATCCGCGCATCTCCGGAGATCGCGTGATTGACGAGCCGGGCGAACGCGCTCCGCTCAGCCCTCGCGTGGAGCGCCTGCAGGCTGTCGCGTGGTGGATAACCCGGAAACGGCGCGCGCTCGTAGAACCGGCGAACGGCGTCGGTGCGCTGATCGCTGGCCAGCCGCAGGTTGGGAATCCCGTCCGGTGCATCGAAGCGTGCGCCGCAGCCGGTACACCAGAGACCGGCGGCGAGCGGACCCGCGCACGCCGGACAGGCCAGCAGCTCCAACAGCGCGTCCATCGCTCAAAAGATCGCGTAAATGAAAGGAGCCAGCACCTCGACGGTTGTCGCCAGGATCAGTACCAGGCCGAAGATACAGAGAAACACGGCGAGCGGGACCAGCCAGCGCTTGCCGGATTCGCGTCGCCACAACCCGCGGACGAGATCCGCGGTCGACCCGGCGGCGCTCCCGAGGACGATCAGCCGGCGATGGATGCCGCTCCGCTTCTTGATCATGCGACGTCTTCCTGCAGACCCGTGGCCGGTGTCGATGCCCGCTTGGTGACCAGGGTCGGCCCCGCAACGAGCGCATCGATCCCGCAGCGCCGGAAGGTCGAGTAGCCTTCGAGCGCGCGATTGACGATCGGCTCGCCGGCCACATTGAACGAGGTGTTGAGCAGCACCGGCATGCCGCTGCGGCGACCGTACGCCTCGAGCAGCGCGTACAGCCGCGGCGCCATGCCGCGCTCGAGCGTCTGGACGCGAGCCGATCCGTCAACGTGGGTAATCGCGGCAAGCCTGGCGCGCCACTCGGGCCGGACCGGAAAGACGCCGGACATGAAGCGGGCCAGCCGCGCGCCGCCCGGAGGCAGCTCGAAATAGCGATCGGCAGTCTCGAGCGGCGTCACCGGCGCAAACGGGCGGAACTCCTCGCGGTTCTTGATGTCGCGATTGAGCCGATCGCGCATCGCGATCGAGTGTGGCGCGGCCAGGATGCTGCGATGGCCGAGCGCCCGCGGACCGAACTCGGAGGCGCCGTCCATCCAGCCGACGATACGGCCGGCGGCGAGCTGGTCGGCAATGCGTTCAACCAGCACCACATCGTCGAGCTCCTCGACGAGCTGTTCGTCCTCACGCGCCGCGCGCGCCAGTTCCTGTGCATCGACGGTCGGCCCCCAGAACGGATGATCGGGTACATCCCGATCGGGATTGCCGAGGTACATGCGATCGGCATAGAGCGCCGCGCCGAGAGCGCAACCGGCGTCGCCTGGAGCCGGGGGAACGAACACGCGCTCGAAGCCGGACTCGGCGAGAATCCGCGCGTTCGCCACGCCGTTGAGCGCCACGCCGCCGGCAAGGCACAGGTCCGGCAGGCCGGTTTCGCGATGCAGCGCGCGCGTCATATCGACCAGCGTGTCCTCGAGCACGCGCTGGACGCTGGCGGCGCAATCGGCAAAGCGCCGCCCGTCGGCGGTCTCCAGATCGATCGGCTCGTATGGGTGACGCGGACGCCCGAACAGCTCGACGAACCGCGGCGAATACGATCGGGCGGCCGTCGTCTGGTACTCGAAGTACCTCATGTCGAGCGTGAACGCGCCGTCCGGTGTGCGGCGGATCAACGTTCGGACGGCGTCGATCATGGTGGGCCGCCCGTACGCCGCAAGACCCATGACTTTGTATTCGCCTTCGTTCACGCCGAAGCCGAGGTAGGCAGTGAACGTGGAGTACAGCATCCCGAGTGAGTGGGGATAGCGGATCTCGCGCCGCAGCGAGATGCGGGCGTCGCCGCCGACCTGCCGCTCGCCATCTCCGGCGGTGAGCGTCGCCCACTCGCCCACACCATCGGCCGTCAGAATCGCCGCGCGCCGCGTCGGGGCGGTGAGAAACGCGGCCGCCGCATGTGCATGGTGGTGACTGGTGAAGAGGATCTTCGAACGCGGCACGCCCAGGTGCGACGAGATGACCCCGCGGGCCCACACCTTCTCGCCGAGCGAGCTCCTGATGGCGCTCGGAAACGAGCGCCAGGAGCGTGGGAACGTTCGCAGGGCGCTGGTCAGGATCCGATCGAACTTGCGCATGCTGCGTTCGTAGAAGACCACGGCGTCGAGATCGTCCGGATCGAGGCCGGCATGATCCAGACACCATTCGATGGCGCCGAGCGGAAACGACGCGTCGTTCTTGTGCCGCGAGAGACGCTCTTCCTGAACGGCGCAAAGCGGCACGCCGTCGACGACGAGCGCCGCGGCGGAATCGTGATAATGGGCGGAAATGCCGAGAATGTTCATGTCAGTACTGGCTCGTCGGAGACTCGGTGCGGTCCGAGGCAATGGGCGCCCAGCCGACCGGCTCGCGGCGCTCCGCACGTCGGGCGAACCAGGCAAAGGGCGCCAGCACGACGAAATACATCAGGGTCAGAACGGCGCCGCTCATGACGCTGGCCACTTCCGCGGCCGCGCGCACGTATCGCTTCCACAACCGGCTCCCGCGCGCCTGCCAGACCTGACGCCGGTACGACCCGGGTCGCACGCGCGCGAGCTGCGTGTAGGTGTAGTTCATGTGAAACACCTCGTCGCGCAGGATCTCCTCGAAGACCGCGCGCGTCGACGGATCGTCATCGACGACGTCGCGATAGATCGCGAAGCGGCCTGCCGCGGCCTTTTCGGCCACGTGCAGGAAAGCCAGCAACCGGTGATCCGGCTCCCCTTCGATCGACAGGTCGTCGAGCCCGTGCCCACCGGGAAGGGGGCTCGCGTTGAACAGCGCGCTCGAACGGGTCGACCGCAACTTGAGGAGGGCGGCGCTGCGTTCGCGAAACAGATCGGCATGACGCAGTTCGTCGATGGCGTGTTCGAGGTAGAGGCGGCGCAGCAGAGGGTCCGGCGTCAGTTCCGCAGCGCGCAGGATGTCGCGCCCTCCGTCGCCTTCCACCTGCGAAAAGGCGATGAGCTTGCGGACGCGCCGATCGAAGTCCCCCCAGACCCACCGATGCACGGGTCGCAGCATCCGGTCGACGCGCGCCGTGTGTCGGAATGGCATCCAGGCTGCGCAAGCAAACGGTCTGCCTCGGAGCCTCGATGATTTCACACGGTGTTCGTAAGCTCATCGGCGGTGACGGCTTGCCGCGACGCGAAACTTCTTTCGCGCGTCGTCAAAAGACACTCGAGATAGGGATTGGGTGTTTCGGAATCGCGCTCCTGCTGTGCGCAGTCCTGGCCAACCAGCGCTGGCTCGACCGCCACTTCCTCCCGTCCTGGTTCCTGCCCCACAGCTGGTACGTGTTCATCGAATCGTCGGTCCGCGCAGCAATAGCAGTCATCGGCGCGCTCGCGCTCATGCTGCGTGTCCGCCTGGGTCGCATCGTTGCGTCGGGAATCGGACCCATTGTCCTGTCGATCCTCGGCGCCGGCCTCGCGCTGGGAGCGAGCGAGCTGACGCTTCGTCGCGTGCACCTCCGCGCGACGGAATGGTTGGTACCAGACGAGGAACCGCGCCGCCAGCCCGATCCGCGAACCGGCTGGACGTTCGTGCCGGCGCGCACCGGCCGGAGCACGATTGGCGCCCGCAGCATCGAGTACTCGTTCGACCGATCCGGCTATCGTGTGCGCCAGGTCGACGAGGTCGTGGACACGTCTCGGCCGACAATCGTCTTCATCGGTGAATCGGTGATGTTCGGGGAAGGGCTGATGTGGGACGAGACCATTCCGGCGCAGGTCGGCGCGATGCTGCGGATCCAGAGCGCGAACCTCGCCGTGCATGGCTTCAGCAGTGACCAGGCATATCTGCGGCTCGAAACGGAGCTGCCCCGCTTTCAGCGGCCGGTGGCGGTGGTCTCGTTGTTCATGACCGCGCTGTTCGGCCGGAATCTCGACGACGACCGGCCCCATCTCGGCCCGGGTCTGGTGTGGCTCCCGGCCGAAGAGCATGGGCGCCTCGCGTCGCTCGCCACTCTGATTGTGCCCTATCGAACGAACGAGACGGTCGAGCGCGGCGTCGCCATGACACGGGAGGTGCTCAGCGCGACCGTCCGTCTGGCGCGTTCGCGGGGGGCGCAGCCGCTGATCGTCGCGCCGCACTTCGGAACCGCGGCAGCGGCCGAACTGATGCTTCGCCGCCGGATTCTCGACGAGACCGGCCTGCCGTACATCTGGGTCCAGATCGACGAGGCGTGGCGCCTTCCCGGCGATCGCCACCCGAACGCACACGCCGCGCAAGCGCTTGCCGCGGCCATCGTATCCCGGCTGCGCTGACGTGTACTGACGCTCGACATGGAACGCCCGTCTCTCGCTCAGCTCTTTGCCACTCAGCTTCGCAGCGTTTGACATCGAGCCGACAGTCCCTTGATACTGCGTGAAGCGCGCTGACAGGGCGCCACCAACCCGCGGCAAGGGAACACTCCCACCTGTCTTCGGTCTGAGTCGTGTGCGTGTGCACCTTCTTTCAGCCTGGTTTCAGCGGGGTACAGGCGATTCATGAAAGAGGGGCGCCATGATCGCTTCAAAGTCGCTGCCGGCCCGTCCGTCTCTCGACTCCCTTCGTAAACAGGCCAAGCAGCTCGCGCGCGGCATCGCCGCCGGGGACGCCGCGGCCATCGCGCGTGTGCTGAGGACGGCGAGAGCAGAGGCGGGCGATTCTGTGTCCATTGTCGTAGAGCCGATGGCAGTGTGGCCTGAACCCAAGGTGCCCGCGGATTTGGCAGAAGCGCTTGCGTCCGATCCGCAGGTGCGCAGGTTATGGATGGACATCACGCCTGTGGCGCGCTGGGATTGGATCCGCTGGATAGGCTCAACCCGAAATCCCGACACGCGCAGCATCCGGATAGAAAAGACGCTTTCGAAACTCAGGTCAGGAAAGCGGGCTGCCTGCTGCTTCAACCGCAGTCAATGCACCGAT
>Ga0068864_100001709_pt1 | contig 18031 bp, 16 predicted proteins | sample KBSSwiS72_FD_66586 | JGI IMG/M metagenome (GOLD analysis project Ga0068864, IMG submission 66586) | Switchgrass rhizosphere microbial communities from Kellogg Biological Station, Michigan, USA - KBS Switchgrass S7-2 | ecosystem: Host-associated > Plants > Roots > Rhizosphere > Soil ... | reverse complement strand
TCTGGCACGCGCTGCACCCGCCCTACGAGGACCTCTTCGCCTGGCTGGAGGGCCGCTCCGAACGTCCGTCTTCCGAGAACCCCGGGCGATTCCGGCCGGCCATGCTGGCCCAGGCCGTCGATGAGGCGGTGGACTTCGTCAGGCTCGATCCGGCTGACTACGCCGCCGAATGGAAGTGGGACGGCATCCGGGTCCAGGCGGTGAACGAGGGCGGCGTGCGCCGGCTCTACACCCGCACCGGCGACGATATCTCCAGGACCTTCCCCGACATCGTCGACGCGCTTCAGGACGAGGGCGTCATCGACGGCGAGCTCCTGGTCATGCGCGAGGGCAAGGTCGCAAGCTTCGCAGATCTGCAGCAGCGGCTGAACCGCAAGGCCGTCGACGCCAGGCTGCTGGCCGGCTTCCCCGCCGCCATCCGCGCCTATGACATCCTGGCTGAAGGGGCCGAGGACACCCGGACCCTGCCCTTCGCCGAGCGGCGCAAGCGGCTGGAGGCCTTCGTGGCGCGCCAGGCCACCGGACGCATCGACCTATCGCCCATGCAGCCCTTCGACAGCTGGGCGGAACTTTCCGCCCTGCGCGCCGATCCTCCGGCGGGAGACCCGCAGGTCGCCGAGGGGCTGATGCTGAAGCGCTGGGACTCGATCTACGAGGCCGGCCGGCCCAAGGGGCCCTGGTTCAAGTGGAAGCGCGATCCGTTCCTTATCGACGCCGTCCTGATGTACGCCCAGCGCGGCCACGGGAAGCGCTCGAGCTTCTATTCCGACTACACCTTCGGGGTCTGGACCGACGGCGAGGACGGCCAGCGCGTGCTGACCCCGGTGGGCAAGGCCTATTTCGGCTTCACCGACGACGAGCTGAAAGAGATCGACAAGTTCGTCCGCGACCACACCGTCGAGCGGTTCGGCCCGGTGCGCTCGGTCCGCGCCGAACCGCACGCGGGTCTGGTGTTCGAGGTGGCTTTCGAGGGGCTGCAGCGCTCGACCCGCCATAAGTCCGGCATCGCCATGCGCTTCCCCCGCATCAGCCGCATCCGCTGGGACAAGCCGCCGGGCGAGGCCGATGAGCTTACGACGCTGGAACGGATGCTGGACCGGATGGAAGGCCGATAGGAGGCGCCGCGGCCGCAACTGGCCGCGGCGCCCTCACGATATGTCGCGCGTCACTTCGCCGGCGGAGCGGCGGCCGCCGCAGCCGGCGCAGGTGCGGCGTTGGAGACGATGCTCCAGGTCTGTTTCCACGATCCGTCGGCCTGCAGCTTGTAGCCGGCCAGATAGTTGCCGTTGTCCGTCCCCGGCTTCTTGGTTTGCGGATCGGTAAAGTTGGCGACGTAGGTCGAGTGGTACACGGCCATGTCGCCGGAGGCGGGGACGTCGACGGACTCGTTCGCCACCGTCACCGTCACGGACGGATCGGCGGGCGGCGGCGGTTTGTTCGCAGACGCGATCGTGTTCGCCTGGCCGTGGAACATCATGACGGCGCCTTCGGCGTTGTGGCTCGCTGCCTTGGCCGCGTCATGAGCATTGAATTCGGCGATGAGTTGAGCCACGTCCGCCTTCACGGTCTCGGCGATCTTGGCGGTGTCGACGGCAGGCTTAGCGGGTTCGGGCTTGTTGCAAGCAGACACGGAGACCGCAATCAACGCGGTCATTGCTACACCGACAAGTTGAGATTTGGTCATTGGCACGCCCCTCCCTGGGCGTTACTGACCACCATCCGCCGTCTTATTTGCAACGTCAATCGGACCAGCAAGCGAGGTCTGTGCCGATTGCTTCGATTCCAAGCCAGGTCTCGGGGCAGGCTTCAGGTCACGACGCCGGAACGGATGCTGGACCGGGTGGAGGCGCGCTGACGCTGGTCTCGGGGCTGCGGATCCGCCGTGCCGCGAGCACCCAGGCGACGGCCGCCTGCGCCAGGCCCGAGACGATGCTCAGGCCTGCGAAATCGCCGCCCGAAGGCACGAAGATGGCCGCGCCGCTCGAGCCGCCGATCGTTCCTCCGAAGATCCCGCCGACGCCATAGAGCACAGCGAGCGCGATCACCGCGCCGATGTCGCCCCGTTGCGGCCGGGGTCCGAACCGGAAGAGCGCGATGACGCCGAGGTCGCGGATCAGGAAGGCCAGGAACGCGCCGGAGTTCTGATAGGCGCCGGGGATCCCGACCGCGGGCACGCCGAAGCCGATCAAGGTCAGGATCAGGGCGAAGATCAGCGGGAAGAGCGAGGCTGGCGCAATCCGCGCCGCTTCGGCCGCCTCGCCGCGGACCGCGAGGCCGGCGAACCGCCGCAACGCCACCCGGTCGGCGGGCTCGACGAAGGCCGCCGCATAGGCCGCCAGGCACATGGCGATCCCGGCGGCGGCGATGCTTGCGCCGTAGCCGAGGGGGCCGGCGCGGAAGCCCGCGACCCAGGCCGCCAGCACCACGAGGAAGAGCGGCCAGACCAGGGGCTCGTTGCGCATCTGCAACTCCAGCCGCATCAACCGCCAGGCCCCGGCCAGGGCGAAGACGGCCAGGACCAGCGCCGAAATCGACCAGAACACCAGGGCCGACGACGTCATGCCCCACCAGTCCACCACCCCTTGCCGGCCGAGCCAGCCGAAGCCGCCGCCGCGCTGTCCCGTCAGGCTGAACGCCCGACTGGCCGCGAGCGCCGACAACAGGAAGTAGCCGAGGATCAGGCCGCCCAGCACGCCGCCGGTGCGCGCCACGCGGCCCTCGGCGCGCGCTTTGCGCACCCCGATCAGGGCCGCCATGAAGCTTAGGCCCTGCACGAGGAGCGCCGAGGCCAGCAGCAGGAGGATCAACCAGGGATTGGCGGGCCCGGCCGCCAGCAGGTGAACGACGATGCCGGTGAGCCCGGCGGCCGAGGCCAGCAGGGTCGCGCCGAAGAGCTTGCCCCAGGTCATGTCCCAGGCAGTGAGCGCGGAAAGCCGTTGGAAGTCCCAGGTGCGTTCGGCGACCTCGGTCAGGACCGAGGAGCCCGCGGCCCGGGCGGCCCAGACCACTGCGCAGGCGACGAAGACTGCGATCCCGACGCCGGAGAAGACGGCCGCGCGGTGGACGACGTCGCGGGTGACCAGCGCCGTGGCCGCATAGATGAGTATGATGGTGACCGCGGCCCAGGTGACGCGGCGGGGCGAGGCCTCGAGCCAGAGGTTGCGCTGGAACTCCGGGTTCATCGGCCGGTCTCCGACAGATAGGCGGCTTCCAGGGTGCGGCGGGCCGGCTGGAACGCGCTGACCTTCAGGCCCGCGCCGACCAGTTTGCCCAGCACCTCGGCGTCGCCGGTTCCAGGTGCGGCGGCCAGCACGGCGTCCGCGCCGGTCAGGTGGGTGACGCTCAGTCCCAGCCCCTCCAGCCGCTTGCGCAGGTCCTTCGGCGGATCGGTGAAGCTGACGGCGAAGCCCGCGCCGACGCCCTGGCCGGAGCCTGCGGCCACCACCCCGCCGCCGGCCACGCGGCCGTCGCGGAGCATCAGCATCCGAGTCGAATAGTCCTCCAGCTCGGCCAGGATGTGGGAGGAGACCACGATGGTCATGCCGTCGCCTGCCAGGCGCACGATCAGGTCGGAGAGGCTGCGCCGCGCTTCCGGGTCCAGGCCCGCGGCCGGTTCGTCGAGCAGCAGAACCCGGGGGCGATGGACGATGGTCTGGGCGATGGCCAGCCGCTGGCGCAGGCCGCGCGAAAGCTCGCCCGCCCGCGCGTCCAGCCGATCGGTCAGCTGCACCCGTGCCGCGGCGTCGGCGACGGCCCTCGGCGTATCGGCCTCGCTCACCGCCCGCGAGCGCGCGGCATACGTGAGGGCGCGGCGGACGCTGAGCTCGTCGTAGAGGCCGAAGAAGTCGGGCAAGTACCCGATCGCCGCATGCACACCGCGCGGATCATCCTGGGTGTCCAGCCCGGCGACCGAGATCGTCCCTTCCAGGGGCGCGTCGAGGGCCGCGGCGCAGCGCATCAACGTGGTCTTGCCGGCGCCATTGGGGCCGACCAGCGCCAGGACCGAGCCGGCCTCGACCTCGAACGACACGCCATGCAGCGCCCGGCTGGCGGGGTAGTCGTAGACCACGTCCTTGACGACAATCATCGCACTCATGCCAGCAGGGCCTCCGCTTCGAGGAAGGTCTTCAGGTTGCCACCCGGGAACAGCACGGCGCGGATGCCCGCGCGCAGCGCCGCCTCCAGGTCGGAAGGCTTGTCGCCCACCAGGATGGAAGCTTCGCGGTTGATCGGCCATTCCGCCAGCGCTTTGACGATCATGCCGGGATTAGGCTTGCGGTCCGGCGGGTCGGGATGGCGATAGGCGTCGAGCTTGGCGTCCGGGTGCTGCGGCGCGTGATAGAAGGCGTCGATCCGGCCGCCGACCTCCAACAGGTCCTGGCACATGTGGGCGTGCAGGGCGTGCATGTCGGCCTCGGTGTAGTAACCGCGCCCGATGCCCGACTGGTTGGTCACCACGATCACCAGCCAGCCGGCCCGGTTGAAGGCGACCACGGCCTCCTTGGCGCCCTCGATCCAGTGGAAATCCTCCCAGCGGTGGACGTAGCCCTTGTCCTCGTTCAGCACCCCGTCGCGGTCGAGGAAGAGCGCGGGGCGAAGCGGACTGGCTGACGGCGTGTTGGGCACGGCGTGGAGTCTATAGCGGCGTATGCTTCGGGGCGATTTCAAAAAGCCAGGATCGCGGGCTAAGGTCGCCGCCTTGCCTAAACCAGAGGCCGCCCTTGCCGACATCGCCGCCCGCCGTCCTCACCCTCGAGAACCTGCGGGTCGACTTCGACACGTACGACGGGGTGGTCAATGCGGTGCGCGGCGTGTCGCTTTCCATCCCCCGCGGCGAGACCCTGGGCGTGGTCGGTGAGAGCGGTTCGGGCAAGAGCCAGACCTTCATGGCGGTCATGGGCCTCCTGGCGCGCAACGGCCGCGCGACGGGCTCGGCGAGGTTTCAGGGGACCGAGCTGCTCGGCTTGAAGCCGCACGAGCTCAACCGCATCCGCGGTTCGAAGATGACCATGATCTTCCAGGACCCACTCACGGCGCTGACGCCACACGTGCGGATCGGCGAGCAGATCGCCGAGCCCCTGCGCCTGCACCTGGGCATGTCCGACCGCGACGCCACCGCCCACGCAAGGCTCTGGCTGGAGAAGGTGCGCATCCCCGACGCCGTCCGCCGCCTTCGCCAGTATCCGCATGAGCTTTCCGGCGGCATGCGCCAGCGGGTGATGATCGCCGCGGCCATGGCCGGGGGGCCCCAGCTGCTGATCGCCGACGAGCCGACCACGGCGCTCGATGTCACCGTGCAGGCCGAGATCCTCGACCTCATGGCCGACCTGCAGCGCGAGACCGGCACGGCCATGGTGCTGGTCACCCACGACATGGGCGTGATCGCCCGCCTCGCCGACCGGGTCTGCGTGATGAAGGACGGGGCCTACGTCGAAGAGGGCTCGGCGGAGGAGATCTTCGCCAATCCCCAGACTGACTACACCCGCGCCCTGCTTGCGGCGATCCCGCGCCTGGACCGGAACGACCGGGGCGGCCGACCGACCGTGCAGCCCGCGCGCGCGGACGCGCCGGTGGTGGTCGAGGGGCGCGACGTGAAGGTCTGGTTCCCGGTGGGCGAGGGGCTGTTCGGCAAGACCCGCGACCTGCGCGCCGTCGACGGCGTCACCTTCCAGGTGTGCGAGGGCGAGACCCTGGGCGTGGTCGGCGAGAGCGGCTCGGGGAAATCGACCCTGGCGCGTGCGGTCCTGAACCTGATCCCCGCAACCGCCGGCGCTGTCACCCTGATGGGCCGCGACATCACCCACGCCCAGCGCAAAGAGATGCGGGCCGCGCGCAAGGACCTGCAGATCGTCTTTCAGGACCCGCTGGCCAGCCTCGACCCGCGGATGACCATCGGCGACTCCATCGCCGAGCCGCTGCGGGTTTTCCGCCCCGACCTCGACCGCACCGCCCGCGACCGCGAGGTGGCCGCCATGATGGCCCGAACCGAGCTCGATCCGCACCTGATCAACCGCTACCCGCATGAGCTTTCCGGCGGCCAGAACCAGCGGGTGGGCATTGCGCGCGCCATGATCCTGCGGCCCAGGCTGGTGATCTGCGATGAGGCCGTCTCAGCGCTCGACGTCTCGATCCGCGCCCAGATCATCGACCTCCTGATCAACCTGCAGAAGGAGATGGGGCTGGCGATGATCTTCATCAGCCATGACCTCGCCGTGGTGCGGGAGATCAGCCACCGGGTGCTGGTGCTCTACCTCGGACGGGTGGTCGAGCTGGCCGATCGCGACCGGCTCTACAGCGCCCCCCAGCACCCCTACACCAAGGCGCTGCTCTCGGCCGCGCCGATCCCGGACCCGAGGATCGAACGCACCCGCAAGCGCGTGAAGCTCGCGGGCGAGCCGCCCAGTCCCATGGATCCGCGCGCCGCGCTCCGCTTCCTGCCCTCGCGCCTGCCGATCGACCCTAGCGCCCCGGTCCTGCCGCCGGCGCTGAAGGAGGTCGTGCCCGGCCATCTCGTCGCGGAATTCGATCCTCCCGCCGAAGCAGCTTAGACGGGCGGAATGGCCAAGATCACACCCGTCCTGATGTCCGGCGGCGCCGGAACCCGGCTCTGGCCGCTGTCGCGCCGCGCCCGGCCCAAGCAATTCCACGCCCTGGGCGGCGAAAAGACCCTGATCCAGCAGACCGCCTTGCGGGTGACCGGCGAGATGTTCGGACCGCCGATGGTGGTCTGCAACGCCGCCCACGCCGACCTGGTGCGCGAGCAGCTCGCCGCCGTCGGGGTGACGCCCAAGGCGCTGATCCTCGAGCCGGAAGGCCGCAACACCGGGCCGGCTTCGGCGGTCGCCGCCGTGGTCGCCGCCCAGGCCGATCCAGACGCCCTGGTGCTGCTGCTGCACGCGGACAATCTGGTGGCCGACGTCCCCGCCCTGCATCGCGCCATAGCTGCGGGCGTGCCGGCCGCCGAGGAGGGGTCTCTGGTGATCTTCGGCATCACGCCCACAGGGCCCGAGACCGGCTACGGCTACATCCGCGCCGCGGAAGGCGTGGGCGCGGTCCGTAAGGTCGCCGAATTCGTCGAGAAGCCCAACCTGCCGACCGCCCACCTCTATGTCGCCGACGGCAACTATACTTGGAACGCCGGCATGTTCCTGTTCCGCCCGCAGGCCTTTCTGGACGAGGCCGCCTCGACCGCGCCGGAACTCGCCGCGGCGGCCTGGGTCGCCGCCGCCGAGGCGCTGCGCGATGGGGACGCGGTCCGGCTGGGCACGGCCTTCCTGCGCAGCCCGGCGGTGGCCATCGACACGGCGGTCTTCGAGCTCACCGACAAGGCGGTGGTGGTCGCCGCCGACATCGGCTGGAGCGACGTCGGCAACTACGATGCGCTGTGGGACGGGGCCGAGAAGCCCGACCTCAGTAACGCGCTCAAGGGGCCGGTGATCGCCGCCGACGCCGACGGCTGCCTAGTGATGAGCGACGGGCCGACGGTGGTGCTGGCCGGCGTTGAGGACCTGGCCGTGATCGTCGAGAACGGGGTTGTCCTGGTCACCCGCCGCGACGCCCCCGCCGCCGTCCGCGCCGCCGTCGAAGCGATCAAGGCGGCAGGCCGGGAGGACCTGCTCTAGGCGCCGCATTGCGGCACGCCCAAGCCGCCGTTAGGTTGCGCCCCTTTTCGGACCCCCAGCCGGCCTCGCCATGACCCTTGCCTTCGAAGACATCCTTGCTGCCAGGGACCGGCTGCAGGGTCATATCGAGCGGACGCCCTGCCGCCATTCGCGCACGCTTTCGGAGATCACCGGCGCTGAGGTGTGGGTGAAGTTCGAGAACCTGCAGTTCACCGCCGCCTACAAGGAGCGGGGCGCGCTCAATAAGCTGCTGCAGCTCGGTGAGAACGTGCGCAAACGCGGCGTGATCGCGGCCTCCGCCGGCAACCACAGCCAGGGCCTGGCCTTCCACGCCGCGCGTCTGGGCATTCCGGTGACCATCGTCATGCCGCGCGGTACGCCCTTCGTGAAGGTGCAGCAGACCCGCGCCCACGGCGCCGAGGTGGTGATCGACGGCGAGGGCTACGATGACGCCTCTGCCACCGCTTTGAAGCTCTGCGAGGAGCGCGAGCTGACCTTCGTTCATCCGTTCAACGACCTGGACGTCATGGCCGGCCAGGGCACGGTGGCGCTGGAGATGCTGGAAGAGGTCCCGGAGCTGGAGATCCTGCCGGTGCCGATCGGCGGCGGCGGCCTGATCGCCGGTATGGCGACCGCAGCTAAGCACGTGAAGCCGGAAATCAAGGTGATCGGGCTGGAGCCGGCCATGTATCCCTCCTTCACCGCCCGGATGCGCGGCGTCAGCGCCAAGGTCGCCAGCGGCGGCGGCGCGACCATCGCCGAGGGCATCGCGGTCAAGGCGGTGGGCGACCTCAGCTATTCGGTCGCCCGTCCGCTGGTCGACGAGGTGCTCTTGATCGAGGAGCCGTTTTTCGAGCGCGCCATCGCCCTCTATTGCAACGTCGAGAAGACCGTGACCGAGGGGGCGGGCGCCGGGTCGCTCGCGGCCCTGCTGGCCTTCCCGGAGAAGTTCCGCGGCAAGAAGTGCGGCCTGGTGATCACCGGCGGCAACATCGACACCCGCCTGTTGGCCTCGGTGCTGACCCGTGAGCTGGTCCGCGAGCAGCGTCTCGTCAGCTTGCGGATCATCGGTGACGACCGGCCAGGCTTGCTGGCGAACGTGGCGACGATCATCGGCCAGATGGGATCGAACATCATCGAAGTGGCGCACAATCGCCTGGCTCTCGACGTTCCCGCCAAGGGCGCCGAGTTCGACGTGATGATCGAGACCCGCGACGCCCAGCACACCCAGGAAATCATGGATGCCCTGCGCGAGCACGGCTATCCGCCCAGAGCTGTCTAGAGAGGTTCGATTATATGTTCCGTGTCCTGATGATCGGCCTCGCGGCCTTGTCGCTCTCGGCCTGCCAGGGCAAGGCCCAGGCGCCCGATCAGAGCGGGCCTTCCAAGGCGTTCATGGCCAGCAACGCCAAGCAGCCCGGCGTCGTCGTCCTGCCCTCGGGCCTGCAGTACAAGATCGTCAAGTCGGGCCCGGCCACCGGGAACAAGCCGCAGCTCAACGACGAAGTGAAGGTCAACTACGAAGGAAAACTGATTAACGGCAAGGTCTTCGACTCGTCCTACGAACGCGGGCAGCCAGCTTCGATGCCGCTCAAGCAACTGGTCCCGGCCTGGCAGGAAGCCCTGCAATTGATGCGTCCGGGCGATGAGTGGATCCTCTACGTCCCGCCGGAGCTCGGCTACGGCGCCGAGGGCGCGGGCAACGGGGAGATTCCGGGCGGCGCCGCGCTCATCTTCCGCATCGAGCTGATCGACTTCCTTCCCGGCCCAGGCCGCGTCCAGCAGGGGTAGTTCCTCTCCGCTCTCAATACTCGCGCGTCATCCCCGGGCTTGTCTCGGGGATCCAGAAACGCGGGCGAACCAGGATAATTTCCAAACCTCGGCGCTTCTGGATGGCCGGGAAATGCCTGGCCATGACGATCGAGAGAGTGGGGGCGATCGGCGCTACAGCGCCCGCCGCATGCCGGCGTGGCTCTGCTCGAAGCCGAGGCGTTCGTAGAATCGCTGGGCGTCGACGCGGCTCGCGTGGGTGAAGAGCTCGACGAAGCGGCAGCCGCGCCGGCGCGCTTCGTCGAGCGCCCAGCCGATCATCACTTGGCCAAAACCCTGCCCGCGCAGGCTGGAGTCGACCCGCACCGCCTCGATCAGCGCCAGTTCGGCGCCCTGGTTCGAGAGCCCGGGGATGAAGGTCATCTGCAGGGTCCCCACCACCTGGCCGCCCGCATCCTCCGCCACCGCCAGCAGGTTGCGCGGATCGGCGTCGACCTTCTCGAATGCGGCGAAATAGCTGGCCGGCGGCGGGTCGGAGACCACCTCGCGCCCTTCGCCCAGGTGGTCGTCGGCCAGGAGGCGGACAATGGCGGCCACGTCCTCGCGGCGCGCGGTTCTGAGCGTGATCGGGTCGAACATGGCCGGAAGACCTAGCACAGGCCGGCTTTCCTTTGAGCCGCGCCGTCGTCGTGTCTTAGTCTTGCGCCCATGAGCGACCTCGCCCCCACGCTGGATATCCTGAAAACCCTAGTCGGCTTCGACACGACCTCGCGCGGCTCCAACCTCGCCCTCATCGACTGGGTCGAGGCCTATCTGGACGGCCATGGCGTGCCGCACCGCCGTGTGCCCAATGCCGATGGTTCGAAGTCGAACTTAATCGCGACCGTCGGACCGGCGATCGAGGGCGGCGCAGTGCTGTCGGGGCACACCGACGTGGTGCCGGTGGACGGCCAGCCCTGGGACACCGATCCCTTCCAGACCGTCGAGCGCGACGGCCGAATCTACGGGCGCGGCACCTGCGACATGAAGGGGTTCCTGGCGCTGGCCCTGGGGGCCGTCCCCGAACTGATCGCCGCCAAGCCGCGCAAGCCGGTGCACCTGGCCTTCTCCTACGACGAGGAGATCGGCTGTCTGGGCGCGCCCTCGATGATCGCCGTCATCCGCAAAGAGCTGCCGGCGCCGGCCTTCGTGGTGGTCGGCGAGCCCACCGACATGGTGGCGGTCAGCGGCCACAAAGGGATCAGCTACTTCCGGGTCACGGTCACGGGGCGCGAGGCGCACTCCAGCCAGACCCAGCTCGGCATCTCGGCGATCATGGAGGCGGTGCAGTTGATGGCCTCGCTGACCAAGCTTTCGGCACGGCTGGAGCGCGAGGCCGATCCCGCCTCGCCCTTCACGCCTAAGGGCGCGACGCTCACGATCGGCCTGGTGAACGGCGGCACGGCCGGAAACATCCTGGCGCGGGAGTGCAGCTTCCTCTTCGACCTGCGCTGTCCCCCGAGCCTCGAGCCGCGGACAATCCTGGCGCCCTTTTTCGCTGAGGTTGAGGCGCTTGACGCGGCGCTCAAAGCCCGCGCCCCGGAGGCCGGCGTCAGCATCGTCCAGCAGTCGAGCACGCCCTCATTCGCGCCGGAGCCGGACGGCGTGGCCGAGTCCTTCGCGCGGCGCCTGGCCGGCGATAACGGACCTACCCGCGCCGTGGCCTTCGCCACCGAGGCGGGCCAGTTCCAGCAGGCCGGCTTTTCGACGGTGCTCTGCGGGCCGGGCTCGATCGAGCAGGCGCACCAGCCCAACGAGTTCGTCGAGGTCGCCCAGATGCAGCGCGGCCGCGATTTCATGCGCCGCCTGGTGGAGTGGGCCGCTTCGCCTGGATGAACGCGCGCCGCAGCATCACGTCGAGCGGGTTCCAGGTCATGGCCTTGGCGATCGCCCAGGATCCAACCTTGCGCGTCGGCTGCACCTCGCGCCGCGCCGCCAGAGCGACATCGATGTTGCGGATGCCGGCGGCCAGCCCACGCATCGGCGCCGCCAGGCCTCCGCGCGTGGCGTGGCGGGCAAAAAGGGTGAGCGTCGCCAGCACATGCAGGGGCAGCGTCAGCCAGAACAGCACCGGCGGCGTATCCTTCACGAAGACCCAGAAGCGGTTGCGGGTGCCGTGGAACGCGGCGAAATCGCTGCGCCGCCCGCCCGTCGAGGCCGCGCCGACGTGGCGCACAACGGCGTCGGGGACCAGCAATGTCGCCTTGCCCGCGAGGCGCAGGCGGTAGCCCAGGTCGACATCCTCGCAGTAGCAGAACAACCGTTCGTCGAAGCCGCCCATCCCCGTGAACAGCGCCCGGTCGATCATCATCGCCCCGCCGCAGCCCGAAAACACCCAGCCCTCCTGCAGCGTCCCGGGGTTCGGGTGCGTGTAGCCGCCCCGAAAGGGGAAGCCGGCCAGGGACATAACGTCGCCCAGCCCGTCCAGCCTGCTGGGGTCCTCGGCCATCAGCTGGCGTGAGGTGAAAGATTTGACCGCGGGGTTGGCTGTCGCCGCCGCCAGCAGGCGCTCCAGCCAGTCGGGCTGCGGGTAGGCGTCGGGGTTCAGCAGGACCAGCCATTGGCCGCGGGCGCGCCGGGCCGCCTGGTTCACCGCCGCCGCGAAGCCGACGTTCTCGGTGTTCTCCAGGAGCAGGATCGAGGGATCGGCTTTGGCCGCGGTCTGCGCCGCATGATCGCTGGAGGCGTTGTCGACCAGGATCAGCTCATAGTCGGCGAAGGTCTGCGCGCGCACCGCCGTCAGGCATTCTCCGAGCGTCGGGCCGCTCTCATAGACCACCACCACGATGCTGATCGACGGCGCCAGTGCGAGAGAAGGGTTGTCTTTCGCCCCGCCACGCGCCATCCCGATGATTACTCCCTAGCCGCCTGAGTCACATGACGACGATCACGCCGCTCGCCATTGCCGAGGTCCTGCTTATCACGCCGAAGCGTCATGGCGATGCCCGAGGCTGGTTCGCCGAGACCTGGAGCCGCAAGGCGCTCGCCGCCGGGGGTATTTCCCCCCAGTTCGTGCAGGACAACCAGGCCTTCAGCGCGCGCAAGGGCACGCTGCGCGGCCTCCACTTCCAGAAGGCGCCCAGCGCGCAGGGCAAGCTGGTGCGGGTGCTGAAGGGCTCCATTTTCGACGTCGCGGTCGACATCCGACCAGGCTCGGCCACCTACGGAAAGTGGGTCGGCGCCGCGCTCACCGCCGAGGTCGGCGAACAGATCTGGGTGCCGCGCGGCTTCGCCCACGGCTATGTCACTACCGCCCCGGACAGCGAAATCTTCTACAAGGTCGACGGCGACTACGCTCCCGAGCTCGAAGGTGGTTTGATCTGGAACGATCCCGACCTCGGCATCGAATGGCCCCTCGACGCCGAGCCGGTGCTCTCCGACAAGGACAAAATCCTGCCGCGGCTGAAGGACATGCCGCCGGTCCAGTTCTAGGACGCGCCCTCCCAAGTCCGCTCCGGATTGGGATGCGCCCACTCTTCCTGGACGACCGGGTCGTTCTCTGAAGTCCCGGCCCGTAGTACCTCGAACGCCGCCGCATCCAGCAGCCGCGACAGCGCCCACACCGCCGCCCCGCGCACCAACGGCGACGGATCGTCCAACAGCCGCTGCGCCTCCGGCGCCAGGCCTTCGTCGCCCGAATTGCCGATGGCGTAGAGCACGTTGCGGACGAACCGGTCGCGGCCGATGCGCTTGACCGGGCTTTTTGAGAACAGCCCCCGGAACTGGGCGTCGTCCAGCCGCACGAGGTCGGCGAGCGCCGGCGCCTTCAGCGCCTCGCGGGCGTGGAGCTTCAGTTCCGTCGAGACCTGCGCGAACTTGTTCCAGGGACAGACCGCCAGGCAGTCGTCGCAGCCGTAGATGCGGTTGCCGAGCGCCTTGCGGAACTCGTGCGGGATCGGCCCCTTCAGCTCGATGGTAAGGTAGGAGATGCAGCGCCGAGCATCGAGCTGGTAGGGGGCGGGGAACGCCTTGGTTGGGCACACGTCGAGGCAGGCGCGGCAGGTGCCGCAGGTGGTGGGATCGACAGGATCGGGCGCCAGCTCCAGCGTCGTCAGGATCGAGCCCAAGAACAGCCACGACCCGAATTCCCGGGACACCAGGTTGGTGTGCTTGCCCTGCCAGCCGAGGCCCGCCTGCTCGGCCAGCGGCTTCTCCAGCAGCGGCGCGGTGTCCACGAACACCTTCAGTTCGCCGCCGAACCGGGCTTGCATCCAGCGGCCGAGCGCCTTCAGCCTGGATTTGATCAGGTCGTGATAATCGTCGCCCTGGGCGTAGACGCTGATCGCCGCGCGGGTCGGCTCGCCCAGCACGGCCAGGGGGTCGACCTCCGGGCCGTAGTTCATCCCGAGCACGATGGCCGACCGCGCGCCGTCCCACATGGCCCTGGGATGGGCGCGGCGCTCCGCCGTTTCGGCGATCCAGCTCATCTCGCCATGCCGGCCCTCAGCTACGAACTCCACCAGCCGCGCCGTGGCGGGCCAGGCGTCCTTGATCGAGGTGAGGCGGCAGGTGTCGAAGCCGAGCGCCAGGGCCTCGGCGCGGATCAGGTTTTCGCGGTCGTCAGAAGTCGAGATCGTCATAGTGCGCGGCAGGTGCGAGACCCGGCCAGCGGTCCGTGAGCAACGGCCGGAAACACGGCCGGGATTTCAGCTTCATGTACCACGTCTTCGCAGCGGGGAAGTCGCCCCAGGTCACATCACCGAAATAGTCGATGACCGACAGGTGGGCGGCGGCCGCGAAATCCGCCAGCGACAGCCTGCGCCCCGCCAGCCACTCGCGCTCCTGCAGCAGCTTGTCGATGTAGAACATGTGGTTGCGTAGCCCGTCGCGCCCCTGGCGTAGGTTGGCGAGGTCCGGGGCGCCCATGCCCAGCAGACGCTTCTCCATCTTCTCGTGCAGGATGTAGCCGCTGGCCTCGTACTCGAACTTGCGGTCGAACCACTGCAGCAGCCGCCGCGCCTCGGCCCGCTCGCCGACCTCGCGGCCGAGCAGCGAAGGCTCCGGGACCGTCTCTTCCAGGTGGTCGAGGATCGCGCGGGTCTCGCATAGCACCAGCTCGCGGCCGTCCTCGGCCTCCACCAGCACCGGTATCAGGCCGGACGGATTGAGCGCGGTCAGCGACTTGGGCCTCTCCCAATAGCGCACCTGCACCTCGTCGAACGCCAGCCGCTTCTCCCCGAGGGCCAGGCGCACCTGGCGCGACGCGGGATCCAGCGGGAAGTGGTGAAGGGTGCGCTCGACGCTCATGTCCCGCTAACGCGAAGGGTGGACGAATCGTTGGTCCCACAAGAGCCGTTGCACCTGTTAAGGCGCCGTTTACTACGCCTCTCCGGCCCGTATTTCGGCGAAAGCGCCGCCATGCGGCTCGGCGCGGCCGCGCGGGTCGGCGTGGATAATGATGTCGGCCGAGGGGAAAGCGTCGAGCACCCGTTTTTCCGCCGCCACAATCACCTCGTGCGCCGCCTCCAGCGTCAGGTCGGGGTCGAGGTCGACATGCATTTGCATGTGCACATAGGGCCCGGAGGCGCGGGTGCGCAGCTGGTGCACGTCAGTCAGCCGGCGGTCCTGGGTCAACAGCGCCACGATCCGCGCCCGCGCCTCATCCGGCAGCTCGTGGTCCATGAGCTGGCCTGAGGCCTCGCGGAACACGCTCACCGCGCCCCACAGCAGCACGCCCGCGATGGCGAGGGCGGCGGCTGCATCCACGCCGGTGAGGCCCAGCCAGGCCGATACGCCGATGCCAACCAGCGCGATCGCGTTGGAGGCCAGGTCTGTGGCGTAGTGCGCCCGGTCGCCGGATACCGCGACCGACGAGGTCTGTTTGAGCACGCGCCCCTGGGCGGTGATCAGGACGCCGGTGAGGACGATGGAAGCGACCATCACCGCCAGCGCCCAGCCTTCCTGCTTCAGGGGGTGCGGATTGATCAGGTCGCCGATCGCCTCGCGGGCGATGAGCGCCGCCGAGGCGAACACCAGACCTGCCTGCAGCAGGCTCGCGAACGCCTCGGCCTTGCCGTGTCCGAACCGATGTTCGGCGTCCGGCGGGGCGGCGGCGTAGCGGACGGCGAAGAAGGTCACCAGCGAGGCCACCAGGTCGAGCGCGGAATCCGCCGTCGAGGCCAGGAGCGCCACCGATCCGGAGGCCAGCCAGGCCGCGATCTTGATCGTCACCAGCACCGTCGCCGTCGCTACCGACAACAGCGTCACCCGCCGCGTCAGCGCGGCGCTCTCGGCGGGACTTAGACCGTGGACGGCATTCATGCCGCGGAACTTAGTGTCCGCCGCCGCCGGCGCCAGCGCGAACGACTCTCAGCTACGCCGCCTTCCTGGGGACGGGTCCGATATAGTGCGACTGCGGGCGGATCAGGCGCCCGCCGGCGACCTGCTCGCGGGCGTGCGCCAGCCAGCCGGCGACGCGGCCCATGGCGAAGACGCAGGTGAAGGCCGAGGGCGGGAAGGCCAGCGCCTCCAGGAGCAGCGCCGTGTAGAACTCGACGTTGGTGTCCAGCGGCCGGTTGGGCTTCTTCTCCTTGAGGATGGCCAGTGCCGCAGCCTCCACGGCCTCCGCGAACTCCAGTCGTCCGGGCATCACGTTGGAACCTTCGGTCAGACGCCGCACGGCCCCCTTCAGCGCGTCGGCGCGCGGATCGCGAACCTTGTAGACCCGGTGGCCGAAGCCCATCAGCCGGTCGCCCCGCGCCAGCGCTGCCTCGATCCATGCCCGCGCGTTGGAGGGCGTCCCGATCTCGTCCAGCATCTCGATCACCGGCCCCGGCGCGCCGCCGTGCAGCGGACCCTTCAACGCGCTGATCCCGCCCAGCACCGCCGACGTCAGGCCCGCGCGGGTCGAGGCGATCACCCGGGCTGCGAAGGTCGAGGCGTTGAAGCCGTGGTCGCTGACGGTCACCAGATAGGTGTCGAGCGCCTCGACCTCGGCGCGGTTGGCGGGGCGGCCCCGCAGCATGCGCAGGATGTCGGCGGCGTGGCTTAGCGTCGGGTCGGGCCGGATCGGCGCCTCGCCCGCCTGAGCGCGCACCACGGCGGCGGTGAAGACCGCGGGCGCGGCGATCAGCCGGAACGCGATGGCCAGGTCGTCGCCGTCGCCCAGCCTGGCGGTCAGCGCGCGCATGGCCTCGATCGGCGTGCGGTCGAGGAGGCCGGTGTCGAGCGCCGAGACCTCCGTGAACACCTCGGCCCGGGCGGCGCCAAGCCGTGCGCCTACGTCCGCCGGCAGATCCTCGAAGAAGCCCTGGAACAACAGGCTGACGAGGTCTTCGAAGCTGGTGCGTCCCGCCAACTCGTCCAGCGTGAGGCCGCGAATGATCAGGTGTCCCGCTTTGCCGTCCACTTCCGAGAGCACGGTGTCCGCGGCGACGACGTCTTCCAAACCATCCGACATGGAGGTCTCCAGTTCTTGCTTGCTGGAGCTCAGAAAAGCATCCAAGCTGGGTCCGTCAATCTTGATCAATGTAATCAATATATGCCTGCGCCCGATTGGATCGCCGCCGAGGAAGCCCGGGACCGCCTGGGCGTGCGCCCGCAGACGCTCTACGCCTACGTCAGCCGCGGCCGCGTGCAGGTGCGGCCCGATCCCGGCGACCCGCGCCGCAGCCTCTACCGGTCGGCCGACATCGCGGCGCTGGCGCAGCGCAAGACCCGCAGCCGCAGGGTTTCCGACGTGGCCGCCGGCGCCATCGCCTGGGGCGAGCCGGTGCTGGCCTCGGAGATCACCACGGTCGCGGGAGGGCGGCTGTTCTACCGGGGCCGCGACGCCATCCGCTTGGCCGAGACCGAGACGCTGGAGTCCGTCGCCCGGCTGCTGCGCGGCGGCCACGGCGCGGCGCTGAAGCGCACCGAACGGCCCGACCCTCCGCACCATCCTGACATGCGCACCCGCGCCTTCCTGGCGCTCGCCGCCCGCGCCGGGTCCGATCCGCCGGCGCGCGGCCGTCATCCCCTGGCGTTGGCGGTCGAAGCCGCAACCCTGCTGGATGTCCTTAGCGATGCGGTGGCAGGCGAGGTCGGCGGCGGCGCAATCCACAACCGCCTAGCGCTGGCCTGGGGCCTCGGTCCCGGCGGCCCGGGAGCGGACCTGATCCGGCGCATGCTTGTGCTGGTGGCCGACCATGAACTGAACCCCTCGGCCTTCGCGGCCCGGGTCGCGGCCTCCACCGGCGCGTCGCTGTCAGCCTCGGCGCTCGCGGGTCTGGCGACCCTCTCAGGGCCGCGGCACGGCGGCGCCACGGCGGCGGTGCGCACCTTCGCCGCCGAAGCCGTCCAGCTCGGACCGCGCGCGGCGATCGCCAACCGGCTGGTGGAGGACCGCAGCCTGCCTGGCTTCGGCCACATGCTCTATCCCGACGACGACCCGCGCGCCGCAGCCCTCCTGGAACGGTTCAAGCCGCCGCCCGAGCTGCAGGCGCTGCGCGACGCTGTCCAGGACGTGGCCGGCATCGCTCCCAACGTCGATTTCGCCCTGATGGCGGCGAGCCAGGCCCTGCGCCTGCCGCCCGACGCCCCCTTCGCCCTCTTCCTGGTCGCCCGCTGCGCCGGCTGGATCGCCCACGCCATCGAACAGGGCCAGGCCGACACGCTGATCC
>Ga0068864_100001708_pt1 | contig 18036 bp, 25 predicted proteins | sample KBSSwiS72_FD_66586 | JGI IMG/M metagenome (GOLD analysis project Ga0068864, IMG submission 66586) | Switchgrass rhizosphere microbial communities from Kellogg Biological Station, Michigan, USA - KBS Switchgrass S7-2 | ecosystem: Host-associated > Plants > Roots > Rhizosphere > Soil ... | reverse complement strand
GCCGTAGCCGTAGCCGTCGCCGTAGCCGGAGCCGTAGCCGTCGCCGGAGCCGTAGCCGGAGCCGTAGCCGTCGCCGTAGCCGGAGCCGTCGCCGTAGCCGTCGCCGTAGCCGGAGCCGTCGCCGTAGCCGTCGCCGTGCCCCTTCCCGGCATCATCAGCGGGCCTCATAGGTCGGCGCCTGCGCGATCGACTGCGCAGCCTTCTCGGTGGTGGCAATGATCTCGCAATTCTCGGTGAGAACGATGTCGATCGGCGCGCCGACCTTGCTCGACGGGTCGAGGCCGAGCGTTGCCACGCCCGACAGGAACGCACCCTTTTCGGCGACCTTCCAGTACCAGAGGCGGCGGCTTTCGATGAGCTCGCACTGACGATCGTTGCGGCTCTTTAGGATGCCGGCGTGTACCCCCGCATCGCGGGTGCGAACGACGACATATTTGCCGATCCAAGGATCGGTCGCAGTATCAGCCATGGTAATCTCCCTGTTGGCTGGTTGAAAACTTGATGTGTCAGCTGGCTTTGCTCTCGGCCTTCTCAGCCAGCAATCGGTCCAGGAGCGCGACCAGGGCGGCCGCGGCTTTGCTGGCGTGGAGGATCTTCGCGTCGCGGTGGGCGTGGCAGGCGACGTCCTCCCGCAGCGCCTTGATGTATCGAAAGATCGGCGCGGCCAGATCCTCGAGGGGCTTGTCGCGATCGCTCTCGAGGGTATGGCCAAAGCGCTCCATCTGTTCGAAGCGGACAGCCATGACGGCTTCCATGCCGGCGACGGGAACGCCGGGCGGGGATGACGGCGCGGCTTGGCTGGGTGCGACGCCGAAGGGCTCGGCCGCGCCGTCAAACTGAGTCATATGGTCCGCTCCATGCGATCAGCGAAAGCGTTGGCGAGGCGCACGCCCTCGGCCCAGTAGCTGCCGATCCGGGTGTTGAGGCCGTAGGGACAGGCGGGCTCGCTGCCGCGCTCGCCGAAGCGCCAGGCCAGCGTTTCGAGTGCGGCCTGGCGGCGGGTCTCGCGCCAGCGGGCGCGATAGTCGGCGCGGACCGTGCTCATGCGAAGATCCACGCGGCGAGGGCTCCGAGGGCCATGCACACCGGCAAGGCCGGGTAGAAGTGCCGCGCCGGCATCATCCGTGCACCAGGCCGGCGGCGATGATGAATACCCACGGCAGCGCGCAGGCGGCCGTCTTGCCGATCTCGGCGGCGGCTATCCGCGCGGCGCGGATCATGGCCGCATGCCCCGCACGATGGCGACGGCGACCCCGCCGCAGGCCAGGCCGAACAGGAAGGCCGCGAACAAGAGGAATGCGGCGACGATCAGCGACGGGCCGCGCTCTGCGACTTCGGGCTCACCGGGCAGCCAGTCGGGATGAAAGCCCTCAATCCATTCGTCGTCGGACGGGTAGGGCGCGAGATCCATGATGCTGAGGCGGGAGCGATCTTCAGGTGACAGAGGCGGGATTTCGATACTGCCGATCCAGGTCACATTCTCCACCGCCTGCAGCTCAGGCGGCCGACTCGATGTAACCCTGGCAAGCTCGACGACATGTTCATTCGCGGGAGGTTTGTCGGTCATGCCCGGCCTCCCGCAATCACGGTGAGGCGGCCGAGCTCGCCGGCGGCGCGGTCCATTTCGGCGGCGGCGGCGGCCATGGCGACACGATCGACGGCGGCGGAATTGGAGGGCGGCAGGAAATCGAGGATCCACGCGTCGACGGCGGACTTGATCCACCGGCTCTTGGGGCTGACTTCGCGGGAGATGCCGCTCCTGACCAGCTCGGGCAGTGGCGGGGGGAAGCCCTCGGCCGAGATCAGCTTGGCGACATAGGTGACCATGCGGCGATCGCCGTAGTCACCGCGGCCGAGCTGCCGGCGGATATACCAGAGGGTGCAGGTGGGCTCGTCATCGGCCGGCAGGGCCAGCGCGGTGGAGAATTGAGATCGATATGCCATGAGCGGCCTCCGTTCGAGGAACGGCGCCATATGTAAGACCATGCCTTACATTGTCAATCGGGAAATAAGGCACGGGCTTACTTTGGGGTGGCGGCGGCTGCGATCCGGAATCATCTTATCGCCAACGCGTTCTCCAGCGGTGCATGTTAGCCTGGTAAGGGGGCATCATGCTGGGGCCGATACTGTTTGCAGTGGCTGGTTGGTTTGCGTCGCCATGGCCATGGGGAGTGGTCGCAGCGCTTCTAGTCTACGGGCTCTACGTGTACAGCCGGCTTGACCAGTTTATGCTTTGGTGGGGTCGCGGCCAGAAATGGTTCTGGGAGCTCGTCGCGACGACCGCGATTATTAATGTCGGCCTAAATGTTGGTCTGATGGCGTTGATGCATTGGCTGCACCCTGGGGTCTAGGCTGCGCGAATGTCTCCGCGAGGCTCAGCAACGCGCTCGATCATTTCCCGTTGCGTAGGGTCAGCTTCGCGGTAGCGCCGGATAAGTTCGGCTTCGGCGTCATTGAGCAGGACATTATGGTCCTCTTCATTGAGCACGTCGACTGTCGCGATGCCAAAATATTTGGCAATGCGGCGCATGTAGTCCAGCGTCATTTGGATTTCGCCGCGTTCTAAATCAGAGATGGTCATCTTGGAAACGTGCAGGGCGTCGGCCAAGACCTGCTGCGACACGCCAGCACGCTTGCGAAGCTCACGCACCCGGTTCGGAAATTGGCCCATGGGCGGGAAATGTAAGATTATGGCTGACATGATCTAGAGGCTATTGCCTTACCCCCTCTTGTCAAGATGTAAGCCTGTGCCTTACATGTGTCGATATGACGCAGGCGACAACCGAACACCCGCTCCGCAAGTGGCGCAAAGCCAAGGGCTGGACGCTTGAACGCTGCGCTTCCGCGATCGGCACTAGTCGGCAGGTGTGGTCGGATTGGGAGCGTGGAGCGCACAAGCCGGGTGCCTTGCTAATGCCCAAGGTGCGAGAACTGACTGGCGGCGCTGTCACTGCCGACCACTTTTTCCCCAACCAAGATCAGGCTGCCTAGCCGATGGATCGGGGGCCTCACACAACTGCGGACGGTTCATCTGTTCTCTCCCTCCCTGCTTTTGCACAGGCTGCCGGGGGAAGCGATTTCGCGCAAGCCAACAGGTTTGTCGCAAAATGTGCCGAGCGGGCACAATCGCCCGAAAATCCGGCGCACAATACGGATGGGTCAATTCACCATGATTTGACGGATGCCTGTCAGGGCGCGGCTCAATTCGACCAGCGCCCCGGTGAATTCGAGGCGACGCGCGGCTTGGCCAGCGCCGTCATGGTCTATGCCGCGCGCACCATCGCCGGCTTGTGGCGAGTCGCCGTCATGGTCGACGGTCAGCAGCTCGAGCTCAGCCCCGTCCAGGCCCGCCGCCTGGCCGACGATCTGCGCGCCTATGCCTTTGCCTGCGACGAAGGGAACGGCGCGTGATCTCGGTCGGCGAGATCGCCGAGCGGCTCAATAACCAGGCCGCGACGCTGGTGCGCGAGCTGCTGCCCAACGGGCGCCAGGCCGGCGTCAAATGGATGGCCAGCGGCGTGGCCGACACCGGCCGAAGCGAAAGCCTCTACGTCCACCTCTCGGGCCCCAAGATCGGGCACTGGTTCGACATGGGCAATGCGGCACCCGGCGAGGACAAGGGCGACATGCTCGACCTGATCCGGCTGCGGCACGGCCTGGATGCCAAGGGCGCGATCGAGGAGGCCAAGCGGCTGCTGGGCATCCAGGACGATTTCCGGCCGGGCCAGCGAGCCATGCCGAACCGCGAGGAGATCGAGCGGCGGCAGGCCGAGGCGCGCGAGCGTGCGCATCGCCGCGACCAGCAGGCCGAAGACGAGCGCACGCGCAAGGCGAAGCGGGCCAAGCAGCTCTACCTTTCCGGCGCGCCGATCGCCGGCTCGCCGGCCGAGCGCTACCTGCGGGGCCGGGCGATCGACCTGCCGGCCTGGCCGGGTTCGCTGCGCTATCACAACGACGTGTGGTGCCAGGACGTGCGCGCCAAGATCAACGCGATGCTGGCGTGCATCGTGACGGCCGCCGGCGTGCAGATCGGCACGCACCGGACCTATCTAGACCGCGACCGCGATGGCCGCTGGGCCAAGCTCGACGTCCCCAACCCGAAGAAGGTGATGGGGAACATGTGGGGCGGGTTCATCCCGATCGCCAAGGGCAGCAGCGGCAAGAGCATGCGCGACATGCCGGAAGGCGAGCCGATCTATGTGACCGAGGGCATCGAGGACGCGTTGTGCGTCCACATGATCAAGCCCGAGGCGCGGGTGCTGGCGGCGATCAGCCTGGCCAACATCGGCGGCCTGGTGCCGCCGCCAGCGGCGCGGCGCCTCGTCATCGTCGCGGACCGGGACACCAACCCGAAGGCGCAGGACGCGCTCGAGCGGTCGATCGCGCAGCAGCAGGCGCGCGGGCTGACGGTCGAGCTGGTCATGCCGCCGGTGGGGATCAAGGACATCAACGACTGGTGGCGGTCGCTGCAGACGGGGGACCATCGGGGGGCGGCATGAGTAAGCGAGCCGATTGGAGCGAATGGACAGAGCCGCAGCTGCGCGCCCTGCTGCCGTTGTGGTTTGCCGTGCCTGTGCACGAGACGGCGCTGCGCCGCACGCACAAGGTGGCTGGCAACACGTTGCACAGCCTGGTCAAGGCCGGCCTGGCGCGCCGTATCTATCTTTTCGAAACGCCGGGGCTTCCGATCCCGTTCGTTTGCTTGACCCAAAAGGGTGAGCGCGTCCGCCGCGACTACGTCCGCTGGCATAGATCGGTGCGTGCAAAAGTCGGTTCGCTTCCACCAGCAATGGCTGGGATAGCAGGCGCCCGGCTATGACCAGCGCGGGGGGATATTTCAGGGCGAGCGTGCGGCGGTTCCTCGAACTGCCGCCGGCGTGGATCGAGCGGCGGACGGCGGCGATGCCGGGGCCGAGCTTCCGCATGGCCGACATGGTTACGGACTGGCCGGACTGGCCATTGCCTGAGGAGATAGCGGCAGGGGATTGGTCGACGGACGACAATGACGGCGGCCGCGAAGGTTCGGCGCCGGAAGGAGCAAGCGGGGACCCTGTTTGCTGGGAATATGCCCCTGCGAATGCCGAGCAACGTCATGCCGGGAGGCTGCCTGAGCCTACGAGCGCGAAGGGGGCCGCGTCCCGGCAAGCCCCCATCATCTTCAACGATCCCGAAGCCCCGGCGGACAAGCCCCCCGCCGTGGCCAAGGATGTGCCCGCCTGCGTCGTTCCCGATCTTTCCCCCGGCGCAGGCGGGTGCAATGAGGTTCGCGCACCGATGGTGTCAACGCCGGTGGACCGCGTTGCCCATGGAGCAACGGTGCGCAACAGGCCGCCGGCGGGGGCTTCATCCCCGCCGGCGGTTTCACGCCAGGCCTTGCCGAAAGCCGAGCGCGTGCCGATCGCCGGCATCGCCAGCGAAATGGACCGGCGCGCGTCGGTGGTCGACCAGGCGGCGCGTGCTGCCGCTGCGGCCGTGCCGGATGGCAAGGCCCGCTGCCGTTGTGCCGGCGACATCGACTTCGTGCCTGCCTGGTTCGGTCTTGACTGCATCGAGGCGCGCTGCCCGCTCAAGGTGGCGGCATGAGCGGCGTCGATCCGATCGCGGCGGCGCTGAACAACCCGCAGCCGGCACCGGTGCTGGCCGAGGCCGGCGCGCCGATCGGCGAGATCGGGACGGGCGACGGCTCCGGATTCGGCGGCTACGAGATGCGGCCGTTCCCGCCGGGGTGCCCGGTCAAGCCGCTCGGCATTCTCTCGGACGCCGGCAGTTCGCAGTGCTGCTTCTATCTGGACATCAATGGCCAGCTGGTAGGCCTGCAGGCAAAGAACGGCCATAGCAAAGGCGCAATATTGGGCCTGTTCGGCCATGGAGCAACTTGGCTTTACACGCATTTCCCGCAGTGGTCGGCGCCGAAAAAGAAAGTTGACCGAAAAACCGGTGAGGAGATCATCCTCAAGCCGTCCGAAATTGTCGGGTTCGATCAGGGCGAGGCGCTCGAGGCGCTCATCCTGGAATGCGCTCGCCTCGGGGTGTTCGACCCGTCCGGCCGGATGCGTGGTCGCGGTGCGCACCGCATCGCCGACAAGGGCCTGGTCATACATTTCGGCGACAAGCTCCTGGTCAGCGAGCTCACGGCCGATGGCCGGATCAAGAAGTTCAACTGGACGGACACCGGGCTGCACGCCGGCTTCGTCTACCCCTCGGCAATGCCGCTACCCCGACCCCATCACGAGCCAACGACGGGGAAGGCCGCTATCAAGCTGCTCAAGCTGCTGCGCACCTGGCACTGGAAGCGCGAGTTGCTCGATCCGCGCCTGGCGCTCGGCGCAATCGCGGCCGGGTTTATCGGCGGGGCACTGCCATGGCGCCCGAATATCTGGATCACAGGCGCCCGGGGCACGGGCAAATCCACGTTCAACGGCAAGGACGGGGTTGTTCACCAGGTATTCGGCGACGGGGTCTTCCGCACCGGCAATGCCAGTGGTGCCGCAATTCGACAGTCGCTCAAGAATTCCACTGTGCCCGTGATGATCGACGAGATCGAGGCCGGCGCCGACAACCGCCGGGTTAACGAGGTCATCGAGCTCGCGCGCGTGGCATCGAGCGGCGACTCCATGCACCGTGGCGGATCTGACCACCAGGCGCACGAATTCACGATGCAATCGCCGTTCTGGTTTTCCTCGATCAATATCCCCCCGCTGGCCTCGCAGGACCGGTCGCGTCTCGCGATCCTTGAGCTCAAGCCGCTCAAGCAGGGCGCACCGCCACCGGTGCTGTCCGACTGGGGCCTGTCTCGCATCGGCCGGGAGCTGCAGCGCCGGATGATCGATGGCTGGCACCGCCTCGAGGCTACCAAGGCCAAGTATCACCTGGCACTGGCGGCGGTCGGCCACGATGCCCGCGCATGTGACCAGTTCGGCATCCTCCTGGCCTGCGCTGACGTGGCGATGGAAGAGCATTCCACCGACGACGGGTTGCCGGATGACCAGGACGTGGCCGAGTGGGCGCAGATGTGCCGGCCGGACAAGATGGCCGAGATTACCGAGGCGACGGCCGACCACGTCGCGTGCCTGCAGCACCTGATGACGAGCATGGTGCAGAGCCGGGGCAACCAGGAGCGCGAGCAGCTGGGCAGCTGGATCGACAAGGCGCTGGACGCGGCGACGGCGCCTATTCTGGCCGATGCATTGGCCGCCGACATGAACGCCGAGCGATTGCGCAATATTGGCCTCAAGCTAGTCAACGCCAAGTATTATCCCGAAGAACTGGACAATACCGGCAAGGTCACCAAGGCGGCGCGTTGGGGCACGCAAGAGTTTGCCCAGGCCGAACCGGGCTATCTCGCCATCGCCGGCGGCCATCAGGGCCTCGACAAGCTCTATGACGGCACCACCTGGCGCGGCATCGTCCGGCAGGCGCTCGAGCGCTTCCCGGGCACGCTGAAGGCACAAGTCAAGTACGCGCGCGGCGTCGTTCTGTCGTCCGTTCTCGTGCCGCTGTGGGCGTTCGTAGACGAAGACGAATTGCCGAATGCAAGCCGGCGGGCTTCGGCCGAGGCATGGGTAAAATCGCAAACCGGGGAGGGTGAGGAATGATCGCCCAAGCTCCATGTTCTCGAAATGTTATGGCGCAAATAAGCGACATAAAAAACGCAGGCGCCGGCGTCGAAGTCGCGCACCATCTCCCGGAAATCTGCGAAGTCAATCCAGAACATTGCAGTAACGACCTACGCGCGATCGCAGCACCAATTGCGGGCACGCAATTGGTGCGATGCGCGATCGCTCCATCTGCTCGGTTCTCACGCGACGTCGGCTTGGTGCGCCTCGATTCAGCCCCGCGCCTGCTCGCGATTGCAGCGGCCGCGCAGCGGACGCGGTGCGCAATCGCTCATCCTGACGTTCCCCGACCCGACGGGGAGCTTGGGTTGGTTCGCGCCCTCGCCCTCATGCTTCGCTTGTCCCCGACCCGTTGGCATGCCAAGAGATTGGTTCGCCAGATCGTGGGCAAGCGATGGGTCTGGGGGCGGGTAGTGGGCACTACCACGCCACAACCGCTTCACAACCACCATGCTATTGAAATCACGGCGCTTTTTTGCCGGTTGTGCCGGTTGCGGCCCGGAGCCTCACGCGTGATGCGCATGTGCCCGCATGCGGACGCGCGCGCATGTAGGGGGGTGGAAAAGACCACAACTCCACTACCACTTATCTTTACATATAGTTATCAATTGGTTGTTGGTTGTGAAGCGGTTGTGGCGTGGTTGTGCTCCACTACCACCGGCGCCATCTGCCTCGAAACTGGCGGATTTCTGCGGTTTTCGAATATTCTGGCGGGTGCCTATGCCGCTGCCGGGTCGATCGGGGCGGCCGATGTGGCTCGCAGCACCGTCCAGGGGTCGAGGGCCGGCGAAACTTTTGACGTTTCGGTGGCTGGTGCCGGCCTCGATCTGCTCGGCCTGGCGCCGATCGGGCGCGAGCTCGACCAGGCCGACGTCCTTGGGCGGAATGGCGGTTTTCTGCGGGCCTCGCGGGGGGGCTGCGAGCGTGTTGGAAGGGCGATGTTGGAAGGGTGGCCGCAAGGGCGCGGAAATCCTTGCGTTGCCGAGCTCGGTCGTAAGTCTGTCGGGCTCGCGCGGCGCCTCGGGCTGGGCGCCCTGGTCGACCAGGGACGCACCCCGGCCGCTCTCGGCGATCGGCCCGATGCACCCCCCTATGCCCCCATTCGGCGCCGCCGATTTCCCGAGCATGCTGGCCCGCGAGCGAGCCGGAATTTGGATTGGCTTCGCGCCGATCCCATTCCCGGGACGATGCCTGTCGGTGCCGAACGGCGCCAAACGCTGAACAGCACGATCGGGTCGGGGTCGGGGGATGTGCCCGGCGAATTCGCAGCAGCGATGGGGCTGAGCAGGGGAGCGGTCCGGATAGGCCTGGGGCCGGTCGGGCTGCGTCGAGGGGCTGACGTTACGAGGGAGCGCGTCCGTGTCAACTGACAGCGGCGACAAGGCTGTGGTCAAGGCGATGGTCGACCAGGCCAAGGAACTGCTCGCCGATGCGGCCGAGCAGGAAGAGCAGCTCGATCTTCTCGAGCCTCTGACGGTCTCTGACATCGCGGCGGCGCGTGAGCGACTGGGTGCGGATGCGGGCAAGGTCGCCGTGCTGCAGGAGGCACGGCGCGGCCGCGGCCGCCCGAAAGGTGTCCAGAACCGGCGGACACAGGACTTCAAGCGCTACATCCAGCGTTTCGGGCAGCATCCGGCGATTACGCTGATGCAGTTGCAGAGCACGCCGACCGAAGAGCTGGTCGCGTTGTCGTCGCTGATCGACACGCCCAAGCGCCAGATGTCGGTCCACGACGCGCTGAGCATTCGGGTCCGCGCGGCCGAGGCGCTGCTGCCCTACCTCGAGAGCAAGCAACCGGTGGCGGTCGACGCGACAATCCGGGGCGTGATCGTCGTCGACGAATTCGGTTCGCCCGATCGGCCGCCGAGGGTGACGATCGATGGCGAAGTGCTCGGCGTGATGCCGGCCGGAGATGACGCATGAGCGCCATGGACATCATCCGGCTCAATTCGCCGGGCCCGATTTCGGACCGCTTCCTGATGTCGCGCGCGTTCGTCCAGATCATCGTGGGCCCGGTCGGTTCAGCGAAAACCATGTCGGCGCTGCGCAAGCTGCGGCGCATTGGCCAGATGCAGGGCGGCCGGCGCGACGCCAAGGGTGTGATCCGCCGCATGGCGCGCGTCGGCGTGATCCGCGAAACCTATCCGAATCTCGAGAAGAACACGCTGCCGAGCTGGTTCCGGATCCATTCGCAGGACCAGGGCCGTTTCACCTGGAAGGCGCCCTACACGCACCGCCTGACCCTGATCCTCGGCCTCGATCCCGCTACCGGGCAGCCCAACGACGTCTGCGAGTTCGAGATCGAATTCCGCGCGATCGGCGACCGGTCGGTGGAAGAGGCCTGCCGCGGATGGGAAGTCAACGCGGTGATGATCGACGAAGCGGATTTGCAGCCGGCGGACCTGCTCGCGTTCCTCTCCGGCCGTGTCGGTCGCTTCTCGGCGCTGGATCCATCGCTGGTGGTCGACCCGACGATCATCATGGCCCTCAACGCGCCCTACATCGATAACTGGATCTACCCGCTGGTCTACGAGAACGACTTCTCGGACCTGTTTGACCAGGAGCTGGTCGACGCGCTCGATGGCCGCAAGCTGGTCGAAGTGTTCGTGCAACCTGGCGGACGCGCTCCGGCGGCCGAGAACCTGCACAACCTGCCCAAGGGCTATTACACGATCCAGGCTGCGCTGAACAAACACCGGCCGGACTACGTGGCGCGCATGATCGACAACAAGCCGGTGCCGATGCAGCACGGGCAGCCGGTCTACCCCCAGTTCGATTTCGAGCGGCATGTGCGGCCGCTCGAGTTCGATCCCAAGCGCATGCTGGTGATCGGCTTCGACCAGGGCCTGTTCGCCTCGGCTGTCGCCGGCCAGCGCACGGCCCAGGGCTATCTGCGGTCGCTGCGCGAGGCAGTGAGCTTCCTCGAGGCGGGCAAGACGCTGCGCAAGATCGGGCCCGCAGCCTTCGGCCAGATGGTGCGTGCGATGATGGCCGAGCACTTCCCTGACGTCGATCCCGATCGGGTGCGCTTTGTCGGCGATCCTGCGGCCTGGCGGGCCAAGGACAACGAGGATGACGAACGCGACTGGATCCGGGCGTTCGAAAAGGCGCTGGGCCACAAGGCGCACAAGGCCAAGACCAACCGGGAGGCGCTGCGCCAGGAGGCGATCTGGAAAGCGCAGGCCGACCACGAGGGCTATGCCGTCGATCCGGCCTGCAAGCACCTGATCCGGGGGCATCTGGGCGGCTACCGTTACCGCGACGCCGACATGAAGGATGGCGAGACGCGCGGTCACCTCGAGGTTGCCGACACGATCTACACGCACGTCTGCGACGCCGAGCAATACCTCGCGGTCGAGGGCGAGCACGTGATCTCCGACATTCGCGGCCGCCCGCGTGCGACCGGCCGGCCCATCGTCAACGACAGCGATTTCGACGTGTTTTCAGGAGGGTATTGATATGCAGCTGTTACCAATGGCGCTGGTGGGCGGCCTGGGTTTCGCCGGCGTGAAGGTGCTCGGCAAGATGTTCGGCGGGGGGCAAAAACAGATCGACCCGGTCGGCCAGGTCACCCGCGACGATGCTGCTGCAGCGGTGTCCGCGTCCGATGCCCTGGCGCGGCGCCAGGGGAGCGCCGCCGACATCCTGACCGGCACGCGGGGCGCCGAGGCGTTGACCGGTTCCACCGGCAAGCTGGTGCTGGGCAACTGATTTCCAACCACGGAAAGGACCCGAATATGGAAGAAGAAACTGCACTCACAATCGAAGGTGTCACTGCTGAGCGTGACAACCTTCAGTCGATGATCGCCGTTCTGGATGGAGAAATGACACGTCTCGCGCTCCCCTTCGACTCGACAAAGTCGATCACGGAGAACGCGGCCGACGCGATCGGCAGCCTGCAGGACAAGCTCGGCGAGCTCGAAACCGAGCTGGGCGTGCTGAAGACGGAAAAGGCTGCTCTCGAGGGCAAGCTCGCCGCGATCGATGCCGCCCCCAAGGCCAAGTCGCACAAGGCGCCCAAGCCCCGGGCGATCGCGCCGCTCGATGCCGATGCTCCGTCGTCGCATGAGCTGCTCGAGCTCATCCGCGCCGCCGAGCACGTCGAAATAGCATTCAGCAACGGCAAGCGCGAGATTGCCGACATCCCGGCGCGCGAGATCTCCGGCGACGCCTGGGCGGTGACCGTCGCGGGCGTTCAGCTGCGCGGCGTGGATATCGAGCTCGCGGGCGTCGGCGGCGCGGTCGATATCGCGGGCTACGGCCTTCTGCTCGATGGCAAGCTCGTCGCCTACCGCAGCCGCATGGAGCCGCTGCGCGTCGCACCCGGGGCCAAGGTCAGCCTCGCTGGCGATATCGTGTTCTGACGTAAATTCGCGACATATCCGCTCCGCTTCGGCGGGGCGGGTAACACTGAAATTCAAGGGATTGGGCGGGCAAATGGACGACAAGCTGCAGGACGAAGATCTGGCCAAGGCCGATATCCGCGATCACGAACGCCGCCGCAGCGAACGCGCGCCCTGGGAGAGCACCTGGCGGCAGATTGACGAACGCTTCCCCGACGGTGCCGGCGGGTTCAACAAGACCAGCGCCGGCGCGATCCGCGGCGAGCGCAATTTCGACACGACGCATATCACTGCCAATGAGCGGTTCGCCGCTGCCGGTGTCGCGATCACGACGCCGGCCGAAAAGGACTACATCAAGCCGCGCTTTGCGGATCCCGAGTTGATGAAGATCCGCGCGGTGAAGCTGTGGTGCGAGAACGCCGGCCGCCGCCTCTACGCGATTCGCCACGCCGCCCGCACCGGGTTCGGCATTGCTGCCAACGAGGACTGGGACCAGCTCGGCCGTTATGGCACTTCGCCGTTCTGGACGGACGTCAAGCCCGAGGGCAATGGCCTGTTCTACCGGGTCCTGCACCTCTCGGAATGCACGATCGACGTCGACTATGCCGGCGAGGTCGACACCGTTGACCGGCGCTATTGCCGAACGGCCGGCCAGCTGGAAGCGTTCTTCGGCAAGGACAACCTGACCCCGAAAATGATCAAGGCGCTCGACGACGACAAGCCGGAGACGGAATTCGAGATCCTGCATGTCGTCGCTCCCAACCGTAGCTGGGACCGCGACAAGTTCGACTGGCGGCGTTTCCCGATTTCGTCGCGCTATCTCGCGCTCGACGAAAAGATGTTCATCCGCCGGAAGGGCTATCATACGATGCCCATCGCGGTGTCGCGCCACATGACCAGCGCCGGCGAGAAATACGGGCGGTCGCCGGGCATCAAGATGCTGCCCGCGATCCATGGTCTCAATGCTATGAAGCACACCACGCTGCGGGCCGCGCATAAGGCGGTCGATCCGGCGCTGCTGTTCAACAACGAGGATGGCATCACCCGCCTGGCGACGAAGCCTGGCGGGATGAACCCGGGGCTGGTCGACGACATGGGCCGCGCCAAGGTCCAGCGCATGCCGGGCGGTGAGAACGGGATCCCGATCACGCTCGAGATGATGGAAGGCGAGCGCCGCGAGCTGCGCACCGCCTTCCTCGAGGAGTTCTACAAGATCCTGACCGACCCGAATTCCCGGATGACGACGACCGAAGTACTCGAGGTCATGTCGAAACAGGGCATCCTGGTCCGGCCTTACGCAAGCCGCTACGAGACCGAAAAGCAAAACCCGGTGTCGCAGCGCGAGCTTGATCTCGCGATCCGGTGGGGCCAGCTCGAGGACTTCCCGCCAGAGGTGCGCGAGGCCGGCGCCTGGCCGATCGTCGAATACGACAACATGCTGGCGGCAATGGCGCGGGCGGAAAGCACCGCGAAAACGCTGCGGTTTATCGAGGCGATCACGCCGATCGCCCAGGTCGATGACGGGGCGATCTTCGATTACCTCGACACCGATGCCATGGTGCCCGGCATCGCCGAGGAGATCGGCGTCAAGCCGAGCTATATCCGCGATCCCAAGGATGTCGCCAAGATCCGGCAGGCGCGGGCCGAGGAAAAGCAGCAGGCCCAGACAGTCGAGCAGCTGCAAGGCGCGGCCGATGCCTACCAGAAAATGGCCAAGGGCAATTCGCTGAGCGAGGCGGCCTGACATGGCGGTGACGCCGGAAAACCGCCGGCTCTTCCGGTGGATGATGCTCTCCCGGTCGGTCAAGGAACTGATCGCGGGAGCCATGCCCCGGGGCTGGTTCTACAACTGGCTGTTTCGGGGCGAGAATGGCGATCTCCGGCGGGTTGGCGAGCATGTTCTCGCTGATCTCCGGTGGTTCTGTTACCTCGAAACCGGCACGATTTTCGACACCGATCCGCTGATCATGGCCCGCCGCGAGGGGCGCCGCGAGGTGGCGATGCGGATCATCAACCTGCTCAACCTGGACGAAGCTGCCGTCCAACAACTCATGAGGCTTGACGATGGACTTTCAGAATTCTGACGACGGCGCTGGCGCGGGTGCCGGCGCGGATTTCTCGGGCGTGTTCGGCGGCGGCGAGGGCGGCGCCGGTGCCGGGGCCGGTGCCGGTGCCGGCGGCGGGGCGGCAGCGGGCGGCGCTGACGGCGGCGCTGCCGGCGAGGGCGGCGCCGGCCAGAGCGATGGCGGTGCGGATCCTGACTGGTATGCCCAGCTCCCCAGTGAGCTCGGCGAAGGCGAGAGCGCCAGTTTGCGCGATCGCGTCAAGGCGGCGGGGGTCAAGGACGTCACCACGCTGGCAAAGCGGTTTTTCGACACCCAGCGGGCGCTCCACGACAGCGGCCGCATCAAGGTCCCGGGAGAGGGCGCGAATGCCGAAGAGGTAGCGACCTTCCGCAAGGCGATCGGCGTGCCCGACGATGCCAAGGGATACGAGATGCCCGTGCCCAAGGGTGCGGACGGTCAGCCTCTCAAGGGCCCCGACGGCGAACCGGTCAAGCTCAATGCCCCGCTGCTCGAGCGCCTCGCGAATGTCGCGCACCAGGCCGGCGTGCCGAAGGCCGCTTACGACGCCCTGGTGCAGGATTTCGTGCAGGGCCAGCTCGAGGAGCTTGGGGCTTCCGATGCCAAGGCCCAGGCTGATGCCAAGGCCAAGGTTGCGGAATGGGGGCGCGAGGCACCGGCCAAGCAGCAGGACGTCAATCGCGGGCTGCAGGCGCTTGGCCTGTCGCGCGACGAGGCGCTGGCTGTGCGTTCGGCGCTCGGCGCCGGCCGTGCCATGGATATTTTCCAGAAGCTCGGTTCCGGCTTGGCTGAGGATGTGATGATGGCAGGAGGCGGCGGAGGCCAACGGTTTGGTATGTCGCCGAGCGAGGCGCAGGCCTTCATCGACGGCGCCAAGAAGGACACGACACTCGGAGCCAAGGTCATGGTCCCTGGTTCGCCAGAAGCGGCGCGATATAATCGCGCGATCGAGGTCGTCGCGGCAGAACAGGAGCGCCAAGCTCGCGGAGGTTGAAACGCCTCTTGACGTAGACGAAGCGTTGAATCATTTTACGCAGCGTCGGTGGCGGGGGGTCATCGAACCCGTCTGACTTCCCGCCACCCGCTTTTAGTCCTGGACTCGCCGACGTGTCGGCCCCGGGCCCAGCTGCGGAGACAGCCGCCGACCGCGGGCGTAAAACGATAGAGAGGCCGGCCCATTGGGCCACTCGCCCTTCGCAATCCGGTAAAACCCGTTTTGACGAAAGGGCAGGGCAATGTCCCAGAACGTACCCGCAACATTCCAGGTCAAGTTCCAGAACAACGTCGAACTCGTGCTGCAGCAGCAGAAGTCGATGCTGATGGATGCGACCGACATCACTGACGATGTCAGTGCCGAGAAGATCAAGGTCAAGGACCTGATCGGCAACAATACGCCGCAGGAAGCCGATGAGCGCCACGGCGACACCAAGTACAACAACAACACCCATGACGGCGTCTGGCTGGCGAAGACCAACGAGCTCTATGACGCGGTCCTGGTCGATGACGCCGATCAGCTGTCGACCGCGATCGATCTCAAGGGGTCCTACACGATGGCATCGGTGGGCGTTCTGCAGCGCGCGACCGACCGCCGGATCCTCGAGGGCTTCTATGGCTCGATCATTTCCGGCAAGGAAGGCACCACCACCACTGCGTTCCCGGCCGGCCAGATCGTGCCGGTGACCACCGGCGGCGCAGCCGGCGCGCAGCGCATGAATACTGCCAAGCTCCGCGCGGCGAACAAAATGCTCATGCAGGGCTATGTCGATATGAGCCTGCAGCGCTACATGGTGCTGACCGCCGAGCAGAATGACGATCTGCTGACCGAGGTGCCTGCGACCAGCGACGACTTCAAGTCAGCGTTTGGCGGCGTCGTTGAAGAGGGCGTGCTGAAGAAGCTGCTGGGCTGGAACTTCATTCCGATGGAGCTGTCAAACCCGGCGCTGGTGACCGTGCCAGCGCTGTCGCTCGATGGCAGCGGCTACCGCAAGACGCCTTTCTGGGTGAAGGGTGGCATTCGCACCAACTACTGGCGCCGGGCGCGCACGTCGATCGACAAGATGCCGGGCAAGGTGCTGGCCACCCAGGTCTTCGCCGGCACCACGGTTGCGGCGACCCGCACCCAGGCCGGACGCTGCGGCATCATCCTCAACAGCGAGGCGTAATCCACGACGGCGGGGGCCTCGGCTCCCGCCGCTTTAGGCCATGACGGCCGCATCCAGCGGCTCGAGCCAGGACAAGGAACCACACGATGGCAACCTACTACGCAAAGCAGTTCATCGGTGTCGCGGACAGCACCAAGGTCCCGCCCGATCGTGCCGACGGTCGCCAGGTCGGCGCCAAGGAAAGCACCACCGTCGCGACCAAAGACAACGTCAACGCGACCGCCGCCAACGATCTGATCTACGTCGGCCGGATCCGCGCCGGCGAAATGATGGTGGGCTTCTCGGGCCTGACGGACACCAGCTTCGGTGCGGTCACCATCTCGGTTGGCACGGTCACCAACCCGACCAAGTACGTGAACGCGAAGACGCTCACCGCGACCGACGTGCCGACGGCGCTGGGCCCGAATGCAGCCGCCTTGGCGGCCGGCCCGCTGACTGCCGACGAAGACATCTACGTCAAGGTCAGCGGCGTCATCGCGGCGGCCGTGGTGGCGGAATTCATCACGCGCATCGCCAGCGTGAAGTGAGTTCCGGCCCCGGGTGAGAACCCGGGGCCGGCGGGGGGGAGCCGGGCTGCGTCGAGGCGTCATGCTCTCCCCCGCAACTGAAAACGGGAGCGACGACTATGGCAGCCCAGTACAAGTTCACCGCACAGCGTGGCAAGGTCGCCCTCAAGGATGTCGCTGTCGCTGCCGGCAGCGCCGAGGTGCAGAGCGACACGATCTCGATCAACATCGATGTGACGAAGCTGACCAAGGGCGAAACGCTGATCCTGATCGACAAGATCAAGGAGAAGATCTTCGCGGGCAAATGGCCGCCGATCTGAGGTAACGCCCGGTGGCCTCCTACGTCCAGATTGCCAACCTCGCGGCCGAGCTGATCGGCACCGACGCCCGGTTGACCAGCCCCGACGATGATCGGGTGCTGGCGCGCAACGTCAAAGCGGTGTGGGATCTGCAGCGCCGGACCGCGCTCGGCGACGGGGCCTGGAATTTCGCGACAAAGCGCCAGGCGCTGCCGGCCCTGGTCGACGCGGTGCCCTATCCGTTCTCCTATGCCTACAAGCTGCCGGCGGATTGCCTGCGTCTGCTCGAGGTGCTGAACCCGACGGCGCGCGAGAGCTACCAGCTCGAGGGCGGCAACATCCTGTGCGACACCGCCGCCCCGCTCTACATCCGCTACCTGTTCGACGTGACCGAGCCGGCGCTCTGGGACGAAGGCTTCGCCGATGCATTTGCCCGGCGGATTGCCTTCACGATCGGCCGGCGCATTGCCGGTTCGACCTACGACACTGCGGCCGGGTGGCGGCTTTACCAGGACGCGCTGAACGACACCAAGGCGCAGGACGCACGGGAAAACCCGCCGATCGAGCAGGAAGAAAGCAGCTGGATCGAAGCGCGCCTGGGAGGGTGCTACTGATGCGGCACCTGCTGCCCGGGTTCCTGGCCGGCGAGATCGATCCCCTGATGCAGGGCCGGGTCGATACCGACAACTATGCCTATGGCCTCGCCACCTGCGAGAATTTCATCGCTCTGGCCCAAGGCCCGCTGGTCAAGCGCAGTGGCTTCGAATTCATCCGCGATGCGGCGCCGACTGCCAGCTGGCTCGGGGCCTTCCGGTTTTCGACGACGCAAGAATACGTTATCGAGTTCAGTGAGGCCAAGGCCCGATTTTATACCAACGGCGGCCGGATCGAGAGCGATCCCGTCACCCCCTATGAAATCGTGCTGCCTTACACGGCGGCCGAGGCACCGGCGTTGTCGGTCCAGCAGAACTACGACCGGCTCTACATCAATCATTCAAGCCATGCGCCAGGCGCCATCAAGCGCCA
>Ga0068864_100001707_pt1 | contig 18041 bp, 14 predicted proteins | sample KBSSwiS72_FD_66586 | JGI IMG/M metagenome (GOLD analysis project Ga0068864, IMG submission 66586) | Switchgrass rhizosphere microbial communities from Kellogg Biological Station, Michigan, USA - KBS Switchgrass S7-2 | ecosystem: Host-associated > Plants > Roots > Rhizosphere > Soil ... | reverse complement strand
CCGACCTGGCCTGACTGAGCTCGATTGTTTCGCTCCGCAAGCGTCGCGACTTGGGCCAATTTGTTTCGCTCCGCAAGCGTCGCGACTTGGGCCAATTTGTTTCGCTCCGCAAGCGTCGCGAAACCCATTCGATGCGGTACCGGCGGGTCCGGTACCCTGGGAACAACGGCATCGACCCGGCTATCACCGGTGAGCCTCCGGAAGAACGGATCCCACGCGGGTCTCAGTAGAACCGGACGGGATTCGGCCCGTCACAGCCGACAACGAGCGGATCGGGCCCCGGCCCGGTCAAGCGAGGTGGTACCGCGGGACTCCGGTCTCGTCCTCGCGCGGCACGACCAGTGACCAGCGCGAGGAGAGCGACCACTATGGCCTATCCCAAGCACGCCGACTCGGCCGGCGGCGCCGCATCGGTGCCGGCGAGTCCGGACCTGCCCGCCGTCGAGCGACGGGTGCTCGACTACTGGGCCTCCGACAAGACCTTCCAGGCCTCGGTGGACCAGCGCGACGCCGGCGCGAACGGGTCCAACGAGTACGTCTTCTACGACGGGCCGCCGTTCGCCAACGGCCTGCCCCACTACGGGCACCTGCTCACCGGGTACGTCAAGGACGTGGTGCCGCGGTACCAGACCATGCGCGGGCGCCGGGTCGAGCGCCGGTTCGGCTGGGACTGCCACGGGCTGCCGGCCGAGGTCGAGGCGGAGAAGCAGCTCGGCCTGACCACCAAGCAGGAGATCCTCGAGCTGGGCGTGGGCAAGTTCAACGACGCCTGCCACTCCTCCGTGCTGCGCTACACCCAGGACTGGGAGCGCTACGTCACCCGCCAGGCCCGCTGGGTCGACTTCGCCAACGACTACAAGACGCTCGATCTGTCCTATATGGAGAGCGTCATGTGGGCCTTCAAGACCTTGCACGACAAGGGTCTGGTCTACGAGGGCTTCCGGGTCCTGGCGTACTGCTGGCGATGCGAAACGCCGCTGTCCAACACCGAGACCCGGATGGACGACGTCTACCGGGACCGGCAGGACCCGGCGCTGACCGTGTGGTTCACGCTGCTGCCGAAGGGCAAGCGCAAGGGTGCGCCCCGGGAGCGGATAGCGGTCTGGACGACCACGCCGTGGACGCTGCCGTCCAACCTGGCGCTGGCCGTCGGGGCCGACATCGAGTACGCCGTCTACGAGAAGGCGGGCGAGAAGGTCTACGTGGGGGCCGCCCGGGCGGATTACTACACCAAGGAACTGGCCGACTTCGAGCGCACGGGCACGGTGCTCGGCGCCGACCTGGCCGGACGCCGGTACGAGCCGCTGTTCGACTTCCTGGTCGAGCGGGCCGGGCCGAACGCCTACCAGGTGCTGCCGGCCGACTTCGTGACCACCGAGGACGGCACCGGCGTCGTCCACTGTGCACCGGCGTTCGGCGAGGACGACCAGACCCTGTGCAACGCCAACGACATACCGACACTGGTCACAGTGGACGATCACACGCGCTTCACCTCGCTCGTCGCCCCGTACGAGGGTCAGCAGGTGTTCGAGGCGAACAAGCCGATCACCCGCGACCTCAAGGAGCGCGGCGTGGTCGTCCGGCACGACGTCTACACCCACTCCTACCCGCACTGCTGGCGCTGCGACACCCCACTGGTGTACAAGGCGGTGTCGTCGTGGTTCGTCGCCGTGACCAGGTTCAAGGACCGGATGGTCGAGCTGAACCAGGAGATCAACTGGCTGCCCGGCCATATCAAGGACGGTTCGTTCGGCAAGTGGCTGGCGAACGCGCGCGACTGGTCGATCAGCCGGAACCGGTTCTGGGGTTCACCCATACCGGTCTGGAAGTCCGACGACCCGACGTACCCGCGGGTGGATGTCTACGGTTCGCTGGCGCAGCTCTCCGAAGATTTCGGAGTCACGGTGACCGACCTGCACCGCCCGATGGTGGACGAGCTGACCCGGCCGAACCCGGACGACCCGACCGGGAAGTCCACGATGCGGCGGGTGCCGGAGGTGCTGGACTGCTGGTTCGAGTCCGGCTCGATGCCGTTCGCCCAGGTGCACTACCCGTTCGAGAACGCGCAGTGGTTCGAGGACCACTACCCGGGCGACTTCATAGTGGAGTACATCGGGCAGGTACGCGGCTGGTTCTACACCATGCACGTGCTCGCGACCGCGCTGTTCGACCGGCCGGCGTTCCGCAACTGCGTGGTGCACGGCATCCTGCAGGGCTCCGACGGGCGCAAGATGTCCAAGAGCCTGCGCAACTACCCCGACGTGTACGAGATGTTCGACGTGTACGGGTCGGACGCGATGCGCTGGATGCTGATGTCCTCGCCGGTGCTGCGCGGTGGCGACATGCCCGTCACCGAGGGCTCGATCCGGGACTCGGTGCGGCACGTGCTGCTTCCACTGTGGAACGTCTGGTACTTCTTCTCGTTGTACGCCAACGCGGAGTCGTACTCGGCGGTGCCGTCGGTCTCCTCCACGCACCTGCTCGACCGGTACGTGCTGGCCAAGACCGGCGAGCTGGTCTCGACCGTCACGGAGCAGCTGGACTCGTACGACGTGAGCGGTGCCTGCACCTCGGTGCGGTCCTACCTGGACGCGCTGACCAACTGGTACGTGCGGCGCTCGCGCGACCGGTTCTGGGCCGGCGACCGGGACGCCTTCAACACGCTCTACACGGTGCTGGAGACGGTGTCCCGGGTGCTCGCCCCGCTCGCCCCGATGACCGCGGAGGAGATCTGGCGCGGGCTGACCGGGGAGCGGTCGGTGCACCTGGCCCCGTGGCCGTCGGCGGCCGACTTCCCGTCGGCGCACGAGCTTGTGTCCACAATGGACCAGGTGCGCGACGTCTGCTCGGCGGCGCTGTCGCTGCGCAAGGCGAAGGGTCTGCGGGTACGGCTTCCGCTGTCCTCGCTGACCGTGGCCACGCCGTCGGCCGCCGCGCTGGAGCCGTTCGCCGGACTCGTTGCCGACGAGGTCAACGTCAAGTCCGTCACGTTCACCGGGGATGTGGCCGGGCACTGCTCGCAGGTGCTCACCGTCGTGCCGCGCGCCCTCGGGCCGCGGCTGGGCGGTCAGGTCCAGCAGGTCATCAAGGCGGTCAAGGCCGGCGAGTGGTCGCTGGTGGACGGACGCCCGGTCGTGCTTGATGTGGCGCTCGAGGAGGGCGAGTACGAGCTGCGCCTCGTTGCGGCCGACGCCGAGCACTCCGCCCCGCTGCCCTCGGGCGAGGGCGTGGTGGTGCTCGACACCGCGGTCACGCCCGAGCTCGAGGCGGAGGGGGTGGCCCGGGACGTGATCCGGGTCGTCCAGCAGGCCCGCCGCGAGGCCGGACTCAACATCTCCGACCGCGTGTCGGTGGTGGTCGAGGGCCCGTCCTCGGTCACCGCCGCCGTCTCGGCGCACCGGGACTTCGTGGCGGCCGAGACCCTGGCCACCTCGGTCGAGTTCGGTTCCGCGGGTGAGGACGCGTTCGTCGGTGAGGCCGGCGACGGCGAGTCCGTCCGCGTGGCGGTCACCCGCACCTGACCTTCATCGGACCGAGTTGATCAAGACGTTTGTCCAGTTTCCGGGCCGGATTCTTGGACAAACGTCTTGATCAACGGGGGGCGGGGCGGAAGGCGCCGTCGGTGAGGACCGGCACCACGGTGCTGGCATCCAGTTCGACCGCGATGTCGACGTCGTCGGCGAACCCGCTCCGGATCAGCTCGCGACCCGAGGCGGACTCGCGGACCGCGGCCGCCACGTCCGGCGTGCCCAGGTACGCGGCGCGGAGCCAGGCCGCCTCCGGCGACAGCGACGGCGATGGCGTGGGAGGATCCATTGTGGAGGCGAAGGCAGCGATGACCGCCCCGGCGCCGAGACCGTCCTCAAGGGACGGTCGCAGCGAACCGTCGGGCCAGCGTTCCCCGGCCGGGATGACGAGAACCGGTCGCGACGGCGTGCCGTAGCCCTGTCCCGACAGCCATTGCCCGACCGCGGTCGCGTTGCGCAGGCACGCCGCGACCACGAGGCCGGACGCGGCCGCCGCGATGGTGGAGCCGTTCGGGGAGGGCAGGACCAGCCGCGGCGTGTGCGGCGCGCGGAGTAGCGCGGTCGGGGACAGGGACCAAGGGTTGCCCGCGTCGACCTGACGGCGGCCGACCGCGACCCGCGCGTCGACCGACCGTGCGTACTCGGCGGCCGAGTCGTGCCAGGGGTGCGGGAACACCGCGATGCCGCGCTCGACGGCGACGCTCGTACTCGTGGTGAACGACAGCACGTCCACCACGACGACGGCGGCGCTGCCGGAAGCAGGACCGGAGAGGGCCGCCGCCCCCTGTGCTCCCCATTCGCAGCGCACGCCGTACGGATCCTGCCCAAACCACATCATATGGAGGCGCTCCCAATGCACACCGTAGAGCACGCCGGGCGGGAAGAAAGGGTCGGGTGGGGCAGAATGCGAGGTGACCCCCGGGAAGGAGGTCCAGGTGTCCGAGGCGTACACGGTGTTCTGGACCATCGATCGTTGGCTGGGTGCCCTCTCGGTCGGGCACAAGCCGCTGCCGGTGATGTTCGGCGGGCCGCACCTGTCGGAGCCGAGCTTCCGGCGGGCCGGGGTGCGGGTGGGTGACCTGCTCTACCCGGTCGCGGTGTCCAACCGCCGGGTGCACGTGGTCGCGCGGATGCGGGTCCGGGAGATGATCCTGCTCGGTCAGGAGGACGGACCGACGCTGATCGACCAACGGTTCCCGCAGTACAAGGCGTGGAAGATCCTGGCTCCGACCTGTACCGAGGAGGTCGTGATCGGGATGGAGGGCACGCCGCTGCGGGCCGACGTGGAGGTGCCGGCCGACGTGTTGGAACGGCTCGCGTTCCGGTCCCAGCGCGGCGAGCGGACCCTGCGGTACGTGCAGGACGGCGAGCTGACCCGCTCGGTCGGGCTGCACGGCATCTACCGGCTGTCGCCGTCGTCGGCCGCCGACCTGGCCGAGTTGGTCGACTCGCCACCCGCCGCCACTCCCCGCATCCCCCGGCCGGCCACCCGGTCCGATCGGCGGAGCGTGCCGGCTCCCGAGGACGCGCTGTTCTGATCCCCTTACAGTTATCAGAAGATCCGCCATTTGAAGGGGTTGGGCGTGCCGCTGCTCTACACGATCGGTCTCTATACGGCCGCACCGGCGATCCGGGTGCTCTGGCGGCCAACCGTCGAGGGCCTGGAGCACCTGCCGAAGACGGGCGGGGCGGTGCTGGCGGGGAACCATCTGTCGGTGGCGGACGAGTACATGATGGGCGCCGTGGTCCCGCGCCACATCGCGTTCTGGGCGAAGGCGGAGTACTTCACGGGCACCGGGGTCAAGGGCTGGGCCGTCAAGGCGTTGATGAACAGCCTCGGCGCCATCGAGGTGAACCGCGAGGGCGGGCGGGCGGCGTTGACCGCGCTCGACGCGGCGATCCCGGCCCTGCGGGCCGGTGATCTTGTCGGCGTCTATCCGGAGGGAACCCGGTCGCCGGACGGGCGGCTCTACCGCGGCCGTACCGGGGCGGTCCGGCTGGCGATGCTGGCCGAGGTGCCGATCGTGCCGGTCGGGATCATGGGGACCCCGGCGGTCCAGCCCATCGGGACGCTGGTACCCAAGGTGAAGCGCGGCGTGACCATCCGCTTCGGCAAGGCGATGGATGTCTCCGGGCGCACGATGGACAGCAGCACTCTGCGCGCCATCACCGACGAGCTGATGGCGAACATCCAGGCACTGACCGGCCAGGAGTACGTCGGGCGGTACGCCCCGCGCAAGGCCGGCGGTGAGGAGTAGCCCTCACCGCGAGGTCTGGGACGCGGTGTTGCGGATGAAGATGTCGTCGCCGCGGCGCTCGATGATCGACCCGGTCGGCCAGGTGCTGACCAGCTGGGCCAGCCAGTCGGCCAGCTCCTCGACGTCGCCGGTCGGCCAACCCTGCTGGGCCAGGCTCGAGCGCAGCGCCTCGACGTAGTCCTCCTCGCTGAGCTCCACGTCCTTGACCTTGGCGGTGGTCGTGGCGCGGTGCGAGTTCAGCCCGGCGAAGGCGCGGCCACACCCGCAGCCGCCGTCCGGGTCGTACTCGTCGGCCGCGCAGACCAGGCCGACCGTGACCAGCTCCCCTTCGACGCAGAAGTCGAAGTCGTTCCCGCGTTGTCCTTGTGTCTCCGATGTCGCGACAAGCACTTTCATGGCAGTGAATCCTCCGATGGCGATGACGGTTTGTGTACGTGAGTACGACAGACCGCGCCATCCCCGGTACGACACAAGAGCCGGGTAGACCACTGCGACGGGCATCAATGTCGAGGGGGTCGGTCCCACCGGGCCGGCTCAAGCGCGGCGGGGCGGAACGGACCGGGGCGAAGCGTTTGGCGATGCGGCCGTAGCACTGGTCATCAGACCGGCGGATTTTGTGGGAGACCGAGATCGGCGGAATGCCTGCCGAACGTCCCGCCGACCATAACCCATCTGCGCGTGTCCACAAAGCACCGTCGAACGACGACGCGCCGCACCACCGACCACAGTCGACGGTGCGGCGCGTCACACACCACTTGCGACGGTCAGGACACCGCGGTCCAGATGGCCCAGGCGAGCAGCCCGAGGATGAGCAGTCCGCCCGCGCGTCGCGTGTGGACGAACGCGAGCGGCGCCCACCACAGTGGCCAGACCGGGTTGTCCGGCGGGGCTTCGGTCGGCTTCGCACTCGCGAACCGCTTCAGCACGGAGACGAGCGTTGGCAGGCCGCCCAGCGTCAGCAGCGCCGGCCACGGCAGCGCACGGGTCGCCACGAGGACGACGACGCCGACGTAGTACGCGATCATCATCGCCTGGGTCAGCGCCTTCGCCGGCCCCTCACCGATGACGACCGGGAAGGTCCGCGTGCCACCGGGTGCGTCGTACGGGAGCTTGTCGATGTGCTTGCCCATCAACACGGTCGTCGGCAGCAGCGCGTAGACCGTGGCCGCCGCGACCACCTGCCAGGGCAGCGTCCCGGTGCCGGCGTAGTAGACGCCACCGACCATCAACGGGCCCCAGGTGAGGAGCACGTCGAGCTCACCCAGACCGCGCTTCTTCAACCGCAGCGGCGGCGCGGTGTAGGCCCACGACAACAGCAGCCCGCCGAGCGCGAACGCGGCCACCCACCAACTCTGCCGCCAGATCAGCGTCACCATGATGGCGAGGTCGAGCACCTGGCAGAGCAGGACTCCGACGAGCATCTGCCGCTTGGTCACCAGCCCGGACAGGATCGGGTGTGGCGCGTAGAGCGCGCGCGGGTAGTCCGCGGTGTCGTTGCCGACCTGGGTGTCGGCCAGGTCGTTCATGAGGTTGTTGGCCAGGTGGGCGATGACGATGCCGATCACGGCGAGGGTGACGTTGAGCCAGTCGACCGGCACCGGGGCGATGGCGGCGAGCAGCACCGCGATGAGGCCCGAGGTGAGGGTCATCGGCAGCACTCCGGCGCGGGTCACCACGAGCCAGCGGGTCACGCCGTCGACCACGCCCTGCTGGGGCGGGTTCGTGGTGAGGAACGCGTAGCGCCAGGCGGCGAATCGCGCGCCGAGCGTCAGTGGGGCGGTTGGGGCAGCCATAACCGCAGGGTACGCGCGAGGACGCCGGGTCGGCCGGTGACGTTGGAGCGGATGACGGCGGGCACAGAAACAGAGCGTCGCGGCCGGACGCGTACCCTCGGTGGTTGAACAAGGAGGGCCAGATGACCGTCTCGTCGGTATTCGACCAGCTTGAACGCCTGCTGCCGCGGGTGAGCAAGCCGATCCAGTACGTCGGGGGCGAGCTCGGATCGGTACGCAAGGACTGGGACGCCACCGCCGTCCGATGGGCGCTGATGTACCCCGACGCGTACGAGGTCGGCCTGCCCAACCAGGGTGTCCAGATCCTGTACGAGGTGCTCAACGAGCAGCCCGACGTGCTCGCCGAGCGCACCTACGCGGTCTGGCCGGACCTGGAGAACCTGATGCGGGAGCACGGCGTCCCGCAGTTCACAGTGGACTCGCATCGGCCGGTTCGCGCGTTCGACCTCTTCGGGATCTCGTTCTCCACCGAGCTCGGCTACACGAACATGCTCACCGCGCTCGATCTGGCCGGGATCCCGATGAACGCCAGCGACCGTACCGACGCGGACCCGATCGTCGTGGCCGGCGGTCACGCCGCGTTCAACCCCGAGCCGATCGCCGACTTCATCGACGCCGCGGTGCTCGGCGACGGCGAGGAGGCGGTCGGGGAGATCACCGCGATCGTCCGGGCCTGGAAGCAGGAGGGCGAGCCGGGCGGACGGGACGAGCTGCTGCTGCGGCTGGCCCGCACCGAGGCGGTGTACGTGCCCCGCTTCTACGACGTGGACTACCTGAGCGACGGCCGGATCCAGCGCGTCGTGCCCAACCGCGCCGACGTGCCCTTCCGCATCCACAAGCGGACCACGATGGACCTCGACCAGTGGCCGTACCCGCGCAAGCCGCTGGTGCCGCTCGCCGAGACCGTGCACGAGCGCTACGCGGTGGAGATCTTCCGCGGGTGTACCCGGGGCTGCCGCTTCTGCCAGGCCGGGATGATCACGCGCCCGGTGCGGGAGCGGTCGATCACCACGGTCGGGCAGATGGTGCGGGAGGGGCTGGAGTTCTCCGGCTTCTCCGAGGTCGGCCTGCTCTCGCTGTCCAGCGCCGACCACTCGGAAATCGGCGACATCTGCTCCGGCCTGGCCCAGCAGTACGAGGGCACGAACGTGAGCCTGTCGCTGCCGTCGACCCGGGTGGACGCGTTCAACGTGACCCTCGCGCAGGAGCTGTCCCGCAACGGCCGGCGCACCGGGCTGACGTTCGCCCCGGAGGGCGGGTCGGAGCGGATCCGCAAGGTGATCAACAAGATGGTCACCGAGGAGGACCTGATCCGTACGGTCACCACGGCCTACGAGAACGGGTGGCGGCACGTGAAGCTCTACTTCATGTGCGGCCTGCCCACCGAGACCGACGAGGACGTGCTGCAGATCGCCCGCCTGGCCCATGAGGTGATCCGGGCCGGACGCGCCGCGACCGGAACGCGCGACATCCGCTGCACGGTGTCGATCGGCGGCTTCGTGCCCAAGCCCCACACGCCGTTCCAGTGGGCGCCGATGGCGAGCCCGGAGACGATCGACCGCCGGCTGCGCCAGCTCAAGGGCGCGATCAACGCCGACCGGTCGGTGGGCCGCGCGGTCGGGTTCCGCTACCACGACGGGCAGCCGTCGCTGATCGAGGCCCTGCTGGCCCGTGGCGACCGCCGGGTGGGCGCGGTCATCCGGCGAGCCTGGGAGACGGGCCAGCGGTTCGACGGCTGGTCGGAGCACTTCTCGTACCAGCGCTGGGTCGACGCCGCCGCCGCCGTACTCCCGGAGCATGGAGTGGATCTCGACTGGTTCACCACCCGGGAGCGGGACGAGCACGAGGTGCTGCCGTGGGACCACCTCGACTCCGGGCTGGACAAGACCTGGCTCTGGCAGGACTGGCAGGACGCGCTGCAGGAGTACGAGCAGGACGACTGCCGATGGACCCCGTGCTTCGACTGCGGTGTATGCCCGTCGATGGACACCGAGATCCAGATCGGCCCCACCGGCCGCAAGCTGCTGCCCCTGACGGTGAAGTAGATGGGCGCGAAGAAGAACCAGCCGGAGCAGAACCAGGCGCCCGTGGTGCAGCGCGTGCGCCTGCGGTACGCCAAGCGCGGTCCGCTGCGGTTCACCTCGCACCGCGACTTCGCCCGCGCGTTCGAACGGGCGGTCCGGCGGGCCGGCGTACCAGTGGCGTACTCCCAGGGTTTCACCCCCCACCCCAAGATCTCGTACGCCAGCGCGGCGCCGACCGGCGTGGCGAGCGAGGCCGAGTACCTGGAGCTCGGCCTGCAGGCCGAGGTCGAGCCCGAGCAGGTGCGGGCCGCCCTGGATGAAGCGCTCTCGCCCGGGCTGGACGTGCTGGAGGCGGTCGCGGTCGGCCCGGGCGGCGGCCCGAGCCTGGCTGACCGCATCGACGCCTCCATCTGGCGGATCGATCTCGACGAGGTCGATCCGGGCCAGGTCGAGGCCGCGGTAAGCGCCTTCCTCGGTACCGGTGAGGTGCTGGTCGAGCGCATGACCAAGCAGGGCCGGCGGCGCTTCGACGTCCGGGCGGCGGTGGTCGCTCTGACGACGCGCCAGGTCGACGATGGGGTACCTGGCGCAACCAGCACGCCACGGTGTGCGATACTTGACCTCGTCGTGCGGCAGGTGACACCCTCTGTACGACCCGATGATGTGCTGGCCGGTTTGCGGGTCGTTGCCGATCTGGAGCCGTCGGTGCCCCCACGGGTGATTCGGCTGGCCCAGGGCAGGCTTACTGCACAGGGCGAGATCGTCGATCCGCTCCGCGCGGACGATGTGCCGATCCCCGACGGATCACTTGTCGGAGGCCCGTCCAATTAGAGGACGAAACCTTGCGGCGAAGCTTGCGAGCCGCGTGTTGTAGCAATGGCAGACTTCGACGCCGCCGCCCTACCAGGGCAGGTGTCGAGACAACGTATCGGCGTCCCTGCGTGGCTGCGTTCTAACGCGCCCGGGGAGGCCAGAACTGGAGATCTTTCGCATGCCCAGCACCGAACCTGAGGGCCGCGGACCCGAGCAGGAGCCCGCCCGGCCCTCACGGCGCCGCGCCCCCAAGGCCACCCCGGCCGCCCGCGTCGAGGAAACCGCCGACAGCGGCGCGCTCTTCGAGGTCGAGCCCGCCGAGGCTCCCGCGCGGACTCGCCGCCGAACAAAGGCGGTAAAGGCCGCCGAAGCCCCTGAAACTCCCGAAATCGCCGAATCTGCGCCATCTGCCACTGAGGCCGCCGAGCCGGCTCCGGCCAAGGCGACCCGGAGCCGGCGCAAGGCCACCCCGGCCGCGGCGCCTGAGGAGCCGGCCGCCGCCGCTGCGGCGCCCGCTGCCGAGGAGCGGCCGCCCGCCGAGAAGCGTGCCGGTCGCCGGGCCGCTCCGCTGGCGCCGATCTTCGTCGCGCCCGAAGCGGTCGAGCCGGCACCCGAGGCCGAGCCCCGTCCGGCCCGCCGAACGCGGGCCGCGACCCGCGCCGCCGGTCCGCCCACCCCGGTCGAGCCGGCGCCCGAGCCGGCCGCGCGGGCCGAGGCCGCCCGCGTCGAGGAGGAGCCCGCCGAGGAGGCCACCCGTGCCCGACGTACCCGGCGCGGTCGTCGTCCGGTAGAGCCGGAGCCGTTGCCGGAGCCGGTCGAGGTCGAGGCAGAGGCCGAGGAGGACCTGGACGAGGAGGGCGACGAGCTCGACGCCAGCGGTCGCCGCCGGCGCCGGCGCGGCCGCCGAGGCCGGGGCCGGGGCAAGGGCACCGTCGAGGCTGACGAGGGCGGCGAGGAGCCGGCCGAGGCCGAGGCCGAGGCCGAAGAGCCCGGCGACGAGGGCGAACCGCTCACCCGCCGCCGCCGTCGGCGTCGGCGTAGCGGAGCGGGCGCCGAGGCCGAGTCCGGCGTCGACGAGGAGGGCGTCGTCACCGTCGTGCGGGTCCGCACCCCGCGCACCCGCGACGAGGTGCAGGGCGTCACCGGCTCCACCCGTCTCGAGGCGAAGCGGCAGCGGCGCCGGGACGGTCGCGAACAGCGCCGGACCCGACCGCCGATCCTGTCCGAGTCGGAGTTCCTGGCCCGCCGCGAGGCGGTCGAGCGCGTGATGGTCGTCCGGCAGAAGGGCGACCGGACCCAGGTCGCTGTGCTCGAGGACGGCATCCTGGTCGAGCACTACGTCGCTCGCCAGACCGCCTCGACCATGGTCGGCAACGTCTACCTCGGCAAGGTCCAGAACGTGCTGCCCAGCATGGAGGCGGCCTTCGTGGACATCGGCCGTGGCCGCAATGCGGTGCTCTACGCCGGCGAGGTCAACTGGGACGCCACCGGTCTGGAGGGGCGGGCCCGCTCGATCGAGCAGGCCCTCAAGTCGGGCGAGTCGGTGCTGGTCCAGGTCACCAAGGACCCGGTCGGGCACAAGGGCGCCCGCCTCACCAGCCACGTCGCGCTCTCCGGCCGGCACCTGGTCTACGTCCCGAACGGCCACGCCTCCGGGATCTCCCGCAAGCTCTCCGACGTGGAGCGGCGCCGCCTGCGCGACGTGCTCAAGAACCTGGTCCCCGACGGGGCCGGCGTGATCGTGCGGACCGCCGCCGAGGGCGCGGCCGAGGACGACCTGGCCCGCGACGTGAAGCGGCTGCAGGCACAGTGGGACGACATCCAGGCCAAGGCCGCCCAGGGTGGCGCCCCGGTGCTGCTCTCGGCCGAGCCGGACCTGGTCATCCGGGTCGTGCGGGACCTGTTCAACGAGGACTTCCGCGAGGTGGTCATCCAGGGCACCGACGCGTACGAACAGGTCGAGTCCTATCTCGGCAGCGTCTCGCCGGACCTGGTCGCCCGGGTCCGCCGGCACACCGGCTCCGGCGACGCGTTCGCCGAGTGGCGCATCGATGAGCAGATCCTCAAGGGCCTGGACCGTAAGGTCTACCTGCCCTCCGGCGGTCACCTGGTGATCGACCGGACCGAGGCGATGACCGTGGTCGACGTCAACACCGGTAAGTACACCGGCGCGGGCGGCAACCTCGAGGAAACGGTGACCCGCAACAACCTCGAGGCGGCCGAGGAGATCGTGCGCCAGCTGCGGCTACGCGACATCGGCGGCATCGTCGTGATCGACTTCATCGACATGGTGCTGGAGTCCAACCGGGACCTGGTGCTGCGCCGGCTGACCGAGTGCCTGGGCCGGGACCGGACCAAGCACCAGGTCACCGAGATCACCTCGCTCGGCCTGGTCCAGATGACCCGCAAGCGGATCGGCCAGGGCCTGCTCGAGGCGTTCAGCGAGACCTGCGACCACTGCAAGGGGCGCGGCGTGATCATTTCGACCGAGCCGGTGGCCGAGAAGCCGCGCGCCAACGTGGCCGAGAAGGTCCGGGCGGTGGCCAACTCCGGCCGTGGCGCGACCGCCGCCGACGACGACGGCGACGAAATCGTCGAGGCGGACGAGGCCGGACCCGCATCGATGGTGGACGATGACATCATCAGCGGGGACGATAGTGACAGTGAAAACGGTGGATCGATGAGGCGGCGGAGTCGACGCGGAAGTTCCCGTAGGCGTACCCGCCCTTAACCCACCGGACATGTGACGGGCCGGTCCATAACGGTCACGTCTCTTGTCGGCACAGAATTGGACTTTTGTTGTGCAGGCGCCCAGGAAGGATGCGTACGCTCTCCACGGTCGTGACGGTCACGCCAGGAGACAAACGACGAGGAACCGATGCGACGGTGGGGTCCGATGCGACGGTTGAAACTCCCGATGGCGGCGGGCGTGGTGGTGCTCGCGGCCGCCGTCGCCAGCGGTTGCACCACCACGACGACGGTGCACAGCGAGCTGGCCGCCGCCGCCAATGAACGCCCCGGCCCCGACGCCCCGATCACCGTGACTCCCTCGCCGGTGCCGGTGGACCTGACCCGCCAGGCGTGTACGGCCGCGGCGGTCTCCGCGGCCGACTCCACCCGGCTGTTCCACAACCAGATGGCGGTGATCGAGCAGGCCGCGGCCGACGACGACACAGCCGCCCTGATCGCCGCCGCGAACCGCATCCAGCGCAGCTTCGTCCAGTTGGCGCAGGGTCTGTCGACGCTCTCCACTAAGGCGCAGAGCCCCGAGGTCGCGCTGGCGCTGCGGGACGCGGCCCGGTCGATGACCGAGATCTCGTCCTCCACGTACGGCGGCTCGACGGCGGACATCAACACGCGGCTTACCGACATGACCACCTCGGTGCTGACCGCCTGCGGGTGACCTACCCAGGACCGTAGGCTGGTTTGGGATCGGCCGACCCGATGCCGTACGCTAAGGAGTCGGCGCACCCGGTGCGCCGGGTTGTTGTGGTGCGCCCTTCGTGGCCGCAGCCCATCGAAGAATCTCCCCTGAGACAGGAGTGCGCGTCCGATGTACGCGATCGTCAAGACCGGCGGCAAGCAGTACCGGGTCGCTGAGGGCGACGTGATCGAGGTCGAGAAGATCGTCGGCGCGCCCGGCGACGCGGTCTCGCTCTCCGCGGTGCTCCTCGTCGACGGTGACCGCCTGGTGACCGAGGCCACCCAGCTGGCCGGTGTCGCGGTGACGGCCGAGGTCGTCGCCCACACCAAGGGCCCCAAGATCCGGATCCACAAGTTCAAGAACAAGACCGGTTACCACAAGCGGCAGGGGCACCGTCAGCCGTTGACGCAGGTCAAGGTCACCGGCATCAGCAGCGGGAAGTAGGGCGCAGACAGATGGCTCACAAAAAGGGTGCGTCCAGCTCGCGTAACGGTCGCGACTCGAACGCTCAGCGGCTCGGCGTGAAGCGCTTCGGTGGCCAGCAGGTCAGCGCCGGCGAGATCCTGATCCGCCAGCGGGGCACCAAGTTCCACCCGGGCGACCTGGTCGGGCGGGGTGGCGACGACACGCTGTTCGCGCTGGCCGCCGGAGCGGTGCAGTTCGGCGTGAAGCGCGGCCGCAAGGTCGTCAACATCGTCCCGACGGCCTAGTCCGTAGGTTCTTTCAGGCGGCGGCCGGGCGAGCCTGGCCGCCGCTTTCGTGCGTTCTTACGCGCGCTTGTGTCGGCAGGTCTTGCAGACTTGTGGATGAGCGTTCGTTCAGCAAGGAGATCACCGTGACCAGCTTTGTCGACCGGGTCGTCCTGCACCTGCAGGCCGGCAACGGCGGAAACGGCTGCGCCTCGATCCTGCGCGAGAAGTTCAAGCCACTCGGTGGGCCCGACGGGGGCGACGGCGGCCACGGCGGCAGCGTCGTGCTGACCGTCGACTCAGGCGTGCACACATTGCTGGACTTCCACTTCCGGGCCCACATCAAGGCGGACAACGGTCGCGGCGGATCCGGCAACAACCGGGACGGCGCCAACGGGCGGGAACTGGTCCTGCGCGTCCCCGACGGGACGGTCGTACAGAGAGTCGACGGCGAGGTCATCGCCGACCTGGTCGGGGTCGGCACGTCGGTCGAGGTCGCCCGCGGAGGACGGGGCGGACGCGGTAACGCCGCCCTCGCCAACACCCGGCGCAAGGCCCCGGGCTTCGCCGAGCTGGGCGAGCCTGGCGAGGTCCTGGAAGTCGTCCTGGAGCTCAAGAGCGTGGCCGACGTCGGGCTGGTCGGCTTCCCCTCGGCCGGCAAGTCGTCGCTGATCTCGGTGTTGTCGGCGGCCCGCCCAAAGATCGCCGACTACCCGTTCACCACGCTGGTGCCCAACCTCGGCGTCGTGGCAGCCGGCACGGACTCGTTCGTGGTGGCCGACGTGCCCGGCCTGATCCCGGGCGCCGCCACCGGCAAGGGGCTGGGGCTGAAGTTCCTGCGCCACATCGAGCGCTGCGCGGTACTCGCCCACGTGATCGACTGCGCCACGCTGGAGACCGACCGCGATCCGGTCTCCGACATCGACGCCATCGAGGCGGAGCTGTCGGCGTACGGCGGGCTGGAGGACAAGCCCCGGATCGTCGTCCTCAACAAGATCGATGTACCCGACGCCAGGGATCTGGCCGACATCGTCCGCGCCGACGTCGCCGGCCGGGGCTGGCCGGTGTACGAGGTGAGCGCGGTCACCCACGAGGGTCTGCGGGAGCTCACCTACGGGCTGGCCACGATTGTGGCCGAGCACCGGGCGGCCCAGCCCGCGGTGGAGCCGGCCCGGATCGTGTTGCGCCCCAAGGCGGTCAACGACGCCGGCTTCGTCCTGGAGGAGCAGCCCGACGGCAACTGGTCGGTGACCGGCGAGAAGCCGCTGCGCTGGGTCGTGCAGACCAACTTCGACAACGAGGAGGCGGTGGGATACCTCGCCGACCGCCTGGCCCGCCTCGGGATCGAGGAGGCGCTCGCGAAGCGCGGGGCCACCCCGGGCTGCCTGGTCCGGATCGGGACGTTCGAGTTCGAATGGCAACCCGCGGTGTACGCCGGGGCGGAGTTCACCCCGGGCCAGCGCGGCACCGACTACCGGCTGGAGGACACCTCCGGCCGGACCACCGCCGCGCAACGCCTGGCGGCCCGCAAGGCCCGTCGGATCCCGTACGAGGCAAGGCAAGCCGCGCCGTCAGACGACGACGCGGCTGAGCCCGACTTCGACGCGGACGAGGACGACTGACCTTCAATCGGAGAGCAGGCCGATGGCGTGCTTGGCCCGGTGCACCGTGGCCGCCGCGCGGTCGCGGGCGCGCTCCGCGCCGGTGCGCCGTACCGCGGCCAGCTCGGACGGGTCGGCGACCAGCTGCGCGTACCGTTCCCGGACCGGGCGCAAGGTATCCACAATGGACTCCGCGACGGCCTCCTTGAGCTCGGCGTAGCTGGCGAACCGCAGCGCCACGACGTCGGGCTGGTCGCGCTCGCAGCCGGCCAGGATCTCCAGCAGGTTCGAGACGCCCGGCTTGCGGTCCCGGTCGTACACGATGTCCGTGCCCGGGTCGGTGACCGCCCGGCCCACCTTGCGCCGCACCACATCCGGCTCGTCGAGCAGGTAGATCAGACCACCGTCGGAGGTCGCCGTCGACTTGCCCATCTTGCCCGTCGGGTCGGTGAGGTCCATCACCCGCGCCGCGACACCCGGGTTCACCGCCCGCGGCACCGTGAACGTGCGGCCGTAGCGGGTGTTGAACCGGTTCGCCACGTCGCGGGCGAGCTCCACGTGCTGGGTCTGGTCGTTGCCGACCGGTACCTCGTCGATGTCGTGCAGGAGGATGTCGGCTGCCATCAGGACCGGGTACGTGAGCAGCGAGAGCCGGACGTGCTCGGAGTTCGCCGCCCGCTGCCGGAACTGGATCATCCGGGCGGCCTCGCCGTACCCGGTGGCGCACTCGAGCAGGTAGTGCAGCTCGGCGTGCTCCGGCACCTCGGACTGCACGTAGCACAGCGAGGTGTCGGGGTCGACCCCGCAGGCGAGCAGGGTCGCGGTTGCTTCAGCCGTGTGCTGTCGAAGTCGCGCCGGGTCGTGTTCGAGCGTCAGCGCCTGCAGGTCGGCGATCATGACGATCGAGTCGGTGCTGACCTGGGCGTCCACCATGGGGCGGATCGCGCCCAGGTAGTTGCCCAGGTGCAGCCGGCCGGACGGCTTGAAGCCGGACAGCCGGCGGGTGGTGGCGACAGGCGTGGTCGTACTGGCGAGCATGGCTTTCTCCTCTGTCTACTGTGGATGAAAGCCGCCCGTGCCGGGCCCGCCCGTACACACGAAGACGGCCGCCCGGTTCGGGGCGGCCGCGTGGTGTGGGTACGCGAATCAGGATGGCCGCCCTAGGGGCGCCACCAACCAAGCGTGCAACTGATCCGCATGACCACGACGATAGCGCAGTCTGGCACCGGGCGGAATGCGGATCGTCCCGGTGAGGCGGGCCACGTACGCTCGGAGCATGGCCAGTCTCACCCGCACCGAGGCGGTAGCGCGCGCCGAACTGATCGCGGTGCGGGAGTACCGCGTCGATCTCGACCTGACCGACACCGCCGAGGGGGACGGGTTCGACTCCACCACGACGGTCGTGTTCTCCTGCCGCCGGCCGGGCGAGCCGACGTTCGTGGAGGTCAAGCCGGACCGGCTGGACGAGATCCGGCTCAACGGGGTCGCGCTCGACGTGGCTGGACTTCAGGGAAACCGCTTTCCCCTCACCGACCTGGCCGAGGAGAACGAGCTCGTGGTGCGGGCCCGCATGCGCTGCTCGAACACGGGCGAGGGTCTGCACCGCTTCGTCGATCCGGAGGACGGGGCCGTCTACCTGTACGGGCAGGCGTTCATGGACGACGCGCAGCGCATGTACGCCTGCTTCGACCAGGCCGACCTGAAGGCGCGGATCACGCTCGCCGTCACGGCGCCGGCGGGGTGGCAGGTCGCCGCCAACGCGGCCGGAACCGAGGTGTCGCCCGGCCGCTGGGAGTTCGACCCGACCGAGCCCATCTCGACGTACCTGATGAGCCTCATCGCCGGGCCGTACCACGTTCGGCGGGACAGCCACGACGGGATCCCGCTCGCGCTCTACTGCCGGCGCGGGCTG
>Ga0068864_100001693_pt1 | contig 18145 bp, 13 predicted proteins | sample KBSSwiS72_FD_66586 | JGI IMG/M metagenome (GOLD analysis project Ga0068864, IMG submission 66586) | Switchgrass rhizosphere microbial communities from Kellogg Biological Station, Michigan, USA - KBS Switchgrass S7-2 | ecosystem: Host-associated > Plants > Roots > Rhizosphere > Soil ... | reverse complement strand
GAAATTATCTTGATCAAAGTCATCTGCCATGAAGTGAGCCGTCGTCATCGCTGATCGTCGCTACTGTCCACTTATTTCAGCTTCAGTTCCACTCACCCTGAATCACAAATGCTGCCCAATGGTGGGGCGAGTGCCATTTCTTGTTTTGCAACATTTTCAACTGGGCACTACGCAGTGCTGCCGCCGGAGGCAGTTTTTGTTCAAACATAGCCTCGTAGAAAAACTTCATCAAGTCGGCGGTCGAACCATCGTTGATTCGCCACAAACTAGCCACTACTCTGGGCGCGCCGGCGTACATGAATCCGCGAGTCAAACTGATTAGTCCCTCACCACGAGCTTCCTTTCCGAGAGCAGTTTGGCACGCGCTCAAAACCACCAGGTCAGTTTGCAAATCAAGATTGTAGATATCGTTGAGCCTCAGAAATCCGTCCTGACGTCGACCACTCTCGTCAAATAGTGACAAAACGATGCCTGATAGCTCCGGACGAGAGTTATTAAGTAAGCCGTGAGTTGCGAAGTGGACGATTCGGTACTGCTTCAGCTCAGGTCCGAGTGCTGTTTTCAAGTTTGCATGGAATGAGAGCACTTTCTTCGAGTTACCTTCGGAGACAATCGCTGAAATCGCATTAGCTTCCATTAGCGTAAATGGCAGGCGCCCGAACTCCCTCGGCAAATCCTGGCTGCCAAGACTCTCTGAAGCCCGTTGCAGGACATCATTTGGACGTTGGGTGCGTGACAACTTAGATTGTCTTAGACGCGGATCGTCCACCTCAAAAACCGGGTCAGCAAGCACAAAGAGTTCGTTGGTAGAAGGCGGCTTGGCGCGCAACTCTTTACGCAGTACGAGAAAGGTGGACAGTGAGGGGATACTGACGATCTCATGTTTGTCGATCAGTGGTGGTCTCGAGTCGCTAGGACCATCAACAGTTGGGTCCGGTAATGCGCTAAACGGAATATATTGAAGCAGGCCGTCAGCAACGATCACGAGGCGCTTCCTGGTCAGGTAAGGTTTGAGCGGTGTAAGTATTAAAGAACTCAACCTTTCGGCTGCCTTAGGATATTCAGCCTCTGATTTAGCGATTCGTTGTTGATGTTCAGACGCCGACTCTCCACGTTTACGCTCGAATTCCGTTGTCAGAACGTTATAGAGATCCTTGGCTGCGTCTTCGAGTTTCGCCCGGTCGGGCAGCGCAAAAGAGTTAAACGTCGTGTCCGTGAGTGCCCAGCCATAGCTCGTTTCAGAGCCGAGTGAAAACTCAATTACGAGCGAGTCCTTGTCTAGTGCTTGTTGAATGTCGACAAGCTTAAGTGGAGGTGGTTGGACCAGAGCGGCATAGTGAGGACTGCGGTCGCGAACTTTTGCATCAATGAGTTCATAGTCGGCCAGTAGATCCTTGAGCTCATTTTGTACAGCAGCACTTTTCTGCGACGCACTGCCAATACTTAGCAGTCGCATCTGTTCTTCAGCCTTTTGATTCAGCAGTTTACGCGCTTTTGTTCCTTCAGCGACCAGCTGCGGATCCAAACCTTGATGAATCTCAGTGCCGCCATTGATGAGATTTTCAAGGAGAGTTCTCGCCCGACCCCTGTCGTTTGCTTCAAGCGCAATCTTGTCAAAGCCGGCTCCTGGATTCTCGCGATGACATCTCATTAAGAGATCGGTGTAGAACTCGTAGTGTTGGTAAACAGTATTAAGATAGGAGATTCGCAGTGACGAACTGGCCGTTTTGATGCGGAGGTTTTCGATTAGCGCTATTGACGATTCAATGGCCTTTCTCGATTCTTCCAAATGACCGAGATCTCGTTCGGCAAGAGCAACGCTGTACCACGCGTTAACTTCACCTCGTCTGTCGGTGACAGATTGCATTAGCGTGAGCGCCTGGCGGTATTTAGTCAGTGCTTCCGGAAGACGCCCCGTTTTACTCAGTACGGAGCCGATACTCAGGAGAATGTGGGCCTCGCCTCGGCGATCTAAGACGCGCTGACTGAGAAGTTGAGCTTCCTTGAAGTTCTTCAGCGCCTGGTCCAGTTGGTTGTTTGCGTTCAGAACATTGCCGATGTCTCTGAGTGTGTACGACTCCATGCGCCGGTCTTGAACCGAGCGGCTGATTGCTAACTTCCTGTCATAAAAGGCTAGCGCTTTGTCTTTGTCACCGAGAGCCGCATGAACGCGTCCCAGGTAGCCCATAGTAATACCGGCATAGTTTTGGTTCCGGATCTCCTCAAAGAGTGAAAGGGCCCTGGTGTAGCAATCAAGGGCCCTATCTCGATCGCCGATATCATCGTAAAAGTATCCCAGTCCGTTTAGGGTTGAAGCCTCACCGTTCTTGTTTCCGATAGTCCTGAAGAGTCCAAGTGCTTCTTCGTGAAGTTCGAGGGCTTTCTGTCTCTCACCGAGTTGAATGTAAACACCAGCGAGTGCCGTTAGCGTGAATGCCTGCCGCTGCTGGTCGTTCGTTGTGCGCCAAACTGCCAGTGCTTCTTGGTATGACTGTTCTGAGAGTTGAAGATTGCCAAGGTTGCTGTGAAGATAGCCAAAGTTCAACTTCGTCTGACCGTACAGCTGATCGCGTACTCCGTTGGGAAGGAGCTTTGCTGCTGCCTCAAAACTCTCGAGTGCTTTGGCAACATCGCTGGAGATGGAACTGGCTACTCCCTGATGATTGAGTGCCTCGATGGTCCCGTGGGAGTAGTTGATTTGCGCGCTCGCCTTGAGTGCCTGGAGGATGTAAGGCCCAGCGCCATTGGCGTCGGCGATTTCCAGATGTGCTTTGGCAAGGCTGTTGAGTGCGTCTACCTGAAGTTGTTGATCTTGTAGGCGTTTACCGACACCGAACAATTCCCGATAGGTAGTGAGTGCTGCGGCGAAGTCGCTCAGGGATACCTGAACTTCACCTAACTGCTTCAGGACCACCGCTTCCTCTTTGGGTAAGTCGTTTGAGCGGCAACGAACCAGTGCTGCTTGATAATTTCGAGCAGCAAGCTCCAGCGACTTTTTCTTCCACTGTGCCTTTAGTCGGTTTCCACTGGAGATCAGTTCCTCAACAATTCGGCGCCCTTCGTCTTTGAGTTTGTCCTGCGCCTTTACACTCGGAGGCCCCGAGGCACAGAAAAGTGCCAGCAGAAAAGTGCAGCCCGTGGCAATGTGCCTTTTGAAGTAGAGGCTCATTGGCAGGTGGTCGAAAAGCTGGCTCCGCCATTTTGGGCGGGCTTAGTAGATTTGAGGGTTGAAAATGTCAGGTTAGCGAGTGATTAACCTGCATTTTTACCACTATCTCTGGTTTCGAACTGTTTAGTAGCCGGGAAAACTATACCAATTTAAGTAACGCAAACACCACGACGCCCTCAGGCTATGGTCGATTTCCAGTTTAAGGATGAGTAAGCTCGGTCAAACCTCTTACAAGTCCAATCCCAACTCAATACCAGTAACTTTTTTTCAAAAGATTTTCTAGTCCTGAAATTTTCACCCCTCAGATTGCAATTATATACATAGAACCAAACAACTAGTCTGATGAGACTGTGCGCTAGTTGTATACCACTGCTGTCCAGAAGCGGGTCGTGCAGAACTCGACGGACTTGGGAACGCTCAAATATCACGTAGAGAAGGAGTCTATAAAAGATGGGAATGACTAATCACGAGGAAAATGAGAACCAGCCTGAAGTGGCGCGCTGTGGAGGTCCGGACGACTCGCGAGTCATGGCAGAAAAACAACCAGCACCGGTTGAGGTGGAGGAACAACCATCGCGGGCTGGTGGTCCAGACGATTCGCGAGGAAAGACTAAATAATTTCCTCGCCCCGCAAGTGCACCAGAGGTCTATGTCGCTGCGTAGGCTTCTGGTGCGACTTGGCATCAGGAGACAATCAAATCAGTAACGAGACAGAGGTGAACTATGAGTGACCCGGTAAAAATATTGTTTCTATTAGCCAATCCAACTGACATCACGCGCATACGAATTGATGAAGAAGTTCGCGAAGTAGATAAGAAGATTCAACTCGGATCGAAACGTGATCGGTTGCAATTGCTCTCCCAACTTGCAGTTCGTCCTTCGGATCTGGCGCAGGCCTTACTGCGTCACACGCCGCACATTCTGCACTTCAGCGGTCACGGCTCGGCGACCGAAGGAATCGTGCTCGAAGACGACAGCGGCAAGACCAAACCTGTAGCCACCAAGGCACTGGCCAAATTGCTCGGTCTAATTGAAGAGAATCTCTCGGTGGTCGTCCTGAACGCCTGTTTCTCGGCAGTACAAGCTGAAGCGATTCAGCAAGTCGTGAATTTCACAATTGTGATGAAGACGAAGATTAGCGACCGGGCGGCGATAGCTTTTTCAGCGGCCTTCTACCAGGCCCTGGCATTTGGTTGCAGCGTCGGAAAGGCCTTCGATATGGCAACTGCGGAACTTGATGTATGTGGGATACCAGAGTCAGATACGCCGGAGCTTCTGGTGAGAACAGGGAAGGACGCTACGGCGGCTTTTCTTATCAAGGAGGACGAAGTGAGAAATGAGGAGGAGAAGGTTAGTCACCAGATTCCTGAAGTGATCCAGGTCGTCGAAGGCGCCAAGATTGACGTAAGTGACCGTATGGACATGGTTGGAACAGAGGGGAGCACAACTGGCGGTAGTGAGAACGTTAAACAGACGGTTAAGAATGGCTCGATCAAGGCGGATTCCTTCACGATGACTGGTCGGAAGAATTGAGCAGGACGTTCACTCTCGTCTTTTCTTCTGCGCCAATAGTTCCGATTACTTAGGCATTTATGGAAACAACTACTCAATGTGAAAGTTGTGGTCTCACCCTGGACGATGGCGTGGTCTGTTCAAACTGCGATCTGGCAGACCAGTTTGAGCCCTCAGTCACCGATGAGCTTGCTCTGGACGATGTGAAGGTAGACGACTTCAGTTTCACGTCATCGACAGATGACGATGCGTTAGAAACGGAATTGACAAATGAAAGTGAGGCGACAGGTGTGGAAGCCAATTCAGATGATGAGTTGAATGACCCATCAGATGAATCGGATATGAACCCTGAGCATCATGTTGAGCAGAATATAGATGATTCAACAGTGTCTGTTGGCGGCCACTTGAGCATGATTGGAATGTTCAAGCAGCATATCGATAAGCAAGATCATCTCGAGGTGGGTAGCGCCGGAATTGTCGCAGGCAACCTCAGTATTTTTGGCGCCGGTGCTTCGAGAGACGCACAGAGAGCAGAGGAGCGTACACTCTTCGAATTGACCACCATACGACCGCGCTCCCCGATCAGTCTGGCGTCTTCTCTTACAGCGCTGTTACCGAACTACGTTACAAGCTTCAAGAAGTCTGAACTTCTGGTTATTGACTGTGCCTATAAGAAATCTACGTTAGACGCTGCCTACTCGGTAAGTTCAGGCCTCGGGATTGCGGAAGGCAAACGGGACAGAGTGCTTCTCTACAGCGATCAACGGCTCAAGGATATAGAGTACTCGCTGGAAAAACTCTGCTCTTCCTGGCCTGTCGAGCTGAAAGATGGCGTGATTGTAGTCGATGGTTTTGGAACTTCAGCCGAAAGCTTTGCCGACTCCATACTTAAAGACACTTCATTTGTCGATTTCGCAAAGCAGGAACTTGCGACAAAGGAACTTAGACTCATCGTGGTGGTGTCGTCCGAGTACTCCCAACGACGTATGGCCAGAGCGAGGGTCGAGTCAAATGTTCTCCACTGGTCCATCCCATTTATCCCGACCTTCCTGGAACAGAATTATAAAGACACTCATGACGAACTATTGCGACTCTTAACACAACAAAGAGCGCTGGGAATCTGGGAGGCCGACGAGCCCCCCTTCTGTGAACAAATCCTCCGCTACCACAGTTTGGGTGAACTCGAGAAAATTATCAGACAAGGCGGACCTTCAAACCCGGGCAAGAAAGCTGCTGAGATGTTGGAGGGTAGTAACGAAGTTGAGAAGGCCGTTCTTTACGCTGTCTCACATTTCCAGCAAATCACTCCCTTGGAATTTCGGCGAGTAGTTGAGAAGTTGCTCACAACATCTAATCCCGACAATAACGGTGCTGGCGATCAATCACTCAACGCTTTTTGGGAACGTCACAAAGATAAGATCTATTCCAAGTGGTTGCAGGAAAGCTCGCCTGAGGGCGAGCTGATCCGTGTAGTTGGGCTTCAGGATCTTGACCTTCGAGAACCGCTCAGACGACTGTTCGAGCAACAACATCGCTTCTATAGCATTGATCTTTTCCGCTCATTAGTTTCACAAGGAATCTTCTTTGATCCTTCTTTGCGACTTGCAGAGAACACGACCCGTCTTGCAGTTCAAATGGCCAAATTGCATGCTGATGAATTCAACGATACATGGCTCTTTGGACTAATCGAAAGAACGATCGATTGTTTTACCGAGAGCGAAAAAGATGCGCCTCCCGATCCCATGTTCCAATTTATCAGCGACTCACCCCGCCCGATCTATCTGGTGCTGAGTCGAATTGCTGATGCCCTTCGCGGAATGTTCGAGTCCCCAAAGCTACAGCCAATCGCGCATAACGCGCTCGAACAGTTAATCAAGCGCAATCACCATGAAGAGGTACTTTGGCTGGTAAAACGTCTGCAGTTTTGTCCTGATTTCGATCAACTCCACTGGCTGCGACAATTGTTACATCGTGGTAATGCGAAGATGCGTTATCAAGCTTTTTATCATTTGTACTCTCACCTAAAGCGAATGGGAATGGACGTCTTTGACGGATTGAAGAAGATCGAACCCTGGTTGCCTGCGGCGGATAGGCCGATCGATTCCTACACACCGTTTGAGTGTTTTGCCCTGCGGTTTCTGGTTCAGTATGCCTCTGAAAGCATTCAGGCATTTGATTCCACTCAATATGGCGCTTGGCCCAGTAAGTATCCGCTCTTCGCAATCGATAACTTAATAGCCGCGCGTGAGCGGATTTCACTACTCGCAAACTGGCTGCTTCATCCCGGAGTTGAAGCCAACCTGCGTAACTTCAGGATGAGCGGCACGCACATGAGTTTGGTTGCTGCCCTTTTGGCTGAATGGTCTTTCATTCTATGCGGCAAAGATCTATCAGATTCAGCCCCCTCGCTGGACTTGAAGAATCATGGGCCTGAAACAACTACAGATGATGTTAGTCCCCCTTACTTAACTGCCTCTTTCTTGTTCGATTTGTTGTTCGAAGAATTTGCCAGTCGCACCAACTTGAACCAACAACTTGAGTTGTTGAAATACTGGAATCGTATCGACTTTGACCTACTGCGAGTGCTCGGTGGTTTGCGTCCGGACAGTCCATTGCGCACGCAACTTACCTGGAAGCTGGAAAAGGTTGGCGAACTGATGGAGCGAATTCGAGAACGAAGCTGGAGTCAAATCGAGAAACAGGACCAAACTTATGTCAGCTAGCAATGTAAGTTCGATCATTCGCGAAGTAGTTGAACACACAACTCCCACTGCCGGGCGAGAAGAGTTGATTACAATCGACGTCCGCAGTGGTCACGCCGTGTCAAAGAGTACGTTTCTTGATGCTTTCACCGGGAACTATAGGTACTTTCTGGTCAGCAACAACACCGATGCTGAAAAAGTCGTTCGCGGTACAAAACGAGTCAGGTACAAAGAGAATGGTGAAGAAATACATTTCACGATCTCTTTCGTGGGTGGCTGTCGGGTTGGACAAGAATGGTGGCTGGCGCAGTGTTTCTTTAAGTCTTCCTGGGACGAGGCGATCCTGGGTGACAGACTCGCAGGAGCCTTATTCGATTTCTTTTCCGTAATTCCAGACGGCATCGACGGGTTCTCACAGCAGAAGATTAACGCGGAGGCAAACTTAGCCACTCAAGCAGGTCAGGTTTTTGGCCTCGATCTCAAGATCACGATTGAATTGGAAGACGCCAATGAGCTGGGGTTCACAACGCTTGGTCCACTGCTAGTTTCGTCGCGACTTCTTGATACTGATCAGGCTGACATTGTTCTAAGCATTGACGTGGAGCCCGATGGGACCAATCTTCCTCGCTTCCTCCTGAGTAAGAATAAGCCGGTGGACGAACTCATCAAGAAGGGCTTGCGCGACTTCGCAGAAAAGAACATCAGCCTGGCCGCTTACTTCTCTCAGTTAGAAACGCTTGAGATCACGAGGTTGGTCACCGATCATCTCAATCTCAGCTTGAAGTCGAGTGGTCGTAAGGTGCGCTATCTCCTGTTAAAGCCTGGTGAAGAGCCGCCGCGATCTTTTAAAGGCGAAACAGAGATCGACTATTTGCACCATGATCATCCTGATCCGATCAAGATCAGGGTCTCTGGGTTGATGATTCCGATAAACCTGGTCCTTTATCACAACAAGAACTTGCCGGATCTAAGCGGGTGGTGGAACCAGAATGTTCGTGAGGTCCTGGACCGCGTGTTGTTTGGAGTGTCGTATGTAGATCTGTTGCTTGAGTTTGCGCAATACAGTGGCCAGATCAATCGCGAAATGAGTTTGCGAACAGAAATGATGGGCTACAGTTCGCAGTTATTGCTCACGGCATTGTTTCCAAATCTCGAAGCGCTAGTTAAAGGTTTTGAGCTGTCGATTACCGCGTCCGAGAATTCATCTGATCGGCGCAACGAAACAATGTTCGACACCAGCCTTTCGAATTTTCAGGTCGGACTTGAAGTCTTTCTCATGGTCCGAGTGCTGGATCTGCACGGGGTGTCGAAGTATCTAAATAGTGAGCCTGACATACCCACGAGAATGCGCCAGGAGTTGTTGCGAGTTGTGAGAACTTTTCTGCATGGAACTGATCCGGAAAGGTTCTACATGAGATTCTGGCAAGCCAGTAGTCCTCCAGAAAAGTCGGTGGCGGAGGAGCTAACAACCAAAATTCAGGAAGTGTTTGCCCGAGATTTTTCCGCCCACATTCTGGACATAGTCTTTAAGCCAATGCAGACGGAACTAACGAAGCGATTGGCAGCGCTTTCACGCAACTTCCAGGATTTCAACGCAGGTGTTGAGCTGGGAAGCCTGCCCGGTGCGCCAACTATTTTCGTCAAAGGTACATTCAGGGTGGCTGGAGTTAGCCCGGACGGCTGGAAAGCGTTCAGCGATTCAAACTGTGAAGTGGAGTCGCTAAAGAAACGCCTTGAGACAATTGTGCGAGCGCGGTTAAGAGGTGAACAAATTGACCGAATGTTATTGGAACCCGGCGTGATAAAAGGCTTGGTCGAATCTGCGTTGCGAGATGCGCAGCAGCTAATCAAGACAGAATTCGGACTTGTCGTTAACCTCACCACAATTTACTGGGAGTGGGACGAGCAGCTTAAGCAGCAACGTCGCCAGCAAAATAAGCAGGACATGGCCCTGGTCCTGCAGAGAATACAGAAGCTGAAGGGATTACTCTTAGAACTACATGAGAACGATGCCAGCCCAGAGCACATCCGCAGTGTTGAGGCGAGGATCAAACGCCTTGGAGCAACTCTGCCCGCGACATTCGCCGCGAGCGTTGGGATTCAACAGAATGGCAACTCTGCGAAGACGATATCACAGTTAAGTAAGCAAGCGGACACGCCAGATTGAAAACCAACCTTTTTCTTGATGCTATACGTTGTGATAACACTTACCCCTTTTAATCACGACACGATTGCTATTTTCAAAGTTGGCTACATTTTGGCCTCATATTGGCCACTTCAGCAAAACAGCGACCAGGAGGCGGTTGCTGTAAGTCGTTGAATCTTATTGGTGGAGCAGAGGGGTCGACCCCCTGTAACCATCCCGCAATTAGAGCCACGAGTTTACTAGAGATTTTCCGATGATTTGAGTTCAGACGCCTCAGGCAGATAAACCATCGATTTGTCCTTGCCAATCATTCCTTGCCTTAGACCACCTGTCATTCTAAACTTCGCTCATGAGCACGAACGTACTACAAGCCGCTAAAAACTTACCTTTGCCGGAACGCCTGGAACTGCTGGATGCTTTGTGGGAAAGCATTGTTGAAGACGGTTATGAACCACCGTTGACTAGTGCTCAGGCAGACGAACTCGACCGTAGGTTAAAAGCTCATCAACGAAATCCTGATGATGTCGTGGACTGGAAGGGAATTAAGATCGAGCTTAACTCCAAGTTTGGAAGAGACTGATGTCTTTGTCAGTCGTTTTTCGTCGAATCGCAAAGCGCGAGTTTGATGACGCGATATCGTGGTATCAAGTTCGGCGTGAAGGGCTTGGCCGGGAGTTTAGCATCGCCGTCGAACAACAACTAGAAAGAATTGCGCTTTCGCCAAACCAGTTCGCGTGTGTTAGAAGCGATGTGCGCCGAGCAGTATTGCAGCGTTTTCCATACTCCATATATTTCATCGTCGAAGACGATCGGCTTGTAGTGTTAGCGATTTTTCACGCGAGGCGAGCCCCAAGTCAACTTGAAGATCGATGCTAGGCTAGTAGAGCGCCGTAGCAGCCTGCGAAGGTGCACCGCTACCATCTCTGCTGAGGACGATGCTGTCATTGAAATTGTTTTTAGGCTAGTTGTTGTTGAATTCCAGATCGTGGTCCGATAGCACTACGGCATTGGTCGAAGTGGAGGGTAGAGAAAATTTTGGTGTCTGTTTGGTGTCTATTACGAGAGAGCACCAGAGAGAATATCGAGAATCAGAAAGACTAAAGAGAAATTCAACAGGGGACAGAAAACATCGCGAACTCGCAGATTTTGCGAATTTCCTCGCAATTTTGATTATTTTGCCAGGAAATGAACTCGTATCCCCCCTTCGGCACTAATCCTTTAGGTTTTCTCTAGGAGTTGACACCTATCCCGATTATTGGTCCATTTCGAGAGTTAAAAATCCGGCTTTTGGTCCATAGGCCCACTTTCTGCGGAACGCCCAAGAGTACTACCTTTCATCGGCATCTTCATTCAGAGCTCGCTTAGCGCGAATGAGATGACTTTTAAGGCTGCCCCGCGTAAGACCTAGTCGTCTGGCAACATCCTCCATACGTCCGCCCGTTGAGCGACGTGCCGCTTCTATGCTGCAACGTTTAGCTCGCGCGGTCCACTGCTTGAATGTTTCACCTTGCCGAAGTATGCAGACATCAAGCGGTAGGATAATGTCCCCTGGTTGAGCCATAGATGCCAATAGCGACTCAGGAACCGTTCTCACCACACTAACGTCGTCCACGGTAAGCTTGCTGCGACCCGAGTTGCTACTAGTTGCTGCTAGCTCGTTCCGATTGTTTAGCTTCGCTAAAGTCAACTGGACTAACTCTTCGGTTATGGCTTCGCCTTCATTTAAATAGCTTGTTAACTCGTAGATTAGATTTCGGAGCGCTCGAATATTACCAGGATAATCATATTCACAAAGAAGGTTCATGGCGCGTTCATCGATGCTATACGCGGCGGAAGCTAGCGCGGATGCGGACATCGCTGCAGCAGCTTCCCGGAGATAAAAAGCAACCAATGCCGGAATATCTTCACGATGAGACCTGAGAGGCTTCGTCCCAATCGTTAGCACGGCGAGGCGACAATACAAGTCCTCCCGAAATTGGCCGGTTTCAATCATCTTGGTTAAGTTTCTCGAGGTAGCGGCGAGTATCTGTACATCGCAATAGCGATAGCGATTCGTTCCTAAACGTTTGATTTGTTTTTCGTCAATAGCCCGCAAGAGCTTACTCTGCACAGCCAAAGGAATATCCCCAATCTCATCCAGGAAAAGTATGCCACCATCAGCATCTTCAAAGAGTCCCTTGTGATGGTGATCTGCGCCAGTAAATGCTCCCTTGCAATAGCCGAAAAGTTCAGACTCCACTAAGTGCTCAGGTAGATTCGCGCAGTTGAGTTCCAGAAACGGCTTGTTGGACCGTGCTGATAGCCGATGAATCTCACGTGCGGCATGGGTCTTACCGGTTCCTGTTTCACCGGTTATCAGGATGTTGAAGGGACGTCGGGCTACACGATTTATTTCAGCAAGTAACGTTTGCGTGTATCGGCTGGTCTGGTCTGCAAAGAAACCTCGCCTATCCCAATTCGTGTTCTCAGTATTAGCTGTCTGAGTTTGCGAGTGAAGAGTTCGTCGTTCGATCTTTCGCCCGAGCGACCCTGATGAGACGGTGTGCTCGCGCGACTCTTCTGCATCACTGGATTCTGGCGATTTCATATACGGTTTATCTGACAGCAGATCCTCTATTGGTCTACAGATCGGTACCGATGGACATCACGCCTTATTAGCCGATGTAATCACGGCTATTGCTCAACTGTGTGCGCGCATCAGTAACAATTGAAGGGAGAGGGATGTCGTTAGACTCAGCGACAGAGGCTCCTTAGACGCCGCCAAACGAAATTCAGTTTCTTAAAGAACTCAAAATTTCTTAGATATCGCTCAAAATGTGGACGTCCTTTTGAAATAGAGGAGTTTGTTAACTCAGGTCGCGAATTTTGCTGAGATCAAAATTCGTAATCAATAGTCGCTAACGCGACTATTTAGCAGCGAACGCTGCGGCACTTGAAACGCAATTTTTTCGGGTCGCCGGCGAGAGAAGATCAAAGACGACAATTACACCATTTGCAAACAAACGGCTTGTGAAAATGTGTTTGATTACTTCAACGAGGTGATCCAGAGATTGATGATGAAAAGGACTGTAACCTGAACGTGGAAGTGGGCTACCTATGAGGCTCTTCCGGAGTAGTCCTGCGCATAATGGATTTGCGGCGCTTTCTTTTTGGTCGTCGAGCTCCTGCGAGTGTACTTTGCCGACCGTCGAGGATCTTTGATAGCCCCTGATGAGTGAGTCCTAAGTCTCGCGCGGCGGCGGTTACACTTCCTTTGCGCCGTTCCAATGCTCGTGCGATGAGCCGCGCCTCGAAATGATTGACCTCTTCCTCCAAACTTCCGCCTATCAGCTCTTCCTCAACGCTGTGCAACGTCTCGAGTTTGTCCAGGACTACGTGACCGCATAGCCGCAAACTTTCTTGATCCGACTGGCTTGCGCGATCCAGTACATACTGATCTGCCTTGCGGTAGGAGGCCAGCAGTTCAGCTTTGGAAAGCATGCCCCCAATCTCTTCAATCAACCTCAGTTGAGCCACGGCAGCTAAGTGAGAATCACCAGCCGCTGCCGCGACCTCTGAAGCTCGATTGAACGCCTCCCGAGCGCTGTCGTACTTTCCGCCTCCCGCAAAGATGCTGCCCTCAGTCGTTAGCGCCTCAGCAAGTAACGAAGAATCCTCGCCCTTTTCAAAACTTGTGATCGCAGCGAATATGGCCCGTTCCGCCTCGGCGAACCTCTTTTCAGCAAGAAAGACTCGTGCGCGTGTATCGTTGACCTGGGCCACCATGCGCGAGTCCTTCAGTGAGACAAAGATCTCCCGCGCTTTGTCGAGATGAGTCAGTGCCTCAGCTGTTCTCCCCAAGAGTAGAAGAATAAATCCGATGTTATTTTCTACGCCTGCCAAGTATCGAACATGACCGGCGTTAGCAAAGTGCATGCTTGCCGCGCTGTATTCGATTAAGGCATGGTCCAGATTCTCTGTCCCGCCAAGTTTTTTGTATGCAAGTCCACGTTGCCCGTGATAACGACCGTGACTCGCATCATCTGCAACCTCCGAGAGAAACAGAGCGGCGTCATTGAGCAGGGTGAGAGCCTCCGTATAACGACCGGAAGAAATCTCGACGGTCGAGGCGTTAGTAAGCGTGCGCAGCTTTGTTTCCGCCGTTTGTGCTGTCTCAAGAGCTTGTCGAAACAGCGCACGTCCCTCATCCTGCGCTCCTGAGCGCCAGTAACACAGTGCCAAGTCTCCCATTGTCTCGGCACGTTTATCCTGCTCGCCCAACGACTCGAACAGGGTAATACTCTCAGTGAGTAGATCGCGCGCAAACTCCTGCGCCCCCGGAATTTGGTTTGCGCTGCCAAGCCATCCAGATAAGGCCCCAACTCTCCACAACACCTCCGCCTGCGTGTCTACGGAAAGCTGAGCCATCCTCGGGCGATACCCGATCTTGCTCCATAGTACTCGTAATGCGAAACGAGCACCCTCATAATCACCAGCTCGCTCAAGCTTATAGGCATCTTTGCACGCTCGTCTCGCCTGCCAGTCGCGCGCTTGGCGCCTTTCTTTAGGTGTATTCGTCAGCTCCATTAGCAGCGTTCGTCGCTATGAGTCGCACCTGCAACTAATGATGATATGATTTTTACGATCAACGATTTCGCGTCGGTGAGTAGCGCACTGCCTCACTCCAAATAGGAATCTAAAACAATGAACAGCATTCGACGTTTTTCGTGGGAGCCATAGTACTGATCTCAAGCTCAATGCTTGTGTTGGGAGGAGATATTCAGGGTCCGGGTAAAAGCGATCCGGATCCGATGACAGCTGTGTCCAACTTAACAACCGCGTCGACAACCGATGGCGCGACACAGCCGACATCGACTGAAGAACTTCAGATTGTATGCCAGGACGCCACCACAATCTCTGTGGAGATTCTGCTCACAATCTTTTAAACGCTCTGGGCTAAAGTTAGTTGCCCTTGATGGCGCTGGTGCGGTGGGCGGCTATAGGTCGCAATGTGCGCTGAGTAAGGGCATTCAAATCGTACTCTAATTCCCTGGTTGTGACAACGAATAAACCTTAAGACGGCACTATGGGAACTATGCCTCACATGATCCACAATCCGATCCTCTTACTCTCGTCTGCGAATAAGTTTTGGACCAACGCGTCTTTGCGCCATTAGTGAAAACCGGATGTCGATCCGCCCAAAATAGTCGAACCGCATTCCCGAACCAAACGCTGCTACTTCGCAGCGTTGGTTGCTACATGCAATAAGTTACATCATTTCTTGCAACTACAATTATTTACTTCCGTTCCAAACAAATAGTGCTTCACTGTCTTCTCAACGTTTGAGAGGTTTAGCTTGACCATCCGTTATTGCTCCCTATAATCCGCCTCTCGTATTCAACTACTCGATACGCGTGTGACTCAATTCTCATGTCTATAAAAGAACCTTTATTAGTTCGATTTTTATGCTGGACCAATCTGAAGTGCGTTATTGGCGAACAGAGGCACGGAACGATAGGGAATTCTCTACACACAACATGACGCGATGGTCGCTGAAGTAGTCAGTACGCGCGAGCGTAAAAATGATCTTTGAAAACTAGACTAGGGACGATGGAGCCGGTGACGAACCTACATCTTTCAGCAGAGCCACTCGTGCAGGTGGGTCGCGAATGGCTCTGCCCTTAACTTTCTTGTTTGCAACTGCGTCACAGGCATCCAAATCTTGGGGGTTTGAGATCCGGGTCTTGAACCTCCAGAAGTGGCCTTGGTGAGGGGGCCACACAGTTCGCGGAAGCGTCACCTGCCCAGAAGCGCTTCCGCGGACTCCAATAACAACCAAAACGTAACGAGCCATCGGCAAGCGGCGGCAAACAAACATCTCAATCAATAACTTCGCTGAAAGATCCTTCGAGAAGGAATGTGACTTGCACCCAGGCGGAATCCATTAGCATTGCGGTGCAAATGTAAATCGCGATTAGGTCTATCGGGGACAATCTTGCTACTAACTTTTTCTTGCTAGACCGCGAATTCTCCCAGGGGGCTAATGAGCCACTCGCGAATGTGAGCAGCCCGGACATGCGCTGTCGCGAGTGGCTCGCGGGGCGATATTAATTCTCGCTAAGGGTAGAAACAACAAGTCCTCCTCATGGCTATTGGCCCCGACTAACTTTGACAATAATGCGGCACTGGAAGATGCACGAACCGGCATCTTCCAGAACCAGAGCCACTTGCTTGAGAGGGGGTTGCAAGTGGCTCTGCTAATAACTCACCTATTGCGAGGATCAGACTTACCACTATCCGACTGATCGAGTCGAATGTGACATCCCACACCGAGTCCCTCACTCTTGATTGGCCTTGGCGCCTATTCAAACACTTTGCTTCCTTTCAAATTCGACAACGAGTTCGGAGGCGCACGCCGAAGGCAAATGTGGGTGTTGCCTGTGTGCGTTCCGTGGCGAGAGAGCGGTAGTTCGGCTTGACAATCGGCTACCGCTCTTTCGGGGTACTTCCCAACAATTGCCGTCAATCAGAGTGAACGTCTTAGGCTGCATAACTGAACACAAATGCGAGATCACTCTAGAGCGGGGACAGTACAGGAATGGTGAGACGCAAGCACGTAACATCAGTAAGGCGTAAGAACGCTCACGCTCGATCAGTTAACAGCAAAAACTCGCGCGGCACATCCCGACCACTCTTCCATGTAAGTACGATTGGTCGTGTTCTGTCACCGATTACTCCGAGCGGTATTGATCGCAAAAACCTGTCTCGGGCGGTCAAGGTAGTTGTGACAGAAATCGTCAAACAATCTAAATTTTCATTTTGTTGATTAAGAAAGCGCAGCGTCGCAATAGGGGCGAAGGTACTCACGACCAATGGGATCAAAGCCACAACACAGGCCCAAACAACTCAGTAACAAGCTGCTTCAGATCAGAAAAGCTTTGGGACTGTCGCAGTCGGAAATGCTGCGGCGTTTAGGTCTGGAGCATTCCTTTTCGGCCGCCAGGATCTCCGAGTGGGAGACCGCTACAAGAGAACCGTCCCTTTGGGTCTTGTTGGTCTATGGTCGCGTAGCGCGCATCCATCTCGAAATCCTTATCGATGATGAAGCCGCTCTCCCCCAAAAACTCCCCGGCAATTTCAACTTTGCTCGTTATAAATAGACCTGATTCCTTTTCAGCGCGAAGCAGAAACTTAAATGGGTAATCGTCGTCGTCGTCCAAAACTATTGCACGCAAAACTTCTCGCGATTAGAGAGTTTTTGAGTGTCGGCCAAGCTGACATGGCAAGCAAGCTTCAATCCGAGATCCTGTCTCACTCTCGTCGTCAGTATCAAATCGAGCCCGCTCGTGTTTCGGAATGCGAGAAAGGGAAACGTGAACCAAATCTCTTTGTCATGATTGCCTATGTGCGCTTAGGACAGGTACACATGGAATACCTTGTAGATGATGATATTACCGAAGACAACTTTCACACGCTGCTTGGCAAAAAGTTTTCTGGTCTGACGTTGTCACAATCCCCTGAAAGACAAAGACGGAACAAGCCAGCCACTCTCATAAGTGGAACACGGTGACCTCAAAGCATGCGATCAAGGATGAGACCCACGCGCGCACTTCGCTTTGTACTCGCATCCGAAGGCACCAACAGTTGATGATGAGGCCGGACATGTGAAGTACGAAGAACAGACTAAAGAGTGGGACACCGTAATCGGATGAGGTCTTGGTTGCGCGATGATCATCCGCGCAACGCTGCGATGATTCCGATGATGGTGCCGCCAAGTCCGGTGAGAGCGGTGATGACTCTGATCCAAAACTCCCAATTCTTTTTCTGCTGCTCTCGAATGCTGGCTCTAAGTTTCGCTTGACCTCTTGGAGTAAGCCAGTACGTTATGTCCTCGGGTGAGAGTCCGGACGCGCTATCGTCAGCCCATGAAGCCGCATCTGTCGGTTCTTCGACGCCATATTTTCGCGCTAATCGCCGCAACACTTCTGTCTCGAAGAGATCGATTTCGTGTTCCCAGGCGCGTACCGTGCGCCTGGCCATAAGGAACTCTTGCGACGCTTCATCAAAATCTGGCTCACCCCATTTTACGTGTGGCTCTTCAAGCTTACGTGCGTCCGCCAGCAACTTGTGGAGTTGGCGGCGTCTTCGCCTCTCATCGAACATGGTCCTATCGTGCATGCGATCGAACGAAACCCGCAAGGACTGGAGTTAGGGTTTGTGGTCATGGGAAGTAGAAAACTATAAGAGCAAGAATTGTGGCAGCAATGTAGCTACATCAACTAGCTACGGGAAAATACATCAACTAATCGTGGTTTAGAGCGGTATTAAACGAGACATTTTGAGTCAAATTAGCCCCGCTTGACATAGCCAAAAAACGGCGGAATTTTGAGGCAAGACCTATTTATGAGGCAAAGCCATAGCGCATTGGAATGTATTGATGAAGTCAATGACGCGGCCGCTGAGCGGCGTAAAGGTGAATGGGCGGAATGCTGAGCGGAATAGCAAAGTGAGGTCTTGATAGTGCTAAAAACCGAAAGGCCGGTTTGGACCGGCCTCTCAAAGTTGGGCGAAAGCATTCAGCTTTCCGTGGTTACTGTCCTCACCCCAGCAACCATAACCCTATTACGAGGCATTGTA
>Ga0068864_100001689_pt1 | contig 18157 bp, 18 predicted proteins | sample KBSSwiS72_FD_66586 | JGI IMG/M metagenome (GOLD analysis project Ga0068864, IMG submission 66586) | Switchgrass rhizosphere microbial communities from Kellogg Biological Station, Michigan, USA - KBS Switchgrass S7-2 | ecosystem: Host-associated > Plants > Roots > Rhizosphere > Soil ... | reverse complement strand
CAAATCGCTCGTGATCGACACGGTGGCGTTCACTCCGCACCGCGAGGGCGCGGGCTTTGGCATCCCTTCTGGCGCAAGCAAGCATTTGATCGAGCGCCTCACGCTCGACGCCGACGGCACGACGCTGACCTACGAGTTCACGGTGGAGGATCCGCTCTCCCTGACCGAACCCGTTACGCGCAGCCTTCGATGGGCGTACCGGCCCGACTTGGAACCGACGAATCAACAGTGCGACACGGAGATCGCGACGCGGTTCTTGCGCGACTAGCCTCTGGCGGAGGTCGCTCGTATTCCGCGGCAATGGCGGGCCGAGCTGCGTGAACAGCCCGGAGGGCCAGATAGGTACGCCCAGGCTGCGAGTCATCGACGGTCTGGCGCACTAGCCCCGCCGCAACCGGCGCAACAGAGACCCCGCTATTTCGGCGGTGTTTTTTTGGAACCCCGCCCTTCCTCGCCCGTGTCTTACAAGATGGAGGAAAGATCCGACGAACGCCTTTGGCTACCGACGCAGACTCGAATGCCAAAGGACGGCGACAAAGCAGAGGTTCGTCCGAATAGCGGACGGCATCCTCTGATACTCGTCTTTCGAGCGAAGCCCGTCGCGAGGTGGGAGTCGCTAGATGGCCGGGGCGTCTACGACTTCGAGTACTTCGAGCATTGGCGCCGCGTCTGAGTCTGCCTCGAGCAGTCAACTTCACGCGCCGGCCTCGGTACTTTCGACTCTAGCAACCTAGCCCTCGCTGCGCAGCGCAACTAGGGGGTCGATGCGCAGCGCGCGACGCGCAGAGAAATAGCAGGCAACTAGGCTGACCAGGGTCAGCACGAGTAGCGCTGCTGCGAAGCTCAGCGGGTCCATCGCCGTCACGCCATAGAGCAGGCTACCGACGAGCCGCGTTAGGGCCAGAGTTCCCGCCGTGCCCACGACGAGGCCAACGACGATCATCACGATGCCCTGACGAAGCACAAGCCGTAGTACGTCTCGCTTCTGCGCCCCTAGCGCCATTCGAATTCCGATCTCGACGGTGCGTTGGCTCACGAGATGCGCGACGACACCGAAGATGCCGATCAACGCCAACGCCACCGCAATCGTCGCGAACGTCGACAGCAGCACGGTGGCTCGCTGAAGGTCTTGAATCTGACCGGAAGCGTAATCCTGGATGGCGCGAATTCTGGAGACGGGCACGGCCGGGTTCGCTTCTTTGACCGCGGAGCGCAGCGCCGCGTCCACCCCGCTCAGCGCTCGGTCCATGCGGACGACAATGGCGGTCGACAGCAGGTCCACTGCGACGGCATTGTCCATTCTGCGCGGCAGCTGAAGCCGCGGGACGTACAGCTGAGGTTGAGCGACACGCTGATAGCGGTCCTGCCGCACGTTGCCCACGATCCCAATGACTTCGAGCGCAGGCGCATCGACCATGTCCGTTTGCAGCAGCCGGCCGAGCGGATCTTGGCCGGGCCAGAACCGCTCGGCCATCGCGGCATTGATCACCGCGACCGGGCGCGATAGCGCACGATCTCCGCCGTCGAATCCGCGCCCGTGCAGCACGGGTATGCCGAGCGTTGCGAAATACGCGGAGCTAACCGGGTACCACTCCGCGCGGCGGGCGGTCTGCTCCGACGGCGACAGCGTCTCGTCGGCGAGGCGAACAGCCGCGCGCTGAGGCGACCCGCCGAGCGGCACTGTCGCCGCGGCAGCCACCGAGCGAACGCCCGGCACACGGGACAGTCGGTCGACGACCGCCTCGCTGTCCTCGGCGAAGCGGGGGTCGACGTCCACCAATAGTCCGCCCGCGGGCGTGTTCTGGCCCGTGTTCCGGTTGTAGGTGCGAGGAAACGGCAACTCGAGAACCGTGAGATTCGCCGGGTCGAACCCGACTCCCGCCGCGTTGATTAGCGCAAAACTGCGCAGCACGAGGCCGGACGCGACGAGAATGACTAACGCTAGCGCGACCTGGCCCACGACGAACGCCGAGCGCAGCCGTTGCTGGGTGGTGCCGCCGCTCGATCCGCGGCCCTCCTCTCTGAGCACTGCGGTGAGATTCACGCGCGATACGTGCAGCGCGGGCAGCGCCCCGAACACGATGCCGCTGCCAAACGCCAGCAGCCCGGCCCACGCGACCACCGCCCAATCCATTCTGACCTCGGCGAGGCGAGGAAATCCTTCGATCTCGGAAGCGATGAGCCAACGCACACCGGCCCACGCAAGCACGATGCCGACCGCTGCACCGAGCACGGAGAGCAACAGGTTGTCGGTGACCAACTGCCGGACGAGCCGCCAACGTCCAGATCCCAACGCCGACCTGACGGCCAACTCTTTCTGTTGCGACGCGGCGCGCGACATCACGAGCGCGGCCACGTTCGAGCACGCAATCAGCAGCACCAGCAACACCGCGCCCTGAAAGATCCACAGCAACTGGCGCCAACCGCCGACGCTCGCATCTCGCAGCGACTCCACTCTTAGGCCCCAGCCCATGTGAGTCTCGGGGAATTCCGTGCCGATGACTTGGGCCAAGCCATTCATCTCTGCCTGCGCTTGGTCGATCGTGACTCCGGGTTTCAGACGGCCGACGAGCGTGAAGAGTCGGTTCGGACTGCGCGCCGCCCTCTGCAGATCGACGTCGGCTTGGTGAATCCAGATGTCGGTATCCGGATTCAACAGATGAAAGCCCTCGGGCATGACCGCCGCGATCGGCACGGCGGCGACACCGAGATCCACGATGGTTCCCAACACGTTCGGCGATCCGCCGAACTGTCGCTGCCACAAACCATGGCTGATCGCGATGCCGTTGGGATCCTTCGGCGGCCAATCCCCGAGCAGTGGCCGTACGCCGACTGTCGAAAGTAGATCTGCCGAGAACAACTGCGACTGAATCCAGTGCGCCGCGGCATCACCAGGGAAGGTGATCGCGAATGCCTCGTTCAACCGCCCTGTTCCGAAGCTCTCGAACGATTTGTTGTTGTCGCGGATAGTGAAGTAGACGCCGGTGTTGGTCCCAAAGCGCTGCTCCGGCTCGTTCGGCGGCGTCAGCCACACGGCGACGAGCGCATCGGCGTTTGGATAAAAGAGCGGTTGCAATAAAACGCTGTTGACGACGCTGAAAACTAGAGCGTTCCCACCGATGCCCAGCGCCAGAGACGCTACCGCAACGAGCACGAAGACGGGTCGCCGACGAAAACCTCGACAGCTCAGCCCGATATCCCGTAACCAAGAACCGGAGTCCGCGCGCATGCGCCCGCCTCGCGATAACCCTTTCTAGATCACGCTCGCCCGTGGAGTCTCGTCCACCACCGCCCATGGTCCGTGAGCAAACGTCGTGCCAGAAGCGCGCGTGCCGATTCGCCGCGACCGGGCAGCATTAACCGGAGTTCTGACGTGATGGCTCGTCCCACGACTGGTCGACGCCATCCCGTTTTCGGAACCGTGACCGTAGGTAGCGACCGGGCAATGCTTGCTGGACGGCAGGGTCAGATTCAGGTTTACTGTATGTATGAACAGTCACCCGACCGGCCCCGGATCGTTTCTCGGCCAACCTCGCGAAAACGAGGTCCGCGTAGTCGAGCGCGAAGGTCGCCGGTGGCTACAACAGTGGCGAATGCCGCCTAGTGGGCATTACCACGAACGAGCGTGGGTCGATGTCGGCGAGCTGCCGTGGCCGACTTCAAATGTGCGTCCCATCAAACCACGCGGATGATCCCGTCTTTCTTTAAGGAAGGCCGTAGACGAACAACGCGAACCCGGCGGCGATCGCCACGTACTGCTTACCGTCCACGGCAAACGACGTCGGAATTCCGCGAACGCTTCCGCCGAGCTGCGTGTTCCAGAGCGGCTTCCCCGTCTCGGCGTCGAGCGCGAAGAAGTTGCCCTCTTCGGTGCCGCCGAACACGAGCCCACCTGCCGTCGACAACAAACTGGTCCGCCCTGCCGACAGCAACTTGAATTCCCATTTGAGATCGCCTGTCGTTGCTTCCAGGGCACGAACGGCGCTCCACGAATCGTCGGTGTTGAGCGTACGCCCGCCGCCTCCGGTGAACCCGATACGAGGGTTGTACACCGCTTCGCCCTTGTAGAAGATCGTCCCCATTTCGACGGCACCTTGATAGAAGAGATGCGTTTTCGGGCTGTAGCTCGGGCTGTGCCAATTCGCTGCACCCTGGATGCTGGGATACACGAGAATGCCTTCGGCGTTCGGCTCGAGACCTTCTTTGGCACGCGGCCGGCCTTTCGGATCGAGACCGTCCGCCCAGGTCTGCTTCACGAAGTCCTTGCCGGCGACAAATTCGCCGGTCGCGCGGTCGAGCACGTAATAGAACCCGTTGCGATTGGCCTGGGCGAGGAGCTTGCGCGGCCGCCCACGCACGTCGGCGTCGAACAGCACCAAACTTTCATTCGCGTCCCAGTCGTGCGTGTCGTGCGGCGTGAACTGAAAGTGCCACTTGATCGTGCCGTCGTCCGGGTTCAGCGCCAGAACGGAACACGTATAGAGGTTGTCGCCCGGGCGGTTGTCGTCGTTCCAATCAGGCCCAGGATTGCCGGTCTGCCAATACAACGTCTTCAACTCGGGATCGTAGGAACCCGTGAGCCACGTCGAACCGCCACCGTTCTTCCAGCTGTCCTTGCCGCCCCACGTCTCGTTGCCGGGCTCACCCGGCGCCGGGATCGTGTGCCTGCGCCACAGCCTCTTCCCCGTCTTGGCGTCGTAAGCGTCGACGAATCCTCGGATGCCGTTTTCGGCACCCGATACGCCGACGATGATCTTGCCGTCGATTGCGAGCGGCGCCAGCGTCAGGTAGTAACCCAACTTGTTGTCGTCCACTGCGACGTCCCATCGCAGTGCTCCGGATTTCGCGTCCAGCGCCGCCAGGTGGCCCGCGATCGAGCCCGCGTACACCATGTCACCGAGCACCGCGACGCCGCGATTCACCGGAGGCGAACCGATCACGATCACGTCGTCGGGAATTCTGGGCGTCCACGTCCACAACGGACGACCGGTGCGTACGTCGAGCGCGGTCACCGTGCTCGGCGGCTCGGTGATATACATCACGCCGTCCACGACGAGCGGTGAGGTCTCGAAGGTCCCGGCCGCACGAAGCTGGTACACCCAGGCCGGCTTCAGCTGATAGACGTTCTGCGTGTTGATCTGATCGAGCCGGGTATAGCGCTGCGATGTGTAGTCGCCGGCGTAAGTCAACCAGTTCGCTGGTTCTTTCGCCGCGTTGACGAGGCGCTCGTACGAAACCTGGGCGAACGCGGATCCTTGTCCGAGCAGGACAGCGGCGACCAGCACCGTAATCTTCTTCATGGTTCGGTCCCCCGCAGGCTTACGAGATAGGCGACGAGATCCGTGAGCTCGGGCGCGCTCAGCCGAGAGGCGAAGCTCGGCATGACGCTCTTCCCCGCCTGTTTGTCGAGGACGTTAAGATCGCTCTTGCGCAACGAGTAGAACGTGCCGGCCGCGTCGCGGACCTGAATCGTGAAGGCATCCTCGTTGACGCGGATCCCGCTGATCTCCTTGCCCTGATTCGTCACGACGCGCACGGGCATGTACTCTGCGTAGCCTCGCGAGAGCACCGATAACGTGCCCCTCGGCAGCGATGACTCCGGCGCGATCACGGCCGCTCGCAAGTACGTGGCGCCGCGCAGAAAGCCAATCTCGGTGAGCTCCGGTCCGAGGTTGCCGCCCTCACCCGCGACGACATGGCAGGCGGAACACGCCTGATTCTTGTATATCGTGGCACCCTTCTTCGCGTCGCCTGGAACGCGCTCCGGCGTGGTCTCGCCGAGAGATCGTACGTAAGCGACTAGCTGCTCCAGCTCGGACTCGCTGAACCGTCGGATGCGCGGCATCGCCGTATTCGGAATGCCGTTCGCGATCACGTTCGCGAGCGCCGTGCGGTCGGCCGCGTGGTTCAGTCGTGGACGATTGAGGCTGGGCGCATCGCCTCCGGTGCCGCCGGCGCCGTGGCACTCGGTACACATACCTTGGAAGAGCCGCCTGCCGGCGTCGACGTCCGCGTCGTTCTGCGCGCCGGCTCGCGCAACGACAAAGCTGAACGTCACTACCATCACGCCAGCGCACAACAGTCGTTTCGTGATCTGCATCGTTCCGGCCCCCGCGTTCCACAACGCTACAGCGTCTCGCCAACCCCGTTCTGGGTGACGCGACAGACAACTTGGTGGTCGCGAACCGCGGAGGCCGAGCGCTGCCGCGGAGTGAGAATCCCCCTCGTGATGGGTCCGGTGTGCGAGACCTAGGTCTTTACCCCCGCGACCGCGACGACGATGAACACGGAATAGTCTTGCTTGTTGCAGCCCTCGACGGGCGGCATCGGCGCGCCGGGACGTACCGGGAACGCGGCCTTCTGGGCTTTCGCCGGCGAGCAGGGTCCAGCGGCCGCCCCGGGCGTGTACAGCGCGGAGCGGCAGCGCAAATGGGTCACGTCATAGATCGTTGCGTCGTCGAGAGCCCATCGCTGTGTACCGTTCTTCGCCATGGCATCGACCGTCAAGACGGTGGTGATGGCGCGGCCACCTGTAACCATGTAGCGACCGGGAGGGAGCGGGAACTCCGGCTGCTCCATGATCAGACCGTGCTCTTCGAGCCACCAAGCCTTGTCGTCGAATTTCCAGCTCGCCGGCGCAACCCCGCCTGACGCCTTCAAGTGCGCGTACTCCTCGAGCGGGACGCCGCGAGGACCGGGGTCCTGACGCCAAAGTCCCCACGTTTGCGCGTCGTTCCCGGAGCGGGCATCTGGGCTGCCCAACGCGGCAATGTATTGCGTCGGGACGCGCCTGAAGTCGCGGAAGTCTTCCGTCGCCAGCACGCTACGCGATAGCCCGGCAGTGGCAGCGGCCGCCGCGCTCGAGAGGAGGAAAGCCCGGCGAGTGAGGGCACTACCGGCAGTCTCCAGCAGCGCCGAATCGACGAGGGCGTCGAACTTGGATTTACGCGTCATCGTGCATCCTCCTCGATACCGCAACGGGCCGGAGCCCATCGTAACGCCGGCGCGGCATTCGTGTAACTGTCCGTCGTCATCGGGCGATCTCGCTGCACGAGGCGCCATAAGCGAAGCAGCTATAGCAGCGGTGATGGCGCAGCATGACGCGCTTCGGCAGGCTCTCGGCGAGCGTGCCGCCGAGCTCGTAAGTGGGGTCGTCGTCGACGAGGGTGCAAGCATAGACGCGCATGCGGCCGTCTTTCTTGACCGCCATCTTCGAGAAAGAGCACATGAACGCCCGGCGCGTCTCGGCGGACTGGTAGGCGGTCATGCAATGCTCGGTGACTGTCGGCACCTTCGGTTGTGCGCCCGGTCGGCCGAAATCGGGAAACCCAACGAGCGTCGTGTTGGGCGGCAGCCCGTAGGTGCTGAACTGAGCGGCGAACGCTTGTTTTACCGCCGCGGCGTCCTCGGACTTCTCGATCTGGCGGGCGACAGATACCTTGAAGCCAAGCGCGTGCAGCGCTTCGAGCGTTCGCCACGACTTCTCGAAGCTGCCCGCGCCCCGCCCGGAGTCGTGGCGTTCGCGATCCGCATAGTCGATGCTCACGCGGAACGAGATCGGGTGCGGCTGCGCGCGGAGCGCGGCGATCTGGCGTAAGCGCTTCAAGACGGCATCCGTCCCGTTCGTCAGCACCAGAGACGGGCGCAACTGCGACGCGTACTTCAGGATCTCGACGAACCCCTTGACGATGAACGGCTCGCCGCCGGTGAAGGAGAATTGCTCGACGCCGATCGCGACGGCCTCGTCGATCAGCGGCTTGAGATCGGCGAGCGTGACGCGGCCTAGCCGGTCGTCGCCCGGTTTTGATCCTTCGAGGCAAAAAGGACAAGCCAGATTGCAGGCCGTGCCCGTGTGGAACCACAGCTCGCGAAGCGCATGCGGCTGTATGTAGCCCGTCGCAGCGGCCGCAACGCTCGCTTGCGACATGTCGAGGTTCGCATTCATGGCTCGCGCTCTTGCCCGGAGCGTAGCAGCCGACGGTAGCTCGCTGCCAGGGACTCCGGCCGGGCGCCGAGCATGTACCGAATCGCAAGCCAGCGGTTGCGCACGGTACGCCGCCACCACCCGTCGCGTTCCCAACGCCGCGTGGCCACGCCGATGGCCTGCGGCAGCACGACGAACGTTCCTCGCGCCCTGAGGCGCCTGATTAGCCGCGCTTCCTCGAACAACGGCTGCCGCGCGAACCCTTCGCATTGCAGGTAGACGTCTCGACGTACGAAGACGCCTTGGTCGCCATAGACCATGCCACCCCAGCGCACGCGCAGCGCGACGAGCGACGCGAGAAGCCGCTTGTACCACGTCGCCGGACCCTGGAAGGCGAAACGAAAACAGCCGCTCTCGGCGCCGCTCAATAGTGCCGCTTCGATCGCTCGCAGCGCATCGGGCGGCGGCGCCGCGTCCGCGTGCAGAAACCAGAGTACGGGTGCCGCCGCGGCTCTCGCGCCCGCGTCGAGTTGTGCGCCGCGGTTCGCCGCGGTCTCGAGATATGTGCACGCATGCTCACGACAAAGTGCTGCGACGCGGGTGTCGGCGCGCCCGCCAACCACGACGATCGCCTCCAGTGGTTGCGACCGTAGGAATCGCAGTAGTCGGGCAAGCTCCGCCTCGTCTCCGAGCACAGGGATCACAACGGCGACGCGAGCCGTCATTCCGCGACTCGTTCCGCCGTCGCGCGTTCCTCGGCGGCCAGGCGGTGCCGCAATTCGCGCGTCGCGCGGCGGGCGATTAGGGCCGCCAAGCCCACCGTGGCGAGGAATCCAGCCGCGAGCAGCACGCGCCGCGGCCAAGCCTCGTCGAGGTTACCGCTCGTGAGCGCCGAGACCGTCTTCGTCAGCGAGCCGATATAAACGTATAGCACCGTCGCCGGCAGCATGCCGAGCCAGCTGCCGAGGACGTAATCGCGTAAGCGCACTGCGGTCAGACCAAACAGATAGTTCAGCACGTTGTACGGAAGAAGCGGCGACAAACGCGCGAGCAGCACGATTTTGAATCCATCTTCTCGAGTCACGGCGACGAGAGCACGGAGGCGTGTCGAACGCGCGACGCGCTCAGCGACCCAGCCGCGAGTAGCGAACCGCCCGAGCAAGAACGCGGCGATCGCGCCGAGCAGGCTGCCCGCGGAGACGAGCGCAGCGCCAAACGCCACGCCGAACACGAATCCGGCAGCGAGCGTCAGAATCGTCCCTGGCACGACGAGCACGGCTGCGGCCGTGTAAGCGACGATGAACAGCCCTCCAGCCGCGTACCTATGATTCTCGGCCCAGCCTGCACCGTCGACGAGCCATTGGCTGAGCGGCATACCCACGGCCACTGCGACGATGGCCGCAACCAAGAGCGCGAGCAGCAACCCCCGCCCTAACGTCATCTTTCTTGCAGTTCCCGCTGCTGCGCGAGCCAGCCGCACAACGCGCGGCGGCCCGGCCGCGAGTCCGCGGCAAGGGCCGTCTGCAGCGCGAGCAGGTCCTCCAGCGTATCGACGTCGCGCAACGGCTCGAGAACGGCCGCGCGCACATCGGCGGCCGCGCAGGTCGCCTCGAGCGCTGCGAACAATTCGTCCGTGCTCCACGGCAGCCGAGAAAGATCCGGCCAGCGCCCGCGCACACCCATCAGCACGACGCCACCGTCCAGCGCGGGTCCGAACACGACGTCGCACTCGGTCAGTGCCGTAGCGGCTCGTTCTAAATAGCGGACGTCGAGCATCGGGCAATCGATGCCGATATAGACCTGCCGGTCGACGCCGCGCTCGAGTAGCGCCTCGTTTACGTGGTTGATTCGCTCACCGAGGTTGTCGCCGCGCTGCACGACCGAGAACGCGGCTGAGGCCGATCCGAATGGAACGAGCGCCGCAGCATCATCGGCCGGCGCGAGGCACACGTTCCCACGCCACCTCTCCAGATCCTCGCGCGCGCAATCGATGAGGCGTTGCGCGGCTTCAGTGGCGCGGTCGGCACCGATCTCCGCTGCCAATCTGCGCTTCGAATTTGCTGCCGCCTTCATCATCAGCACGATGCAGCACGGGTTTTGTTTAGTCATTCTCGTGCATCAGACAAATCATTTTCGTCGGCGAGCACACATCGCGGCTCGGTTCTTGCTGCGCAAGTTGTGTGCTGCGCAAGGAGGAAGCCATGAAAGACTATCTGAAGCTCATCGTCGCCGGTATCGCCTTCTCGGCGATCGTCATCGCGGCTGCCCGAGATCCGAATGCCCGCGAGGTCAATGCCGATCAGGTCATGTCCCGGATCGAAGCGGCCGGTTACACCGACGTCGAAAACGTCCGCCGCGAGGCCAATCACTGGGACGCCAAGGCCACCGACAAGGACGGCAAACAGGTCTCTGTGGACGTCGATCCCAAGACTGGCACCGTAACCCCGGAAGACGAGAAGTCAGGCGGCCGGCAATTAGCGTTCGGCTATCGCTAGCGCTCCAGCCAGACCGACCTGCGGTCTCTATCACCGCCGACTACCGCTTTCTTGAACCCGTTTTGTTCCGCAAAGACGTCGAAATCGAAATCGAAGATCTGGATGTCGCTACCGACTAGCATCGCGCTGCAACCCTCGTCGCGACATTGCACAAACACATCCGTAACACCGAGTCCGGGATGCGACGCGATGTGATCTCGGATACGGGTGCCCATCTCCGCGGCCCACGGAGGTGGAGGCGGTGGCAACGTGACGCGTTCGTCGGGGCTTCCGTTCACTGGTTGATCGACAGGCGACGGGAGTCCGGTTTGCTGCCGCACGTTTGCCAGACAGGGCGCCATGACCACACGCACTCGGCTGAGATTAGTGGCAGCGAGTACCCAGTCGATCTCCGTGTGATCGAGAAACTCGCTCAGATTCCCCTGGGCTGCGTATTGGCTACGTGCGGCATCGAACAAGCAGTCCGCGATTCCCTCGACGGCGCGTCGCGCCATTTGCTCTGCGTCTGCAAGTGAGAGCCCTTGCTCGACGAGATCCTTCGTTATCTTCTCGCGTTCCGCCCCCATCGCTAACGTCAACATACGCTTGACTGCGGCAGCTCGTTCGCCAGCGGATGGTGCCGGGACAACCTGCGGAGGCTCATCCGGCTGCTGACCCACGGAATGTTGCCGCGCGAGTGGAGCCGCGATGGCATCGGCACGGACGGTCTCTGTGCGTTGTGGCGCCAACTCCGGTTGTGCGTGCTTCTTAACCGCGAAGAACCAGAACGTCGCCGCGGCGATCAACGCTAGCGCGAGTGCTCCAGAGGTCCGAGTTTTCGGCAGCGCCATCGGAGTGCCGTCCCGTTCGAGCTACGGACACTTAGACTATCGACCACTCTGCCGGTTGCAGCCAAGCGTCGTTTATGATCCAGGCCATGAAGCTCGCCACGCTGCGCGACGAGTCCCCCGACGGGCACCTCGTCGTGGTCTCGAACGATTTGCGACGCGCCGCCAGCGCGGCACGAATCGCTCGGAACCTGCTGGCGGCGCTCGAGTCGTGGGAGCGCGCCGCGCCCGCGCTTGCCGCACTTTCCGTAGAGCTCGAGCGCGGCGGCCTACCCGGCGAAATCGAGCTCGACGAGACCCGGCTCGCCTCGCCGCTGCCGCGGACGTGGCAGTGGCTCGACGGCTCGGCATTCGCGAGCCACGGCGTGCTCATGCAACGCGCGTTCGGTCAGGCCATCGTCGACGAGAGCCGCACGAAGCCGCTGATGTACCAAGGCGGTTCCGACGACTTCTTGGGACCGCGGCAGGACATGCCGCTTCCTTCAGAGGCCGACGGCATCGACTTCGAGGCCGAGGTAGCCGTCGTCGTCGATCGCGTGCCGATGGGCACGCCGGCCGCCGCCGCGCTAACTCACGTGAAGCTCGTGATGCTCGCGAACGACGCGAGCCTGCGCACGCACGCGCTGCCCGAGAAGAAGACGGGCTTCGGCTGGATCCACGCAAAACCCGCCACGAGCTTCTGCCCCGTAGCCGTGACCCCCGACGAGCTCGGCACGGCGTGGAGGGACGGACGTGTCTCCCTGCCGATGCTCGTGAGCTGGAACGGCCGGAGCTTCGGGCATCCTGACGCCGGCGCGATGAGCTTCGGCTTTCACGAGCTCATCGAGCACGCCGCGTATTCGCGCAATTTGAGCGCGGGAACCATCATCGGGTCGGGCACCGTGTCGAACGCAAACTACCGGGACGTCGGCTCCGCGTGCATCGCGGAGCGGCGCGCGATCGAGGTCGCAGATCGCGGACGCATCCAGACTGAATACATGCGCTTCGGCGACCGCGTCCGCATCGAGATGCTCGACGCCGACGGCCGCAGCATTTTCGGAGCGATCGACCAGCGAATCGTGCCGGCTCATCCGTGACGCACTGGCAGCCGCCGGCCGCGGACGCGCCACAACCAATAGAACATCGCCACCAGCACCAACGCGATCGGCAGCGTTCGCATCGCGGGTGTCGCGAACGCCTGCGGCAAGATCCTGGCCACGCGCGCCGGAATCGAGAAGAACGACCCCACGGCGATGAACAATGCGAAACACATTCGCCACAGGTGGCGTGCGAGCTTTGATCCCGTGCCTAATGTTCTGGACCTCATCAAACGAATGTCACCGATGACGGCGAGTGCAGTGATCGTCGCAAGGAAGAACAGCATGAAGAACGGGACACCGTCGAGCGTTCGGCACCAGCTGCAACCGGGAATGGTCGTCGAGCTCGCCACCGCCATGGACCCAAAACCGATTTCCATCGCCACGAGCGCGATTCCGACAACCAACATCGCAGCGTTCAGTCGACTCGTCCACAGCGCGACGGGGCGAACGGTGGTCAACGCAGTCGCGACGAAATAGACCGCAACGAAGCCGCCGAGCACGTTCGTATTCGTCAGACTGTGTCTGCTCGCGAGAATCGACCCGCTGATCCCCATCGTCAGCATCGCGACGACAAACAAGAGCCCGCTGCGCCGGTGCAGCGTTCCGCCCTTCGACACGAGCAGCGCGATCGCCCCGAGGACCATAGCGACCCCGCCTGCGACGACGTGAACCGGCAGGAGCGTCATTGCCGATTCTCGCTCTGCGGAGAACCGAACCGCTCGTGCATGCGCTCGCGGAACCGCGCCCGCTCCTCCGACGTCATGTGCTTCCCACGACGCGGACCGCCGACGCTGAACCCGCCGAACAGTATTCGGCACAGCAGCAGGAGCCCCAACCCCTGCCAAAACGTAATCGCGGGGAACCCGAACAGCGGCGGCAGCAGCCAATTCCACAGCCACACGATGACCGCGCCGCCGATGGCGACGAAGACGGCGAAGCCCACGATCGCGGCCGGGATGATGAAGCGCCAGTTGAGAAACCGTCTGATGTTCATTTGCTGATCCTCATGTCGTCGTCAACTCGTCGTACGTACGGCGCAATCGCTCGCGCAGCCGAAGCACCGCATACCGTTTTCGTGCAAGCAGCGTGTTGACACCCACGCCGCTCTCGCCCGCCATCTCTTTGAAGCTCCGGCCTTCGATCTCGTGCGCGATAAATACGCTGCGCTGGTCTGCCGGCAGCTCATCAACTGCCCGCTCGAGCGCCTCGAGCAACAAAGCTCGTGTGTGCTCCGCTTCAGGTCCGGCGTCGGGCGACGGCAGCAGGTCATCGAGCTCGAGCAGATCGGGCCCGCGCGCCCGCGACAGATCGACGATGCGATTACGCGCGACGCGAAAGAGCCACCCGCTGAGATGCCCAATCGGCACCAGCAGACGATTCGCTTCCGCCAAGGCGTAGAACACGTCCTGGAGGATCTCTTCGACGTCTCGAGCGTCGCGCACACGGCGGCGGACAAAAGAGCGCAGCCGCGACGTCTCCCGCTTCAAGACTTCGGCGAACTGTTCCTCCGGTAGGGTTGGCATCCGCTCCGAGCACAGCGAGTTCATCCGCTGCGGTAGACGGAATGAGGCGGGGCAATATTGTATCGTCGCCGAAGGCGAGCGCGGATCGGAGTCGAGAATCTAAGGCTATCAGGGGAGCGAAGGATTACCGTCGCGCGCTTCGACAATGAACGACATACCGTGCCAGCCGAACGGCTGGTACTCCAAGAAGTGGAACCGGGGCAGCGTGTCCCGGAATTCCAGGAATGCCCGCCGCTCCCCAGAAATCTTCGTGGCGGAAAAACAGAAGTAGTCGTCAAACGCGATGATCATCCCGTGCTTCAGGCGTTGACGAAGAAAATGCAGGACGGACAACGTCGACATGTAGCGATCGCAGTCGATGTACGCGATCGCAACATCGCCCGGCAACGGGCCACCATACGTTGCATCGGGGCCGATTGTGCGATCGTAGAAGCCTTCGACGGTTCGATAGGACTCCGGCGGCAGACCCTTCCGTCTCGCGAGGCGGTGAAAGTCGGAGATTCTTGTCGCCCAGCCACCTTCGACCCACCGCGGGTGTTCATCTGCCTTGAGATCGTCCGGCGGTAGGCCGGCAAAGGAGTCGAATGCCCAGAGCATGCGTCGCTGCCCGGTGCGCTGTATTTCGCGGAAGGCTTGCGAGAACGTACGACATCCATCGCAGCCGAACTCGACGTAGTCGCCCGAGATTCCGTTGAACGTCACCATCTGAAAAGCCCGACGGAGAAACTCGTAGCGACCGTCGCCCTCCCAGAACTCCGGGGTCTGCGCGACCAGTCCAACGGCACGATAGCCTTGCGGGAAGCTCTCGATCAGGGCGGTTTGTGCCCGCCGCAGCTTCTGGCGCGCGCTGGCCGGAATCACTCGTCTCAGCAAAGCCTTCATATTCACCCGACGCCGCGCTTCGTTCACGTCACACTCTAGCGGCTTCCGTCCTCGGCGATGCTCCGGCCGCGCGCACGTTCGTCTGCAGCCGCCACATCACGAGTATCGCGATGCCCGCGCAAAGCTGCGGAACCGCCGTCACGAGGAACACGCCCGTCACGCCGAACCCGGCGGCAATTAGCGCGCCACCGAGCGCCGGGCCCACCATCGATCCCGCACGGCCGGCCGCGTGCGCCCAGCTGACGCCGGTCGCGCGCACCTGCGACGGGTACGTGATCGACGCGAGCGCGTTGAGCCCGCTCAAGCCGCCGTTCGAGAAGTAGCCGGTGACGACGAACGCGACCATCGTCCACACGGAAGGCAGGTCGAGGAACGCGATCGCCGCCATCGCGATCGACGCCGCGGCGAGATAGACGGGCAGCACGCGCGTCGCGCCCAATCGATCCATCACGTAGCCGCTCGTGAGCGTACCGATCACGCCGGCGATGCCCGGGAAGAACATGATCGACGCGATCTGATCGAGCGACAGCCCGCCCGCGGTCAGCACCTGGTTGCGCCAGGTGCCCATCAGGTTGCTCACGATGAACGCCATGTGAAAGCCGATCCACAGCAGCACCGTGGTCGCGGCGCGGCCATCGCGAAACAGCATCATGATCGGCACTTTGCCGCCGCCGGCGTCCGCGCCGCGAGCCACGAATGTCTCGTTGCCTGCGAACGCGAGCGTACGATCGAGCCGACGTAGCTGCTGTGGAATCCGCGGATCGCGTGGCGCACGGCCGGCGAGGAACCGTAGCGACTCCGGTAATGCGAAATACAGAACCGCGACGAGCAGCAACGGCAGCACGCCGCCGGCCACGAACGCATACTCCCAGCCGTACGGCACGAGCCACTTGACCACGGGCGCGCCGATCACGGTGGTGCCCATCGTGAATCCCGCGAACGTGATCGATACGAACGTCGCACGCACGCGCGACGGCATGATCTCGGACACCAGCGCAATCGCGTTCGGGATCACGCCGCTCAAGAACACGCCGGTGACGAAGCGCAGCACGACGAACTCAGGCACCGTGCTCGCGAACGGCGCCACGAGGGTCAGCGCGCCGAACGCCGTGAGGCACGTCAGCAGAGTGACTCGACGACCGTAACGGTCCGCGATCGGTCCGACGACGAAGTTGCCGAGCAGCAACCCGAACTGCTGCACCACCGCCACGATCGTCAACGCGGCGGGCGCTAACCCAAGATCTTTCGCGAGGAACGGCAGGACGATGCCGACGAGGAAGATGTCGTAGCCGTCGACGATCATCGTGAAGATCAGCAGCACGACGGTCACGACGTGCGCGTGACCGATACTGCGGCTGTCGAGGAACCGGTTGACGTCGAAGACGTTCGCGCCGGGCGTGCTCATGGATGCGCTAGCTCCTCGGTGAGCTCGATGAGCTCCCGGGCGGCGTCGCTGCCGTCGGAAACGCCGAGGCGTTCGCAGCGCGTCGCGAGCGCCGCGAGCCGCGGACCCGGATGCGAGCCGCTCGCCGCGAGCACACGTTCGGCCTTCGCCGTGAGATCCGCCCACGAGAGCACGCCTGTGCCGCTGCCCGGCGGCGCGAGCACCTCCGTCGTCGCCGATGCGCCGGCACTCAACTCGAGCGTCACGCGGCTGCGCCAGGTTCTCGGAAACTCGGCGCCGAGCTCTTCGTCCGCGCGCACCTCCACCTTCTTCATCAGCGCCGCGATGCGCGGGTCGTGCGGCAGCGTTTCGCGCACGGCGTCGTCCAGTGTCCCGGGAGCGAACGCGGCCAGCCCGAGCTGGTACTGCACGCCCAACATCGACTCGACGCGATTGCTGGGCAACTCGGGTCGATCGATCATCGCGCGATACGCGGGTGGCACCGCGACGACGATCCGCTCGATCTCCTCGACAGGCGGCAACTCGAGCTGTCGAAACGCGGCCACGCTCGCGAGCGCCTGCCGCGACGTGGGCCACGGCTTCGTGTCGACGCTCGCGACGCGCCACGGCGCGCCGAGCTCCGCGCGAAACTCGGCGGCGTCGAGCGTCGCTCCGAGCCGCTCGGCGAACGGAGCGAGACCGTCGAGATCCGCTTCGACACCGGCCGCCGCGGCGAGCGCCGCATCGCAACCGTCGACCGCCGCGCAGCCGAGCGCGTAATAGCGATACCCGAAACGCGCGAGCGTCCCGCGCGGCAGGTTATCGGTGCGCGCTAACGCGAGCGCGAGCGCGCGAGCCGTGGCTGCCGCGTCGAGCTCGAGCAACCGAGCCGTCGTCGCCGCGGCGCCGAACGCGGCCGTCACGTACGTCGGCCACACGCCGCGATAGAGCAGCGTGGCGCCCCCGATCGCGCGCCCGAGCCGCGTCATGGCTTCGTAGCCGCCCACGACGGCGGAGAGCAACGCGCCCTCGCCTACGTTGGGTCGCGCGGCCGCCATCGTCACTGCGACGGGAACCACGACGGAGCCGACCGTAGTGCAGGCCGGCAGATCGATGTCGTCGACTTCCGTGCTGCGCGCTGCACCCGTGAGCAGCCGGCACGTCGCACCGTTACCGTGCCAACGCCCCGCGTAGCGGTCGAGCAGGCGGCCCTCCGGGGTGTGGCACCCGATCGCGACGGCGACGAGCGCATCGAGCAGCCGCTGACACGCGGCCGTCTGCGCGGCCGCATCGATCGACGCGTACGACACCGAAGCGACCTGCGCCCCGAAATCCGCGAGCGAAGCTTGGGCTATGTGTGGCTCCACCGTTCGACCGGTGTCAGGCATCGACGCGCGCAGCGCCGAGGCGTGTAGCGCCTTGCGCGTCGACGATCACCATCGCACTCGCGAGCGACGCGTACGGCGCTTCGCCGACGTGCGCGCGCAGCGCGACGACACTTCCGGCCACCAAACGATCTCGACTGCGCGGCGCGATGGCGACGCCTTCGGAGTGCCCGAGCCCGATCGTGCCGCCGAGGCCGTAGGCCAAAGCGGAGTCGACGGCTGCCGGCGGAAGCGCGGCGACTCCAGCCTCGGCCACGTCGCCGGCCACCGTGCCGTCGCGCACTGCGGCCTGCATCGCGCGCACTGCGCGCCCCGCCGCGTCGTCGCGCGGCGCCGGCGCGGTCACCGCGGCCTCCGCCCAATATCCCTGATACTGCGCGGCGACCCACAGCCTCAGCGGCGCGTGCCGGCCGTCGAGCCGCCCTTCCCATGGCCGCAGCTCCGGGCCGCCCATGCTCGCGAGCACCCGAACGTCGCGCGCCCGCAGCGCGCGCGCCGCGCGCTCGGCTTGGAGCATCGCGGCGCGGTTGTCGCCGCCGGCGTCGAACGCGGCGGCGCCCGCGCCCACCGCCGCATCCACGATCCCACGCGCAATCTGCATCGCGAGCAGCTCGCGCGGCCTTTTGACGGCGCGCAACGCACGCAACTGCACGTCGAA
>Ga0068864_100001687_pt1 | contig 18161 bp, 17 predicted proteins | sample KBSSwiS72_FD_66586 | JGI IMG/M metagenome (GOLD analysis project Ga0068864, IMG submission 66586) | Switchgrass rhizosphere microbial communities from Kellogg Biological Station, Michigan, USA - KBS Switchgrass S7-2 | ecosystem: Host-associated > Plants > Roots > Rhizosphere > Soil ... | reverse complement strand
TAAAATACGAAAAACCGAAATGTTAACCGTCAAGGCTTTTAGTTTTAATCCCGTAGAAGAGAATACGTATATACTCTATAACGAAAAAAAGGAGTGCTGCATTATTGACCCTGGCTTTTATTTTCCCGCGGAAAGAGAAAAATTTAAAGGATTTATCGAAGAAACCAACCTGCAGCCGACTTTGCTACTCAATACACATTGCCACCTGGATCACGTTTTCGGGAATAAATTCGTTCATGATACATGGGGTTTGTCGCTGCACATTCATGAAAAAGAAAAACAAATGCTGGACCTTGCACCTGCCAGCGGCGAAATGTGGCAATTGCCATTTGAAAATTATGAAGGCGAATTGATCTTTATCAAGGAAACTTCCGGGATCAAAATTGGAAATGACGAGCTTGAAATCCGTTTTGCGCCTGGTCATTCGCCTGGTCATGTTTGCTTTTATGACGAAGCAGATGGTTTTGCGATCAGTGGTGATGTATTATTTCACGGAAGCATTGGCAGAACTGACCTGCCCGGCGGAGATTTTCATACATTAATAAACAGCATCCAAACCCAACTTTTCACGCTTCCGGATGAAACGAAAATATATTGTGGCCACGGACCAATGACTACGGTAGGTTTTGAAAAAATGAACAACCCGTTTGTGAAATTGTACTAGTAAGCTGCTGAGCGAAGGCTGGGGTTAGCCTGTAAAAAATATTCTGAGTAAATTTAAGTATGCAACGAAAACTCATTTTTCTTGCATGCTTTCTTGTCCCGGCAGTTATAGAGAGTACTAACTGCCTCGCACAATTCGCAGAGTCCCGCGGACAATATCCTTTTGTGTTTTACACTCCCAGAGACGGCCTGGTGAACAGCAGGGTTCGAAGTATTAAACAGGACAGTAAGGGTCGGATGCTTTTTATAACCTTTGGTGGATTGAGCGTCTACGATGGAACAAGATTTACCAATTACAACCGGCAGGATGGTTTAGCCGATGATCTCATAAACGACATTGTAGAAGTGGGTCCCGATTCGCTGTTGGTGGCCACGAACGCATCAAAATTAAATACGCTTGTTAGAGGTAAAGTAGGCATCTACCGGACTGCCGATAATTTTTATCCGGTCATCAATCGATTTTTAAAAAGCAACGATGGGTCGTGGTATGTTACTGCTGATGACGGACTATATCTCTTACAAGGTAGTCGATTCTATCGCCTTCCTTTATTAAACAAAGAGGGAATAGACGTTGGAACTTATCTTGACAGGATAACTGAATGGAAAGATCATTTCCTGGTAATACCCTGGAGCGATAACCTTATTGAAAAACTGATCGTGTATGATAAGACAGCCAAAAGGTTTCAGACATTGACATGAAGCACACCGTGTTTTGCCTGGCTAAGGACGCAAAAGGAGGCTTATGGGCAGGGACAGCGGATGGACCCCGGATGATCGATACAATCGCACTTGCACAGGGGAAAATAAAATTTATCTACGCGCCGCAGAAATTCAGAGAGATCGCAGATAAGAAACAATGTTCGTTTTTATTTGACCGGGATAACAACGCCTGGTTCTTCGATAAGGATATTTTAAAGATTACTCCGGGTTATCAGCATGAAAACATTACTGCTGAGCAAGGTTTGGAGGCGGCCAGCCTCACCGACCTTTTTATCGACAGGGAAGGAACCGTCTGGATTGCTACAGATGGGAACGGTATCATAAAGATGAGGAGTACCAACACGGAATTACTGCGTGCTTTCGATCAAAAACCAATTTCTATTTCTACGATCGTCAATCAAAATGATACAATCTGGCTTTTTAATGCAGTTGATAGAACTGTTTACCGCATTGCAGATAATAGACTCAAATTATTTCCATTGATTGATAAGGATTACAAGGCAGTAAACTTTTTTGTGCACGGTAAAAAACTTTATTTAAATATAGGTGCAAAACTTATTTGCATTGAAAACAAGGATGACGCGGGTTCTTATCATCATCCCCGCGTCATTGAAACCATAAATGCCCCAAATGGGGTCGGAACCGGAATAATTGGCCGGGATGGTGTCATTATTCAATACGTGAGAGAAGCGACCAAAATTTCCTATCTGTACGTTTTGAAAGACGACAGGTTATTAATGAAGCAACCCGTCAGCAACTTCATCGACCAGATGGCTCTTAACAGGCAGGGACAATTATGGATGGCCACGCGCGATAACCAGGTGCTTAAATTCACGCTGCACCCGGAGCAGACTTCGCGCTATCTTCAACTCGACAAAAGCTATCCAAAAAAGTTTCCAGATCTGAACCCGAGAGCGATCACAATAGATACCAACGATAATATTTGGATCGGCACGCGGCATAGTGGAGTTTACAAGTTTGAGTGCCAGGGCAGCGAATTAAAATCGGTGGCTCAATTCACTACCCGCCTAGGTTTGACTGACAATTTTGTTTATACACTCACATGCGATAGCAACAACACTATATGGGTTGGAACTCAAACAGGGCTTGATAAAATTTTTAAAAAGAATGACCAGTATATTGTCGGTAACATAAGCAAGAACAATAATTTCTATCAGACTGTTGGTAAAATTGTCACTACGAAAAATAATAAGGTGTGGGCACTGACCAATGGTGGCATCATTCTAAGAACATCGGAAACTTCATCACCAGCAAAAACATCTTCGGCCCCGACTTTTTTCTTCACGTCCCTGCAAGTGAATAATAAACCTGACACTGATACCGCAAAAAACTTTTCTTACAGGCAAAACAATTTCTCATTCGCAGTAGCGGCAACGTCGTTTATTGATGAAAAATCCATCAAATACAGTTATCTACTTGAAGGAAGTGGTAATAAAAACTGGAGCGAGCCCTCAAATAACTCCGCATTTAATTTCATTAACCTCTCGCCGGGTCATTACACCTTAAAAATACGATCGGAGTTTCCGGAAGCCACATATTCTTCGCAAACGATCAATTATTCGTTCACCATTTTGCCGCCATGGTGGCACACCTGGTGGTTTTTTACCGGAGTCAGCCTCTTGGCACTGGGATTGGTGTTTCTTGGCATCCGTTTTTATTATCGCAGAAAATTGGAAAGAGAGAAGATCATTTCAGAAAGACAGCAGGCGATCGAAAAAGAAAGGACAAGGATAGCCACAGACATGCATGATGATCTTGGCGCCGGTCTTTCACGAATAAAATTCTTAAGCGAAACTATTGGGATAAAAAAACAAAAACAACTTCCTTTTGAAGAGGATATAAGCAAGATCAGGGAATACTCGCATGAGATGATAGATAAAATGGGAGAAATAGTTTGGGCGCTGAATGAGAAAAACGATTCTCTCAGCGACCTGCTTTCCTACACACGGGCGTATACCGTGGAATATCTTTCACAGAGTGGAATCCGGTGCAGGATCGACTCTCCTGATTTTTTTTCAACTGCATTTGTAACGGGTGAATTTCGACGAAATATCTTTCTTTCTGTAAAAGAAATCCTGCACAATATTGTAAAACATGCGCAGGCAAACCAGGTCACTATTACCATAAAAATTAATCATAGTCTTTGTATAAATATAGTGGACGATGGCATTGGCTTTGACTTGGCCAAAACAAGACCTTATAGTAATGGTCTGGCGAATATTAAAAAGAGAATGACCGATATGGGTGGGATTATCGAAATAGAAAATAACAATGGAACAACGATAAGGCTAAAAGCTCCTTTATCCTAAGAATAGACCTTGCGGCAGTCCTGCCAATGAAAACGCAATCGTGTGAAAGTGAATATTTCTATGTCTTTATAACTTTTGTTCTATTGTTACCGAAAAAATTGAGAGTTACTTTAGAAAACTCATGAGTATTTCATTATCCATAGTTGAAGACCTTGACGAAGTAAGAGAAGGCCTTAAGCAATTTATCTCTCTCAATCCCGAGTTTAAAGTATTAGATACATTTAAAACAGCCGAAGAGGCATTGTATGATATTCCACGCCTGCAACCTGATATTGTGATCATGGATATCAATTTGCCTGGCATGAATGGTATTGAATGTATCAGGGAAATGAAGACAAAAGTTCCCCGGACCCAATTCATGATGTTTACGGTTTACGAAAACGACGAAAAAGTTTTTGAGGCATTAAAAGCAGGAGCATCCGGGTACCTTTTGAAAAATACCGGTCTTGTGCAACTGATAGAGGCTTTGCAAGAATTGCACAATGGCGGTTCACCAATGAGCGCTAACATTGCCCGCAAGCTGGTTACTGTTTTTCGCGAAAAAGAAAACAGTGAGATCCCTATTGAAACGCTCAGTAAAAGAGAAACAGAGATCCTTCAATTATTGTCAAAAGGGTTATTGTATAAGGAAATTGCTGATCAGCTTTCCATTTCCGTCAGCACCGTGCGGCAGCATATTCATAAGATCTACGAGAAGTTACATGTTCAAAATCGCACTGAAGCGATCAACAAGGCCTTTGGAAAGAATTGAGTGCACTCCTCATCGCTCATTATTGCTTACTGACTATTGATTATTTCTTACCGAAGCCCTCGTAACTTTTGTTCTATTGACATGCCCCCTCAATTAACGTAGTTTGCTTTCGTCCTAAAAGCGACTGACTTGGGCTAACTTTTGTTCTATTGCTTTGCCTTAAAAAACAATTTAAGTTTTAAAAAATTTATGTTTATGAGAAAGATACTTTTAATCGTGGTGATTGGCTTTCCGCTTTTCTCATTGGCACAAATCGGTATTAAAGCGGGGATAAATTTTGCGAATGTCACCAATGCGTCCGATATCAGCGCGAGCAACAACACTGGTTTCCATGCCGGCATTTTTTTAGCTCCGCCATCAAAGGGTGTCATCAGTTCCCGAACAGAACTGCTTTTCTCCCGGCAGGGTTATAACTACTCAACCAATACAAATACCGGCAACGTAGATCTTGACTATATCGTACTGCCCCAGTTAATGTCGATCAACATCACCAAATTCTTCTCGATACAGGTGGGAGCTCAAATGGCTTTTCTTATCAATGCAAAAGCAGATTCCACCACCAGCAGTGGAAGCAGTAATCCCTACTCAGCCATCATGGATTACTATAATAAGTTTGACTATGGCTTTGCAGGAGGAATTGAGGTACATCCTTTCAAAGGCCTGTTAGTGGGTGCCAGGTACAATATCAGTCTTGGCAACTTATACAAAGACCCAAGTTCTTATGAAACAAACGGCGGACAACCACCAAGCTTCATCCCCCAGGTGAATGTGAAGAATAACGTCTTTCAACTCTTCGTCGGTTGGATCTTCGGCAATAATTCGTCAAAAAAGAAACAAACACAAACACAACCACAACAATGAAAACAAATAACAGCCTGTTGCGGATGTTTTTTCTTTGCGCGATTTTGTTTATCGATCATGCAATCTATGCGCAAACTTATCCTGAACCCGAATTCAGCAATGAACCCTATTACTTAAATAAAAGTGGAGGAAACACTTTGGTGCGTCTTGAAAAAAATTCGTCTAAAATGGACACCAAGGCAAATGCCATTAGCGGATCAGAGTCAGGCTATTCGATTGACGGGAGCAAATCTTCGGTAAGGGTCAGCAGCGGAAATAATATTTCGTTTGTTATTTCTTCAGGATCTTCCGGCTCTTCTTCAGCAGCGTCATCGGCTAAATCCGATTCCGTTATGAGAGCTAATGGTGTTGACCCCTCAATGATGAGTCGGATGGATGATCCTTCTCAAAAACTTACGTTGTATAAAATGGAGTCCGCGAAAGGGGTGAGAAAAGTATTATTGCAAAAAGCCCCGGGAATGAATCCCTTCGGCAGCCATAAATTGCAGTCAAGTGAAAAATATACTTTCAGCGCAAGAAAAATAAAAGAGGGCTATTGGGAACTCGTTGTTGACAAACCGCTGCCTAAAGGTGAGTATGCATTTACAATGATGGGCATAGGAACGGGTATGGATGGCAGTACAGTGATCTTCGCTTTTGGAGTGGATTAAGATATTTCAGGTTCAGAACACACACGTAAATGCCACGGGAAGCCGTGGCATTTTTTATGTATTGTCAGGCGTTGACTTTCTGAGCCAGCCTGGCTTCCATTGTTATGTTCGTTTTGTACAACTTACTGATGGGGCAATTCAGCTTGGCATCTTCTGCACATTCATTAAACTTGTCATCGGAAATATTTGGAACCGATGCGGTCACTTCCAGATGACTTTCGGTAATTGTACCGTTTTCCAGAGTGATGGTACATTTCGTATCAATATTATCGGGAGTAAATCCTGCTGCACCCAATACAAAACTTAATTTCATTGAAAAGCAGCCTGCGTGAGCGGCCGCTACCAGTTCTTCGGGGCTGGTCCCTTTCACTTCCTCAAAGCGTGTGTGGTATGATATGGGCGTATTTGAAAATATCCCGCTTTGAGCGGTAACCATTCCTTTTCCTTCCTTACCTGAACCTTTCCAGTTTGCAGTTGCTGATCGTTGCATGATTACGTTATTTAAATTATTATTGAATTTCTTCTTCCAGTTCTGCGAGGCGATTTTCCGGTTCGTTATACTCAATGATAAAATTGTTCCTTCCTTCGCCGATAATTATCTTTAAAAATTTTTGCTGTACCAATTCGAGAAGTGAAAGAAAAAGAAAAATAGCATGTACTCTGTTTTCACAATCCTCAAAAATCTTTTCGAAAGAAACGGTCTTTTGCCTCTGAGCAAGACTTAACATAGCGTCGCGGCTGGTCTCCATCGTATAGTCGTATCGGACTACTGTGTGGATAGGTTTATTGACCCTGTCATGGAGCTTAAGCATTACTTTTTCAAATGACTTCATGAGTTTGAAAAGAGTAATGGTTTGTATCTCTGTTCCCTCGCCACTTTCTTCCCCTATTTGCGACAATTCTTTTTGAATATTCCCCCTTTTTACCATCAACATTCTCCTAGCTTCCATTTCTGCCATTTGGGCGGAGGCTTCCTTGAACTTTTTATACTCGAGAATTTTATCCACCAATTCTTGCCTCGGGTCTATTTCGTTGCCTTGTTCGTCAAGCTCCTTACGCGGCAGCAGCATTTTTGCCTTAATACGCATAAGAGTTGAAATAAAAAGAATGAATTCACTTGACAGCTCGATGTTCACCGACTCCTGCTTGTGCACATATTCAAGGAAATCGTTGATGATCTTTGTGATCGGGATATTATAAATATCCAGTTCGTCCCGTTCAATAAAAAAAAGCAAAAGATCAAAAGGACCTTCAAATTGGGGAAGCTTTATCTGGTACGAAGAGTTATTCACATCAAATATTTATTAAAAATAAAATCCCGTTATGAAGTTCGTATAACGGGCTTCAAAAATAGCGAAAATATCCCTTCAGATTTTTTGTTCATGGCAGTGTTGACAAATTATTTCTTCAGCTCATCTCTGATTTCGCGAAGTAATAAAATCTCTTCGGGCGTTGGAGGCGGGGGAGCTGCTTCTTCTTTTTTCTTCAATGAATTCATCGCCTTAACTATTATGAAAAGAACGAGCGCGATGAGTATAAAATCAATAACCGCCTGTAAAAACAGGCCAATCGGGAAAACAGACGGCCCAATAGTAAAACTCAATTCGGAAACCGCGACTTTTCCCAGGAGCAGACTTATGATTGGCATAATAATGCTGGTGGTAAAAGCGGTAACAATTTTGCCAAATGCCCCGCCAATGATAACTGCAACGGCAAGGTCAACAATATTGCCTTTCATGGCAAAGTCTCTGAATTCTTTTAACATTCCCATATTTTAAATTTTAGTTGAACAACGACCGTTTAAGGTAAATCATTTTTTAAGACCAGGATACTCCATATCAAAGTCTTTTAAAGTTTTCAAAATTGCGGAGGCGACCACATATTCCTTGTACCAATTCTGGTCTGAAGGAACAATTGTCCACGGAACATGATCACAATTTTCAAAACAATCTTCATACATTTCCATATAAATATCCCAGAGCTTTGATTCAGAAAAGTCCTTTTCATTGTACTTCCATTGTTTGCGGGGATTGCGAATTCTTTCATTTAGTCTTTTTAATTGCTCTTCGTGGGAAACGTGCAGGTAAAATTTCAATATCGTTGTATTATTATGCTCCTGTAGCATTTCTTCAAAATCGTTAATTGCCTTCATCCTCTTTTTAGCCGTGTGATCGTCGATCCATTTGTGGACCCTGGTGACAACGATATCTTCATATTGCGATCGGTTAAAGATCTGGATCATGCCTTTTAGCGGAGTATGCTGATGTATCCGCCACAAAAAATCATGTGCCGCTTCCTCGGCCGTCGGAACTTTAAATGACTTCACTTCGACCCCCTGCGGGTTTAACTTCCCAAATACATTTCTGATTAGGCCATCCTTTCCCCCGGCATCCATCGCCTGGATGATGATCAGGAGGGAATGTCTGGATTCTGCATACAAAAGGTTTTGCAGCTCATCCAGCTCCTCCAATATCTCCTCTGTGTCTTTTTTTGTTTTTTCTTTATCAAGTTGTTTGGATGCCCTGGTATCAATATCCTTCAATCTGATCTTGCTCATAGTACCATTAAAATTACGATTTAAAAAAATTGATTGTTGCATACCAGATTAAGACATTTGCAGGAAGTCTTTGAAGATGCAGATAAATAAATTAATTAACTGGCTTCTCTTTTTTATCCTCAGCATTATCTGGGGGAGTTCATTTATATTGATGAAGCACAGCAAAGAGGAATTGACCGCATCACAAATTGCAGCGCTTAGAATTTTTTCTGCCGCGGTTGTCTTCCTTCCATTGGCCCTTTTTCACATAAAGAGGGTTCCTTCAAAAAAAATTTTTATCATCATCCTTTCCGGCATTACCGGCAACCTGGTCCCGGCGTTTCTTTTTGCATTAGCAATCTCAAAAAATATTGATAGTTCATTAGCTGCCATACTCAATTCCTTCACTCCGATATTTTATGTTTTTATTGCGATTGCGATTTTTCGGGATAAGATCAAGATCCAAAAGATTGTTGGCATTGTCATCGGTTTTGCCGGTCTTACCCTTTTATTTCTCTTATCGAAGGGGATCAGCTTTGAAAATTTCAAATTTGCTTTACTTATTCTTCTCGCTACAGTTTTGTACGGCATAAATGTAAATATGGTCGGTCACTTTTTGAAAGAGATACCATCTTTGTATATTGCCACCATCTCGCTTGCATTTATGATATTTCCAACGGCGTGGATACTATGGCAACAAGATTTTTTAAACCTTGAGTTCCGCGAAAATACTGTGCGATTGGCCATTGTTGAAGCATCAATATTGGGGATTGTCGGCAGCGCGATTGCTACGGCCATATTTTATATTTTAATCAAGAGGGCAGGCGGAATCTTTGCTTCGCTGGTCACCTATGGAGTACCATTTATTGGAATACTCTGGGGCATTTTAGACGGTGAAAAAATAACGATAAAGCAGGTCGCCTGTCTTGCGGTGATCCTTTTTGGCGTTTATTTATCCAACCTTCCTGATAAAAAAGAAAGCAAGACAGCCGTGTTGCTTTCTGAAGAATTAATTAACGAAGCCTGATCTATACAGACATGATTTCTTTTTCTTTCGAGATAAGGTGCTTATCAACGGTTGTAATAAATTTATCGGTCATATTCTGAATATTTGTCTCCGCATCTTTGGCAATGTCCTCGCTCAGGCCATTTTTCTGCAATCTTTTGATGTGCTCGATCGCATCACGCCTGATATTTCGGATCGCAACTCGTGAATGTTCACCTTCACCCTGGCATTTCTTTACCAATTCCCTGCGTCGCTCTTCAGTAAGAGGAGGAAGGAAAAGCCGTATCTGGCTGCCGTCATTTTGCGGGTTGATCCCGATATTCGCAGCAATTATAGCTCTCTCGATAGGTTGGAGCATATTTTTTTCCCATGGTTGAATGCTCAATGTCCGGGCATCCATTACATTAATATTACCAACCTGGTTGATCGGTGTGGGGGAGCCGTAGTAATCAACAACAATACCGTCAAGGATCTGGGGGGTCGCCTTACCAGCGCGTATTTTTATCAATTCCGTTTCCAAATGTGTTATAGCCTTTTTCATGTGGTCATCAGCGGTTGCCACTATCTGGGAAATATCTTCTGCCATATTCGTTATACTTTTTAGGGCTTCAAAGCTAGTGAAAAACAAGGCAAAAGAAGCAAGGCAAGAAACCGGGCGCTAGGCACAAGAAACAGGTAGATTGGTCACAACAAGGGATCAAGATTGCTAAACCGTAGGTCGTTTATTGCTGTTCCACGACAGCTGTTTCCTTTTCTTTTGTGAGAGTGACAATCTTAGGAGCCGTTGTATTAACAAACTCTTCTTCACCCAAATGTTTGGCAACGAACATATGCGGTTTGGGTCTTTTGTAGTAAAATAAAATGGCGAGACCCGAAAATGAAATAACAAGGATCATCAAGAATAAATAAGTAGGGCCGAGAGATCGTCCGAGATAAGCTACTGCCACAAATAAAACATTAAGAGCAGCGCAGAAAAATGTAATGCTGGGATGCTTGAACCCACGTTCCAATAGTAGATGATGGATGTGATTTCTGTCAGGAGTAAAAGGGGAATTGCCCCGGAAGATCCGAATACTAAATACCCTAAGTGTATCGACAAGGGGAACGATCAATATGGCGATACCAATCACAACAGAAGATTCAATAGGCACCGGAATGGCGGTCGAATCGGCAACGCCAATAAATTTGATTACTAATATTGCATTCACCAGCCCTATCATTAACGATCCCGAATCGCCCATAAAAATTTTCGCGGGATGATGATTAAAGATCAAAAATGCCAAAAGACTGCCTGCCATGGCAAATGCCAGTAAGGAATAGGAAGGCATGTTTATAGCAGAAAAATAGATCCCAAAAACAAGTGTTGTCAACAAACCTAATGTAGCGGCGAGACCGTCTACTCCGTCAATAAGATTAAAAGAATTAATAACGACTATAATAGTAAGGTATGACAACGCAAAACTGACTCCATCGGACACTTCATTAAAACCAAATAAACCATGCATGCCTGTAATGCGAATGCCGCCCAGGTGAATAAGAATAGAAGCCGCAATTACTTGCCCGATAAATTTTTTTGAAGCAGACAGAACGATAAGATCGTCCTTAAGCCCAATGAAAAAGACGACAATAGAAGCGGCAAAGAAATACTGAAACTCAGGATTTTGAAAAGCTGAGATGGAAAGGAGTGCTGCTAATAAAAAGCCACCAAAAATTCCTACTCCTCCAAGAGAAGGGACGGGGACTTTATGAATTTTTCTTTCGTCAGGAACATCAAACAGATTTTTCTCCCTAGCGATCTGTAGAACAATCGGTATGGCTAAAAAAGTTATGATGAACGACACTGAGCCTGTCAGAAGTACATCCAGCATTCAGGAAATTTTGCGTTACAAAAATAGTCTTAATATATTAAGTTTACCTAAACTCGTTTTTATTTTTAAAGAACTGAGGGCGAATTTACATGTAATAAGGATAATTAGTAAGGATAATTGGAATGAACTAATCTCTCTCAGATGGACTTATTCAAAAAGATTGCACTTTTGCAACGATGATAAGGCCTTTGAAATTTTAAGATACGACAAGTTTAATCATTTAATAAAAATTTATGCCGGAATTAAAAGACATCGCTACTCAAATAAGAAGAGATATAATAAGAATGGTTCATGGTGCTAATAGTGGGCACCCGGGTGGTTCGCTTGGATGCACAGATTTTTTTACAGCACTGTATTTTAAAGTAATGAACCATAATCCTGCGTTTAACATGGATGCGCAAGATGAAGACATATTCATTTTATCGAATGGCCATATCTCCCCGGTTTTCTATTCTGCACTTGCTCGCGCAGGATATTTTGATATAAAGGAATTAGCAACTTTTCGAAAAATAGACTCACGGTTACAAGGACATCCTGCCACGGCGGAGCATCTGCCTGGTGTAAGAATCGCCAGCGGATCACTGGGCCAGGGAATGAGTGTGGCCATTGGAGCAGCTCTCACAAAAAAATTAAATCAAGATGGCTCTGTGGTTTTTTCTCTACATGGGGATGGTGAACTGGACGAAGGCCAAAATTGGGAAGCGATCATGTTTGCTGCACATCATAAGGTTGACAATCTGATATCAACCGTCGATTGGAATCATCAGCAAATTGATGGAACGATCGAAAAAGTAATGGACCATGGAGATCTGCGTAGAAAGTTTGAGGCATTTGGGTGGATCACTTTAGAAATGAATGGCAACGATATGGATGAGGTCGTTGCAACGATTAAAAACGCAAAATCATTATTGGGGCAGGGAAAACCAGTTGCTGTTATGATGCACACAATTATGGGCAAGGGAGTTGATTTTATGGAAAACGATCACAACTGGCATGGTGTGGCACCTAATGATGAACAGTTGGCAAAAGCGTTGGCTCAATTACCCGAAACACTCGGGGACTACTAAGTTGACAACGATCCCTGCCATTTTTTTGAAATAGAACTGCAAAATTAACATCTCGAAAATCGTTTGGTTTACCTGGCGTGCAGCGTTAATTTATCTTAGAAATCCTGCGAGCAAGGTCACTCGCTTCGCAATGAAAACTCATTCAGCGCGGCTTTCCTGGAGGGTATCCAAGACGCCAGCAAGGCAATTACGATGACCGTAACTGCAACAAGCACAAGGTCGCCGACCTTCAATGTCACGGGATAGTAATCAATCAGAAATGATTCTCCGCTCAGGGGTATCAACTTATAATTGATCTGCAACCAGGCTATTAACAAAGCAAGCAGGATACCACAACCAGCTCCAATTAAAGTGAGTAACACGCCGGCACTTAAAAAAATTTTTTGAATAAAGTTCCTGTTCCCTCCCAAAGCATGCAGCACGCTGATGTCTTTTTCTTTTTCGATGACTAGCATTGTAAGGGAGCTGACGAGGGTAAAGGAAAAGATTATCATTATAAGAACCAGTACGGCATAAATTACCCATTTTTCTGCACGCATGATCGAGTACAAACTTTGATTTTGTTCATACCTTGTCTGCACTTTATAATCCCTGTCAAAGATCTTTTGCAGATCCATTTTTACTTCATCAGCCGCAGAGGCATCCTGTAAACAAATCTCAATTGCACTATACTGGTCAGCCTGAAACCCCAGCATTGTTTTTACAAATTCGAGATTAGTAATTGCATACTTGTTATCAAAATCCTGCTGGATCACGAATGTACCTGCTGTATTAATAGAGTCCTCGCTGATATTCTGCGAAGGGTCGATAAGCTCCGATGAATTCCTTTTTGGAAGAAAGATCATCAGCGCCAGCAGGTTTCTGTCCGCTTGCACGCCCACGGCATTTTCCACTCCAGCTCCCAATATCAACAGGGGATCATCTGAAGTTCCTAAATTGTAATTCCCTCTTATCAGATGATCGGCGACTCCCGTTACATACCTGTAATTTTCATCAACGCCTTTCAAAAGGACGACCGATTGATAAGCTCCATTTTTCAGCATTCCTTTCTCTTCTACTACCAACGAAAAATTTTTTATGCTACTAAGCCCCTTTAATTTTTGTAATTGGTCACTCGTAACGGTGATGGTTTTTCCACGCGCCGCTGAAATATTCATTTCGGAATAAAAACTTGAGTACAATGATTTGACCAGCCCCTCGAGCCCGTTGAAAACTCCCAGCATGAGTATCAATGCCGCCGTGCCGATGATAATGGCTCCAATGCTGATCCACGAGATGATGTTGATCGCATTGGTTGATTTCTTTGCTCTAAAATATCGCCAGGCAAAAAGAAAAGGCAGGTTCAAGTTTGAGATTGGGGATTTGAAGGTTCCAAAAGAATATTACTGGTCATTATCCGGTTTTTTTTCCTCACTTATTTTTCTAAAGATTTCCTCCATCCTGAATACGTGATCCAGCGTATCATCCCTGAAATATTTTACTTCGGGGATACGGCGTAACTGTTGCCTTACACGGTTCCCCAATTCTCTCTTGATCTCGCCGGCTTTCTCCTGGATCCTTTTCAAAGCCTCCTGAGCATCGGCCACCTGGAAAAAACTTAAGTATACTCTCGCTTCCAACAGGTCTGGCGTGATCTTTACAGACGAAATGGATACCATTCCCCCGTTGATCATATTAAATCCAAGTCGCTGAAATATAGTGTTAAGCTCTTCCTGGATAAGACCGCTCACCTGCTTTTGTCGTTTTCCTTCCTGCATAGATATAAAAATAACCGGTTTAAGTACAATTTTAGACGGAACCAAGCGTCATATCATCCGTGCTAATCTTCATTCATTGTTCCGTTACAGTGCTGTAAAATTAGTTACTTTGCGCCTTTATGAGAAGTTTAGCAGTAATCTTCCAATACATTAAACGTTATCCTGCTTTAGTTAGTTTATATTTTTTCTTCAATATTCTATCGGCAGTATTTTCCCTTGTTTCATTGGTAATGCTAGCCCCGTTTCTACAGGTTATCTTTAATGTGACTGATACGGTCAACAACCAAATTACGAGTCGGTTCGCCGTTGGACCCATCGACACGTTCTACGACTGGCTGACACAATTGGTCAATACTCAGGATGGGAAAGTAAAAGCGCTGGCAGCCATCTGTATTGTTGTCGTGTTAGCCATTAGCTTAAAAAATGTTTTCGCTTACCTGGCTTTGTACGTTTTAAATCCGATCCGGAACAAAATTATCAATGATATGCGGTCGGATATGTTCCATAAGATCCTCAACTTACCGATCGGGTACTTCAATGAGCAGCGTAAGGGAGATTTAATGAGCCGCCTTACCAATGACCTCAGCGCTATTGAATACTCAACCATCAGCTTTTTGGAGGTCATCTTCCGGGAACCGATCACCGTCATCATCCTGATCGCATCGATGATCACATTAAGTCCGGAGTTATCGCTTTTCCTTCTTCTCTTTTTACCGATCATCGGTTTTGTTATTGGACGGGTGGGAAGATCACTAAAAAAAGTTTCAGTGAGGGTGCAGGAAAAACTGGGCTCTATTCTTTCGATCATCGAAGAGACCATCGGCGGTATTCGCGTGCTAAAGGCATTTAATGCTGAAACACACCAGTCTCAGAAATTTTATGACGAGAACGAGAAGCTGTTTCATGTAAAAAATAAATCAAACCGCAGGAGGGACCTGGCTTCCCCGGTTTCAGAAACGATGGCCATCGCGGCCGTTTGTTTTGTATTGTGGTACGGTGGTAGGATGGTATTGCGCAAAAACGGCTTCAATTTAAGCGGTGGTGACTTTCTAACCTTTATTGCCATCTTTACGCAGATCATTCCTTCCCTGAAAATGTTCTCGCAGGCATTTTATAATATCCGCAATGGAGCTGCCAGTATTGAAAGAATAAAATATTTGCTGAATGAACAGGAAACGATCAAGGAAAGCGCACGTCCAAAAACTCTTTCTTCATTCAATGATTGCATTGAATTCAATCATGTGGGGTTTGCTTACTCCGAGAAACCAATACTGTGTGATGTCAATTTAAAAATTGAAAAAGGAAAGACGATAGCATTGGTGGGATCTTCGGGAGCGGGTAAATCCACACTTGCTGATCTGGTGCCACGATTTCATGATGTAACCCACGGGCAGTTATTGATCGATGGGATAGATATCAAAGAATATTCATTGAACTCATTGCGTAGCCAGATGAGCATTGTTACACAGGAGCCGATCTTGTTCAATGACACAATTGCCAATAATATAAAACTGGGGAAACCTGATGCAACTGATGAAGAAGTGGTACATGCAGCCAAAGTTGCCAATGCGCACAACTTCGTTATGCAAAAAGAAAATGGTTATGAAACCAATATTGGTGATCGAGGCAGTAAATTAAGCGGAGGCGAAAGGCAAAGATTGACTATCGCAAGAGCCGTCTTGAAAAACCCGCCAATACTAATTCTCGACGAAGCAACTTCTTCTCTCGATACTGAAAGTGAAAGGCTGGTCCAGGATGCCATCAATAATATGATGCAAAACAGGACAAGCATTGTCATTGCACACCGTTTGTCAACCATCCGTCACGCTAACGAAATTATCGTACTGCAAAAAGGAAAAATTGTAGAGCGCGGAACTCATGATTTCCTGATGCGGCAAAATGGATTTTACAGGCGCCTGGTTGAAATGCAAGAAGTGAAGTAGTTTTTGAGCTGTAAGTTGTGCCCCTTGATTCATTACCACCATTTATAAACATAAATGAGATTGGAAGATTGAAGAAATTTGAATACTACTGTTAGTCGTGCTCTTTCAACAACTCTCAATTTTAGTCTTTAATACTATTTCAAGTTTGTTCTACCCTTAGAGAATCTCGGTTTGATATTACCTATGGAATCTAAACATCAAAAAAAATACTAACTTAATGACAGGAGTAGTAAAATGAATTTTAAGAAAATTGCGATCGAATTTATTATAGTCTTTGCAATTACCCTTTTAGTATGCGTCGGAGTAACTTTTTTTTGGAGCCTGGTTTTTCATGGAGTTGGAATAGTTGACTGGGAAACTTCATTTCGCTTTGCCACGCTTTTAGGGATCATTATACCTATTATTGACTTAAGAAAAAGAAAGAAATCACAGAATTAATTTATTGTTGGCTTTCTGAATTCTATGAAGTCACCAAGAGTTGATCCTATTTTCCAAACTCTTTTAGGAATTCTTCATTCTTTTGACTGTTCGACCGAAACCTTAGGACCCAAGGCTGGTTTTTTGGAGTACGCTTCAGGTGCAAAATTGATCGTATTACCAACACCCATTCAAAACTTTTGTAAATGAGAATAAGGGTTCGTCACTTATTGTCTGGCTTAAGATTTCAAAAAAATGACACCTTATTCCGGGTCTATCCTCTTAGTTAGTTAGTTACCACGCCTTTTCCCGGCCTTGTCAAGACGCCTGATAATTCCGATTATCATTGGTATCGTTATGACGACAATAATGCCGACCACTATGTATTTCAAATATTGCTTCAAAAAGGGCATGATACCGACCAGGTACCCTGCCCCCACAAAACATATTATCCAAAGCACGGAGCCCAGGAAAGTAAAAAGCAAGACCCGACGGAAATCGAGTTTTATCACTCCGGCTACGATCGGAGAAAAAGTCCGGATAATAGGAAAAAACAATCCTGCAGCCAAGGCAATATTCCCATACTTTCTGTAAAACGCTTCCGCGGCCTCAAGATGTTTTCGCTTAAAGAATCTCGATTCCTTTCGCTTGTAGATCATGGGACCGGCCTTCCAGCCAAACCAATACCCAGTCATGTTACCTAGAACCGAAGCGACGGTCAGCAGGCTGCACACGATGAAGACATTTTCATGCAGGTCCCCTGTGGCAACAAAAACGCCTGCCGTAAATAACAATCCACCGCTGGGAATAAAAAAACAGAAAAATAATCCCGTTTGACAAAATACCGAAAGAAACAGTAACAGTAATCCACCATATCGGATTAATGATTCTGAGTCAAACATGGTTTCAGAGATTTTTTAGATGTCGAATTTTATTAAAACTGCAAGAACTGGGCGAACGGCCGCAATTATCATCTACCCTTTCAGCACCTCTCTCGAAATAACGATCTTCTGTATTTCTGAAGTTCCCTCTCCTATTGTACAAAGCTTGGAGTCACGATAATATTTTTCGACAGGAAAATCTTTTGTATAGCCATAGCCTGCAAATATCTGTACGGCCTCATTGGCAACCTTCACAGCTATTTCAGCAGCGTAATATTTTGCCATAGCCGCAGCCTTGGTAACATTTTCGTTTCGGTTTTTCAGATCACAGGCCTGCAATATCAATAGTTCTGCCGCTTCAATCTCCGTTGCCATATCAGCCAGCTTAAATGAAATAGCCTGGAAACTTGAAATCGGTTTATCAAACTGGTGACGCTCTTTGGAATATTGTAGCGACGCTTCATAGGCTCCTTTTGCAATTCCGAGAGCAAGACATGCAATAGAAATTCTTCCTCCATCAAGCACTTTCAATGCCTGCCGGAAACCATCTCCTACTTCACCTATCCTTTGTGAATCAGGGATCCGGCAATTGTCAAAGATCATTTCTGCCGTTTCACTGGCGCGCATCCCTAACTTATTTTCTTTTTTACCACCGCTGAAACCAGGCGTTCCTCTTTCTATTATAAATGCGGTGGCATTCCCGCTTTTTCT
>Ga0068864_100001686_pt1 | contig 18162 bp, 13 predicted proteins | sample KBSSwiS72_FD_66586 | JGI IMG/M metagenome (GOLD analysis project Ga0068864, IMG submission 66586) | Switchgrass rhizosphere microbial communities from Kellogg Biological Station, Michigan, USA - KBS Switchgrass S7-2 | ecosystem: Host-associated > Plants > Roots > Rhizosphere > Soil ... | reverse complement strand
GCTGCGCGACCGATCGCCAACGTTCGCGTGCATGCGGGCCGCGGCGTGAATGGCGATGACGATGGTCATCCGTCAATGCTGGGGTCCCCCGCGTTCCTCGCCGAATCGGGCGTGACGATCGACGGTGCCGAGCTTGCGCGGGTCGAGGCGGCGGGTCGGACGATCGTAGGCGTCGCTCGCGACGCGAGGCTCGTCGGTTGGATCGTCCTCGTCGACGAGTTGCGCGCCGGCGCGGCCGACGCCGTTGCAGCGCTGCAAAGTGTCGGTGTCACGGTGACGATGCTGACGGGGGACCGCCCGGCACCCGCTGCCGCCGTCGCGAAGACCGCGCGCATCGCTCACTGGCGCGCCGAGCAGTCGCCGGAAGCCAAGCGGGCGGCGATCGTCGCGATGCAAAGAGCCGGTCACACGGTCGGCATGGTCGGCGATGGCGTCAACGACGCGCCGGCGCTCGCCCAGGCCGATGTTTCCTTCGCGATGGGAGCGGGCGCGGGAAGCGCTCTCTCTGCAGCCGATGTGACATTGCTGCGAAACGACCTGGCGGCGGTGGCGGCGGCCGTGGACCTCTCGCGCGCGACGCTCAGCAAGATCCGGCAGAATCTCTTCTTCGCATTCTTTTTCAACGCGCTCGGTATTCCGCTCGCCGCATTCGGACTGTTGTCGCCGGTCATCGCGGGAGCAGCGATGGCAGCGAGCTCGGTGACGGTGGTCGCCAACGCACTGCTGCTCAAGCGGTGGCGTCCACCGGTTCCCGACTCGCCGTCCGTGCGCACGGGCGGCTTGCCGCGGAGCGCAGCAATCGTCAAGGAGAAAGGACCATGAGCGACATCGTGAGGCGCGAATTCTCCGTCGCCGGAATGCACTGCGGCGGCTGCGTGCAGAGCGTCACCCGGGCCGTCTCGCGCGTGTCCGGCGTCAGGAACGTCGACGTATCGCTGGAGAGGAAGGCCGCCACAGTCGAGTTCGACTCGGCCGCGGTTGCTCCTCCAGCGATCGTTGCGGCGATAGAAGCTGCGGGGTTCGAGGCCACCGCTCGCTGAAGCCCGGCTGCGCGGTCCGCCGCGCATCGCGAAGGACTACAGCGCCGTCAATGCGGCGCGATAGATAGCCGCCGTCTCGGTGGGACTCGAGACGGTCGTCGAAAGATCGCGCACGAGGCCGTCGGCGAGCCCGTAGATCCAGCCGTGGACCGAAAGCTGGTGCCCGCGGCTCCACGCGTCCCGCACGATCGTCGTTTGCCCGACATTCGCGACCTGCTCGATCACGTTGAGCTCGCACAGATGGTCGAGGCGTTTCGGCACGTCGGCGATGGCGTCGACCCGAGCGTCGTGCTTCGCATGGACGTCCTTCACGTGGCGCAGCCAGTTGTCCGCGAGGCCGACGCGCTGGTCGAGCAGCGCCGCCGAAACGCCGCTGCAGCCATAGTGGCCGCAGACTATGATGTGCCGCACGTTCAGCACATCGACGGCAAACTGCATGACCGAGAGGCAGTTCAAGTCGCTGTGCACGACGACGTTCGCGATGTTGCGATGGACGAAGAGCTCGCCCGGCAGGAGACCCACGATCTCGTTCGCGGGCACGCGGCTGTCCGCGCAGCCGATCCACAGGTACTGCGGCCGCTGCTGGCGGGAAAGGCGCGGAAAGAACTCCGGGTCGCTGCGGCGCAGCCGCTCGGACCACGCGCGGTTGTTGGCGAACAGATGATCGAGGGAAGACATGGCGGGATCGCCCCGAGAGCGAGGGCGTTGCTGTCGTGCGGAAGTGGTCGGGGTGAGAGGATTTGAACCTCCGACATCTTGCTCCCAAAGCAAGCGCGCTACCGGGCTGCGCTACACCCCGAAAGCCGAATTATGCCATTCGCGGAAACGCGACATCGGAGCAGGGGCGCCGAGACACCGGAGCAGGGGCGCCGATATTGCGCTGAGCACGCCCGCGCGGCACGCCCGCGTTGCGGCCGACGCGGCCCGCGCCGATAATCGCGCCTGTCCTTCCCATGCGGCAGTAGCTCAGTGGATAGAGCACCGGCCTTCTAAGCCGGCGGTCGGGGGTTCGATCCCCTCCTGCCGCGCCAACATCTCCGAAAAGCGCCTCAGGTTTGACGCGCGGGGGTGCGCAACGCTATGCTTCACATCCGCCGACGTTCGGGCGCGCGCGCAATGCACGGCTCCTGGGCGGACCGAGTTCGATGGTGGCTGTAGCTCAGCTGGTAGAGTCCCGGATTGTGATTCCGGTTGTCGTGGGTTCGAGTCCCATCAGCCACCCCATTCCATCATAGGTCCACGCGAGTCCGGGCGCAGTGGCCCACGCGCCGGCTCGTCGTTTTCGAAAGACGCTCAGCCTACCCTGCGGCGCAACCTCAAGCCCAACAGTCCGAGCCCGATCAGCGCGAGCGTGGCGGGCTCCGGCACGAGGAAACCCCGTATCTCGCCGCCGGTGTACTGGGTCGTGTGGAAATTGATGTACGCGCGGCCGGCAAGAATGTTGGGCAACTGCGCGGTAAGCGTCGTGCCGTTGCCCTCGTTCAAATCCCACGTTCCCGAACAGGTTCCGCCCACGCCGGTCGCGAACGCGACGCAATCGCTTGCCGTACCGGCGGTGGGTGAATTTGTGTCGTTGAACGGCGCGCCGAAGAAGCCCCAAACTACCGGAAACGTTGCGGCCGCGGCTGCTCCCGCGTGAATGTGCGCGGCAGTCAGATTGTCGTTGGGGCCGGGCGTCTGGCTGCCTGTGAAGTCGATGTTGAACACCGTCGCGGCGAAGCTGAGCGCGGTTTGCGCATCGTTCAGAGTGAACGTCGCCGTGCCGAACGACAGCGGCCTCGGATCACCGAGGCCGAGGCCTGGCCCGGTCGTGGGTGGACCCCTCAGCGGATCTGCGAACGAATTGGGTCCGGCTTCGTTCGACGTCAGCAGAGGCACGGTGATGATGAGCGAAGCGTGTGCGCTGCCGACCGCAGCAAGCAGAATTGCAGGTAGCAAAAGGGCGGTGATCTTCATGGCGATACCTCCGCGTCGACTGCCGTTGGAGTGATCCGGTCTCGACCCCTCGTGAGCGCAAACCAGCGCGCGCACGGTCCGGCCCAGCATCAGGCGATGGTTTGTAGCCTGCAACGCGCAAGCACAAGGTGTACCTCGTTTGGAAAACGATTAGTTTTCCGTGGCCTACGGGTAACGGCGCGTCCGCTCGAGTCCGGTCGTGTAAAGAGTTCCGACAGCATTCCTGCCATCTCGTCGTGCCCGCGTGCGCGCCGCGCTGGCGGCGGGCAAAAAAAAGCGTACGGCAATCGCTTGCCGTACGCTTTTCGTCTGTCGCTTCGAACGATCCGCTCGGTGTCGACTACGCGATCGTCGCGAATCGCCCCGACTGAAAGTCCTTCACCGCCTGGAAGATCTCGTCGTTCGTGTTCATCACGAACGGGCCGTATTGCGCTATCGGCTCCCCAAGCGGCTGCCCGGCGATGAGCAATGCACGCGCGGGCTGCGCGGCCCGGAGAGTAACGCCGTCGCTGTCGTTCCGATTGGCGAGAATCGCCATCCGCTGCGCGGGCACGTCGGTGTCGCCTATCTCGAGCGCGCCGCGATAGACGTACACGAACGCGTTGTGCGACGCCGGCAGCGCCTGCGCGAAGCTCGCTCCCGCGGGCAGCTCGAGGTCGAGATACAGCGGCTCGGTCGTTTCGCGCTGCATCGCGCCGTCGACACCGTGACTGCGGCCCGCAATCGCCCGCACCTTCACGCCTTCTGCCGTCGTGAACTCCGGAATCTCCGCGCTCTGGATGTCGCGATACCAGGGCGCGCGCATCTTGTCCTTCGCGGCGAGGTTGAGCCAGAGCTGGAACCCTTCCATCCGGCCGTCCTCCTGCTCCGGAAGCTCGGAATGGATCACGCCGCGCCCGGCGGTCATCCACTGCACGCCGCCGTTCGAAAGCAGCCCTTCGTGGCCCGCGCTGTCGCGGTGGCGCATCCGGCCGGCGATCATGTACGTGACGGTCTCGAAGCCGCGATGCGGGTGATCCGGGAAGCCGCCGATGTAGTCCTGCGGATTGTCGGTGCCGAACGCGTCGAGCATCAGGAATGGATCGAGCCGGCGCTGCAGCGGCTGGGTCAGCACGCGCGTGAGCTTGACGCCCGCGCCGTCGGACGTCGCCTGTCCGGCAACGAGCCTCTCGACCGTGCGCGGCCGCGTCACCGTTTCGTCTCTGAGATGGGTTGCAGTCGTCGTCATTGCGTTCTCCTTCGACACGGCGAGGTGGATATCCGGCCGTATATGGGGTGGTTCGTAAAAATCGCGAGTGCCGAGGCCGAGTGCGGCCCGAGGCGGGATCGCACTACGCCGCCAGCCGCTCGTCGATCGCTGCGAGCGCGGAAACCGCGTCGTCGATCTGCTCGTAAGCCGACGCGATCGCGCGCTCCTCGGCCGCGGCGCCCATCGCGAGCCCCTCGGCATAGACGAAGTGCACGTCGGTCATGCCGAGGAACGAAAGCACCATCCTGAGATAAGGCACCATCGTATCCGCCGGCGTGTTCCGGTACTTGCCTCCGCGCGTGAGCGCGACATAGACCGTCTTGCCTTTGAGCAGCCCTTCGGGGCCGTTCGCCGTGTAGCGGAACGTGACGCCGGCACGCGAGATGGCGTCGATCCAGTTCTTGAGGTGCGACGGCACGCCGAAGTTGTACATCGGCACACCGAGGACCACGACATCGGCCGCCTTGATCTCGTCGATCAAGACGTCGTCGAGCGCGACGCGAGCCGCCTGCACGGGCGTCCTTTGTCCGGCCGGCGTAAACAGCGCACCAAGCGCGACCTCATCGAGTGCCGGGTGCGGATCGCGGCCCAAGTCGCGGATCGTCAACGCGGCTTCGGGATACGCATCACGCACGCGCAGGACAATGCGATCGGCAAGGCGAGTGGAGTGCGAGGCTTCGCGGCGAGCGCTGGAATTGATTTGCAGGATGTTCACTGTCGTCTCCTTCGTGGTTGGCGGGCTGACGACTGACAATGTATTTGTTGCGCGGGTGGTCCGGAAGCCACTAAAATGGATAACATTGTTCCGCAGACGGGACAATGTTAAAGAACGAACGGCGAACAATGGCCCACCCGCGCCCCAAACCGACTTTGCCGCTCAAGGTATCGCCGAACGACCTCCTGCTTTATGCACGGGTGGTCGACGAGCGCAGCTTCTCGCGCGCGGCGGAGCGCCTCTCGCTGCCGAAATCGACCATCTCTCGGCGCGTGGCGGCGCTCGAAAGGCAACTGGGAGAGCGCCTCCTGCTTCGTACGACGCGGAAGCTGACCGTCACCGACTTCGGTCTCGCGGTGCTGGAGCACGCGCGCCACGTCGCCGAGGACGTCGCGGCGGCGGAGGCGCTCGCTCACAATCTGCAGATCAAGCCGAGCGGGCGACTGCGCATCACGATGCCGAGCGACCTCGGGAACGTCGTGCTGGCGCCCTTCCTGGCGCAATTCGCACTCGACTATCCGGCCATCTCGCTCGAGGTGGACCTCTCCGCGCGGTTCGTCGACCTCATCGGCGAGAACTTCGACGTCGCGATCCGCATGGGCGACTTGCGGGACGATGCAACGCTTGCCGCGCGCAGGATTGCGGTATTCGGCGTGAGCCTGTACGCGGCACCGAGCTATCTCGCTCGCCGTGGCATGCCGTCGGAGCCCGAGGCGCTGATGGAGCACGACGCCTTGCGCGTGCTCGGGCGTCATGGCGACGCGATGCCGTGGGTGCTCACTCGCGGCGACGAGCGCTGGGAGGGCATGCCCCTCGGGAGGGCGACGGCCAACTCACCGGAGCTCCTCATGCGGATGGCGCTCGGCGGAGCCGGCATCACCGTCGTCAACGATCACTTCGCGACGGATCATCTGCAGCGCGGCGAGCTCGTCCAGGTTCTTCCCGACTGGCGGCTGCCGCCGGTGAGCGCGTGGGCCGTCTTTCCGGGACGGCGTCTCATGCCGGCGCGCACACGCGTCTTTCTGGAAGCGATCGCCGCCAAGTTGAGCGGTGCCGAGTGTGAGGCGATCGAAGCGCGGACGGAAGCCGTCAAGGCCAGGACGAGGAGGCAGCCCGCGCGTGCCGCGGCACGCGCGTAGCGCGCGGGAACGAGGCGCGCGAGCGGATCAGGGGATGATTCGACGCACGCGGCGGCCGCCCCACCAGCGCAGCATGATGAAGCCGCCGATCATCCCGCCCAAGTGGGCAAAGTGGGCGACGCCCTCCTGCGTTCCACTGACGCCGAGGAACAGCTCGAGCGCGGCGTAGAGGAACACGAAGGTCCGCGCCTGCATCGGAATGGGCGGGAAGATCAGCATCACGCGATTGTTGGGGAAGTACATCGCGTACGCGAGCAGCAGTCCGAACACTGCGCCCGAAGCGCCGACCACCGGATACATGCCCCCCGTGACGAGGGCGAATACCAATTGGGTGAGCGCCGCCGAGATGGCGCACACGAAGTAGTAGACGATGTATCGGCGAGTGCCGAACACCTGCTCGATCGCCCCGCCGAACATGTACAACGCGAACATGTTGAAGGCGAGGTGCATCAGCCCCCCGTGGAGGAAGGCGTAAGTCACGAGCTGCCACGGGGCGAACGTCACGCCAACCTCGCGCGCGGCACCGAGCGGCCACAGCGCGAACGGGCCGATCAGTCCCGGAGCGAGCTGCTCGAGAAAGAAGACCGCGACGTTCGCGAGGATCAGCAGGGTGGTGCCGGGAGGCATTGCGCGATAATTGGGGCAAGCGGGGAGGCTTCAAGCCTCGAGCCCTGCGACACTTCAAATTCAGACAGGGCCCGATGGCGCGCAAGAAACGAAGAGGGGCGGCAGCTCCGGCTGCAGCCGGACCGTCTTCCGCACCTGTTCCGCCGGCTGCGCGCACCAGCGGCAGCGCCGCAGCACCGCGCGCAATGGGAACCAGGCGCAGGTGGCGCGGCGCGGTGCTTGCCGCCATCGCCGCGCTGATCGTGGCGACCTCGTTCGTCGCGTACCGCTCCGACGACCTGCGCGGAAACAGGTCGGCCGCGAAGACGGCGGAGGCGACGAGGCCGGTTGCGATGGCGCCGGCGAGTTACGTGGGCCGCGACGCGTGTGCCGGCTGCCATGCGAGCGAGGTGGCCGCGTGGCGAGGATCGGATCACGATCTCGCGATGCAGACGGCCGACGAGAAGTCGGTACTCGGCGATTTTGCGAATGGGAAGTACGCATACGCCGGCATCACCTCGACGTTCTCGCGCCGCGACGGCAAGTTCTACGTCACTACCGATGGTCCGGATGGCAAGCTCGCTGACTACGAGATCAAGTACACGTTCGGCGTGCGACCGCTCCAGCAGTATCTGGTCGAGTTTCCGGGCGGCCGCATGCAGGCGCTCTCCATTGCGTGGGACTCGCGTCCCAAAGTTGAAGGCGGCCAACGCTGGTTCCATCTCTACCCCGGCCAGAACATCAAGGCGGGCGACTGGCTGCACTGGACCTCCGGCGGCCAGAACTGGAACTTCACGTGTGCCGAGTGTCATTCGACGAACCTGCGCAAGGGCTACGACGCAAAGGCGGACGTCTACAAAACGACGTGGTCGGAGTTGAACGTGTCATGCGAGGCATGCCACGGCCCTGCGTCGAACCACGTCGCGTGGGCGAAGAAGGAGGGCGACTGGCAGGCGCTCGCTGCGACGAAAGGGCTCGCGCTCGCACTGGACGAGCGCAAAGGCGTGAGCTGGCTGCCCGTCGCGGACACGGGGAATGCGAAACGGAGCGCGCCACGCACGTCCTCACGCGAGCTCGACACCTGCGCCCGATGCCACGGCCGGGCGGCGCGGCTTTCCGATGACTACGTGCACGGCAAGCCGCCGCTCGATACGCACCGGCTCGCGCTGATCGACGACAACCTCTACTGGAACGACGGCCAGATGCGGGAGGAGGTCTACGACTGGGGCTCGTTCGCGCAAAGCCGGATGCACGCACGGGGTGTGACCTGCTCGGACTGCCACGATCCCCATTCGCTCAAGCTTCGGGGTACCGGCAACGCCGTATGCGCGCAGTGCCATCAGCCCGCGAGGTTCGACGCGCCGTCGCATACGCACCATGCTGCAGGGACGCCGGGAGCCGCGTGCACGGCCTGCCACATGCCGACGGCGACGTACATGGTCGTCGATCCGCGCCACGATCATTCGCTGCGGATTCCGCGTCCCGATCTCTCGGTCAAGCTCGGCGTGCCGAACGCGTGCAACGCCTGCCATCGAAAAGAAACGCCGCAATGGGCCGCCGACGCAATCGTGAAATGGACGGGCAAGGCGCCTTCCGGCTATCAGTCGTTCGCTGCCGCGTTCGAGGCAGGCGCCACGTCGAGTCCGGGCGCCCGCGGCGCGCTCCTTGCGCTGATCGACGATGGTTCTCAACCTGCGATCGTGCGCGCATCGGCGCTGACGCGGCTTGGCCGCCTGCTCACGCCGACCATGCTGCCGTCCGTTTCCCGCGCGCTCAACGATCCCGATGCGGTCGTACGACTGGCAGCGGTCGAAGCGCTGGCGAGCACCGATCCCGCGACGCGTCAGCGCTACCTCGCACGCATGATGGCCGACCCGGTGCGCGCGGTGCGCATCGAAGCGACGCGCGCGCTCGTCGGGCCCGCCGAAACGGGCCTCGCAACGGAAGACCGCGCGCGCTTCGATCGCGCGTACGCCGAGCTCGTCGCGGTGCAGACGTACAACGCCGACCGCCCTGAGGGACGGGTGGGTCTCGCGAACTTGTATGCGGCGCGCGGCGACGGCGAGGCGGCGATCGCCGAGTTCCGCAAGGCGATCGCCCAGGATGCCTCGTTCGTGCCCGCGTACGCGAATCTCGCGGACCTCTATCGGGCGCGCGGCGTCGAGAGCGAAGCGGAGTCCGTGCTGCGTTCGGGGATCGCCCGCGTACCGAAGGCCGCGGCGCTTCATCACGCGCTTGGCTTGAGCATGGTGCGGCAGAAGCGCACACCGGACGCGCTCAGGGAGCTCGCCGAGGCAACGCGGCTCGAACCGTCCAATGCCCGGTTCGCGTACGTCTACGCCATTGCGCTCAACGATTCCGGTGATCCGAAGCGGGCGCTCGCCGTGCTCGCGGACGCGCTCAAGCGTCAGGCCAACGATCGAGATCTTCTCTCGGGACTCGTGCTCTACACGGCGAAAGCAGGCCAGCGCGACGCCGCGCTCGCCTACGCGAAACGCCTGGTCGAGCTCGATCCGGAAAACCGCGAGTACGCGCAGCTCGCGGCGCGCATCGAAGGACGTCCAGCGAATTGACGCTGCGTCAAGTGCCAGCCGTCTGGCCGCACGCGGGCGTCCGTCCGATTGTCATGAAGCCGAAGCAGCGCTGCCGTATCGTCGTCGACGAGCGTGCGGCATGCGTCTGCGCCACGCCGCACCGCTTCCTTTGTGGAAAATACCGGCCGGAAAGCCCGTCGCATTCTGGCAACGCGGAGTCGCGGTGGGAACATCGGCGCCGGTGCGCCCGCTGATAATCGACTGAAGCATTTTCATCGATTCGTGTCGTTGCGAATCGTCCGGGTTCTGAAACCACGAGTCGAGGAGAACACCGAAATGACCGTCATGGACCGCCGAACGTTTCTTCAGAGTATGGCCGCCGCGGGGGCATCCACGATGCTGCCGGAGAGCATCCAGAAGGCGCTCGCGATCGAGCCCAATATCGTCACGGGAACGATCCAGGACGTGCAGCACATCGTGATCCTGATGCAGGAGAATCGATCGTTCGACCATTATTTCGGCACTCTGCGCGGCGTGCGCGGCTTCCAGGATCCGCGCGCGGTGCGGCTCTATGGAACCGGCAACTCCGTCTTCGAGCAGCCGAACCAGAATTCCTCCGGCGTCACCCAGAGTCCTCCGACGCTCTTCCCGTTCCGGCCGGTCGCCAACGACCTCGGCCTCGCCTTCATCGGCGACCTGCCGCACGCGTGGAGGGACGCCCACCAGTGCTGGAACAACGGCCGGTACGACCAGTGGACGCGCGCCAAGAACAGCAAGAACACGATGGCGTATCTGCAGCGCAGCGACATTCCCTACTACTACGCGTTGGCCGATGCGTTCACGGTGTGCGACGCGTACTTCACCTCCGGGATGATGTCGACGGACCCGAACCGCTATTACCACTGGACGGGCTGGTGCGGGCAGAACGGAAGCAACAATCCGGACGATCCCAATTCCGGCAGCACCCCGGGAAGCCTTGCGCTCGTCAACAACACGGGCAACGGCGTGCCGCCGCTCGGTCCTGTGGTCACCAATGCGGAAGTGGGCTACAACTGGCGCACGTATCCCGAGCGCCTGCTGGCGGCCGGCGTCACGTGGAAGATCTATCAGGATACGGGCGTCGGCCTGGATGCGGCCGGCGCGTGGGGATGGACCGATGCGCGGCCATACATCGGCAACTACGGCTGCAACTCTCTCCTCTACTTCCTCCAGTACCAGAATTCCACGCCGGGCTCGCCGCTGTACGAAGCCTCGCGCAGGGGCACGCAGATCTACAACGGCAGCACGTACGACAACGGCACGCTGTTCGATCAGTTGCGCGCCGACGTCGTCAACAACACGCTGCCCCAGGTGTCGTGGATCCCGGCGCCCGAGGCGTACTGCGAGCATCCGAACTATCCGGCGAACTACGGCGCCTGGTACGTCTCGAACATCCTGTCCGCGTTGACCGCCAATCCTGCGGTTTTCGCGAGCACCGTCTTCATGATCGTTTACGACGAGAACGACGGGTTCTTCGATCACGTCGTTCCGCCGACGCCCCCGATGAACGCCGGGCAAGGCAAGTCGACCGTCTCCACGGTGAACGAGATCTATCCGGGAACGACGAGCGCCAATTTCCCCGCGGGGCCCTACGGGCTGGGTGCGCGCCTTCCCGCGATGATCATCTCGCCGTGGAGCAAGGGCGGATGGGTTTGCTCCGAAGTTTTCGACCACACGTCGACGATTCGCTTCATCGAAAAGCGGTTCGGCGTGACCGAGCCGAACATTTCGCCGTGGCGGCGCGCGGTCTGCGGCGACATGACCTCCGCGTTCGATTTCTCGAAGCCGATCGCGAAGACATCACCGATCCCGAGCGCAGCGCAGTACGCAGCGCCGGCGAGCGACATCAGCGGCAACGTGCGCAAGCCGAACTTCCCGGTCGTGCTGCCGGCGACGAACGCGCTGCCCGTGCAGGAGCCGGGTTACAAGCCGTCGCGCGCGATTCCGTACGAGTTGCAGGCGGACGGGCAGGTGAATGCCAATGGAACAGTCGATCTCACGTTCACCAACACGGGCGACGTCGGCGCCTGGTTCCACGTGCGGACTGCCAACAACTCGGTGGCAGGCGGCGGCTCCGGACCGTGGGGCTACACCGTCGAGGCCGGGAAGTCGCTGTCGGACACGTGGACGGCGCAAGGTGAGTCGTCGGCGTATGACCTGTCGGTCTACGGTGCCAACGGATTCTTCCGCAAGTTGGTCGGCACCACCGGTGGCGCGAACGTGCGCGTGCAGACGGTTTACGACGACGTCGCCGGCGGCATCACGCTCAGCATCACCAATGCCGGTTCTGCGCCGACCACGGTAACGGTCGCCGACCAATACACGGGCAGCACCGCCCAGCAGGTCCTGGAGCCCGGCGGAGTGTGGAACTCGGGATGGACGCTGGCGGCAAGCAGACGCTGGTACGACTTCGTGGTGACGGCGAGCACCGATGCGGGATTCCTGCGCCAGGTGGCGGGGCGCGTCGAGACCGGGGCCCACGGCTACACCGACCCGTACCTCTAGCACCCGTTCGATAGTGTGGTGAGGTCGGGCGTCCGCAAGGGCGCCCGACCGACGAAATCCGCCGGCGTCGTGGCGGCGCATTTCTTCGACGCCTGCCGGCGGCGTACCCGACGCCTACTGGCGGCGCATGCCTGTCGTCGACCAGTTCGGCGGCCACGCACAATAAGGCGAGTCGTACGCCCGTCCTTGCGCGTGGATCCGATACAGCATCGCTTCCACCGGCTCCCGCACTCGTTCGCCGTAATTCGCCATCGCGCTGAGGCCGGCCTTGCAGTTGCGCTCGACGCTTCCGGCGAGCGCAACCGTCACGTACATCGCATTTCGAGCGTCGATGTCGTGCCCCGTCAGCGCGCTCGCGAGCGCGTAGGTGTTCCAGTCCTCGAGGCGGCCGCTGCGGTATTTCGTGCCGCGAACGGCGATGGCGTGCAGCGCAAGTTGCCTTGCGGTCTCGGGCTGCGACGGAGTCATCCGCAGATGGAGGAACGCGAGGTTGCCGACGACCTCGGGATCGTTCGGATTCGCGCCGAATGCCTTGAGCCCAAGATCGAACGCCTCCGGAATGTTGCGGCGGACCCAGTACGCCTGCATCGCCTGCTCGTTCAGCCGCCGGGCGGTCGCAGCCTCCGCGGGCGTAGGCAAAGCCGTGCCCCCGTCGCGGACCCACACGGCCTGCGCGGCGTCGATCACGTCGCGCTCGGCCCGCGGGTCCTGCGCTCTCGCCGCGGCCGCCAGCACCGCCGCAATCTCGCTTTGCGTCTGCATCGCAATGCGCGGAACGCTCTGCGCCAGGGCGCGCCGCGCCTCGGTTGCGTAATCGGTTTCGCGAACCCGCTCCCAGTTGCGGAGGTCGGTACGCGGTTCGCCGTAGACGGGGGGCGGCGCGGGCGCGGGAGACATCGACGGCAGGGTGACTGGCGACGATGCCAACGCGGTCGGCGGCGTCGACACCATCGGCGGCGACACGACCGACGGTGGTGTGTCCGCCCTCGGCATTGTCGACACGACGGCCGGCGGCGCCGTAAGCGTTTGCACGTCCGTCCTCGGCCCCGCAGTCGCGGCTCGATCCTGCGAAGCGATGGAGGATTGCGGGGTTCGTGAAGGCTTCGCCGGTGCCACTTCCTGGAACCCGCGATCCTCGATCGGCGCCGATTTGCGCTTGGCGAAGCCGAAGAACTGCGCGAGCGCGTTGAGTCCCGCTCTCCACTCCTCATCGGCCGCGAGCGGACGCGACCGGCGCGCCGTGGACGACCTGGGGGAAGGCGGCGCTTCGGACGTGCGCGCCGTTTCCTGCTGCTGCGCGATGGTTGGCGCATTCGCGAGCGCAGGTTTTTCCGCCGGCGCAGCGGCGCTTTCGGCGTTCGCGAGACGATTGGCGGGCGGCGCGAGCTCGATGATGTGAACGGGCGGCGCCGGCGCGGTCTCGATTTGCGCGCCTCCGGACGGTTGCGACGTCCAGGCGGACGCCGACTTTTCGGCCGAGGAAGCCGGTCCGCCGTACGAGCCGGCGCTCGCTGCCGATCCGCGAGGCGCCACCATCGCATAGCGATTGGGTGCTGCCTTCGACGCGGTGGCCGGTGTAGCCGGGCTCGAGGGCATCGGACGTGTCGAAGGCGTGGACGACGCGCTGACCGGCGGACGCTTGCCCGCCGTTTTCGGCGGCGTTTCCGCATAGGAAGGCGCCGCGCGGCGACCGGGCTTGGATAGCGGTGCGACGGCGGAAGGGTCGGGCTTCGTTGACGATGTCGGCGGCGCGGCGTTGGTCGCGTCTGTGCTTGCGGCCGCCGTCGCGTTTTGGGTGCGTTCGTCCGATGCGGGCTTTGCCGCGTCGGGCGCGGCAGCGTTGTCCGACGACGCGGTCGAGGCGGGGGCGGTCGAGGAGGTGGCGGCGCTGCCTCCGGGATCCGGCGCAGCCGCCTTCGCTACGTTTTCCGCTGCGGCGGACGGTGCCGCCGAGTTTCCGTCCGCAACGTGGCGAGAAGGTGCGTCGTTGCGGCGGTCGTTCCCGAACCAGTCGCTTGCACCGGCCACCAGGCCCTTTGCCCCGTCGGGAAAGGCCTGATGCGCAACGGCCGCGCCGAGCGCAAGCGTGACGATGACGGCGAGCGCCGGCACCGCGGGCGGCACGCGGCGCTCGGGCTGCACAGACGGAGCGTTGTCCTGGCGGGTGACGAGCAGCGGAAGGTGGGCTTCCCCGCGCTGCATGCGGGCCACACGCAAATCGGTCGGCGCGGCAAAAGCGAGCGCCGGCGTGGGGATATCGCCCGCTACCGGATCCCGCGGCGCGTTTACCGCGTGTGCGGGGCGAGCGTTGTCCTCGTCGGGCGCTTCGTGCTGCGCGTCCCTGGTGCGCTCGCGCGGGTTGCGAAACACGCGCACCGGCGGTGCGATGCGCGTCATCGGTGTGAGCGGCGACGCGACGCCGGACGCGACCGTGACGTCGCGCGCGAGCGTCCAACCCTCGGCGAGCGACTGCGCAAGCTCGGCCTCGCCCAGCATCGCGCCGGTGGTTTCGATCAGCGACTCGTGCGGCATTCGCAGCGGCAGCTCGGCATCGTGATGACGCCGGAGCGACAGGATCATCGCTCGCGCCGCGGCGTAGCGCTCGGGTGTCCAGCCGATGGCACGTCCCTTCGGCTGCGTTGCGATCTCGCCCGGCAGGTAGCGTTTGAGCATCGCCGCGAGGCTGTAGAAGTCGCAGCGCCAATCGAGCTGGCGCGTTTTCCGCAAGTCCCCTTCATGCCCCGCAGCGAGCGCTTCGATGAGCCGCGGCGATTGATAATCGTATTCGCGTTGCCAGCCGATCGGCAGCGCGACCGTCAGGTTCTCGCCGGAAACGAGCGAGAACGCGAAATCGATCAGCGCGAGCTGACCGAACAGCGGGTAGAGCGGCGCATCGATCACATCGGGATCGAACGTCGCCGGACCAAAGGGAATGCAGACGTTGTCCCCCTTGATGTCGAGGTGCACGAGGTCGAGCTCGTGGATGTCCTTGAGCGCCTTGAGGCAATAGTGGGCAAGCGCCCACCAGTGCGCGCAGTCCTCGAACGCGTAGCGGAACACGCGCCCGTCGCGATAGAGCGGCAGCAGCGTCGCCCACTGGTCGACGGTGACGCCGGCATCGTACGTCTGCACGAGCTGCGGGCCGTTGGCCAAGCCGCGATCGAACTGCACGACATCGGGCACGCAACCAATGCCGTGGCCGATGAGCCTCGCCAGGATCTTCCACTCGCGTTCGGTCCAGTGGCCGAAGTCGCCGTCCGTCGAATTGAGGAAGCGTTTCGTATAGCGGCGGCGCTCGCCGGACACCACGGCTTCGCGAAACACCTCGACGTGCTCGCCGGTCACCATCTTGAGGCGGCCGCGCCCGAATACGCGATCGACTTGCTCGGGGGTCATGGCCTAGGGCTCCGCTTTGGGGTTGCTGGCGTTGCGATGAACGGCGAGAACCGTCGCGTCGTCGGTGCTACCGTGCAGCCGCGCGAGCTCGACGAGACGGCCGCAGCACCGTGCGAGCGGCGCTCGCGCCCGGAGCTGACGCTGGATATCGCCGGGCTCGACGTGCTTGTGCAGGCCGTCGCTGCAAAGGACGAGCATCTCATCGTCGCCGAGCTGCACGGTGGCCACGTTCGGCGCGTCGACGGCGCCGTTGCCGACCATCCTCGCGGGGTCGTCGGGCGATCCGCCCGACGGAGGCGTTTCGCCCAGGTGGCCGTAGGTGTCGTCGCGCGTGAGCAGCAGCGCCGGCTCGTCCTCCGTCGCCCCCGACCGATAGATGCGGCAATCGCCGACCCACGCGATCAGCCAGCGCGACAGGAGATTCCCCGTCGCGGCGCACAGCGCGACCGTCGCGGCTCCGGACTCGGCCGTGTGCCTCGCGATGTCGCGCGCGACTTCGCGATCGGCGTCCAGCAGCGCGCCGGACAGCGCGCGCTCGTCGACGCGACGGCGATCGAGCGCGGCGTGCAGCCTGCGCACGAGCTCGCGGCTCGTCCACGACGCCATCGCGCCTCCGCCGACGCCATCGGCGACGACGTAGACTGGCCACGCGCGATCCAGCAGGCTGTGCGAATCCTCATTGACGGCGTGATGTCGTCCGCGCGCGGAGGCGGCAGCGACATCGAGACGAACGCCGCGCAACTTGAGCGTCGCTGCGTCGGATACGGTTGTTCGTTCGCGGCGCCCGCCGCTGTCGCGCTGGGGTGTCAGCGGTTCGGGGGACGCGGGGTCGCGCGGTGTCACGAGACTCATGATCGTCACGGCTTCTGCGAAAGGATTAGCGTGCATTCGGGCTCGCCGGCGTTCGTTCGGCCGAGGCGCATCGTCTCGCCCGCCTGCCACCGGAACTGCGATCCCTGCGGACGATGGATGCCGTCGACGTGGACGCCGTTATCGCCGTGGACGACCACCTTCGCGCCGCCGTCGTCGAGCTCGATCAGGTCGACGTGATGGCCCGAGACGTCCTCGTGCGCCCAGTCGATGACGAGCGTCTGGCTGCGCGAGCGTCCGATGCGAAACGGCAGCGACTCGAGCGGAACCGGAAGGGTGCGCTCGCCGCTCGACATGCGAACCGTGAGTGCGAGCCCGCCGGTGCGCGCACGGGCGGCGACGATCGGCGTTGCAGGTGTCGTCGGCGCGACCACGCGCGGGGCGAGGGGCGTGGCGAGGGCGGCTCCCTCGCCCGCGGTCTTCAGCAGCAGGCGGGGATAGTGGCCGGGCTCGCCGCGCGCGACGCCTGAGAGCACGATGCGCGAGCCCGGAACGACCTCGATCACCGTCTGGCCCGCGGACTTGTCGCCGTTCGAGCCGCTTGCGCCGAGCACGCTCGTCGCCGATTCGACGCGAAGCCCGTTGGTCGAACCGCTGTCGGTCACCCACCAGGCGCCCTTGTCGAGCCAGATCTCGCAGTGGCGGCGGCTTGCGTACTTGCCATTGACGACGATGTCGCATCCCTCGCCGTTGCCGACCGTGTAGCGGCGGCCGGGAATCACGGCATTGAGCGTCACATGGCGGTTGCCGTGCCCGTCGTCGATCTCCACCTCGAGCGTGCGGCCGGCGAGCGGCGTGCGTGGAACGGCGGCGCTCGCGCCTTTGTCCCGCGCGGCAGAAGCATTCGCATCGAGCTCCGACCAGCGCCCTTTGAGGCTGACCTCGAACGGTCGGGTGCCGGGCCGCGGCTCCGAGCTTCGAAGCTCGGCCAGCAATTCGCCGTACGCCTCGTCCGGGGCGGCGTCGGCTTCTGCGGGCGCCGTGTTGAGACCGCCGAAATGCGCGAGATCGATTGCGTTCGCGTTCGGCAGCCGCCCGATGACTTCCTTCTCGATGAACGTCTTGATCTGCCGCGGCTTGAATTCCCGCATGAAGTGCCGCAGCAGATCGCGGTCGGCGTCGCCTTCGCACTCGACCTCGATCGACGTCAGGAGATAGCGATCGTGCTCGGCGATCGCGAGGTGCATGCGCACGTGGCTCGCGACGAACTGCTCGAGCTCCTCGCGTATCGCGGCGACGAGCGGCGCATACGCACCGAGGTGCTGCGGGCGCGGCAGGGAATCGGCGGCGCTGCCGCGGGCGTCGGGCTCGCGCTTTGCACGCATGACGGCCTGGCCGAGCGGCGTCGCGCGCGGCGGCAGGTCGACGCGCGTGAACAGCCGATTCACCTTGTGCACCACCCATCCCTTGATTGCCATGTGTTATCTCCGGTACGCGATGACCATCGTCGCGAGTGGTCCTGCCATCTTGAGATGCCGCACCCGCGGGCCGGCGGGCAGCCCGTAGCGCCGCGTCAATCGATCGACGAAATCGCCCCACGCGGGCTGGATCGACTCTCCCGCGTCGATGCGCGGCTTGAGCGCGGGCAGCGACAGATCGATCTGCACGGCGATTCGCGAAACGTCGCCGACCTGGATGATCGCCCGGCGAAACGTGTCCTCCATGTCGGCGAGGCACGTCGCGAACGGTCCGTCGAACGTCCAGATGAGCGGCGCCTCGATGTCTCCGCCGACACCTTTTCCGGGACGCCGGCCGTTGCCCGAGACGACGCGCTTCATTTGGCCGCCGCCGTCGCAGTGGCCGCGCCCGCCGCCGCTGCGCTCGCCGCTTTGATCGCGGGTGCTGCCGCAGCGCTTGGCGCGGCCGATCCCGCCGGCTTCGTCGCGCGGCCGCTGTGCCGCGCGGCGACCTGGATGCCGATCTCCGCAGCCGGATTCGGGCCCTGGTCGCCCGCGCTGTGCACGCGCCCCGTCGACGCGATCCAGTTGCGCTCGGTCAGCACTCCGATCGCCTTCGTCCAGCGGCCATCGTTCGGATCCGCTTTGTACGCGGCGACGTACCACTTGTAAGGGCGCAGGGGTCCGCACGCGCTGCGGTCGCTGTGCACGCCGCG